>TBL_comb47_HYPODRAFT_10004712_pt1 | contig 15560 bp, 9 predicted proteins | sample TroBogypolimnion_40_FD_10682 | JGI IMG/M metagenome (IMG submission 10682)
TTGGCACGGAGTATAGAAATTCAAGCCTTAAAAAAGTTCGACATAATTTGGTTTTTTAATTAGTTTTGTCTCCATTGCAGTAGAGTATGAAAAGTGCTCGACATCATTCTACAGAATTTATATCATGGCAAAAGAAGGTACCGCACAGAAGAAGAAAAAAGGGCTGAAAAATCTCATTCCTATCCTCATCATTTTAATTGTGATCGTTGGGACTCCGTTGTTGTTCCTGAATTACCAGGCCAGGCGAAGTGGTATGAGCATGGGTGATGCCATGAAGAGGATCATGACCAAAACAGGTTCCAAAGATGTTGGTTCTGAGAACGCGGCTCAAAATATTTCCGGCGCGAAGATCGATTTCCTCAATCCATTGCCGATTGGTCTGAAGTTTACCGAACCTCCCCTGATCTCCCATTTGCAGGCGGTCGATTTGGATGGCGACGGGTTACTTGATGTGATTGACTGTGATGCAAAAAATAACACAATCAACTGGATCAGGCAATATCCTGCGGGAGTCTATACAGAAACCATTCTTGCCAGCAATTTAATCGCTCCGGCACATGTTCAGGCCATCGATTTCGATAAAGATGGCGATCTTGACCTGGTCGTTGCCGTCCTGGGAATGTTGTTCCCCAACAACGACAAAATTGGCTCGGTCGTTATTCTTGAAAACGACGGGCATTGCCATTTTACCAAACATGTGGTTGTCGATAAGATTGCCCGTGTTTCGGATGTTCGGGCGGGCGATCTGGACAACGATGGCGATATGGACCTCGCTGTTGCACAATTCGGTTATGACGACGGGGAAACACGTTGGATTGAAAACCTGGGTGATTGGAAATTTAAAAGTCATATCCTGCAAAATCTTTCAGGACCGATCAATGTGGAGATTGTTGACATCGATCATGATGGCGATCTCGACATCGTTTCGCTGGTCAGCCAGGAATGGGAGGAGATCTACTGTTTTATCAACGACGGAAAGGGGAATTTCCAGCCCAAGCTCATCTGGGGCTCGACGAACCAGGATTTCGGTTCGAGCGGAATCTCCATGTGTGACCTGGACAAGGATGGTGACATGGATATATTGTATAGTAATGGTGACGCTTTTGATTATATCCCCCCACAGGGAAGGCCGTGGCATGGTGTGCAGTGGCTGGAGAACAAAGGCAACATGAAATTTGAATTTCACAGGCTTTGCAGCTTTACCGGTGCAACGAATGTACGCGCTGCGGATATTGACAATGACGGCGATCTTGACCTTTTCGTTGTGAGTGAGTTTAATTTATGGGATAAACCTGATTCATATAGTCTGATCTGGCTGGAGAATACAGGGAATATGCAATTCACAAAACATGAAATCGCCAAAAATCCGACACATATTCTTTGTTGTGAAACTGGAGATTTCAACAATGACGGCAAAATCGACCTCATAACCGGTGACATGCATACCTACCCACCGTTTGACCGGATGGGAAGGATCACGTTATGGACGAACAACGGAAAACTCAATCAAAAGAAATAATGAGGATCTAAACGGTTGATAATGAGTCAACTAAGAAGAAGGTTGGTAGTTGATACCGTAACCTGCCAAAGCCATGTATAAAAGCTGAAAATACATCAAACATTATATAAAATGTTAACTTTGGGACTTTAATAAACCTGTAATGAAATTAACTGACCCATTTAAAATCTTATCACCCAACGAAAGATGGGCACCATCACAAAGCCAGATGGAAGCCTTTCAAAATGAGTATGAAAAGCTGCTCCCCCCTTTGGTTTACAAAATAAGACTTGCAGTTGCCAAGTGGCGCGATAACAGCTATCAAGGAGCTTCTGAAACATCCAAATCATTGCTGAACTTTTGGTTCAATCAGGAACATTTGATTGGACAGAAGAAGTTCCGTTTTTTCTTTTCTCAACGCGAGGCCATTGAGTCAATTATTTACTTGTATGAAGTGACAAAGGCTAAGGACAAATATGAGCTAATGAGGTTTGACTCTTCCGGGCGCATGACGACAGGCATGTTTGACGAAACTTGGACACGGTATGTTGTTAAAATGGCAACCGGTGCTGGTAAGACCAAAGTAATGGGCTTAACTTTGGTGTGGTCATACTTTCACAAACTTTATGAAGCCGACAGCTCACTTTCGAAGGATTTCCTGGTGATTGCTCCTAACATTATTGTCCTTAATCGCTTGCGAAAAGATTTTGATGGTCTGAAAATGTTTATTGATGAACCTTTTTTTCCTGAAAATGGATTTGACAATAAAGATTGGGAAAACGATTTTCAATTGACCCTGCATATCCAGGACGACTTAAAGCCAATTACAGAATCAGGAAATATTTTTCTGACCAATATTCACAGGGTATTCTTCAACGAAGATCCAGAGCAGTCATTTGAAACAACATTTTTGGGAGTAAAACCTAAACCGGATGCCGATACCTCAAAAGGTTTGGACTTGGGCAAAGTATTGAGAAGTGACAAAATTAAAGATTTGGTAGTCTTGAACGACGAAGCACACCACATACACGACAGTTCTTTGGCATGGTTCAAAAGCATCGAGGATATCAGCAATAAATTGAAACTCAAAACAGGTAAAGGGGTAAGCCTTCAGGCAGACTTTTCCGCAACCCCAAAACATAATAACGGTGCGATCTTTGTTCAAACAATCTGCGACTATCCTCTTGTTGAGGCTATTAAGCAAAACGTGGTTAAGTCGCCGGTACTGCCTGACGAAGCATCAAGGCAAAAAATTAAGGAGAAAGAGAGCAGTGATTTTGTAGAGCGTTACAGGGATTACATCCATTTGGGCTATTTGGAGTGGGAACAGCAATATGAAGAGCTTAAAAATCACAAGACACCGATCCTGTTCATCATGACCATGAGCACCAAAGAAGCCGACCAAGCGGCTGCATTTCTGGAAAGCAGCTATCCTTTGATGAAAAATTCAGTACTTACCATTCATACCAACAATTCGGGTGAAATAAAAGAAACTACAACGACTAAAAAAGATAAAGAACAATTAGAGATTCTGCGAAAGGCAGCGGATGACATTGATAAAGATTTTTCACCTTACAAAGCTGTAGTTTCCGTGTTAATGCTCCGCGAAGGTTGGGATGTCAGGAATGTAAGTACCATTGTTGGGCTTCGTCCGTTCGGTGCCGATTCGAAGATTTTACCAGAGCAAACCATTGGCAGGGGTTTAAGAAAAATGTTCGCTCTGGATATGCCGGAGAAATTAGTTGTTGTTGGGACACCTGCATTTTTGGAATTTGTGGAAAGCCTTAAAACTGAGGGGATAGAATTTCAATATAGCCCTATGGGCAAAGGTTCCAAAGGCAAATCGCCTGTAATTGTAGAAGTTGACAAAGAAAACCCGAAAAAGGATTTAGATGCTTTGGATATTCCTATTCCAATTATGAGCCCCAGAATTTACAGGGAGTTTAAAAACCTGGATTTGATCGATGTGGGTAAATTTACGAATGAAAAAATAGCATTGAAAAAATTCAATAGTGACGAATTGAAAGAGATCGTATTCAATGACATAGACGGCGATTTTTCCCACAAAACCATTTTCAAGGATACTGTTCCTGATTATCGGAACGTAATCGGGTTTTTTACTTCTGTCATTTTAAAAGACAGCCGTTTGGTAAGCGGGTTTAACCTACTTTATCCAAAAGTGGAGAGCTTCATTAAATATAAGCTTTTTACAATTGAAGTTGAGTTAAGCGATCCGCAAACCATGCGAAACCTGTCGGAAGTGCAGCCAAAGCATATCCTGAAAACGACATTTAAAAAAGCCATTGACGAATTGACCGTTACAGATAAGGGAACTGCGGAGGTGAAAAACTTCCTGTCGTTAAAATTGACAAAGCCTAAAATTGCTGAAAATCAACCCTTCATTGTTCCGAAGAAATCAGTTTTCAACAAGATCATTGGCGACAATCCTTTTGAACTGGAACTGGCAGCGTTTATGGAAAACCGTTTTGGCGATGTTATTTCTTATGCCAAGAACACGACCGGCGAAGGTGGTGTCAATTTTAAAATTGAGTATCAGGCCGAGGATGGCAATATAAGGGAATACTACCCCGACTTTTTTGTAAAAACCAATGATAAAACGTTTTACATATTGGAAACAAAGGGTCGGGAAGATCTGGACGATGTACGGAAAATTAAGCGATTGGCAACCTGGTGCAACGACATCAACATTGCACAAACCAAATACACCTATACACCGGTTTATGTGAGACAGGAGAAATGGGAGGATGTAAAGAACGATTTGAAAACCTTTGCTGATCTTTGTAAAATATTTGTTGTGAGATGAAACGGGCCATTGGAGCCCATCAAACAAAGAAGCATGATTATCTCATGGCGAGTTCCATGTGGCCACTAAAAAACAAATTATAAACACATGAAGGAAAACCAGTTTATAGAAAAGAAAAAACTCGATATTGCTGTTGGTCCAACTGCCAATTGGAAAGAGATATCCAAAGATTGTGTTTGTTTCGCTAACAGTAGGGGTGGAAAAATTCTGATTGGAATAGCCGATGGCGAAAGTTTACCTCCTGCCAATCAAAGGATAGAAGCTGACTTACCATTCAAAATTAAAAAGAAAATTTCCGAAAACACTGTAAATGTTGGACTTAATACTTCGATAATAACGGCAGCCAACGATGGACAATATATCGGATTGGAAGTATTGTTCAGTGCTTCCACAATAGCATCTACAACCGATGGTAAATACTATTACCGTAGCGATGATACTTGTGTGCCATTGCTTCCCGATGAACTTTCCCGGTTATTTACCGATAAACCTTCGTTTATTTGGGAAACGCGGAAAACCAGGGTGTATCAATCAGAAATTGATCCTGCAAAATTTGCAAATTTTAAGAGGGAAATTCAAAATTCCACCCGGACAACTATACATGTAAAACAAAAATCGGACGATGAATTACTTGAGCATTACTTTTTTGTTGAAGACAAATATCTGACTAACTTAGGGGTGTTGTGGCTGGGAAAACGAACAGACCGGGCTAAATTACTTTATTCGCCTACCATTCATTTCCTGAAATTTGATGAACACGGAGAAAAAGTAAACAAATTGCTATGGGAAGACCATTCGTTAAATCCTAAAGAATTGATAGAGGCTGTTTGGACTGAAATCCCCGATTGGAAAGAAGGAATTGACGTTGCCGATGGAATGTATCGCAAATTTGTGCCCAATTATGAGGAAGAAGTTATCCGTGAGCTTATGGCAAATGCCCTGGTTCACAGGCCATACACAACAAGGGGTGATATTTTTATAAATTTATCTCCCAATAAACTGGAAGTTGTAAATCCGGGCCTGTTCCCTATCGGTGTTACCCCGGCAAATGTGTTGCATAAAAATATCAGGCGCAATCCATACCTGGCTCAGGTTTTTTACGATTTGCACCTTATGGACAAAGAGGGTTCCGGCATTGATAAAATGTACCAGGTGCTGCTCTCCAATGCAAAACATATCCCAATTCCTTATCAGGGAGACGATTTTGTAAGATTTACGATTGACAGGCGAATTTCAAAACCCGAAATTATTTCGTTAATCAATCGAGCCAACGATGAATTTCAACTCAACTCAAAAGAGCTGATTTCTTTGGGTTTAATTGCTCAATATAATTCATTATCGGCTATTGAGTTTTCAAAGGAACTTAATCTTCCCAACCAGCAAAACGTAATTCCATCGTGGCTTGGTCGTCTGGTGGATATTGGTTTAATTACCTCAAAAGGTCGTACAAAGGGTACCGAGTACATGATTAACCCCGATTTTCTGAAAAATGCCAATTTCAAAGGGAAAACTAATTTAAAGCGGATTGAAAATCATAGACTGGAAGAATTGATTTATCAGGATGTGAAGATTTATCAACCAACAGGTAAGAGTGATATTCAAACCAGAATTGGAATTGAAATTCCCTTGCGAAAAATTAAATCGGTGCTTGATAAAATGGTTAAGAATGAAATTTTAATCAAAAATGGTGACTACCGGTGGACGCTTTATTCTATTAACCAAAAAGGGTGAAATAAATGGCTTTTTTTTAATAAAATATACGCCAAATATAATTACAAAACCGCATTATGCTGAATATCAATATTTTGATATTAACCAAAATACATGAAATAAATTTAAAAAAGACAATAAAATAATGACTGAACACGAAAAAGCACATGTAATAGAACTCATCAAAGAAGGCAAAAAACTGCCCAGGGAATTTATCTACAAGCTTTTCGCCGATGAGGAAGATGTGTTCCTTTTTTGGAATGGCCGAAAGGAAGACGTGGCCAACATTGCCTTGCCGTTTCACAGCATCGAGCATATCGACGAACCACGAAAGGAAGCAGATAAACAACAGACGAGCTTGTTCGAAACCGATTTCCGTGGAAGGCAACTCAAAGGGTGGACCAATAAACTGATCTGGGGCGACAACAAGTTGATCCTTTCTTCGTTGGTAAACGGGCCAATGCGTGACGAAATCGAAAAGGAAGGTGGATTGAAACTGATCTACATCGACCCACCTTTTGCGGTTGGCGCCGACTTTGGGTTCAACATCGAAATTGGCAGCGAAACCGCCGAAAAGAAACAAAGCATTATCGAAGAGATTGCTTACCGCGATACCTGGGGCAAAGGGATTTCGTCGTACCTAAGCATGATTTACGAACGGTTAAAGCTGATGCACAAGCTATTGGCCGAAGATGGGAGTATTTATGTGCATTGTGATTGGAGAGTTAGCTCTTTTTTAAGGTTAGCTTTGAATGAGATTTTTGGAGCAGATAATTTTTCAATTGAAATAATTTGGCAAAGAACTACATCTCATGCACAAAAGCAATCATTTGGTAATGTGCATGATTACATTTTACATTACAGAAAAGATCAGGAACGCTTCATATGGAATCCACAATTTGAACCTCACTCAGAAGAGCATATCAAGAAATATTACAATACGTTTGATGAAAACGGAAGGAGGTATGCACTTGATAATTTGACTGCTGCTGGCCCTGGACCATCAAGAGTTTTCTTTGGAAGAATTTTAATGCCACCTTCAGGAACACATTGGCGTTATTCACAAGATAATATTGATAAATTGTCAGCAGAAGGCTTAATTGTGATGACATCCAATGACAGACCAAGATTCAAAAGATACCTGGATACTTTGGAAGGTAGAATAATAAGTGCTTTATGGTCCGATATTTATCCAATTAATTCTCAAGCAAACGAATCTTTAAACTACCCAACCCAAAAGCCCGAATCTCTTTTGGAACGCATTATCAAAGCCAGTAGTAACGAGGGCGATTTGATAGCCGATTTCTTTTGCGGAAGCGGCACTACTGCGGCAGTGGCCGAAAAGTTGGGCCGTAAATGGATCACCACCGACCTGGGAAGGTTCAGCATCCATACGGCACGCAAACGGTTGATTGGCGTACAAAGGGATTTGCAAAGCAACGGAAAAGATTTCAGGTCGTTCGAGATATTGAACCTCGGCAAATACGAACGGCAGTTCTTTATGGATGATGTCACCAAAGACCTCGAAGGTTTCGAAAACCTTCGAGGTCTCAGTCCTAAGGAAAATCTGTTTGTTGCCCTTATATTGGAAGCATACAAGGCCAAGCGAATGGAGGGCAATTCCCATCTGCATGGACATAAGTCGGGCCGGTTTGTCCATGTGGGCCCATTGGATGTTCCTGTTACCCAAAGCCGTTTGATGGATATTTTTGAAGAGTGCCGTGCCAAACTCTATACACAGGTTGATGTATTGGGCTTTGAATTCGAAATGGGGCTAACGCCGCAGTTTATTCAGGAACTCAAAGAAAAAGGGGTCTCCTTCACCCTCAAGTACATACCGAAAGAGGTGTTCGATAAACGGGCCGTCGAGAAAGGGCAGGCAAGGTTTTTCGATGTGGCCTACCTGAACTCCAAAGAAAAAATCAAAGGGAAAACCATCACCGTCGAACTGACCGACTTTGTGACCCATTACACCCAGGACGATATTGAAGAGTTGCAGCAGTCGATGCGTGCCGGCAGTAAAGTGGTCATCGAAGACGGACAGATCATCAAAGTGGAAAAAGACAAAAATGGCATCATCAACCGTACTTTGCTGACCGAAAACTGGTACGACTGGATCGATTATTGGGCAATCGATTTCGACTATTTGAGCAAGAAGGAGATCATCAAAACAATCAACGAAAATGGTGAGACTGTGGAAAGTTGGACCGGCAACTATCTTTTTGAAAATGAATGGCAAAGCTTCCGCACCAAGAAAAACTCCACCCTCGAATTTACCAGCATTGCCTACGAATACAAGCAACCCGGCAAATACAAAGTAATGGTCAAAGTGGTTGATATTTTGGGGATTGATACGAGCAAGATTATTGAGGTGAAAGTTTAAAGGAATCGCACTTGCATAAATATAGTTTCAATTCATTACAAATAGAATATGGAGATTTTGATTCAGTGAATGGTTTAATCAAGGAAAACTTTAACGTTAGGTGTTTGAAAGACAATCGAATCTCATTCATCATTTCTGATAATATTGGATATTATTTATTTGTGGAATCCAGGTCTCTCATTCCGGCAGACAAAGAAACGATCAATGCCATAAAATAAATCCTGATTTTAAGCGGACTGTGGAATTTTATTCCAACAAATTTCAATATGCCGAGCTGCATTATGTGGGGCAGAATATTGAGCATTTTACGATCGAAATCCCCTCAAAACTATTGCCTTATAAAAATATCGAATTGCGTAAAAAGCTTCTAACCAGGTTAAAACTGTTTGAGAACATCAATAAAAGTGAGGCATTTATGAAATTCAAAACGATTGAAGAAAATAAGACTCAAATTATTGAAAAATATCTCACCCCGATTAAATGCAGGAAGGGTAGGAGCGTTTTGATAAAAGAACTGAAAACCGAATTTGAGAATGAGGTGGAAAAGCTCAGGGAAAAACTAACAGGTCTAAAAAGCAGTATATATTCGGTAATGGCAGACGAAATAGAAACTTCCAAAACGAATCTCAACGAGACAATGCGCCTTTTCTTATTGGAGAATCCAACTGAAGATATGCAGGATTTTGGTGTAGCAAACTATCAACGTATGGCTAAGGATATTGCCAATCGACTAACTGATTCAATAAAAATTGATCCTGCCAAATTGATTACCAAGTTTAAGATTGACCGCCACTTTGCAGATATCACATTTGAGGATTTAAGCGATTCGGAACTTCTTGAAGAGTTCAAACTAAAAAAGCTTATAGATGAGACAGATGAAAGACAACTTGCAGATTTTAACAAAGGAATAATCGTTAATCAGTAGCATAATAAAGGGGAGTGCAGGGAGTGTAATCTAAACTCTGTCTGTCAATTTTTCTTTGACAGTGCAAATCATTTGATCATGTATTATATTTGCCACCAGAAACTTCATTGGAGGCGACAGCCCTGCCTCCCATAATGGTATCAGGGGTTACTAGGGTGGTATCAGTTGAAGTTTTTTCTTTTAATTCTGTATTATCTTTGTCTCCATTTGAATCCTGTTCGTGAAAATATCGTGGGGAATTGTGCTCCATATGAACTGAACCATGGACAGGATTTGCTTTGTCCGAGTAAATTAACTCTTCATTGTTTAATGCCGCAATATTTTAACAAAAACAGCAGAAATAGAATTTTCCATCATTTTCGTCAATATGCTGCTTTTGCACCACGTGTTTTTTGTTTTGAGGCCGAAAAAATACAAGTTGTATGCAAATAAAAAGGAGTTACAAACTTTTACTTTGTAACTCCTTTATTTCCAGTTGTCCTGTCAGGTTTCGAACCTGAACTCTTCTGATCCAGAATCAGACGTGTTGCCAATTACACCACAGGACAATTTAATTTGCTGATCCTTTCAGACTTAAGAAACTTTTCTTTCCATCCAATTTAGTTGACCTGTCAAGGCTCGAACTTGAACTCTTCTGAACCAAAATCAGACGTGTTGCCAATTACACCACAGGTCAATCTACAATGTCTTATTGTTTAAGACGGCTGCAAAAGTACAAAGTTTTTTTTTTCTGCAAACTGATATGGATTAAAAAATGGCCTCCTGCTGCTTATTTGTTTATTTATTAATAAATGATCGCTTCCATCTAAGCGTAAAATAATTATATCTATCTGTATTCTAATTAGATACATTTTATTTTCAAAGGTTTTCGAATGATTGTCACAGTTTTACAATAAAATTGGCCCTTTTATACAAATTTTGTTAAAGTGTTTGCTGTAAACCGTTAAAAATTGTTTTAATCACATCCTACCACGATTTAATAAGAAAAGGAATTAAGATAATTAATATCTTCGCAAAAATTTTGAGATTTGTTTTGAACTCAGAATCAGGGAATAAAAATTAGTTAAACAAACAGATAAAAGCATGATAACAAAAGGGTACAAGTTTTACAATATGGTTGTTGGATGGATCATTTTTCTTGTTGCAGCGACTGTTTACCTGATGACAATCGAACCGACTGCAAGCTTCTGGGATTGCGGCGAGTTTATTACAACTGCTTTTTCGATCCAGGTGGGCCACCCACCGGGAGCCCCGTTGTTTATGATCATGGGACGCATCTTCACGATGTTTGCAATGAATACTTCACAGGTTCCTGTCATGGTGAACGTCATGTCGGCCCTGGCGAGTGCATTTACGATCTTGTTCCTTTTCTGGACCATAACCCATATGGCCTATAAAGCCATTCAGACCGATAAACAGGAATTGGACCTACCACAGATGATTGCCGTCCTGGGTGCGGGAGCAGTGGGTGCCCTTGCCTATACTTTTTCCGATACATTCTGGTTTTCAGCTGTTGAGGGGGAGGTTTACGGAACTTCTTCCATGTTTACTGCATTGGTTTTCTGGTGTATCCTGAAATGGGAAAACGAGGCCGATGATAAATTTGCCAATCGGTGGTTGATCCTGATCTGCTACCTGATCGGTCTTTCAATCGGTGTCCACTTGTTGAATTTACTCGCGATACCTGCCATTGTATTGGTTTATTATTTCAGGAAGTACGACACAACTGTCAAGGGTGTGGTAATTTCACTGGCCATTTCGATGATGCTCGTGGCCATTGTAATGTTTCTCCTGATCCCCGGATTTGTTATTGTTGCCCAATGGTTTGAATTGCTTTTTGTCAACGGGTTGGGTGCACCCTACAATACCGGGACAGTGATTTATATTCTGCTCCTGATCGGAGGTATCTATTACGGATTGAAACGCACCGAACAAGCCAAAAAAGTTTTGGCCCACACGGTTATCCTGGGAATCGCCGTTCTGGTGATCGGTTACTCGTCGTATGCGATTATTGTGATCCGTTCGGCTGCCAACCCACCTATGGATCAGAATAACCCTGACAATGCTTTTTCTTTGTTGTCGTACCTGAACCGCGAGCAATATGGTACCAAACCGCTCATTTACGGACAATATTACAATGCTCCGCTCGATGCTGAAAACCCTTATTCAAAAGGGTCAGCCAATTATATACAGAGAAACGGGAAGTACGAGGTTGCCGATTATAAACAATCGCAGAATTTCGACAGCCGGTTTTGTACGATATTCCCTCGTATGTTTAGTCCAAATGCCGATCATGTCAAAGAGTACCAGAGCTGGGCGAATATAAAAGGGACGCCGATCCAGGTGACTAACCGTGAGGGGGAGCCCGAGAAACTGATCAAACCGACATTTTTTGAAAACATTACCTTCTTCTTCTCATACCAGATCAACTGGATGTATTGGCGCTATTTTATGTGGAATTTTGTCGGGCGTCAAAACGATATCCAGGGAAATGGGGATATTTTGAACGGGAATTGGATTACCGGATTTAATGCACTCGATTCCATCCGGTTGGGTGATCAAAGCCATCTTCCTACTGCACTTGCCAATAACAGGGGAAAGAATAAGTATTATATGCTTCCTCTTATTTTGGGAATGTTAGGACTATTCTTCCAATATAATTCAAATATAAAAGGGAAAAAGGATTTTTGGGTCGTCATGGCGCTCTTTATCATGACCGGATTGGCCATTTTGGTTTATCTCAACCAGGAACCTCTTCAGCCGCGCGAACGCGATTATGCCTATGCGGGATCCTTCTATGCCTTTGCCATATGGATTGGCTTAGGTGTTCTGGCTGTTTACGAATTGTTTAAACGGTTTTCGCCATCCAAAATCAGTGCAATATCGGCTACGGTGGTTTCATTGATTGCCGTTCCGTGTTTGATGGCCAATCAGAACTGGGACGACCACGACCGCTCGTACCGTTATACCTGCCGCGATTTTGGTAGCGATTACCTTGAATCGTGTGCCCCGAACGCTATTATTTTCACAAATGGTGACAACGATACTTTCCCGTTATGGTATGCGCAAATGGTCGAGGGGGTGAGACGTGATGTCCGTGTATGCAACTTAAGTTATTTCCAGACCGACTGGTATGTCGATCAAATGAGACGTAAAGCCTATGAATCGGATGCTCTCCCAATCAATTTTGAACATAACCAGTATGTTCAGGGAACACGTGATGTTGTGTATGTCATCGACGAGATCAAACATCCTGTAAATCTGAAAGAGGCCATGGATTTTGTCCGTTCTGACGATCCTGGCACAAAGCTGAAGCAAGCTGAAAATGCTTCGTTCTTTCCGACCCGGCAATTGATTTATCCGGTCGATAAGGCGGCTGTAATCGCCAATAAAGTTGTTGATCCGAAGAAAAATGACAGCATCGTTTCTCAGATGGAGATCAAACTTACAGGTAGTTACCTGACAAAAGATGAATTGATGATCCTCGATATCATTGCAAACAACAACTGGAAACGCCCGATCTATTTTGCGATCACCGTAGGCCGTGACAAATACCTGAATTTACAGGATTATTTTCAGACAGAAGGTTTTGCTTACCGTCTGGTCCCCATTAAAACACCTGCCGAAAACGGACAGGTTGGCAGTGTACGGACAGACGTGATGTACAACAACATCATCAATAAATTCAAGTGGGGCAATATGAACGACCCCAGGGTTTATCTCGATGAAAATAACATCCGTATGTCAATGAATGTGAGGAACAGCTTTGTCCGTCTGGCTGATGGTTTACTGGCTGAAGGGAAACGCGATTCTGCGATTGCTGTTCTGGACCGTTGTAACGAATTGGTCCCCAACGAAAAAATCCCTTACAACTATTTTAATCTTCTGATGGCAGAATCATATTATAAAGCTGCACGCAACAGTATGAAAAACAGGGGGATGGATAGCTTAACCGTTGAAGTGAACATCTTTCCTGCGGCAGTTAAAAAGGCAAATGAAGTGATCAATATCATGGCCAAAAATTGTGAAGAGGAGTTGAAATACTATTTCACCCTTGAGCCCAAATTCAGGGCTACAGTTCAGGAAGATATGCAACGGTCGTTCTATATCATGCGAGAACTGAGCAATATCTCGGGTCATTATGGTGAAAAGGCATTAAGTGAAAATGTTGCCAAACGGCTCAATGACCTGGTGAAGGTTTATGAACCTGAACTGGCAACGCCTGAAGCAAAAAAATAATTTGTTTGTTTATTTTGAATAGAATTATATACTTTTGTTCCCAATTAACAGAAAATATCTCTGAAATTCGATAGCATGAGATTAAAACCGCAGGTTCACCTGCCCCACTGTATTACCAATTGGTTTCCATTAGCAATTTGGAGGATGCCCCTTGATTCAAAAACGGTCTATCTGACATTTGATGACGGGCCTATACCGGAAGTCACACCATGGGTATTGGACTTTCTGCTAAAGAATGATATCAAGGCAACTTTCTTTGCTGTTGGTGAGAACGTGTTCCGTTATCCTGAAATTTTTGAGCAGATTATTGAAGACGGTCATGCCGTAGGAAACCATACCTATCACCATCTTCAGGGGCTTAAGTCGGATAATATGACTTACTACAAGGACATCGTTCATGCCAATAAGATGATTGGATCGAACCTTTTCAGGCCACCGCATGGATGGTTGAAACGTGCCCAGTACAGGTATCTTTCAGGAAAATACAAGATTATCATGTGGGACGTAATCTCATGCGATTACAACCAGAATATCACCAAAGAGGAAGTTTTGAACAATGTCCTCGAATTTGCAAGGGCAGGAAGCATTATTACTTTCCATGATTCATTGAAAGCCGAGAGCCACCTTAAATGGGTTCTGCCACGTGCAATCGCTGCTTTGAAGGCTGAAGGTTATGAATTTGATAAGATCGAATTTCCGAAAGTACGCAGGTTGGTCTTTTCACCAACGATACAACGCATACGCCGTTTAAGAAACAATCTAAGGCAATTGAGCTTAAGGTCGTAGCCATTTGTTGGATAATGCAAAACCTTGTTGAAAATTTGTTCAGTTTTCAACAAGGTTTTTTTTTGTTACTTTCATTTTGGTAAGAATAATCTAACTATATTTACAATTCAATTCAGCGATTATTTGCCGATTAATTCTTAACCCTGATTGCAATATTTTAAAATGAAAAAGTTGGAAGAGATGATCGCCCGTTTGTCAGGATACATGGGCAGTATGGAGGAAGATGCGAAAGAACAATACAATTTTAAGGAGCTTACGATTACCCAGATGCATTACCTGGAGATGATCAGTGAACTGGAAAATCCCAACCTGACCGAGTTGGCTGATGCTTTGAAATTAACTAAGCCAACTGTTACCGTATTGATTGATAAATTGATAGAAAAAGATCTTGTTTATAAGGTACAATCAGATTCAGACCGGCGAAGTAACCACCTGCACCTTACCGAACGGGGAAAGTTAATCAATCAAATGCATGGTTATGCACACAGGCGAATCGTGGAAAATATCGAAAAGCGGATCAATGCCGAAGAATTGGCTCAACTGGTTGCGATTCTTGAGAAATTTTTAATTTAGTGCTTAACCTGAATATTTAGAATGGCCTAACTAAAAACAGTAATATGAAAGACAACTCCATCAGTACTGGGAAAATCTTTGGTTTAACTTTCGATCAGGTAAAGCATAAGATGGAAGAGGAGGGGTTCAACGAATTGCCATCCTCAAAGCCAAAAAGCTTGTTTGGGATTGCATTAGGTGTTATCCAGGAACCGATGTTCCTTCTGTTGGTGGCCTGTGGATCCCTCTATTTATTTCTTGGCGATATTCAGGAGGGTTTAATGCTCATGGGTTTTGTTTTTGTAATTATGGGGATCGAATTTTACCAGGAGAAAAAAACCGAGAATGCCCTCGATGCCTTGAAGGACCTGGCCAGTCCAAGGGCCCTGGTTATTCGGGAGGGGGTCGAAAAAAGGATTGCAGGACGCGATGTGGTCACAGACGATATTATGATCCTTCAGGAAGGGGATAGGGTTCCGGCCGATGCTGTAGTTTTGTATTCTGTCAACCTGAGTGCCGATGAATCATTATTAACAGGCGAACCGGTTCCGGTCAGGAAATCAGAATGGGTGGAGGGGGCCCAACAAACTGCTCCGGGTGGCGACGATCTTCCTTTTGTCTTCTCAGGATCAATGATTGTTCA
>TBL_comb47_HYPODRAFT_10004713_pt1 | contig 15560 bp, 8 predicted proteins | sample TroBogypolimnion_40_FD_10682 | JGI IMG/M metagenome (IMG submission 10682)
GATATAGTTAACACTTACGGTTTGAGCACCTGCAGTGTTCCAGGTAACTGTTACTGTATTAGTTCCAGCGGCCGTGATGGTTCCGCCTGCGGAGACTGACCAGGAATAACCTGTCATCCCTGCTTGAGTGGTATAGACGTTGCCTGTTGATGTCGCGCAAACAGGAGTTGGCCCTGCAATGGTGGGAACCGGAAGCGGGTTTACAGTAACCTGAACTACGTTTGATTCGGCAGCCCCGGTCCAGTCAGGTGCACAGTTAACCCGTGCAATCCTTTTGTACCATGAGGTCTGAGAAGGCGTTCCCGGATTATAGACATTGGAATTACTGGATGGAATATCGGTAAACCCCGAGCTGCTACCGGTAGTTGATACCTGCCATTTGTATTCCAGGGTTCCGCTGGAACCACCAGGATTAGTAGTGCTGGTGAATGCAGCCGCGGGACTGCCTGCACAGATTGACTGATCGGATGCGATGGTTCCGCCGGAAGTAGGATTGGCGCAGGATCCGAGGTTGAATCCAATATGGTAAATCGCGTTGTTTTGAGCACTGTAGGCCAACGGGCAACCGCCCACTGACCAGTTTCGTCTCATATCTGCGCCTGCTGTAAAACAGGAAGGAAATCCAATTGCATTCGAACTTCCACATTGCCCAATGTCAATAATTAAGCTTTGCGTGTTATCGTATGGGAAAGGAGTATCAAGGGTTATCGTAAGCCATGTGCCACCGGTCGCATTTAAAGTTACAGAAGATCTGTAATAAACCTCAGTCAGCGGTGAGTAAAAGGAGGCAGGGAATGAAGTCAAAGTCGATTGTGCCATTTTAATGGAAAAATCAGTATAATCAAAATTAGTTATAGGATAAGTATCCGCCACCCTGAAAGAAATACTTGTGATACTCCCGGAAGGAGCTGCAGAAGGCTGGTTAAAATCCCCGGCAAGATAAAGCAGCTGTACCTCTTTACCTGATGCTATTCCAAACGGGAAAGAATTATTCGAACCATTTGTGTTGTAGTTGTAATACTGAGGTTGTGCTGTTAATGAACCGCTCAATCCTGCTATTAACAGGAACATTGAAATACAAAGGTGTAATTTTTTCATAAATCATGATTTTAGGTTGTTGGTCTGGTTAATCTGATACTAAACAACAAATCTTTTCCCATACGATCATCTAAACAGGCAATACCGTCGGTTTGGTCAAAGATATTAAAAAAAAGGCGGATGTCAAGGAAATTCAGCCCCACTGCTTTCTCATTCCCTCTCTTTTGGTGTCTTATACCGCCGCCAGAATTTCCAGTAGGTCAATGAAGAATAAGTGATGATACGGTTGAAAAACAGGAATCCTGAGAGGTAATGCATCAGCCGTTACGCAATCGCAAAGACCATCACCCCGATGGTCCATTTTACAATAGTATGTATCAGCATAAATCCTGCCGATGCTTTGCCAGGGATTATATCAAAAAGCCCGGATAAACTTTTCGAAAGGACCGGTGCGAGCAGAAATATAAACAGAAAAAGCATTGCAAAAAAGAAAGAGTGGGCTGTTTCGATGGCTCTTTTTGGACAGTAATTCATGCATTTCATGCAGCTTTCGCAGGTAAGCTTCCAGAAGGGCCGGTCGCCTGACATGACGACCGATTGTATTGGGCACTGGCTGATGCATAGCCCGCAGTTATCGCAATGCTCGTTGGCAATGAAGCTCTTTGCAAGGATGTATCGGCCGAAGAAATAATAACCTGCTGCCAGCGGAGCAACAAGTATATCCAGTGGAAACATAATGAATGCCTTCAGGAAGACCTTTTTCCCGGAAAGGATCTTTGCTGTGTACTCCTGTGTGAGTAACCTGTAATGATCGAACATGGATCTGATCACCTTCTTTTTAAGTCCGGGGTGGAGACTGATCCAGTTTGAAGGCAGGTCGACCGGGTAGAGGGAGCGGATCTTATATCCTTTGATCAGCATGATCAGTGCAGGCAAAAAGAGTGCAATTCCGCTGAGCCCGGGAAGAAAGATCTTCGAGAGTTTCATTCCTGCGCGGGTATTGCCGATGAAGATATCAGATCCCTTCAAGGCGTTGAATTTCAACATGAACTTCAGCATCGAATGGGGAAGGTTGAACCCGTGAGTGGCTGAAAAGAATCCGATCAGCTTCCTTCCGGGCAGACAGGAAACCATCTCTGGTTTGAACTGGTCGTATGAGCAGATGATGGTTGTGATACCCGATTCACCAGCTTTTTCGGCAATCCATTCGCAGACTCGTTTCGAGTTGCCGGTACCGGAATAGTAGATCAGGAGCAGACTGGAATAAACAGGTTTCATCAGGGACAAAATTAGCAATGTTTCTTCAAAATAATTATTTCACAAAGAGGTTCGCGTACGAAGAACAGGCCTTTGGTAACTGAATACCAGGTCATCCGCCCGTCGGGCTGGCCCTTTAAATCATAAGTGGTCGTGGGTCGTGTCAACCCGGGAAGGATCCTGTACCAGACAATCTTCCCAAACTTGTCGAGGAACAGCTGGGGTTGATCATACGTATAAGGAGGAGAGGACTGTTATTTCGGGAACAAGAACAAGGGCATGAACCATGATAAGAAGTCCGCCCAGGCGATTGAATGGAAAGCTTATACAGATCGTTTTATTTTGTTTTAATCAGTTGGATCACATCCTGTTCCTAATCGAAAATCGGATGATAATATTTTGACCTTATTTCGTTTATCGTGGTAATTATCGCCTTGATTATTCTCTTCGAAAAGATAAAAACCTTTCTGATCATTTTGTTACCATTCTTTTTTAAGTAATCAGTTACATATAATAATCCGGTGAGGAGAAGAAGAAATCCTATTATTACAAGTAACGCTTCTAACCCGTCAGATGCATTTCCGGTAGCTGCATAGGCTTTATCAAATAGTGCAATCAAAAGCACTATAGAAATAAGTATTTTCGTTCTCATAATTGAAAGGGGTTAATTTTTATTATTATTAACGGGGCATAGCGATAAGGATACCTTATTACAATTATTTTTTGATTGGCAGTATGCATTTAAAAAGCATAACCAATCAGAACGTCTAGGGTGTAGGTATTGTCGTAAATTTTATTTGTATAACCATACTCTGATGTAAAATTCGAAATTTTATTGATATTTATATAATAATCGAAAGCAATACCCATTCGAAACTTTCTGATCTTTGAATTGATCCCACACCCCAACAAAAATCCATAACTGACCTTGTTCAATTCTCCCGTGTCTTCAAATAACTTTAAAAAGGGTACATTTTCGTTATACGAGATCAGGTAATCCAGTCTTGGGCCAGCAGACAAGTATGGCTCAAGAAATTTAGCAACCGGAACTTTGAAATTGAATGTTGTATTAACTGTCAGGTAATTTAATTTTTCAACTTGTTCAATATTCCCAACCGGACGCCCAACAATATCCGTAACGACGCCTTCCTCTTTACCACCCTTTTGAATGAATCCCAGGCCGGAACTTAAATGGAAATATTTAAAATTTAAATAATTTACGCCGAGCAAGGCATCAAAGCCGACTAATCCTTTTTTGAAGCCGTCCTCTTTTAACATTGAATTGGCCCATGTAAGTTTTGAAAACGATGGGCCAATCTTAGCAAAGATTGTTTGTGCATGGATCGTTGTTCCTGTCAGGATAATGAGAAAAAGCAGAAGTCGTGTTTTCATGGCTGTAGTTTATTCTGTTTACTGACAGGTTCATCGCTGGGATCAATTGAAACAATTAAAGGATGGATTTACACCATCTCAAGTTCTTGAATATATAACAAAGCTAATAAATATTATTTTCCGAGAAATATAATTGGATGAATTTCCTTTAATATAAAAACATAACCTTAGTGTTCTTTTCTGAGGCTGGCAAAAAAGTGAAACCACGAAAGACATAATGATTTTACACAAAGGGAATAAGGGTTACATTGGACCTTTGTGGTTAATTAACGTAGAGAAGAATAGATAGGCTCTGCTGAGCGAAAATCCGCACACCTGTGCGGGATCATCCATGCGAACAATTATTCCAATAACTAAATGATCGTGATAAAACAAAAAAGGAATCCGGTTTCCGTTTCCGAAAACCAAGGGATACCGGGCTTTATCAGGAGACCGAGAACTCTGCTTCGCCCGGAAACAGGGAGTGGCATGAAAGTTGCAAAAGGGTTATTGAATGCAGGAATCCCAAACTCAGAATTTAAAGAAAAATGAGAAAAATACTGACCGTACTATTGTTTGCGTGTGTCCTAAACAGCATCAATGCGCAGGAAAGGCCTTATAGATTCGGGATCAAGGTGGGGGTCAATTATGTGCACCTGGAAAATTACGGCAAAGGATTCTATTCCGACTTTGAATCAAGGCCGGGCTGGAGNTTTGGCGCATTATTCCAGTACAAAAAAGGAGGCTTTGTAAATTATTCGATCGTACCGGAAATCATTTTTACCAATTCGACCACGGATGTTGATCTTCTATACATTACAAATTGCCTGACAACGATACAGACGATTGATGTTCCGGTTAGCTTTAAACTCGGGCTGCAACTGAGCAAGGTTTTCAGGCCCTATATCCTGGGAATGGTTTATGGATCTTATATGGCCAGGTATTATGGAGAACTATTCGGCATGCTGGATGAAGACCATACGATGACATTGGGCGAAATAAATAAATTTTATTTGGGGGTCGGCACAGGGCTCGGTTTCGATCTCTGGAAATTTCAAATCGAAGGTCGGTACCGGTGGAACCTGAACCGGATCATTACGGATGATTATTCAGCCCTGAAACAGATGGGACTGGAACTCTCGTGTGCAATTCTTTTATAATTGGGAATATTAAACCCCGACTGAAGATGAAAAAAGTAGTATTGTATTGCCTCCTGATGTTTACGCTGACTACGTGCAAGAAGGCGCCGCTGGATGAGTTTCTCTTTCTCGTCAGGGTTGATAAGGTTGAAGTGATCGACAAGTACACGCTGGCCGCCAGGCTCAAGCAAAATCCCGGCTCCTCCCTTTACAAGGCACTTCCGAATAAAAAAGTGAAGATCGTTTCAATCGTATATAACACCCTTGATCCCAAGGGAGAACCTATCCTCGCTTCCGGGGCCATATTTTTCCCCTGCGCAGACATGGATTATACACGACTGGGTTCCATTCTGGCACTTCATTATACGTATGGCGCAAATTACGAGGTTCCTTCCGAAAAGATGGGCGTGACCGAGGGCCTTTTTGCACTTTTCGGATACATCGTGGTAGCCCCGGACTACATCGGGTATGGTGCATCACGGGACAGGGTCCATCCCTATTATGATGTTGGAACGACAGGACAGGTATCTGCCGATATGCTTTTAGCTGCAAAAGAGTATTTTGCTTCAGTCAGCAGGAAGATGCCGCACAAAACTACTGTTATGGGGTATTCCCAGGGCGGGCAGGCTTCTCTTGCCTTTCTTAAGTTTGTTGAGACCACACCCATGTACCAGGATGCTTTTGTTATTGACCAGGTATTTGCCGGTGGCGGAGCTTATGACCTGATAAAATCCTATGACACGTTTGTCAAGAAAGACTACAGCAGCCAGCCGGTCACAATCCCGCTCCTGGTGCTTGGACTGAATTACGGCGACAGCCTGAACCTTGATCTCAGCAAGATGTTTGCAGAACCTATACGTTCTCATTATGAAGACTGGATCCTGTCTAAAGATTATACGACAGACCAGGTTTCAACCATGATGGGGGAGACAAAACTGACAAAGATCATGGCTCCCGAGGCATTTGATACGAACAACCCGAATACCAAAAAGTTCAGGAATTCATTAAAGAACAACAGCCTGATTGTTTATGGCAAGATAACGAACTGGGCTCCGAAGGCAAAGGTGACGCTGCTTCATGCAACGGAAGACACCATCGTCCCCTATGAAAATACGGAAAGTGCCTATGAGGCATTCCTGGGGGCGGGCTGCAATGTAACGAAGCACGATATTCCCAACAAGGACCATAAGGAAGCCGGCCAGGATTTTTACACGTATGTCATGCTCCATTTACTGATTTAGCTTTTCTCAAGATGAAGATCCGGGTAACTTTATTTCTTCTGCTATTATTCTCTGCTGGAATCAATGCGGAAGCAAAATCCTACGCGAAACACAACAAGGGATATTTCTTTGATGTTGGGGTAGCATTTGGCGGGACATTTCCCAAGAGTGGCCCGACAGCGATATTTGAAGTTTATACGACGCATGGGTACCAGTTCTCGAATACCTTTTCGTTAGGTGCCGGTGTTTCCACCTACAACACGGAAAACATTACAGTTTATGTGCAGTTCCGGTTCAACCTGCGGAGTATTAATGAATCCCGGACCAGCTATCCCTACCTTGCATTGAGAGGCGGTTATTCATGGAGCACATGGACAGGTGAAAAATGGGGAGACGACAAAGGACCGATTGTTGATCCCAGGCTCGGGTGGTCGTTTTATACAAAAGAAGCTAATTTACGATGGAGCATATTCCTGGCTCCGAGCTTTTACCAGATTCATTTTATTCCAAAGATCGGATTGGCGTTTGAATTTTAGAAGATTCAATTGCATGCCACTATTATCAATTGGGAACGAAATCCAAGGATCCTGATTTAACAACGCCTGACTCCCCTCCGTCCTGGTAAACAGCCTTAATATAATACCGGTAAGTACCTTTTGTCAGCTCCCTGTCTGTATAAGAGTGCTCGCCTGACAGGATGGTCCTGTAGGTCGATTTGGCGCCTCCGTTGATCGACCGGTAAAGTACAAATGAAAAATCTCCATTTCCGTAGTATTTCCATGCCAGATCAATGGATTTCCCATCGGAGCTCTTTGCAGCGGTAAACTCCTGTACATCCTGCCTGACACCGGAGTCAAAGACTTTTACATTGAGTGGATATGATTTCTCAGAATGCAGCCCGCTGCTGTCAATAGCTTCGAGGCAGTATTCGTACCACTTGCCCCTATCGACCAGTGTATCATGAAACACTGTTATATTCTGAGGAAACTCTGCAATCTGTTTCCATTCCGGCTGTTCCTTTGTCCTGCGGAACAGGATTTGCCTGATGGCATCCTCGCTGCTGCTGCAAACCCAACGGATGGTCATCGATCCGTCGCCGGACTGGTAGTCATTGATCACCGGCGGGACCGGGGGATTTATATCCGGCCGTATCAGCTCAAGTGCAGCCGAATAGGGGCTGTTGTTCTTGTTCCTGTCGACCGCCACCACTTTGTAATAGACTTGCCTGGTCAGGGTCTTTAGGGTGATGGTATCCTGGAAAGCAGTGTCGGGAATAGTGCCGGTTACAGGACTGAATGTGTGTTCAATTGCATTGGACCGGTATATCCGGTATCCTTCAAGATCGCTTTCCGGGTTCGGATGCCATGATACCAACACGATACCCTTCAGGTCAACTTTCCCTTTCAGGCCTGTGGGTGCGACAGGTGGGGTATTGTCGGGGGTGACCACATACCCCGGCAGCGAGGCGGAAATGTTGCCAGCGGTATCGACAGCCGAGACGACATAATAGTTCATTCCCCCATCAATGATTGTGGTATCTGTATAGTCTCTTGTTGCCGGCGGGAGGATTTTCTTGTTCAGCACGGTGAATGGCCCGTTGACCGACTCTCCGCGATAGATGAAGAATCCCATGAGGTCGGGGACAGACGTGTAGGGGTTCCAGTCGAGGTATGCGTTCTTTGCCCCTTTATAGACAGTGTGATAGAGCCAGGGCTGTTCGGGAGGCATCCTGTCTTTGCCTTTCACGGCAATAATGCCTGAGGGCTTTGAAACTTCGGAAAACAGGCTGATCCCTTTCACCCTGTAATAGTAAAGCTTGTAATTTGCCTGGATTGTGTCGATGTAGGTGAAGCCCTTATCGGCATTGTTTTTTTCGGAGCCGAACTGGACGTAGGGATCTTTGTTGATCTGCGTGAATGTTTTACCGTCTTCCGATCTTTCAATATAGTAACCGGCATACTGTTCAGGGTCGATCCAGTGGAGGGAGATGACCCGGTCGCCTTCGTAGGCGGTCAGGTTCTCAACTTCAGCCGGGTATCGTTCGGTTTTTGTGTCAATGATAAAGACAGCGGTATCTGTTCTGAACAAGGGAGAAACAGATGCGGGATAGATCCGGTAGATGTACTTGACATTCCTGCGTACCTTCTGGTCGGTGTATCTAAGTCCCAGTGCTGTTGCGGCTTTCTGTGAGAAACACCCGGTAATTGTGGCCACAATGAACCGTTGATCTTCGCCCGAGGCAGCCTGGCTCAAAGAAGTAACAGACCGGATGCCCTGTCCGTTTGGGTCATTATTACCTGCCTGTATGGTAAATGTCTTCCCATACAGTGCTTTTTCCGCAATCATAAGGTAGCTATCGGGAGGGTTTCCTTTTTGTTTGTATTCTTCTTCACTCCAGGGTTTCACCGGGACCGTGTTGAGTCGCCTGAACCCCGGTTCCGGTTTGTTGTTGGCGTCCAGTTCAAGTCGTTCGATCCAGAAGCCGGTATTGTTGAGTTTTCGCCAGGCGAAGGCATTGTTGCATCCCCAGCGTAATACAATTGAATCTCCCATGTACCTGGCCTGCATGTTCAGGGAAACCCGAAGAGTGTCTTTGTCTGGTTCCGCGAATACCCTGGCCTGTGCCACACTGGCAGAGAGCATACAGGCAAACAGAAGAAGAATGAGTATTGAAGACCTTTTCATATAGCTTGTTTTACTTTTTAATCCTGAGTTATTTACCGAAGCCGACATTCACCGATTCATTCCCTGTCATTGCACCGGCTCTCTTCAGACCGTTGAAATTTGTTGCGAAACAGGGGTCCTGGGTAAAGACGGGTTTTACATTTGCCGTATTGTCAAATGTATTGCCAAGGCTTGTATAGAGGTTGCTGAACGAGCCCGGGCCCATGTTCCCGATGGCATTGGCATTTCCGGAGGCAGAAAGACCTCCGCCGCCAAAGCTGTTTCCATATACCGTTTTGATCACCTGGTTGGTGGACGCCAGGTTTGAAGTCGAGGATCCATATGTGGTCATCAGGAAGCTGTATGTGAAACCAACCGTCAGAGCCAGTTGTTTTGATGTGCTCCAGCTTTCGGCGACAGGATCTGGAGGCAGGGAGACATTCACCGGGTTAACGTATCCGTTGGATGAGGTGTTGATCATGCTGCCCGCCTGGTTGCCTGGTTTACCAATAAGAGTAGAGACTGACGATGAAACAGAGGGAGGAACGGAAGGGATTATGATCACCACGAACTGTTTCGGCTTGCTTCCGCATTCCAAGCCCGGTGCCAATGCAACGCTGGTGTTGACTCCGGTCATCACTTCATTGTTGGTAAGCGGAGGCATCGCTGCGGCATAGTACTCCGTTGATGAAATGTTACCTGAATTGTAGGGCTGGGTGCTGATGCCACTTGCGTTGATCGGGGCGGTCAGGTTGTCGTAGATCGATTTCGTCCAATTCTCAAAGCATGTGGTTTTGAAGTTGAGCAGTGGTTTTAGTGTCCATGATTGACCTGATTTATTGGAAATAGTGACAGCAGATACATCATAAACATCATACAACTCATCACCGTACAGGCAGAAAGAGGCGGGATAGGCGTTTTCAGGCGCTCCATGGCGGATGAAATTGCCTGTCAGCAGGGTATTCAGCTTGTCAGAAGCGGCGATTTCGACCTGGCCTGCTTTGACGATCCTTTTATTTTTATCCTTTGTCCCTTTCGAATTGAAATCGCCCGCCATGACGATAAGGGTTCTCATCTTGTCGACATAATCGGTGTATTTGCTTGTTCTGAAAGAGAACTGGTAGAGTTTCTGCTGGTAGGATTTCAGAGAGAGTCGTCGTTCATTGATGAGCGTATTATTGAACAGGATGTTACCGGAAGTCTGGATTTTTGTCATGCTGCCTTTGTCTATTCCTCCTCCGGGAACAGGTGGTTTAATTTTGACCATACTTGGAATTTTGGCTTCAACCTGGCAGTAAAACTGGACCGTGTAGATCGTCTCTTTCATGAGGTCGGTGGGGATATCAAAAAGGAAGTTATTGCCTGAGCAGGTCACCGGTACTTCAGTAATTTTGGATCCGACAGGTGCAGTTCCAGTAGGGACGAACCGGACCATGAAGCTGGTGGTGTAATCCTTGTCGTTTTTATGTTCGGTATCGAATTTGTCGAAGGAGGCTCCCTTCCAGCAGTTGATCAGTCCCTGTGCCACTCCGGCATAGCAGAAGTTGCGTTCATTCTGGTAGGGCATGGTGTATTTCACGTCATCCAGCGAAAGCGATTTCATTCCTTTTCCGGTTTTAAAAGGGATGGAGTAGGTTTCCCTGAAAGGGGTTCCGTCGGGGTTCTTTGCGGTTGACCATGTTCCGTTGATTTCTTCATCCAGTGTTGCAGTAATTTCCAGTGTATAATCCGTCAGTGGGTTGAGGAAGTCCCGGGTGGCAAGGACAAGGGTTTTATTACCGTTCACTATCATCTTGTCAAAGCCGACCGGATTACCCTGTGTTTTCAGGCTAACTTCAATATTGTCCTGGGTAAAACGGAAACTTCTCTTCACGATTTTTGAATCCTGTTCATCATCCAGGGTAAAGTATTTCCCGATCTCGATGTTGGTACCGATCTGGGGGTTGATATTGATCTCCACATCGTTGTTGCTTTCGTTTGCACGCGGGTCTGTGTCTGCGATTAGTTTGAGCTGGTTCAGCGGGTGGCCAGCCGCGTTGCAGTTCTTGCCATATTCAAACCCGTAGTGAAAGTTTCCGCTGGCGATTTTGATGTCGTAGTATCCGGCAATCTCCCCTGCAAAGTACTCCGGGTTGGGAAGTTTGGCAAGGAGGATGGCACCGGCACCGGCATCGAAGATGGTTGCTTTCGTTATCCCGAGATCAACATATATCTTGGCAGAGACACCTGCATAGGCTTGTCCGACAGCATACCAACCATCTACCCCTAACGCTGATCCGGAGGACACCTGGTTGCCGTCGCAATCTGTTGTGTAATTCTCGAGGGAGACATCAAAACCAACACCAGCATAAACGCTGCCGCAGAAGATGGTCACGCATCCTTTGGCGTCGAAGCCCAGGCTGCCACCGAAGATCAGGCCGGATCCGGAGGATTCGAGTCCATCCCGTTTGGCTGCCAGTGACTCCATATCGACACCGCTCTTTGCCATGATATCCATGATTTCTGCCGGTGGAGGCGGCAGGGGATCCAGATCCATGTTGCCTGCCTCAAAGTACAGCCTTGCCTTGAGTACACTTGCCAGTGTCATGGTTATGCGGCTCTCTTCAGGGGAAGCCCTGCCCACTTTCAGGTAGAAACCTGCGGGTTCAATATGCATTGCTAAAGCTCCGTTCGCCGAGACGCCAGCAATGCCGATAGTCACCTGAGCAGCCAGGTCGAAGGTCTCTTTGGGGAAGTCGTAATTGATTTCAACATGTGCGGTACCGAGGGGTTTGTAACCCGTTGACGGGTTTGGCTTCGACAAGACCCGCCCATCTCCGGTAAGTGTGAAATTTTCGATTCCACCGCTGGTATTGAAACCGACCTTCATGGTAACGGTTGCGTTGAAGGTTTCCCGTTTGGCAAGTCCGAACAAGAGGGTGGCAATAATTCCCATGGAATTTTGCTGTGGGACATATTTCACTCCTGACGGGGAATTACCGAAGCCCACCTCATTTGATGTGTTTTTTACATCAAGCATTTTGGACGGGTTGTAGTCACTCTTCATGTTATAATAGGCACCACCGCCGAAACCATACAGGGTAGTACCGGGGAACATAGGAATACCGTAATCACCCATATCAAGCATGGCATCTGCGTACCAGTACTTGTAATCGTTGACGTCACCTACCTGGAGAGCCGCTGCGATCGAGGTGTTCACTGCAGGGAATTTGGCCTGGATCCCACCTTTGAAGCCATCGCCGTATGTGTCATCGCCGTGGAAATACTGGATATATCCGCTCACCTTGAGAGCTGCCATGTCACCATCGATAGCGATCTTTTCAAGATTCACATCCGGCACCGGGTCAAACACGATCCTCCCGTCTTCATCAATGGTAGGGTCTTTCGCGGTGATGGAAAGCACAGTTGAGGCTTTGGGCATTGCAGGGAGATCTCCTAGAGTCAGTTTAAGCCAGAATTTAAGCCCTATTCCCGGCGAGGTTACAAGCTTCACCGAGTCGACGCTTGCGGAAAAACCGCCCGCCTCCTTCTGTGGACTGGCCACACCCGGCGTGAACTTATCGACCGATAAATACTTCTTTTTGTTCTGCAGGACCAGTTTGTCAAACCGGATGCCATACATTTTTATCCTGGGGCACTTTGCATTGAACGAATTGGTAATGCTCATCCTCCCGTTGAGGGTAGCGATGGCACGGAAGCTTGTGTCGTAAGTGATGGTGATGTTTGACGTGCTAAAAAGCTCAAATGCTGCTAAAAATACGGGAACCTCGATCGTGGCTTTGGGCTTGATCACGAAGTTGAAGGCCATGGGTTTTTTTGCCACAGTATCCTTGTGAGTCAGCGTGCATTTGTAATCCAGCTCCGACTGTTTATTCTGATTTGTGATCGGCAGCAATAACCTGCCATTGAACCCTGCATTGATGAAGGTAGAGTTCACCAGCCGCATTTTTAATGTATCTATGGAGTATGTCCAACCGTCCAGGTTTCCTTCACCGATATTCAGAAGATTCAGGCCCAATACATCCACTGTGACCCCCTGGTTGTCGAGCATCAGGTTCTTGACCTGGACGGTGATGGGAGTTTTGCTTTTGCTTTTCTTCAGGATTTCCGGCAGTGTTACATCGAGTTCCGGCATGATAAATCCGTACCATATGGTATCGAGAAAGTTCTTTTTTCCCTCGATCTCGAATTTAGGAAGGCCTGGCGGGTTGCGATAATCCGAATGATCGTAAGTGGCTTTATTTTTCAGGGTGAATTTATACTCGTTGTAGTCGGTGAGGTAGAAAGGGTCAATAGTGACTGTTGCGAACCAGTCTTTCCACTTTATTAGATCTGCCACGAGGCTTACGGTAACAGGTCCGTTGTCAGCCTGTCGCCGGATCAGCTTCGGGTTAAACTGGTAATCGGCCCGGAGGCGGAGTTTATTGAAACCATTTTTGGTAAACGAAGCATAGGTTCCTGAATCTCCTTTTGAGGGGCCTTTTATGCTGAGGTTGAGTTTTTTGATATAGACGTCGTTGGTCAGGTAGAGGAAGATGTCACCGCAGAAACTTTTCGGATCCTTGAAACATACGTTCTTTGCTCCAAGAGAGATGAGGAGGCTGTCCTCAGGCGCTGAATAGGCCATGCATGCCGAGAATCCTGCTTGTTCGGGAGTGAAGGTGAAATCGACCAGCGCAATGACGAACCTTTCGCCGTCAATCATTCTATCCAGTCCCAACGGCATGGTAAAGTCGGCGCTTGCATTGCCTATGTTGGAGATGAGTTGGGAGGTGTTATTACTCAGCCAGGTATCGATATTTTTGACCTCCGACATGGTAAACGGTGTAGTTCCGGATTTCGGATCATCGAAATTCGGCATGACGGTCATTCCTTCGGTGCGTTTTGCCTTGACAACTCCTGACATCATTTTCAGAGTATCATTTTCTTTAGTGATGGAGATGTTCGAGAATTTCACACGGATGTTGACCTTGTCCCAATTCAGGAAGGGGATCGGGATCTTGCCTTCCCCGGAAACTTTTCCGTCTTTTTTATTTACTGTAAAATTGACCAGGGTCATCTGGAACTTCCCAACCATCACCGTGGCGTATTGCTTGATGTCGGTTGCAGAAGAGTCAATATCTCCATCGGGAGACTCCGCTTTGCATGTGCAGGCTAGGTTGTTTGTAAGCTGGGAGGTATCGATTTTGACTGGCTTCGGAGGAGGTGTGGGGGCATTGTTTGGCTGAGCTTTGCAGATGAAGCTGCAGACCTGGCTCCTGCCGCTGTTGGTGAACAATGTTTTCCCGGCAGGATCGATGGCGGTCACCCTGACCGCATAGGTTTTCTTTGGGCCCAGTGCAGGATCCGACTGAGCAAGGGTATAGCTGGTAGTCGTGAGGGTTTTCTCAAAAAAAGCAACCCGCCCGGGTGCATCCATGGCTGCATTGGCATTGGCATCGCCCGGCAGCTTTTCGATGATCTTAAGGTTGAACTGGCAATTTACCGGTGCACCCGGAGGTCTTGTCCATGTGAAGTTTAAATTTTGTGGCGTGGGCACACTAACTGAATCCCCGCAGGTTGGGGTCAGGACTGTTGGAGGCTCAACGCTGATAAGTGTAATTCCCGCGCAACCGGAAGGAGAGCCTACCGAAACCGGCTGATGCGTGTTGTAATCGTATGCCTGGAGACACAGACTGTACTGATCTTCCGGCAGCCCGTTAGCAATGATCTCTTCTTTGGTGATTCCTTTGAGAAGAATGTGGTCAGGGTCGAACACTTGTTTGATATTGTAAAGGCTGACAAACATCGGCTGTCCCGCAGTTATGATCAGTGGACGTGGCATCCTGTAATTCGGATCGGTACGGATTTCAATCTTGCCGCTACCGGTAACCGATCCAAGAAGATACACTTCTAAACTTCCTGTAGGATTAGTGTTGATAATGGTCACCATGACCTTTCCGGGATCGTCCGTATAATCCCTGATGCGGGGGTAGTAGGGTGGCCGCACCGCAATGGTGATGACGATCGGGTTAATGGAAACAGCATGGAGGGCTGCGATAAGGAACAGGCTTATTAAGATGATTCTTTTGAGAGGTAACATCATAGCATGAATCTCCTTTTCTTCAATACAAAATTTTTAGTTATGGATAATATCACCATATTGATATTTCAACATGATGATAAATGTTTAACAAAGAAGAATGGTGTACGAGCCACTAAATTAATTATAAAATCAATTTTGTCAATAGTTGCATTACAAAAATGTATCAAGATAGTGTACTTATATTGGTAGGATAAAATAGTGATCTTTCCATAGTCTCTGATTAATCTGACAGACTATGTTGGTATCAGGCGCTTGCCTTTTAATTGTGGAGGGGACCGGGGCATGAACCCATCGAAACGGCAAGGATTCTTCCAGCCGATCAGGGTCATCCTTCACAATGTCCCGGTAATGAAGTTTTGGGCGCCTTATACCGCCGCCAGAATTTCCAATAGGTCAATGAAGTGAATGTAATGAGCCGGTTGAAAAACCGGTATCCTGAGAGATAATGCATCAGGCGGTATGCAACGGCAAAGACCATGACTCCAGCGGCCCATTTCACAATGGTATGCATCCGTCCGTTCCCCACTGATGATTTGCCGAGGATTGGATCTAAAACTTCAGATAAGCCTTTTGACAGGAAAGGACTGACCAGCAATATAAATAGTAAAAGCACTGCAAAAAAGAAGGAGTGGGCTGTTTCAATAGCTCTTTTGGGACAATAATTCATGCATTTCATGCAGCTTTCGCAGGTAAGCTTCCAGAAGGGCCGGTTGTTTGACATGACGATCGAATGTGTTGTACACTGGCTAGTGCATAACCCGCAGTTATCGCAATGCTCATTGGCAA
>TBL_comb47_HYPODRAFT_10004715_pt1 | contig 15557 bp, 11 predicted proteins | sample TroBogypolimnion_40_FD_10682 | JGI IMG/M metagenome (IMG submission 10682)
TAATTATTCGGTCAGCTCGTTTACTTCTGCCTATCCACACACCAAAGATAATTCCAATCGCAACAGTAAGAATTGCGGCTACAAGAGTTGATGCCAATGTCGCCATGGTGTCCGACCAGAGTCCGGTACCAATAATGCCTAAAACACATACGGATGAGATTATTCCGAGTTTTTTACCGCCAAAAATTGTTCCTAATCCAACAACTGCGATACCTGTCACAAACCAAGGGCTGTTAGTCAAAATAGATTGCAATGGATTTATTAATCCGTAAGAGACCGCATTTGTAATGCCATCTGTGTAATTGACGAAATGCGCTTGAAACCAATTTGTCGCGTTGTCTGTATATTTTGCGATGTCGCTACCGATAAATCCGGTCCCAGGGAAGTTGCCAGCCCAAGTGTAAATTCTTGAAAATATTATTGCGACGAATGAAAGGACTCCGCCAGCAATGAGAATCTGGCGATGACGCTTGTGGCTAATTGCAAGAGTCATCTCGGCATCTACTTTTGATGCAGCCGCGGTAGTCGTACGGTCTAGGACAACGGCTAAAATAACAATTCCTAAGCCCGCTTGGAACGAGCTGCCAATATCAAGTGATTCAAGCGCACGAATTACGACTTTTCCCAAGCCCGGCGCATCGATCAACGCAGCAATGGTGACCATAGATAGAGCCGCCATAATTGTTTGGTTGATGCCAACAACGATTGTGCGCTTAGCCTGCGGTAACTGAACTTTACGCAAAGCCTGCATTCTGGTGGAGCCCATAGAGATTGCTGCTTCAACGCTGGACCAAGGGACTTCATGCAGTGCTACTGCAGTTATCCGAAGAGCCGGAGGTAAGGCATATACCAATGTCACGATAGTTGCAGACGCTGGGCCAATCAGAAAGAAAAGTGTTACTGGCGTCAGATATACAAAAGTCGGCATTACTTGCGCAAAATCCAACAGGGGAGTTATTAACTTCTCAAAGCGTGGGAAGAGCCCAGCACAAATACCCAGTGGAATTCCGACGATCAGCGCCAAAACGACAGCTGCCAAAGTCAGCGCCAAAGTATCCATTGATTCTTGCCAGAAACCCAGTAGTCCCAAAGCAACCAATCCCGAAGCAACAAGAATTGCGATTCTGATATTTGCAACAGCGAAAGCAACAAAGCTAAGTAGAACTACTATTCCAAACCAACCAATCAAAGGCGCAGAATTGTTGCCGATTGGCTGGCTAATAACATATTGAATTCCGGTAACAAAAGAGTTGATCGAGTCCCTAATTATATTAATAAAGAAGGTAAAAATAGGATTTGAAGTTCTGTTGTTTCCAATCCAATCGCTGACGCTATTGAGCCAATTTTGAAATGGTGTCAGGCTAGAAGTATCTAATGGAAGAGTGGCAATGCCACGAAGTAGAATTGCGAAAAACAGAAAACCACAAGTAAGGATTGATAGCCGAAATCCTAATTTTGATCTCTTTTTTTCAACTGGCTTTGATTCGTTGGATGGCCTTGAAAGCAAAGTTGTAGACATCTATAACTCGCTTCCAGAAATGACGTTGAGTACATCTTGAGAAGTAACAACGCCTAATAAGTTGCCGTTTTCTATTACGCGGATTGGCAAATTGGATTCTACGATCTGCCTGGTTGCATTATTGACAGTTATGGTGGGTGGCAAGATCGGCCCATTCATATCTTCACCTAGGGCAGGGGGACGCGCAATCCAACGCAGTGTAAGCACTTGTGATTTGGGAAAATCGCGAACAAAGTTTGCAACGTAATCATCGGCGGGTTTTGCTACCAACTCTTCTGGAGTCCCAATCTGTACGACTGCACCATCTCGCATAATTGCAATGCGGTCTCCAAGTTTGACTGCTTCGGCTAAGTCGTGAGTAATAAAGACCATGGTTTTACCGAGCTGATGGTGAAGCCTTATTACTTCTGCCTGCATATCTCTTCGGATAAGTGGATCAAGTGCGCTAAACGGCTCATCCAAAAATAACACCTGCGGATCCACGGCCAATGCTCGGGCTAGCCCGACGCGCTGTTGCATGCCGCCAGATAGTTGCTCTGGATATGCCTGGCCATAACCCTGCAGTCCGACTAACTCAATGACTTCATTTGCGCGAGAATGTCTTTCAGATTTTCCTACGCCATTGATTTCTAAACTATAAGCAACGTTGTCAATAACTTTACGATGCGGCAGTAATCCAAAATGTTGGAAGACCATAGAGAAACGAGTCTTCCGTAGTTCACGCAATCGCTTCTCATCTACTTGCAAAATGTCTTCGCCTTCAAAGCGCAGTTCGCCTCGAGTGGGCTCAATTAATCGAGTCATACATCGGACCAACGTGGATTTTCCGGACCCTGACAGACCCATCACGACGAAAACTTCTCCTGGCGCTACATCAAAGGAGACATCACGTACGGCGATGGTGTTGCCGGTCTTTGCACGCAATTCTTGACGAGTTAAATCGGCATCTGGGTTTCCAATGATTTGCTCGGGATTGGCTCCAAAAACTTTCCACATATTGCGAACCGAAATCATGGGAGCCTGGCTATCCAACATCGCCCCCTTTAAATCCCATCAGCAAACCAACCTGACTTACTTGGTGAATTGTTGGTCCAAATGTGTTTAATTTCAAGGTACTCCTGAAGGCCATGTTCACCTAGCTCCCGACCATTTCCAGAGGCTTTAAAGCCACCCCATTCGGCCGCGGGTTTATAAGGGCCATAATCGTTGATCCAGACCGTCCCGTGGCGAAGTGCCTTTGAAACGCGCTCAGTTTTGGCGTTATCTTTACTCCAGACCGCGCCAGAGAGTCCATAAATAGTGTCGTTGCCCAGCCTGATGGCCTCTTCTTCGCTTTCAAAAACTTCTACAGTCATTATTGGACCGAAAGACTCTTCTTGAACGCAATACATAGATGTATCGCAATTGTCCAGGACCGTTGGCGGGAAGTACCAGCCACGTGAAAGTTCTGGTGCCGTTGATCGAACTCCGCCCACCAATAATTTTGCGCCCTCTTGCACGCCTCTTGCTAAATATTCTTCAACTTTCTTTAAGTGCCCTTCGCTGATCAACGGACCGGTTTCTGCGGTCAGGTCGGTAGGGCCACCTAATCGAATCAGCTTTGCGCGGCGCACGATTTCAGTCACCACTTGGTCGTGGATGCTTCGTTCCAGTATTAATCTCGTCCCGGCAGAACATACTTGTCCTGAATGTAAAAAAGCTGCGGTGACTGCAAAGTCGGTAGCAGCATCTAGATCTGCATCGGCAAAAATAATATGCGGATTCTTGCCACCAAGTTCTAGGGCAACCTTCTTCACTGTTTCTGCTGCCTTGCTCATAATGCGTTTACCGGTTGATAGACCGCCTGTAAAAGAAACAAAATCGACTCTGGGATCGGTGGTCAATGTGTCACCAATAACCGAACCAGCTCCGGTCACCAAATTTGCTACACCTCTGGGGACACCAGCCTCTTCAAGTAATTTAAGGAGGTGCATTGCAGTGGATGGCGTTAGTTCGCTGGGCTTTAAAATAAACGAGCATCCTGCTGCTAGTGCTGGCGCGACTTTCCAGGCAATTTGCAGGAGTGGGTAGTTCCAGGGTCCAATCAGTGAACAGACACCTATGGCGTCATAAGTAATTCGGCTTGAAACATGGGGTATGCCGCTGTCTATTTTCTTATCATGTTGTTCAGATGCCAACTGAGCGAAATGGCGAAAAGTTGCCGCGACATCTGCGACGTCATACTTAGATTCGATTATTCTCTTACCGGTGTCGCCGCTTTCCAACGCTGCAATAAGTTCGACATCACGTTCCAATAAGTCAGCAACTGTGGCGAGCAATGCACTTCTTCTGGCCCAACCCCACGATGTAAATACACCAGAATCAAATGAAGAACGCGCCGCGGCAATAGCCGCAAGCGCGTCATCAATTTTCCCTTCCGAAACGGTCGCGATTAGTGACCCATCGGCTGGGCTCCGTATTTCTCGGGTTGCGCCATCGGATGCTGGACGCCACTCACCATCAATAAATATGGAGCTTCTCATTTATTTAGGTAAAACTAGTCGAGTTCGCTTTTGCGTTTGGCAACATAGTCAGTCAAGCCTGTCAAAATCGATGCATCGATTTCTGGTGCTTGATAGTCGGCCAACTTCTTCTGCCAGATCTCTTCGGCGCGCATACGAGTGTCTTTGGCGCCTAAGCGAGTCCAACGCTCGTAGTTATCGCTATTAGTAAGGAATGGTCGATAGAAGCAGTCACGGAATCTATCCATGGTGTGGGCTGCGCCCAGGAAGTGTCCGCCATGGCCAACTTCTAGGTGTGCGTCAAAAGCCAAGGAGGATTCATTGAATTCAAGAGGGGTAAATTCTGCAATAAGGCTCTGCAATATCTCAACGTCAACGATGAACTTGTCGTAAGAAGATACTAAGCCACCCTCAAGCCACCCTGCTGTGTGCATAACCCAGTTGGTGCCAGCAAGGAAAGTTGGCATCATGGTCATCATTGTTTGATAAGCAGATTGTGCATCTACTGACTGAGAAGAGTTGAGTCCACCGCCACCACGGAAGGGAAGATTAAAGCTGCGCGCAATCTGGCCGGTACAGAGCAAACCGATTCCTGATTCTGGAGTGCCAAATTGTGGTGACCCTGACTGCATATCAATGTTCGATAAAAATGAACCAAAAACAATGGGACACCCAGGTCGGATCAGTTGTGCCAACGCGATCGCCGAAAGTGCTTCTGCAATCTGCTGTGCCAGTGTTGCTGGAATTGTTACAGGGCTCATTGCCCCCATTAGCAAGAATGGTGTTGTGACGACTGGCTGACCAGCAAGAACGTATTCGCGCATCGAGTCAAGCATCCGATCATCCCAACGTAATGGCGAATTGCAGTTGACTAGTGAGATCAAAGCAGGAGTCTCTTCGATTGCCTTTCTTCCACCATGGATGATTTCTGCCATGGCAATCACATCGCGGGCATTTTCGGCGGTAACCACGTTACCCATAAAGAATTTGTCAGTAAGGGTTGCAGCTGCAAAGGCCATATCTAAGTGGCGACTATCCAGTGATAAATCATTTGGCTCACATACGACTCCACCGACGCTATCAATTGCGTCAAAGCTCTGAGCTAATTTGCAGAAATTTTCGTAATCTTTAAATGTGGCATCTCGACGAGTAGTTCCTTCAAGGACGAAGGGAGGTCCATACACTCCACCAAATACCATCGAGTCTCCACCGATATGTACATTATTCTTAGGATTTCGGGCGCGAAGATTGAAATCCTTTGGTGCCTTAGCAACCTGCTTTAAAATCCAATCTGGATCAAATTTAACGTTTTCGCCGATGACGGTCTGGCCGGCTTCACGCAACATATCTACGGCCCAAGGACTCGCGAATTCGATCCCGATCTCTGAAACGATTCGGCGCCAACCCTTTGTGAGGGTGGCCATCGACTCTTCACTCAAAATATCGTATCGAGGCATCTTGTTTTGAAACACGCTTGCTCCCCCTTTTGGGACTTTTGGGACCCTGAAAAATCATCACTCGGTGTGAGCCGATATTAACTACTAGTTTCTTACTTTGGTTACATACTTTGGTTACATATTGTGGCCAAGGTATTGCAGTCGAACACAGAAAAGAATACGCTGGATTATGGAACAAGCGTTCCATAATGTGGAACACTACTTCTGTGGGACCGATTGCCTCAAGTGATGGGAGAAAGATATGACGCAGACAGCGCTCGCCGGAACGCGCGCAGTTGATCGCGCAACCGCACTTCTCACTCACATTATTACCGCAACTAATCCTCCTCATTTAGGAACTCTGGCTCGTGAATTTGATATTCCAAAGAGCACAACATCACGATTGATCAGCGCTCTTGAGCGTCAAGGATTTGTAAAACGTGATCGCAACGGCGCCTTTCTACCTGGCGATGTCCTTACTCAATTTGCCCGCGAACAAAATCAAGATTCAGTCCTTGTGGCCCGAATGCGTCCAATCCTTGAAGAATTAGCAAAAGAGAGTGGTGAGACCGCGAATCTGGCAATTGTCGGTCATGGGCATTTAAAGATTATCGATCAAGTAGATAGCTTGTTTTTGTTGGGGGCGACTAACTGGATTGGTAGAGATGTTCCTTATCATTGCTCCGCGCTCGGAAAGATTTTGCTTGCCTATGGCGCCAACACAATAAAGGCTGGACCTCTCTCAAAATTGACTTCTAAGTCGATTACTTCTCGCACAAAATTATTGACCGAATTAGAAGGTGTTCGAAAAACTGGATATGCAATCATTGATGGCGAACTCGAAGAAGGACTAGTTGCTGTTGCCGCGCCGGTTCGAGAAAGTGATGGTCGCGTGATTGCGGCTATCTCTATTTCTGGTCCCACTGCACGGCTGTCACACAAAGATTTGAATCGGATCGGACTATCTATTATCGGAAAGTTAGATGAAGCATCGACTCCACTCCCACACCAGATAAAGCTAGGAAAGGTAGGCGCAGCATGACACACGAAGAGATCTTAAAGGCGCTATTTGACGAGACCCTCGTTGGTAATGCGCCAGAAGTACTTCGCTTAACAGAACTTGGGATTACAGAAGGCATGACACCTAGTTCTATCCTCTTTGATGCGCTGATTCCATCACTGGAAGAAGTAGGAGCTCGTTTTGAACGCGGTGACTTCTTCGTTCCAGAGATGTTGATCTCTGGAAAAGCCATGTCTGGCGCTCTTAATGTGCTTCGGCCATTGCTCGCAGCAACCGGTGCAGAAACTGTCGGGACCTACTTGATGGGCACCGTAAAGGGCGACGTTCACGATATTGGCAAGAACCTAGTCAACATTATGTTGGAAGGCGCTGGTTTTAACGTTATTGATATTGGCGTGCAAGTTGCACCAGAAAAATTTGTTGCTGCCATTATTGAACACAAGCCAGATATCGTCGGAATGTCAGCATTCCTCACAACAACTATGCCAATGTTCAAGGTAAATATCCATGAAATTACTAAGGCCGGGCTTCGTGATCAGGTCATAATCATGGTCGGTGGCGCTCCTGTGACTCAAGAGTATGCAGATGTTGTTGGAGCCGATGGCTTTGCAGCCGATGCTTCGACCGCTGTCCGAGTTGCTAAGGATTTGATCCAAAAGCGTCGCGCCCTGGTTACAGCTTAAGTCAAGGTAATGCCTAAGCTGCTGCCTCTTATAGAGGATGCCATTAAAAAACCGATCTGGGGATGCCAGATGTGCGGACAGTGCGTTCTACATTCGACCGGAATGGTCTGCCCGATGACTTGCCCTAAAACTTTGCGCAATGGTCCATGTGGCGGTGTCCGTGAAAACGGCAATTGCGAAGTTAAGCCAGAGATGCAATGTATTTGGGTAAAGGCATATGAACGAAAAGAAAAATTTCCATTGCCTCAATCGTGGCGTAACCACTATAACGACTTGCGACCACCGGTCGATATGCAATTAAAGGGCACTTCTTCATGGATCAACTTGCTAACTAAACGCGATCAAAAGCGGCCAGCAGGCTGGCAAGCCTCTGTCGAAAATAGTGAGCATTAATGTCTATTGTTCGTGAGATTCTCGAAAATTCAGAAGAGAAGTTATTCACCGTTGAGTTTCCAGAAATTGATAGCGGTGGCATGGAGAAGATTGCAAAGCATGTAGCACGGATCGCGCCTTGGTTTGATGCCGCAAATTCAACCGACAATACGGCTGCCCATGCTCATGCCTCTAATCTCTCAGTCGCAATTGCCATGAAAATGCACGGTGTAGAGCCTATTTTGCAGATCGTCTGTAGAGATAAGAATCGATTGGCAATCCAGGCCGACCTGATGGGAGCCGCACTTCACGGTATCTCGAATGTAGCGATGCTAACTGGGGATGATGTCACCGCAGGGGATGAACCCGAAGCTCGTAGAGTCTTTGACTTAGATGGCCCACAAGCAGTAGCTGTTGCCAAAGTGCTTACCACTGGACAATATCTTTCTGGCCGCAAGATCAACCCAGCACCCGATTTTTATATTAGTGCTGTTGAAAATCCTGGCGCACCTCCATTCGATTATCGCATTGAGCGCGCATTAAAGAAACATCGTGCGGGTGCCCGATATTTGCAGTTGCAAATTTGTTATCACCCAGACCGACTCGAAAATTTCTGCCGGGGTGTTTCGCAAGTAGCTCCTGGTCTTCACATAATTCCGACAGTCGTAATGGTGAAGAACGAGAAAGCTCTCAATTTTATGAATGACAAGGTACCTGGCATTGATATTCCGTTGGCGACAATCGATAGAGTAAAGAAGAGTTCTGATCCCAGCGAAGCTGCTTATCAACTGGTTCTCGAAGAGTCCAAACATGCACTTTCATTACCTGGCGTACGTGGGCTGCATGTGATTGATTTTCGTCGAGATGATTCACTCGAACGCTTGATGCGCGAACTCGGTCGAACCCCTAAATTTTAAATAACTAGCGAACAAACGGAGAAAATAATGCATACCATCGTCAAGTCGGCCACCAAGACACTTACCATTGGCCATGATCAACCGTTCTGCATTATTGGAGAACGTATCAATCCAACAGGTCGCAAGAAGTTTCAGGAGCAATTACGTGCGGGTGATTTGTCGGCAATTAATAAGGATGTTGCAGATCAAGTTGCTGGAGGTTGCGACATGCTTGATGTCAACATGGGTGTGCCTTTAACTGATGAACCAGTTTTGTTGAGCAAGGCCATCAAATTAATTCAAACTTTGACCGATCTACCAATCTGTATTGACTCTTCGATCATCGAGGCGTTGCAGGCAGGTTTAGAGGCCTATGAAGGCAAGGCCCTCGTAAACAGCGTCACCGGCGAAGATGAGCGTATGGAGATCGTGCTTCCGCTTATAAAGCAGCACGGGGCCGCGATTATCGCGTTGCCAAATGATGAAACAGGTATCCCAGCAACTGTTGAAGAACGCCTTGTTATTACTGAAAAAATTATGCGAGCAGTCGAACATCACGGAATCGCACTCGATGATTTAGTGATTGATCCACTTGCGATGACAGTCGGTGCGGATCCAGAAGCTGTAAAAATTACATTAGAAACCATCTATCAAATTCGCCAACGTTGGGGCCTTAATATGACTTTGGGAGCATCAAACATCTCCTTCGGTTTGCCTCATCGTCATGCGCTAAATGCGGCATTTCTGCCAGCGGCAATGAGCGCTGGTTTAACTTCTGCAGTGATGGATGGCCGAACCGCGCAGATTGTGGATGCGGTTCGTGCTTCAGATCTTCTTCTAGGATTAGATCCTTGGGGTGGAAATTGGATTTCACGGTATCGGGCCGTAGAAGCAGCAAAGGCAGCGGCAGGGGCATAACATTAGTAAACGCCAGCTAGAGGAGTCATCACTTCCAGATCACGATGGCACAGGACGGATAAAACTCTCTTTTCGCGCGCTCGAAAAAGATGGCACTGTTGCCAGCGAGAAAGTCATAACCGTCCCAACCGGTGTAAGTGCATTTGATGCTGCATCCTGGAACGGCATAGCTATTGATTCGACATGTGGTGGATACGGCACATGTAAAAAGTGTCGTATCAAGGTTACTGATGGCGAAATTGAACCTTCTAAATTAGATTTCCGAGCATTTTCGCAGGACGAGATCAAAGCCGGCTGGCGGCTTGCATGCATGGTTCGTCCCGTTCAAAATATTTCAATTGATGTTCCACCACTTACAACTAGGCCAAAGGCTGCAACGGTTGGAGTGGGACGTCAGGTCATATTGCGGCCAGCAGTGCAGAAACGTTATGTCGAACTTGAATCACCCACGTTGCATGATCAACGTACGGACATAGTTCGACTCTTGGATGCGATCGATGATTTTGAGGCGACTGTTTCACTCCCGGTGATGCGTCGACTTCCGGTAGTGCTTCGTAAAGCAGATTACAAAGTAACCGCTGTATTTATCGAGCAAGAGTTGATTGACATCGAGCCAGGGGATACCACGTCGATCAGGTACGGAATTGCCTTTGACCTGGGAACTACTACCGTGGTGGCAACCCTCCTAGACCTAAATACAGGTGCTCCGGCAGCAGTAGCTTCTATGTTAAACAAGCAACAGCCTTTTGGCGCGGATGTAATTACTCGTATAAGTACAACAATGCTTGACCCAGAAGGCCTCAACAAACTGCGTAGCCTGGCGCAGCAGACTTTGTCAGAATTGACCGAAGAAGTTATCGCTGAAGCAGGGATCGATCGAAATAATATTTATGAAGTTGCCCTTGCTGGTAATGCCACCATGACTCAGATTATTCTAGGAATCGATCCAGAGCCACTCGGGGTAGCCCCATTCATTATGGCTAGTGCCACATATCCTGATGTGAGTGCTGCGGAATTGGGCCTCAATCTGCACCCACTGGCAAGAGCTTTGGTGATGCCATCGCTTGGTGCGTACGTAGGCGGAGACATTATTGCTGGTGCATTGGCATCTGGAATGGATCGCGACAAGAGACTTAGATTATTTATTGACGTCGGCACTAACTGCGAAATTATCCTGGGAGATGGCGATCGAATTCTTGCAACAGCGGCTCCTGCCGGACCAGCTTTTGAAGCAGCTTCGATCAAATGTGGTGTACGCGCTGCTGCCGGTGCGATCGAGACAGTCAAGGTGAAAGATGGCGAATTGATTATAGGAACCATCGAAGATGCACCTGCGATCGGAATATGCGGCTCTGGTCTTGTTGATGCCTGTGCTGTCTTAGTCGAACTTGGCTTGCTAGATGCATCCGGTAAATTTGTTCCGGACGAGAAAGCTTTAGAAATTGCGCCGCAGCTATCAGATCGATTGTTGATGCGCGAAGGCGAACGCGTCTTTGTTCTTACCTGGGGGAAAAACGTCGGAGATCCAAGCGACGCTGTATTTTTAAGTCAACGCGACGTTAGAGAATTGCAATTTGCAAAGGCCGCTATTGCAACTGGTTGGGCACTACTGGTTGAAGAGTTCGGAATTCAAGAAGCCGATATCCAGCAAGTCTTGCTTGCAGGTTCCTTTGGCTCTTACCTCTCACCAGCGTCGGCGATCAAAATTGGCTTGGTCCCCAAGATCTCTGTTTTGAGAATCATCTCTGCGGGTAATGTTGCTGGCGAAGGCGCGAAAATGGTGCTTTTATCCGCTCAAGAGCGCAATGGCGCTGATGCTTTGCTCGAGCAAATTGATTATGTCGAACTTTCTGATCGCTCTGATTTCAACGACAAATTCGTAGAACGCCTAGCCTTTCCGGCATAGCTGAATACTCAGATGAATACTCAGATGAATACTCAGATGAATACTCAGATGAATACTCAGATGAATACTCAGATGAATATTGGCATCGTTGCATGTGGTGCAATAGCGACCCATATCGAATCCGTGGCTAAGAATCACAACTTAGATATAACGATCTACCCACTCCCGCCATTGCTTCACAATCATCCAGAGAAAATTGCTGGCGAAGTCGATCAATTGCTTAATGAGATACAAGAAAAACACAGTAAGTGTGCGGTCGCGTATGCCGATTGCGGGACATATGGCGCGTTGGATCTCGTGCTAGAACGTCACAATGTGCCACGATTGAGTGGCAATCACTGTTATGACGTCTTTGCCGGCAAGGCGATGGTCGAAGATTTGCTAGCAGAGAATGCCGGGACCTATTTTCTAACCGACTATTTAGTTAAATCTTTTCACCGAAGTGTGATTGTAGAACTGGGATTGGATCGTCGACCAGAGTTACGTGACGATTACTTCAAAAATTACTCGAAGGTAATCTGGTTAGCGCAGTCACCTACTCAAGAATTAGAGAGCGCAGCAAGGGCAGCTGCAGAATTACTCAAATTACCTCTAGAAATAACGCAGGTCGGTGAAACTGGATTAGCCGATCAAATCCTTAAGCTAGTTGCTGGTTGATTCGAGCTCTAGCGCCTTTAATACAACTGGTGATAATAAGGACTTATCAACATCTTCATGAAGATGTTTGCGCATGGTAGGTGTCCAGAATTGAACTATGTGATGAGCAACTTCTATTTCTGGAGCTCCGCTAGATGGAATATTGGCGGCAATCTGATTAGCCATTCGGACTATTGAAGATAGCTGAATGTTCTTATCAACGTCATGTTCGTGGATCGCGCCAGGTCCTTTAGCGCTTGGAGATACCTCTACGGCGGTAACTTTGTATTCTGGACAGTTAGTGGCCCAATCTGAAAAATCGGTAGTGATGACGTTGGCACCACTTTCTGGGAAATGGAAAGTCGTGTAAACCACTCCGGCAGGGACTTCATCAGTAATTCGAGCACGCATGATTGTGTCTCCCACGCGACTTCCGAGTTTTACCCATGTCCCATCTTTGATTCCACGCATTTCTGCATCCGACTCATGGATATCGAGCGTATCTTCTGGATGCCAGATGGAATTTTGAGTTCGACGGGTCTGGGCTCCTACGTTGTATTGACTCAAAACTCTGCCGGTAGTCAGCAACAGTGGGAATTTCCGATTTGCCTTCTCTTCGGTAGCAACAAAAGGTGTCGGCATAAATTTACCTTCACCTCGAACAAATTGATCCTTGTGCATGGTTGGAGTGCCATCCGGTGCGTTGGCAGTAACCGGCCATTGCAAGCTTCCAGCAGCATCCAATTTTGCAAAAGACACTCCTGCAAAAGTTGGTGTGACAGCAGCGATCTCATCCATGATTGCGGCACCATTTTCATAGCTCATCGGGTAACCCATTGCAGTGGCCAAATCGCAAGTAACTTCGTATTCACTCTTGCCAGTTTTGCTCGGCATGACCGGGCGTACCCGATTAATTCGTCTTTCGGCATTGGTAAAAGTTCCATCTTTTTCAAGGAAAGAAGTGCCGGGTAAAAAGACATGTGCAAATTTCGACGTTTCATTTAAGAACAGATCCTGGACAATGACCATATCCATTGCACGAAGTGCTGCATGCACGTGGACGGTATTTGGATCAGACTGAGCAATGTCTTCACCCTGGATATAAAGTCCCTTGAACTCGCCGGCAAGGGCAGCATCGAACATATTTGGTATGCGCAAGCCAGGTTGTGAAGGAAGTGTCACTTCCCACTTTCTATCAAAGATTGCGCGAGCGTCAGGATCAGAGATATGGCGATACCCAGATAATTCGTGAGGGAATGAACCCATGTCGCAAGAACCTTGGACATTGTTCTGTCCCCGCAGCGGATTAACTCCAACGCCTTTGCGGCCAATATTTCCGGTAGCCATGGCTAGATTCGCGATTCCCATAACCATTGTTGAACCTTGCGAGTGTTCGGTTACTCCAAGGCCATAATAAATTGCTCCATTTGGCGCTGCTGCAAAGTGACGAGCAGCTTGGCGGATGTTTTCTGCCGGCACACGCGTGAATTCTTCTAGCGCTTCAGGACTATTTTCTGGCAATCTAATGAAGGATTCCCATTGGGCAAATGACTCTAGGTCGCAACGAGCATTAACAAATTCACGGTCTATCAAACCTTCGGTGGCTATGACATGCGCGAGGGCGTTGATGACAGCAACGTTTGTACCGGGCATCAGTTGTAAATGGTGTTCTGCTTTGACGTGTGGTGTACGAACAAATGGAATCACGCGAGGATCAATGACGATTAGTGATGCGCCTTTACGTAACGCTTTCTTCATTCGTGAGGCAAAGACTGGGTGCGCTGCAGTTGGGTTTGCGCCAATTAGCATGATGACATCCGCGTGTTCGACTGATTCAAAATCCTGAGTTCCGGCGGATGTACCAAAAGTTTGCTTTAGACCATAACCAGTAGGGGAGTGGCAGACACGTGCACAGGTATCGATATTGTTATTTCCAAAGGCAGCACGTACTAATTTTGTCACCACAAATACTTCTTCATTTGTGCAGCGTGAAGAAGATATTCCACCGATTGCGTTTACCCCAAGCTCAGATTGAATCTTTTTTAGACCATTTGATGCGTACTCAATAGCTTCTTGCCACGAAACTTTTTGCCATTCGTCGTTGATCGACTTTCTGATCATTGGGGATGTGATGCGATCATCATGTGTGGCATAACCCCAAGCAAATCTTCCCTTGACGCAAGAGTGACCTTCATTTGCACCACCATCCTTAAGTGGGACCATGCGGACTAATTCATCACCTTTTAGTTCGGCTTTGAAGGAACATCCGACGCCGCAGTATGCACACGTTGTTACTACAGATCGAGTCGGGCTTCCGATTGTAAGAAGGGTCTTTTCGGTCAAGGCGCCAGTTGGACAAGCTTGCACACAGGCACCACAAGAGACGCATTCGGATTCGATAAACGAGGTGCCGGATGAAGAAACTCGAGCTTCAAAACCACGATTTTCAATAGTTAAAGCGAAGGTACCCTGTACCTCATCACACGCACGTACGCAGCGATTGCAAACTATGCATTCGGTGGAGTCAAAGGTGAAATATGGATTTGATTCATCTTTAGGAAGATCTAAGTGAGTCTTTCCTGAGTATCGAATCTCCTTTAGCCCAACTTCTCGGGCCATACCGTGCATTTTACATTCCTCGCCAGTGGCACAACTTTCTGGATGATCAGACATGTAAAGTTCCATGACGCCTTGGCGCAGACGGTCGAGCTTCTCTGACTTTGTTGAGACCTTCATTCCGTCTGCAACTGGCGTTGTACAAGAGGAAGGAGTGCCATTTCTTCCATCAATTTCGACGATACAGAGTCGGCAAGAGCCAAATGCATTTAACTTATCAGTGGCACAGAGTTTTGGAACAGTCACGCCAGCGTTAATTGCTGCTCGCATGATGGATGTATCAGCTGGCACTTCTATCGTGGTGCCGTCAATTGTCACTGTAACTTTTTCAGTTCGCTTACTTGCCGGGGTCCCGAAGTCTGGTTCAATTAGTAGGGTCATTTCGCTACCTCCACTCGACTATCAAAATCCTCCGGAAAGTTAATCATCGCACTTTTAACAGGCATTGGAGTCAACCCGCCCATTGCGCACAGCGAACCATCGGTCATTACTTCGCAGAGATCTAAAAGCAACTTCTTGTTCGACTCTGGGTTATGACCATCAATAATCAATTGAATTGTCTCAGCGCCGCGAGTGGAGCCAAGACGGCAAGGAGTGCATTTGCCGCAGGATTCAATTGCACAAAATTCCATGGCGAACTTTGCCTGCACTGCTAGGTCAACATTCTCATCAAATATAACGAGGCCACCATGCCCAAGCATCCCTCCAGCTGCGATCAAAGATTCGTAATCCATAGAAATGCCAAAATTCTTCACCGCAAAATAGGCGCCTAGTGGTCCACCAATTTGGACGGCTTTAACTGGTTTTCCAGAGAAAGTTCCGCCACCATAATCCATTACTAATTTTTCGAGGGTGATACCAAATCCGGTTTCGACTATGCCGCCACGTTTGACATTGCCAGCGATTTGAAAGATTTGAGTACCCAGTGATCGACCAACACCGCGTGATTTGTACGAAGCAGCCCCATCAGCCAAGACCGCCGGAACGCTAGAAAGTGTCAGTACATTATTGATGACAGTAGGTTTCCCAAAAAGTCCAGATATGGCAGGCAGC
>TBL_comb47_HYPODRAFT_10004716_pt1 | contig 15556 bp, 13 predicted proteins | sample TroBogypolimnion_40_FD_10682 | JGI IMG/M metagenome (IMG submission 10682)
CCGAGCCGAGCGAGGCCGATGGCCGCAATTCGTTGTTTCTGGCCCCCACCGCCGAGGTGCCGGTGACCAATCTCTATCGCGATAGCCTCCTGCCCGAATCGGCGCTGCCGGTGAAAATGGTCGCCTACACCCCGTGTTTCCGTCGCGAGGCCGGTTCCGCCGGCCGCGATAACAAGGGAATCATCCGCATGCACCAGTTCGACAAGGTTGAGTTGGTGCAAATCGTCCATCCGGATAGCGGCTTCGGGGTGTTAGAGCAACTCACCGGCCACGCCGAGTCCGTCCTGCAAGCCCTCGGCCTGCATTACCGCGTGATCGAGCTATGCACCGGCGACCTCGGCCAGGCGTCCGCCAAGACCTATGACATCGAAGTTTGGGCACCCGGCCACGGCAAGTACCTCGAGGTGTCCAGTTGCTCGTGCTTCGGCGAGTACCAGGCCCGCCGCATGCGCCTGCGCTTCAAGGACAGCGAAGGCAAAAACCGCTTCCCCCACACGCTCAACGGCTCCGGCACCGCCCTGCCTCGACTCTACGTCGCCCTGCTGGAACAATGCCAGCAACCCGACGGCAGCATCCGCATCCCCGCCGCCCTGGTGCCGTATTTCGGCGCGCCGAGCATCGCCAGGGACTAGCACAACGGAGCTGCGACGGAGCAGCGATGGAGCGCCGGCTTCAGCCGGCGTGTGCGAATCATCCTCAGACATCCTGAGCCGCCGGGAACTGGTTGAATTTTAGGAAACTGAATGATCCCATCTGGATCCGGGCAGGATACCCGGACCACGGTGGCGCGGGCATCCTTGCGGCTCGGCTTAGCTCGCCGAACGCCCGCTGCCAAGCCGCTCGTAAGCTCATACCGTTTCCCTTGGGCTCAGGATGTCTGATCCTCGCGAGGCTTCGCCTCACACCCAAGACCCAAGACGGCAAGAAGCAAGACGAAGAATTCGACCTAACGATATCACTCTCATTGATTCAAGGACCCTGGAAAAAAATAGAAGCCCAGGATCTCACCGATTCCGCGGCTGGTGTGAGAGCTATAAAACCGCTGAGTAAGAATCCTGACATTCTCAGTGACCTCGGGGGTCCCAGCGTTTTCGTTGAAGGACATAAATCAAGACCAATGGCTGCGCAGAGGCGTGCTTGCGGGAAATGCGGCGATTGACAGAGCAAATTCCCTGGTGTGGCGGTTAGGCGTCAGGCCTTCTGCCTCATTGAAATCGAATGTGCCAGTGAGTCGCTTGGCAGCGGGCAGGATGCCCGCGCCACGGTGGTCCGGGCATCCTGCCCGGATTCAATCGGACTCATTCAGTTACCGAAGACAACGACCATGTTCCGGCAGGGATGATGAGGTTGGGCTTTCGCGCTCTTCATTGGCAGCGACGCTCACAGAGCGCCGCTACAATTCTGCGACGCCTCACAGAGCGCCGCTACAAGGCGATGCATGGGCGGGGTCACGGGAACTCGCCCATCACCGCGAGCTGGCGTTTGCCGTGGTCTTCATATACCATGCGCACGGCCCGCGCGCCCCAGGCGGTGAAGGCGTCTTTGGTCGTTTCCGGGCCGGCGACACACGCGGCGACGGCCAGCGCCGCGGCAGCCGTGGCGGAGTCCGCGATCACGGTGGCGGAAATGAACCGTGTCAGACCGAGGCCGCTGGCCGGATCAAGCAGGCCGGCATAGCGCGTGCCTGCGATACGCAGCGCCTGGCTCATGCCGCCGGCCGATGAAATGCCGGCCTTGGCGAGCGGCACGACGATGACCTTGTCGCCGCCGGGCTCGCTGACGGGCACGCCCAGGCGCCAGGTTGCGGCCGGGCGCGGCGGGTCGCCAACGCGGATGTCGCCGCCGGCCCTAACAAGCGCCCGCGGGAAGCCGTCTGCGGCGAGTTTCGCCAGCATTTTGTCGATGGCAAAGCCGCGGGCCACGTCCCCGAAATCGAGCCGCATCCCGTCTTTTTCCAACATGGCCGTGCGCTTGTCGGCATCGAGCACCAGATGCTGCCAACCGACGGCCTCGCGCGCCTTGGTCAGTGCCTCGGCCGTCGGCAGTTTTCCGCGTTGCCGCGCCCTGGCCCACAGCGCGGTGAGCGGGCCGAGCGTCGGGTCGTATCGCCCGTCGGTCAGTTCGGCCAAGTGACGGGTCAGCGCGAGTGCCTCGAAAAACCCCGGACCCACCTCGTGGGCCTGGCCGTGTGCTTTGCGGCAGAACGACTGCACCTGAGCTTCGGCCATGAGCGGCGAACAGGCGTCGTTGATGCGTTCGGCGATAACCAACGCATCGCCTGCCGCCTGCCGCGCCGGCGCGCTGTCCTCGTCGATGATGACGCGGAACAAACAGCCCAGCGTAAAGCGCTCGCCGATGGTGTGGCGGGCCGTTGTGGCACTGACTTCGGCGGCCCAGCCGCGGCGTGGCCAAGCGGCGGCGGCCAGTAAGCTGAGCGCTAGGCGGCGTGTCATGGCCTCAAGCCAAGCATGCGCCAAAGCGCGAGGCAAGCAAATACGCCGGGCGGGCGCAGCAAGCGTTGGGGCATGACGGACGAAGTCATCGTGCAATAATGACTGTCGATCAGTTTGTCCGGGAAGGGCTTGTAGCGGCGCTCTGTGAGCGCCGAAGCCAATGGAGGTGCGCTTAATCCATTCGCTTGCGACGGTCACAGACCGCCGCTACAATGCGGCAGATGGCGGGCGGCTCAGCCGTCGGCGGCGGTCTGGTTCAGCAGGGTGATGACCGTACGATAGGAGCGGGCAAAGGCATCGTATTCGCTGCGCCAAGGCACGAAGAATGTTTTGGAATCATAATAGCGGCCACGCATCGAGCGCGAGAGGGTGCGCACGGTCAGCACCATCTCACGGACCTGGGTGAGCAGCGGGCGGTCGCGCATTTCCACGTAGCGGTCGAGGTGATCCACATCGCGCAGACAGGCGTCGAAGGACTCATTGAGGTTCTTGGCTTGGAGTGTTTCGACCGGATGGGTGGAGATCCACGCGATGGGTCGGATGGCTAGGCGCAACTCGGCGGCGAGGATGTTGCGGGGCAACAGCGAGGGCCGCTTGCCCAAAGCCTGAATGACGAGCAGGCGGGCGGAGGCATGGAAGGAGGCCGCCCGGCCAATGTCGGTGAGGCGCTGGCGCACGAAGCGGTTGGCGGCATACTCGGTGACGGATTGGGCGCCGAGTTTGGAGCAGACCTCGAGGAAATTGGCGGAGAGATTGGCCAATTCGGGGTTAAGGGTTTTGGCGGAGCGTTCGAGGAGTTCGTGCAGGTTGGCAGCGAGCAGGACCTCGTATTTGAAGAAAAAGCCGGCGTGTTCGAGCGCCAGGATGGACGGCAGGTATTTTTCCGCCTCGGTGGGCAGGACCAGGCGGCCGCCGGGTCCATCGGTTAGGGTGCGGAGCTTGTCCCAGAATTGCGGCGGCAGCTTGAACGAGCCATCGGCCTGGATCTCGCCGATGACCGTGGCGTTGGGTTCGCAGCCGGTGATGGCGGCGTTCATCAGCACGGCCGCCGCACCGGAAATGGCGTTGTGGTTGCGCTCGCTGAGATAGTCCGCGCTGTCGCCACACACCAGTGCCACCGCCACTCCGTTCGGCAGCTTGCCGCATTCCTTTGCCAACGCGGTGACCAGGGTCTCGCCAAGCGGTTTGAACGTATCCGCCGGAGCTCCCCAGGTGCCCCCCGGTCCTCGCCCGGGCCCTGGCGCTCCTCCGCCCAAGGCAACCGACAGCGGCTCGCCTTTGGCGTTGCCTTCCTTCAGCTTGGCTGACATGTGAATCGGCACCGCCCGCATGACCTGTGCGCCCTTGTCGGTGGTCCACAGCGGCGTGGTCACCGCGGCCGCCGCCAGCCGGATCGGGTTTTTCGCCTCGGGTCCCCCATTTGGAACGCGCCCGCCGGGTTTGCCTTGAGGATCGGTTTTTACGATTGGCTCGACTTTTTGGAAGGCATCAAGCGGTTGCACCCAGCCGCTCCAGGCGCCTTGCTCGCCGCGTTTCCGCAATTCCTCCGCCCGCGGGTTCTGCCAGTCAGCGATGGCGATGACGTCGCTCAGACACGCGGCAAGCGCCTGTTCGTCGCCACCCGCTCCGGCTGTCTCCAACCACCCGAGAACCTGCCAGGTGCGGGCGCGCGCCGGCTCTAACAGCTTTTCGTCGCCCCCTGGCTTCTGCCCGCCCTTGGCGAAAGCTTCCAACAGCGCGCGGGCCTCCGTGTTGTTAGGCTGCAAGGCGAGCGCGAGGGCGAGCAGTTGGGCGACCGTGCGGCGGTTGACCGGGTTTTCGCCGCCCTGGGCCTGCGCCAGGGTGCACAGGTGTTTTGATAGAGACAGCATGGTGTCCACATCCAGCGGCAGCCGATCGCGCCGGAACACCACCGCGCCGTCGGCCGGCGCGACAAACGACCCCGCCTGCGACGGAAGCGCCACCAGCAGCAGCCCGGCGCATATCCCAAGGAGCGTTGAAAGGTTCGGCGGCTTCATCGTCGGGACAAGTATGCGAGCTATCGGCGCGGATTCAAGCCGGGATTGCGGATTTCTCCATCTTGCGGCATGCTCGCGGCATGCCAAGCGCCCCTCCCCAGTTCGAAACCCGTGAAGAAGTGATGTTTTTCGATACCGATTGCGGCGGTGTCGTGCACAACCTCGCCTACCTGCGCATGATCGAAACCTGCCGCACCCGCCTCGCCGCCCTCATGGGCATGAACCTGCGCGCCATGGCCGACACCCGCGAATACCCGGTGGTCACCCGCACCGAAATTGATTACCGCCGCCCGGCCATGCTCGGCGATTGGCTGGTCATCCGCGGCCGTCTCGACCAACTCTCCCGCGCCCGCTTCTGGTGCGCCTTTGAAATGATTCGCGAGACCGATGGCCAGGTGCTCATCACCGCCCGCCAGGCCCTCGCCCTGGTCAAAATGCCCGAGGGCAAACCCCTCCGCCTGCCCGCCGCCTGGGCCGCGCAATGGGCTCTGTGAAGCCGGCGCTCCATTCATGGGTCACAATTGATCGGTCAGGCGGTAATAGGGCCACAGCAGGGCGCGCTTGAGGATGCGGGAAAACTTCAAGCCATACTTGTTGGTATAGCGGACAACATCGGCGTAAAGCCGGAGCCGCTGGCCGAGCGAGGGAGTTATGTCATTGGCGACGGCAAACCCGTGACGGCAGAATTGGGCCACCAGGCGGGAGCTGGCTATCACGCCCTTGGGCCGGTAACGCGCTGCGGAGTCGTCACACACATATTGGGTGAACGCCACATTTGGATTGGTGACAACGCTGCCCTCTAGCAGGAAGGGCAGGATCACCAAGGGGTCGAACGACCAGACGAAGTCATACGCGTTGCGTGCGTTGAGATAGTGCTTGCGCAGTTCCTCGCGCCTGAACACGCCATAGAACCAGGTCACCTCGGCGATTTGCAACAGCAACGCGCGGCGCTGTCCGGGATCGGCGGGCAACGCGGCGGGAACCGGCTGCATTGCGGGGGCATTGCCCAGTTCATCGACGTATGCCAAACTGCCGACGGCGAGGTGGCGTTGTGGCTGGGTTTCCAAGGCCGCCGACAGGGATTTGAAGAATCCGGGCGAACTGAAATCGTCGTAGGCGCGCCACGCGAACAATTCCGTGTCGGCCAGATCCAGCAGGCACATGAAGTTTGCCGCCGCGCCGATGTTGGAATCGTGGCGGAGGTAGCGGATGCGCTTGTCCTGCTGGGCAAAGTCCCGTGAGATCTCCTCGGTCTTGTCGGTGGACGCGTTGTCGGAAATGACAATGCGGTAGTCGAGGTCTTCCGCGCAGAGGTTTTTCAGGCAGCGCCCGAGGAAGCGTTCGGCATTGAAAACGGGCACTCCGACGGTAAGCATGGCAAGGGGTGAGGCCGGCTATGTTTGGGGCTTGGCGCTTTGTGGCGGGAACGCTTGCAAGGTTTGGGGAGGATCCGCTCTATGCGGACACGCGCTTGAGAAATCCATCCGGCGCGACGCTGATGAGCAGCTTGTGATCGATGGACCTGTCGATTTCAAATTCGGGATGTTGCGCAACATATTTCCACACCGCGGTTTTCGGGTTGTCACCCTTGTCCCAGGGCCGCTCTGGGAATGAGCCCTCAGGCATATCCTCGATGATTGTGTCAAAGACGACACAGTAACTTCCGAACGATGTGAGAGGAGCGTACGCCTCGAGTTCGGCAAGGACGTGATCATGGGTGTGGTTGGAGTCAAGACACACGAGCACCCGGGTGGCCTGGCTGGCACGCTCGCGAACCTGACTGATGATGGCAGGAGCGATGGACGACCCTTGGATCATTTCAATCCGGCCTGCCAGCGGATGGGACTCGATGGCGGCGCGATTGTGCGGCCGGATGTCGATGTCCACCCCGAGCACCTTGCGGGTTGGCCTGGCCGGATCCAACACACTGCCATTGTGCACCGCGTCGCAATAGTCCAGCAGCACCAGCATCGAAGCGCTCAGGATGAGTGAGCCGCCATGGGCGATGCCGGTTTCAATGATGAGGTCCGGTCTGACCGACCAAATGAGTTGCTGGAGGGCGACCATATCCTGCGGGTATTGGATGACGGGACGTCCAAGCCAGGCGAAGTTATAGGAATATCCGCAGTTGATGGATTCGCGGATGAAGGTGGTGGCGGCGGCTTGAAGCGCGTCATTGGTGGCCTGGCTGGCGATTCGTTGGGAGACTTCCGTTGCGAATTGGGATGATGGATCGGACATGACGGGGCGAGGATTTGTTAGTCTGCGGGGTGGTAGGTGAAGCGGTTGCCAGTCATCCGGCGGATTTCATCGAGATAGTTGCTGTTCATCACGATGATCTCGGCGGACACGGGCAGTTGGGCGATGAGTTCCTCCGGCGCACTGACGCGCAGCCCGCTGACACCGAGGAATTTGCCCTGTTTGGCGGGGTTGACATCGACGACGGTGTGGATGGGGGTGCCGGCGCGGGCCATGAAGATGGCGAAGATGACGCCTTTTGAGGCGCCGCCCCAGACGATGTGGGGGCGCTCGGGGTGGGCGGCGAGGCGTTGGGAGTGGGTGAGCACCGAGTCGGTGAAGGTGGTGGGGAAGGAGACCGGCGCGTCATGATAGACGGGCTGGCGAAGGCTGGCGAGATCGGCGACGATGGACAGGTACTGGCCGTTGAAGCTATGGCCCGCGTGATGGATTTGACCGAACATGCGGTGGAAATCGGCGAGGCGGAAATAGTTGACATGCTCGTAGAAGACATCGAACCACGAGCAGCGCGAGCAAATCCAGTCGAAGCAGGGGACCTCGATGTAGATGCGGCCGCGGCCGCCGTTGGAATCGCGCAGCGAGGCGAGGAAATCAACCGGCTGCTGGATGTGTTCGAGGACGTGGCGCAGGATGATTCCATCGGCACGAATGCCTGAGGCCGGGGAGAAGTATTGTTTGAGGATGGCGGGGTCGGAGCCTTCGTAGGTCGGGTCGATACCGGTGATTGGGTAGCCTTGCTCGCGGAGCATTTCGAGGAACAAGCCTTTGCCACAGCCGACCTCGATGAGGGATTGGTTATGGAAATGGCTGGCGATTAGTTCGAGGATGGCGTGGAGGTGATCTTGGAACGCCTGGCTGTGGGCTTGTTCGTTTTGATAGTCCGCATCGTAAACCATGAGCTTGGGGTCGAACTCGTGATTGGAGATGAGGCCGGTGTTGAGGTCCTGGACGAGGCGCACGTCGCCGGTCTGGCACGCGGTGGCGGCGGCGTGCGAGTGATACATGCGGTTTTGGAAAACCGGCAGGTTGGCGCAATGATAGAGTTCATGCAAATGCGGATTCATGAGGCGAGGCAGTGGCGCAGGTAGGAAGTGTCTCCCCAGAAGGCGAAGGGTTCGTAGGTGGGATACGGGTAGTGGCCAAGGCCGAGTTGAATGGAGAGGTGGTTTTCGGCGAGGTGGCGTTCGATGAACGAGCGCACCGAGATGGGCTTGCCGCTACAACCGTTGACGATGCCGAAGGGTTGTTGCTTGAGGGCGAGGCTAACGATTTCGCCGGCGGCGGTGGCGACAGGATGGAAGTCGCGGATTTGCTCGCCACCCGACATGTTGAAGGTGGTCGCGCCGCTGGCGATGGCGCCGAGGAGTTGGGGCAATAGCGACTGGGGGGACTGACCGGGCCCGTAGAGGTAGAAGAGGCGGTGCCAGGTGAGCTGAAACGGATGGGTTTGCTGGAGAAGCTGGAGGTGCCGGCGGAGCGTGTCCTTGGCCACGGCGTAGGCGGTGGACGGGTCGGCGCACATGGACTCGGATTTGAGGCCGCTGGTGGTGCCGTATTCGAGGGACGTGCCGGTGACGGCCAGGGTGCGCAGGCCGGCGGCAACCAGCGAGTTGAGGAAGCGCATGTGGACGGGCAGCTCGACTTCGAGGTGGGAGAGCGCGTGATAGTTAGAGAGGCTATCCCAGGCGAGGTGGATGAGCCCATCGGGGTGGCCCAGCGCGGCGAACGGGTCGGGTGGAGGGGAGTGGAGATTGAGGTGGACCAGGCTTGCGTGCGGCAGCAGGGAGGCGAGGGCGGCGGGATTGCGCGTGGCGACCACGGGGGTGATGCCGCGCTGGAGGAGTGCGGTGACGACATGGCGGCCGAGGAAGCCGGAGCCGCCGGTGACGGCGATTTTCATGGGATGACCTCCAGCGTGGGGATGGCGGTAACGAAGCGTCCGTTCCAAGACCGGATAGACTCGAGTTGGCGCATGATTTCGTCCTTTAGATTCCATGGCAGAATGACCACGTAATCCGGCTTGAACTCGGCGAGTCGGGCTTCATCGACAATCGGAATGCGGCTGCCGGGCATGAATTTCCCCTGCTTGGATGGGCTGCGGTCCACGACAAAACGGATCAAGTCGTGGCGGATGCCGGCAAAGTTCATCAGGGTGTTGCCCTTGGCCGCGGCGCCATAGGCGGCCACCGAGTGGCCGTTGCGCTTGGCCTCGACGAGGAAATGGACGAAATCGTCCTTGACCTTTTCGGCGCGGGCCTGGAAGCCGGCGTAATAGGCGGCGGAGCGCATGCCGGCGGCCTCCTCCTGTTGGAGAAGCCGGTTCACGCGTTGTCTAACAGGATGGCTGGCGGTGTCGGCCCGCTGGGCGAAAACCCGAATGCTGCCGCCATGGGTCGGGTGTTCCTCCACGTCAAACACGCTCAGGCCGTTGGCGGCGAAAATCCGTTGGACGGCGGTGAGTGACAGATAGGAGAAGTGCTCGTGATAGATGGTGTCGAACTGGTTGCCGTCTATCAGGTTCATCAGGTGGGGGAACTCGAACGTGGCAACCCCCGCGGGTTTGAGCAGCAGGGCAAAGCCGGCGGCGAAATCATTGATGTCGGGCACGTGCGCAAGGACGTTGTTAGCCGCCATGAGGTCGGCTTGCCAGTCTTTGGCAGCCAAGCGGGTGGCCAGGTCAACGCCGAAGAACTCCTCGATCGTTTCTATCCCCTTGAGCCGCGAGGCGGCCGCGGTGCTGGCCGTCGGCTCGATGCCGAGGCAGGGGATGCCGCGCTGTCGGACGTATTGGAGCAGGTAGCCGTCGTTGGAAGCGACCTCGACGACCCGGCTCTCCGAGTTGAGCCCGAAGCGCTCCACCATCGTTTCAACATAGGTGTCGGCATGCCTGAGCCACTGCGTGGAAAAGGAACTGAAGTAGGCGTATTCCTCGTTGAACAACTCGGCGGCGCGCGAGTAGGCCTCGGCCTGCACCAGCCAGCATGCCTCGCAAATGACCACCTTGAGGGGAAACCACTTTTCCGGCCGGCGCAGCGTGATATGTGTTAGGTAGGCGTTGGAGGGCGGCGCGCTCCCCAGGTCGATGAGGGGCAGGGTCACGAGGCCACCGCAATGACGGCATTTCATAATTTCACCCCCTTGAAATTCGCGCTGAGCAGCGGATGTGCGGTATCGCGTGGCGAGAGTTCGGAAATGGCCACGGGCCAGGCGATGGCCAGGCGCGGATCGCGGGCGTTGAGGGCATCCTCCGCCGCGGGTTGATAGGCGGCGGTGTGGAAGTAGAGCAGCTCGCAGTTGTCCGTTAGGGTCTGGAACCCGTGGGCAAAACCCTCGGGGATGGCGAGGGAGCGGTGGTTGTCGGCACTAAGGAGTTCGGCGTGCCAGTGCAGGAAGGTCGGGGAGTCTTGGCGCAAATCGACGGCGACATCAAACACCTCGCCGCGCAGGCAGGAGACGAGCTTGATTTCGGCGTGGGGAGGACGCTGGAAATGCATGCCGCGCACGACGCCCGGCTTTGCGGTTAGAGTGCGGTTGATCTGGGCGATTGGCTTGCCCGCGGTGATGGCAGGGAGGTCGTCGGCGCAATACATGCGTTCCAGATAGCCGCGGGCATCGCCCATGGGTTGGCGCTGAACGACGACCAAGCCGGCGAGCGGGGTGGCGATGAGATCGAAGCGGGAGTTCATGGCCTGGGAAGTTTCTGATAGGCCTCGATCTGGCCGAGGCTGATTTTGAACATGTCCGCACCCCGCAGCCACTGCCTGTGCCACTCGACAACGCGCGCCAACGCATGGTGAAACCCGCAGCGGCTCGTCCAGCCTAACTGATGACGCGCGGCGAAACTGTCGAGGCTGAGCCGTCCCGCCTCGTGGGGATGGCTGCCGGTGGTTTCACACAGCACCTGGGTGTCGTCGCCCCAGAGGCCGGCCAGGTCCTCTGCGAGGTCGCCGACGGTGACGTTGTCGCAGGCGTTGGGTCCGAAGTTCCACGCCTTGGCGAATTCATCGCCGCGCTCCTCGAACAACGCGCGGGCGAGCATGAGGTAGCCGGCGAGCGGTTCGAGCACGTGCTGCCAGGGCCGCACGGCGTTAGGGAAACGGATGGTCACGGGCTGGCGTGCGGCGAAGGCGCGCAGGCAGTCCGGGACAATGCGGTCCAAGGCCCAATCGCCGCCGCCAATGACGTTGCCGGCGCGCGCGGTGGCAATGCGGGCGCGGTGGCCGGAGGGGCCCTCGAAGAAGCTGGAGCGATAGGCGGCGACGACCATTTCCGCGGCGGCCTTGCTGGCGCTGTAGGGGTCGTGCCCGCCTAACGGGTCGTTCTCGCGGTAGGGGTGGATCCACTCGCGGTTCTGATAGACCTTGTCGGTGGTGATGGCCACGATGGCGCGGGTGTGATCGCAGGCGCGGGCCGCGTCTAGCAGGTGGGCGGTGCCCATGACGTTGCTCATGAACGTGGCGGTGGGATTCTGATAGCTCACGCGCACCAGCGGCTGGGCTGCCAGGTGGAAGATGATTTCGGGGCGGGCGGCGAGCACGGCCTTCTGCAAGGCGGCGGCATCGGCAACATCGCCGCGCGTGTCGGAGGCGAGCAGCGAGCGGATGGACGCGGCCTCGAACAGGCTCGGGGTGGTGGGCGGGTCGAGGGCGTAGCCGTGGATGGTGGCGCCGAGCTGGTGCAACCACAGTGCCAGCCAGCCGCCCTTGAAGCCGGTGTGACCGGTTAGGAAGACGGAGCGCCCGCGCCAGAATTCGGGATTGATGTTCACCATATCTTCCAGGGGGCTGTGCCGGACTCCCAGAGTTGTTCTAGCAGGTTTCTGTCGCGCAGCGTATCCATGGGCTGCCAGAACCCATGATGCTCGAAGGCCATGAGTTCGGAGCGCCGGGCGAGTTCCACCAGCGGGGTGCTTTCCCACGACGTGTCGTCGCCGTCGATGAGGTCAATGACCTTGGGCGAGAGGATGAAAAAGCCGCCGTTGATCAGGCCGCCGTCGCCGCGGGGTTTTTCGGTGAAGCCGGTGACGCGGGCGCCCTCCGATTGGATGGCGCCATAGCGGCCGGGCGGCTGCACCGCGGTGACGGTGGCCCATTTGCCATGGGCCTGATGAAAGCGGATCTGGGCGGAAATGTCCACGTCTGCGACGCCATCGCCATAGGTGAAACAGAACGCCGGCTCATGCTCAATATACGAGGCGACGCGGCGCAAGCGGCCGCCCGTGAGCGTCTCGTCGCCGGTATCGACGAGGGTGACGTGCCACGGTTCGGCCTTGCGATTGTGCACCTCCATGTGATTGTTCTCCATGTTGAATGTCACATCGGACATGTGCAGGAAGTAATTGGCGAAGTACTCCTTGATGAAATAGCCTTTGTAGCCGCAACAGATCACAAAGTCATTGACGCCATGCGTGGAATATAACTTCATGATGTGCCACAGGATCGGCTTGCCGCCGATTTCTATCATGGGTTTGGGCTTGAGGTGGGTTTCCTCGGAAATCCGGGTTCCCATGCCTCCTGCTAGAATGACCGCTTTCATGGTGTGGAATGTTGCGCAATTGGGTTGGCCGGGTGATTAACCCAGGGCGAGCGCGCTTTCAACGCAAAAACCCTCGGCGGGCGCGGCTTCCTGATACTGCAGGCGATAAAGGTGGGCGTAAAGGCTGTCCTGGTCGCTGATGAGTTCCTGATGGGAGCCGCTGGCGACCAACCGGCCGTCTTGCAGCACCTGGATTTTGCGGGCGTTGCGAATGGTGGAAAAGCGATGGGCGATGACAATGGTGGTGCGTCCTTGCATGAGCCGATCAAAGGCGAGCTGGATTTTTTGCTCCGACTCGCTATCGAGCGCGGACATCGCCTCGTCGAGCAGCAGGATGGGGGCGTTCTTGAGGAAGGCGCGGGCGATGGACAGGCGCTGGCGTTGGCCGCCGGATAGATTGCCGCCGTTTTCGCCCACCTCGGTGTCGTAGCCGTTGGGCTGTTCCAAAATGAACTCATGGGCGAAGGCGGCGCGGGCGGCCTGTTCGATTTCCTCGTCGGTGGCATCGGGGCGGGCGAGGCGGATGTTGTTGCGCAGGGTGTCGGAAAACAGGAACGTGTCCTGGCTAACGAGCGAGATTTCGCGGCGCAACGAGTCGGTGGTGATGCGGCTGAGGTCCTGGCCGTCGATTTCGATCGAACCGGCGTCGGCCCCATAGAAGCGCTCGATGAGATTGAGGATGGTGGATTTGCCACTGCCTGACGGGCCGACCAGGGCGGTGACATGGCCGCCCGGGCAGGTTAGGGACACATCGGTGATGACGGGTATGCCGGGCCGATAGGCGAAGGTGAGATGGCGCAGGGTGATGTCGCCTTTGTCAACGCGCAGGGGTTTGGCATCGGCGGGCTCGGGGATCGAGTAGTCCGCGTCGAGCACATCATAGAGCATCTGGACGCCGACCAGCGCGCCTTGCAGCGACACATTCATGCGCGCAATGCGCTTGATCGGCTCGTAGGAGACCAAGAGCGCGGTGAGAAAGCCGACCAGCGAAGCTGCGGCGTTTTCGCCCTCAGCATGGCCCTGCACGAGATGGCGGTAGCCGCCGTAGAAAACAATGCAGGCGATGGCGATGCCGCCCATGGTTTCCATCAGGGGAGTGGTGCGGGCGGAGACCACCGCCATTTTGTTAGCCCGGTTTTCGACGGTGTGGATGGCCTCATCGAAGCGCCCGCTCATGTGCGGCTCGAGGTTGTAGGACTTGATGAGCTTGTTGCCGAGGATCGCCTCCTGAATGGTGGAGATGACCCGCACCGAACTCACAAACTCGGCGTTGGCAATCTTGCGGATGCGTTTGATGATGCCGCCGAGCATCAGCGTCAGCGGCGCCATGATAAACAACGCAGCGCAGGAAAGGCGCCAATCCATCAGAAACATGGCGATGAGCAGGGCAATGGCCGTGAAGATGTCCTGCACCCGCATCATGAGCAGGTTCATCACATCGCGGGCGGAGCTGGCGGCGCGGGACACCCGGGTGATCAGATCGCCGGTGGGGAAGTGGACGAAGAACGTCAGGGACTGGTTGAGGATGTGGTTGCTCACCCGGTTTTGCTGGCGGGCGACGATGTTGTTGCCGATCTTTGAGAGGATGACGGTTGAGGCGTATTGACACGAGCCCTTGATGAAAAACACCAGCAGGATGGCCGCCGCCACATTGAACACCTGCAGCATGCCCGGCGTGGAGGTGGTGAAAAACGAGATAACGGTCTCACCCAGGAAATGCTGCAAGTGCTGGACAAACGCGGGGGCTTGCTCAGCCAGCGCCGACGGATTCTTGAGGGTTTGCGGCTGGCCGAAAATCACCTGAATGACGTTTTTCATCAGGACGGCATAAAAGCCGTAGGCGGCTGCCGCGACGGCCATGAGCAAAAACGCCAGCACGTAGCGCGCCACGTAAAGACGGAAATTCTCCCGCAAGACCCTGCCAATGAGGCCGCGATACGTGTCATTGGCGAGGATGCCAGGGGTGAGTTTGATCATGCCAAAGGGAAATCTTCCGCAGGCCCGTCCGGAAAACCGACGGTCGCCGCAGCGCGGGCCAAGCTTGCAGGGCAGGCGGGGGGTGGTCAATTCCAATTCGGAGGGGCGATCCGAATCGCCCAGGTCCATGAGGGGACAATGGGATGCGGATATCCACCGCTCATTGGCTCATCATGGGCAACGGGCGAGCCGCCCGTTGCCCTCTTGACGGCGGATCGGAGTACCGCCGCTCCGTGCCTTCAGACCGGGAAATCCGCCTGCCGCGGGTTGAGGATTTCCTCGGGCGTGGCGGTAGCGGTGCCCATTTTGGAAACCACCAGTCCTGCCGCGCGGTTGGCGAGGCTGGCGGCTTCCACTGCATTGGCTCCGCCGGCCAGCGCCGCGGTGAGCGTGGCAATCACCGTGTCGCCTGCACCACACACGTCGAAAATCTCGCGCGCCTCGGTCGCCAAACGGTGGGCGACCTGGCCGTCGTAGCTCACTGCCATGCCGTCGGCCCCCAGAGTGATGACCAGCAGTTTGGGCGCGATGGCCTCATGGATGCGACGGCAGGCTTCGGCTAACGGATAGGATTCGCCCGGTCCCGGCTCCGGCAGCCCGGCGAGTTCGAGTGCCTCGTGGCGGTTGGGCGTGAGCAGGCCGACGCCGCGCAGGTTGAGGTGGCGGGCCGGCTTGGGATCCACCGCGACGAGCACGCCCCGCGCCGCGGCGAGGGCGAGGAGCCGGTCCATCAGGGCTTGGGTGATGACCCCTTTGGCGTAATCGGACACGATGACCGCATCGGCTTCGGCCAACGCGGCTTCTAACAATCCGGCGATGTCCGCGGTGGCATCCAGCGCGTAGGCGCTGCGGGAGGCCTCGCGGTCGATGCGGCAAAGCTGTTGAGTGCGGGCCACCACGCGGGTTTTGACGATGGTGGCCACGGTCGGATCGATGACGCAGCGGCTGATGTCGATGGCTGCGGCATCAAGCATGCGGGCGAGGTGTTTGGCGGCCTCATCATCGCCGAGCATGCCCATGAGCGAGGCCTTGCCGCCGAGTGCGGCGATGTTGAGGGCGACGTTCGCAGCGCCGCCGGCGGAGTGGCTTTCACGCATCACATGCAGCACCGGCACCGGCGCCTCGGGCGAGATGCGGTTGACGTCGCCCCAGATGTAATGGTCTAACATGACGTCGCCGATCACCAGGATGCGGACGTCGCGGATGGCAGCGAGAATGGCGGTGGTGTTCATGGTTGTGGCGGGGGTCTGCGACCGCCGTTGGCGAAAGAGGATGCTTGTAGCGGCGGTCTGTGACCGCCGTTGGCGAAAGAGA
>TBL_comb47_HYPODRAFT_10004718_pt1 | contig 15553 bp, 15 predicted proteins | sample TroBogypolimnion_40_FD_10682 | JGI IMG/M metagenome (IMG submission 10682)
ATTGAAACATGTCGGATACGCCAATGTTCACCTTGGCGATATTTAGCGGAGGTCATTGCTAATAGGCGGGCTGGGCTATTTGTGTCCCCATTGCCTGTTTATGTGGCGGGGGTGTGAATGATTACCATTAAAGCGCTCCGACAAGGCTTTTGCTTGTCTAAGATTGATAGCACGACGACCTGATAAAACTTCTGAAACTTTAGCTTGATTACCTATTTCAGGTAAATCTTGTTGACGCAAGTGATCGCGTTCCATAAAAAAGCATAACACCTCAATATTAGTCATGGCTGCTGGCATAGGGTAGTGCTTTTGTTCATAGGCTGAAATCAAATCCCCTACCATACAAGCCAAAGCCGCTAAAGGGTTTGATTCATCCCCTGCGTCCTTGTCTAGCAATGTATCAAGTGATTCAAGCAATGATTGATACTCCTGCTCATTGCGAGCAGGTGTTAGTAAAGGACTAATATAATTCCAGTGCATTAAGGCAGTGTTTAAGCGTGCATTCACTTGCAGTCTCCTTTGTCATAGTCTTTATGGGTTAATACAGAGCGGATAAAAATTCTTTGGGTATTAAAATGGATGGCAGCGATCAGGCGTAATTTATTGCCAGCTATGTCAAATATAAATTTGTCGCCTACTTTGTCAGTAGCAGGAAAGCAGCTTTTTAGTTCTGAATAGTTTTTCCAGTTTGAGCGCTTGGTTAGCCGATACCATTGATCTAAAGCAATACTGCAATCTGGGTTATCTTTTTGCGCTTCAATAACCTTAGTATGGGAAATAATGTGCATGGTTTAATTGTATCCCTATTTGGGATTGTTCGATAAACAAATCTTAGGCTGCTTGTTATATTTAAACATATTCGCCCTTTGAATAAAGGCTGGTAGCCCAGCATACTATTCTGGCTTCAGAATCACTTGGGCTTTTACTAGAACTGTATTTAGGAAAGATGTCTACTAAATATAAGAGCAAAGCTTGGAAGCCAGCAGTAACAGTATGACCGAGTTATGGCGTTACTCGCTTTTGGTTACATAATGCCTATTAAGTATTTTGTGTGAGCTTTGGTATATCCTTTAATTAGATATATCTATCTAGTATTGTCGTTTTCTTATCAATAAGATTTTCTTTAAACTTAACCTTAATTTAAAGGGTAGTTTTGGGCTGATTATTTTATGAAGTATCTATAACTTAGGAATTTACGCACAACAAGTGCTTAGAATTAAGTTTTATAAACTTCATCAGGCTTCAGATTTTTACCAAAAATAGGTGAGGTTATGTCACAAAGTAATATTATGCCGGGCTTTAAGCTGACTATCGGGTTTACCGTGGTTTATTTAAGTTTGGTGGTTTTAATTCCATTAAGCACCTTGGTGTTTCAAAGTTTTCGTTTGAACTGGGAAGATTATGTACACATCATTAGTAATAAGCGGGTGTTATCTTCATTCCGTGTTAGTTTTACAGCCGCACTAATTGCTTCTTTAATAGCCAGTTTCTTTGGTTTTATTGTCGCTTGGGTTTTGGTGCGTTATGAGTTCTTCGGTAAACGTATTTTTCATGCCTTGATTGATTTCCCCTTTGCGCTGCCGACAGCGGTTGCAGGGATAGTATTGGCGACTATTTTTCAGCCTAGTGGCCTTTTGGGGAAACTGCTGATTGATACCTTCGGTGTACAAGTTGCGTTTAAACCCTTAGGTATTGTGATGGCGCTGATTTTTATCAGTATCCCGTTTGTGGTGCGTACCGTTGAACCCGTGTTGCTAGAGTTTGAAGCATCTATGGAAGAAGCGGGGGCTAGTTTAGGTGCTACCCGTTTACAAGTCTTTAATAAAATCATTTTTCCGAATGTGTTTCCTGCCTTGTTGACGGGTTTTGCGCTTGCGTTTGCAAGAGGTGTGGGCGAATACGGTTCGGTGATCTTTATTGCAGGCAATCTGCCTTATGTCTCGGAAATTGTGCCCTTGTTAATCGTCACCAAGCTGGAGCAGTTTGATATTGAAGGTGCGACGGCGATTGCCTTGACGATGCTAGTAATTTCCTTCCTATTATTATTTTTGATTAATCTGTTGCAATACTGGGTACGTAAACGTTCTGGACAATTATAAGGTGAGTGCGAATATGAATGTTGTTCAATTACCCGTCGCTAAATTGGTGGCGCGTCAACCCCAAGCCTTACAAGATCCAGATTGGCTTAGATGGAGTTTAGTGACGATTGCTGTCTGCTTTATTGGCTTGTTTATCTGCCTGCCTTTGGGCTTGGTTATAGTTAAAGCTTTTTCTAAAGGCTTAGAGGCTTATTGGGCAGCCTTAGCTGAACCCGACACCTTAGCCGCCCTCAGGCTAACGCTATTGACGGCAGCGGTGACTGTACCCTTGAATACGATCTTTGGAGTTGCAGCCGCTTGGGCGGTTACTCGTTTTGATTTTAAGGGCAAAAGTTTATTGACGACCTTAATTGATTTGCCGTTTTCAGTCTCGCCGGTGATTTCGGGTTTGATATTTGTGTTGTTATTTGGAGCTGAGGGTTGGTTTGGTAGTTGGCTAATAGAGCATGATATTAAAATCATCTTTGCTACGCCTGGCATTATTTTGGCAACACTCTTTATTACCTTTCCTTTTGTGGCGCGTCAGTTGATTCCTCTGATGCAAGAAATGGGTAGCCAAGAAGAGGAGGCTGCACTTTCTTTAGGTGCGAGTGGCTGGAGAACCTTCTGGTCGGTGACTTTACCCAATATTAAATGGGCGTTGCTATACGGCGTGTTGCTCTGTAATGCCAGGGCTATGGGTGAATTTGGCGCGGTTTCTGTAGTATCAGGTCATATTCGAGGTTTAACCAATACTTTGCCTCTACATGTTGAAGTTAATTATAACGAATACAACATCGTCGGCGCGTTTGCTAGTGCATCAATACTGGCAGCCTTAGCGATCCTGACCTTGATTTTAAAGACGACCTTAGAATGGCAGCAAGCGCGTCGCTAAGCACTTTGAATATAATTTGAGATTCCCATTATGAGTATTTTACTTACCAATATCAGCAAGCAGTTTGGTGCCTTTGCGGCACTCTCTAATATCAATCTGGAAATTCCTGAAGGTGAATTAGTGGCCTTATTAGGGCCTTCTGGTTGTGGTAAGACCACGCTTTTACGTATCATTGCCGGTTTAGAACAGGCGGATCAGGGGCGTGTGTTTTTAAGCGGTGTCGATAAAACCACGCAGAATGTTAGTAAACGCGGTATCGGTTTTGTCTTTCAGCATTACGCCTTATTTAGGCATATGACGGTCTTTGAAAATGTGGCTTTTGGTCTTAGAGTCAAACCAAGACGTGAACGCCCCGATAATGACAGCATCACTAAAAAAGTCCATGCTCTGCTGGAATTAGTGCAATTGGATTGGTTACATGATCGTTATCCTGATCAACTCTCCGGTGGTCAACGTCAGCGTATCGCCTTAGCGCGAGCCTTAGCGGTAGAACCTTCGGTGTTATTATTGGACGAACCGTTTGGCGCCTTGGATGCTAGTGTGCGTAAGGATTTAAGGCAATGGTTGCGTAATCTACATCATGAACTCAATGTCACTAGTATCTTTGTGACTCATGATCAAGAAGAAGCCATGGAAGTGGCCAGTCAAGTGGTGGTGCTTAATCATGGCCGCATTGAACAGCAAGGTTCACCCAGTGATATTTATGATCATCCGGCTAATGCTTTTGTATCGCGCTTTATTGGTCAAACGAATATCTTTGATATGGCTGAACAAGATGCCGATTGGTTGCAGATAGCAGGACTTTTGCCTATTCAACATGATAGTAAAATTGCTCACGTACGCCCACATGACATCGTTGTTGAAAAAGTAACAGCTAATCAAGCAGCGCCTGCGACCTTAAAAGATTGGCAGCATTTAGGCGCCTTGATCCGACTGGAGTTGGTTAAAAATGGCAGTAATGGATCGGCAGCGAGTGTTTTTGCAGAAATGCCTAATGATCAGTTTAAACAATTGGCTTTAAGTAGAGGTGATAAAGTCGGCTTTCAAATACGTCAAGCGCATTGGTTTCAGTAGAGCTCATTATTTTTTTATATGCTATATTGTTTTGTAGGGTAGATAAGCGCTAGCGCATCCACCTCATTGTTACGACAATGCCGGTCTGGATTTGCAACCCAGACCGAAACGTTTAGATTTCGATAATGTCGAAACGTGAGTAACGGGGTTATAAAACCCGTCTCAAACGTTTGGTATTGCCATTATCTTTGAAAGATCACCGAAGAAACATGCCTACTTTTGGTTATATAACGCCGTTTAGATGTCGATAACGTCGAAACGTGAGTAACGGGGTTATAAACCCCGTCACGCTTTGATATGATGATGACATAAGCTATATTCGTTAAGGACAATCAACGCATGAATTTGAGTCAAATTGAATTACTACGTGTACTTCAAGAAACTAATTTCAACCTATCAAAGGCCGCAGAAAGAATGCACATAGTGCAATCGGCTGTGAGCAGGCAATTACAATTATTTGAGTCAGAGTTAGGCTCACCTTTATTTGAAAGGCAAGGTAAAAAACTCATCAGTATGACGGCCTTAGGGACTCGGGTTATGGAAGAAGTGGATATTATCAATAGAGCTAAAACCAATATCCAAAACATAGCCGCCGATTTTCTTGATAGTAACCAAGGTGTTTTGCATGTTGCGACCACCCACACTCAAGCTAAATATTTTTTGCCACTGCCAATACAGCGCTTTAGAGCAAAATACCCGGGCGTGAAAATTTATATGGTGCAAGCATCACCCGATCAACTGATTGAGCAATTGCATGCCCGTAAAGCCGATATTGCTATTTGTACCGAACGTGTTGACCAAGAACATGATTTGGTAATTAAAAACTGTTATGAATGGCATCATGCCTTAGTCGTGCCACTGTATCATCCCTTAAGTGAGGGTGAGATCACCTTGGAGCGCTTAGCGACTTTTCCGATATTAACCTATAGCTCTGGTTTTACTGGACGTTCGGCTATTGAAGGCGCTTTTAAAAGTGCCAGTTTGGACTTGGATATTACCTTATCGGCAGCGGATACTGACGTCATTAAAACCTATGTGCGTTTAGAGATGGGCGTTGGTCTAATTACGGCGATGGCTTATGATCCTTTAATCGATCATGATTTAATCATGCGTGATTTAGCTCATTTAATACCCAGTTCTAAAACTAAAATCGCCTATTTAAAGCATAATTATTTACCGTTATATAGCCAACATTTTATAGAGGAATTGCTGGCAGCGGCTGATGAAATAAGCGCTTGAGAGTAGAGCGGCAAGGCAATGCGCTATGAATGAAATTGCGATAGGCTGCTTGCAAGCACGTCATTGTCTTACATTATTTTGTATGAATAGTATTAAGCAGCTATCTCTCTGGCTTGACAATAATTAATTTCTAACGTAATTTGAGCTAAAAATCACAAGCTGACCGGATAACCGGAAGCCAGTGCTCCTTGGGGGCACTGGCTTTTTTTTGGCCAAAATTTTACTAATGGCAGTCTGTCTGTCGTTAAAAAGTAGCTCAAAGCGTACAACGATTAAATAGAGTGGAAACTGGATGGCACAAGGAAACCGAGTCTACGTACATTTTATGACCATAATCCAACTGCTGTGGACAGTATGAATAATTTTAGCTTTCAAACCATCAAGCAAAATTTCGGTATTGATGAGTTGGTTATCAAGCTGCGCCAATTACGCGAACAATCTTTAGATATCAGGCAGCGGCGCGATAGTCCACCCAAACTGCCTACACGTAAAGAATTGCAAGTGATTATCGACGGACTAGGTGCTGTGCTGTTCCCTAATCGCTTGGGCTCGCCTGATTTAAATGATGAAGGCATCGATTATTTTGTAGGTCTTACCCTAGATACGCTGTGCCGTGAACTTTACAAACAAATCCTTAGAGAACTGCAGTTCGTGTCTGGTCATGCAGCTAAAGATGATGGCGCCTATGAGCAATCAGTCACGATTACCCGTGAATTTGTAATGCGCTTGCCTGAAATTAGAGCGCTGCTAGATACCGATATTCAGGCAGCTTATGAAGGTGATCCCGCTGCACGTAGTCCCGATGAAGTGCTGGTTTGCTATCCGGGTATTACGGCCATTTTGCATCATCGCTTTGCGCATATCCTTTATCAGCTAGGAGCACCGCTGGTAGCGCGCATGATTTCAGAGCTGGCGCATTCAGCTACGGGTATTGATATTCATCCCGGTGCAACTATCGATCAGAGTTTTTTTATAGATCATGGTACGGGGGTGGTCATTGGTGAAACGGCGGTGATAGGCAAACATGTTCGCGTCTATCAGGCTGTAACGCTAGGTGCAAAACGTTTTCAGAAAGACGATAACGGCATTTTAGTAAAAGGTAATGCCAGGCATCCTATTGTTGAAGATGATGTGGTCATTTATGCCGGTGCAACTATCTTGGGTCGCATCACCATAGGTAAAGGCTCAACCATAGGCGGTAATGTTTGGCTAACCCATAGCGTAGGGCCTTATAGCAATATCACTCAGGCCAGTGCTCGCAGTGAACTATTTCATGATGGTGGTGGTATTTAACAAATCTCACCTACCCCCTCTTTTCCAAAGAGGGGGACAGAATATATCGTTCCCTCGCTCTGCGCTCATCGTTATACACAAGTATTTTGTGTGCTTGGAGTAAAACAGCTTTAGCTGTTTTAAAGCGCCAAGACATGTAGGGAAGGTAAACAGCTTTATCGTTTGCCCAGCATTTGCCGATATAAACGGTGGATGCGCGTTGCTTATCCACCCTACATAACTGTCGGCCTTACGCGACTATGAGATGTGTAAGGCAGAGCGTCACTGCCATTAAGTTAAGCGAAAATGTAAAAGCTTGGAGTGCAATAGCTTCAGCTATTGCCTTTTAAAACAGCTAAAGCAGTTTTACTCCAAACATACAGACTCCTTAACTTAATGGCAGTGACGCAGAGCGTGGGAACGATAAATGTCGGGTTACGCTGCGCTAACCCGACCTACGTAACTACGTAACTAACAATGATTTTAGCTTTATCGTTCTTATACTTCGGCATAGGAACACAACCGGTAACGCTTTAGCGTTACCAAAACATGACGCACTAGCGTCACTAATTCATTACTCACTATAAAAGGAAAACATCATGTCAGATATCCATGAAGCTAATACCGCATTAGGCGATGTTGCCGCACGTACCCTTGCCAATGCGACTAAAACCGTACCTATGTTATCAACCATCACCCCTAGATGGTTGGTGCATTTATTACAGTGGAAACCACTAGAAGCCGGTATCTATAGAGTTAACAAAGTTAAGAATGTAGGCGATCTACATGTTGATTGCTCTAGTCTTGATGAGAAAGAATTGCCGCAAACTTTCGTAGATTACGAAGAATGGGGCCGTGAATATCGTTTAAATGCGGTGAATACCGTACTGGACGTACATACCCGTATTTCTGATTTATATAGCAGCCCACATAACCAAATCCACGAACAACTCCGTTTAACCATAGAAACCATTAAAGAACGTCAAGAAAGCGAGCTGATTAACAATGCTGAATACGGCTTGTTGAACAACGTCGCACCAGCGTTTAAAGTGCAACCGCGTACTGGCGCTCCTACACCTGATGATATGGATGAGTTGATTTCACGCGTCTGGAAAGAGCCTGGATTTTTCTTAGCGCATCCTTTAGCTATTGCCGCTTTTGGTCGTGAATGTACGCGTCGCGGTGTACCACCCGCTACTGTTACTCTATTTGGCTCACAGTTCTTGACATGGCGCGGCCTGCCTATCATTCCATCTGATAAGCTGAAAGTTGTTAATGGTAAAAGTAATATTTTGTTATTACGTACCGGTGAAAGTCGTCAAGGTGTAGTGGGTCTTTATCAACCTAACTTGACCGGCGAACTCAGCATGGGGCTTTCAGTGCGTTTTATGGGCATCAATCATAAAGCGATTGCTTCTTACTTGATCTCACTCTATTGCTCAATAGCGGTGTTGACTGATGATGCCTTAGGTGTGCTTGAGAATGTTGAAGTGGGCAAGTACCATGAATACAAATAACCTTGAGCCGACTCATTTAGCAGAGGATGACTTTATTCAAGATGCCGGATTGCCCGATATAGCGTACATAAGTAAATTGGCTAATGAGCTATTTACGGCATTACCCTGTGATGGTTCAAGAGTGAGGCAGGTCTCTGGTTTGATACCTAGTGGCTTAACTTCACCTTTAGCTTCTGCGGCAAGTGCGCAGGATTTTGCTTTGCCAGGAGATGCCGAACTGCATAAGTTTTTTTCTCATTCCCCATCGCCTTATCAGCAAGTGCCTGATAGTCTGGATACCGGTTCGGTGTATGGTAATAACTCACCAAACACTAACACTAGCTTAGCGGCTGTTGATAAATCCATATTGGCAGGCATTTTGCCGAATGATTTTGGCTTGCCTGATGTAGCGCAATTACAGCAGTTGTTAGTTTCGCGTGTGCCTACTGGGAGCAGTGTTCCCTGTTTTGGCTCAGACCAGCAGTTTGCTGCTGTAGCTGCCTTAAATCCTAGTCTCACAGCACAGGTTTTTGATGCGCAGTTGCAAAAGCTGTTTGCTGAAAGTACACCAGCAACAGAGATTCCCAATAGTGTGGTCGGTACTCCAGAGCTAGCTCATGTTTTTTCTGGTTTTGACGCTAGCTTGATTGCCGGACTTACGCCTGAAGTTTATGGCTTACCTGGCGAAGCCGAACTGCAAAAACTGTTCGTACCTGCTGGAAATGCTCCTACAAGCGTGAGTTCCAATTCATCGTTTTATTTTCTCGATGAATTAAAAAGCGATGGTATGAATAAGCCAGTACTCAATTCAGCGCATCTGCCCTTTGATGTGCAAGCAGTACGCCGTGACTTTCCAATCCTAAAGGAACGGGTTAATGGCCATGCTTTAGTCTGGTTTGACAATGCAGCTACTACCCAAAAGCCACAATCGGTGATTGATAGGGTCTCGTACTTTTATGAGCATGAGAACTCTAATATTCACCGTGCAGCCCATGAACTGGCGGCGCGATCTACCGATGCTTATGAAAAAGCTCGGGATACCGTCGCGCATTTTATGAATGCTTCGTCTTCGTCGGAAATTGTGTTTGCGCGTGGCACCACTGAAGCGATCAATTTAGTCGCTAAAAGTTGGGGTCAGCAAAATATCAAAGCGGGTGATGAGATCATCATTACTTGGCTGGAGCATCATGCCAATATCGTGCCTTGGAAACAGCTTTGTGACCTAACCGGTGCGACCTTGCGCGTAGTGCCCGTTGATGAACAGGGTCAGGTGTTGCTGGGTGAATACCAAAAGTTGCTGAGTGCGCGTACCAAGTTAGTGTCATTTACGCAGGTGTCCAATGCCTTAGGTACGGTAACCCCTGCTAAAGAAATGATAGCCATGGCGCATCGGGTAGGCGCTAGGGTATTGCTTGATGGGGCTCAGTCAGTTTCGCATTTACGCGTGGATGTACAAACACTGGATTGCGACTGGTTTGTTTTCTCTGGGCACAAAATCTTCGGACCTACCGGTATCGGTGTGTTGTATGGTAAAGCCGAACTACTGGAATCTATGTCAGCTTGGCAGGGCGGCGGTAACATGATTGAAGATGTGACTTTTTATAAAATCATCTATCAGCCTGCGCCCGCTCGTTTTGAGGCCGGTACTGGCAATATCGCTGATGCTGTAGGTTTAGGTGCTGCGCTGGAATACGTGTCAAAAATAGGCATCGATAATATTGCCCGTTATGAACATGAATTGCTAGTGTATGCGATGGAGGCACTGCGTAGTATTTCTGGCTTACGCTTGATTGGTACGGCAGCTGAAAAAACTAGCGTGTTATCGTTTGTACTGGCTGGTCATAGCAATCAAGATATAGGTGTCGCTTTAAACCGAGTGGGTATTGCGGTACGCACAGGTCATCATTGCGCACAACCGATCTTGCGTCGTTTTGGTTTAGAAAGCACGGTACGTCCCTCCTTAGCGTTTTACAATACCCACGATGAAGTTGATCACCTCGTGACTACGGTAAGACGAATTCAAAGCGGTAAGGATTTTTAGTCGCGTAGGATGGGTAGAGGCGATAGCCGAAACCCATCAAAACTAAGCCCACACATGCTTAATACCAAAACGCAGTGCATTATGTTTTTCGCTTAAGCAATAAAGTCCAAAATCCGTACCTACCTTTGTGATGGGTTTCGGCTATCGCCTCTACCCATCCTACTTGCTGTTTAAAATGTTACGCTTTATTTTTCTTTCGACGAGAAGCAACGAAACCAAACAACCCTATGCCTAACAAGGCAATGGATGTAGGTTCAGGTATCGTAACGTCATTGCTATTAACGGGTATGTCATTAATCCATAACTCAGAAATGAATAGGTTTTCATTGCTGTTAATAGCATTTATTGTTAATGAGCTTATATTTATAAAATTTAATGATACAGATGTCCATAGTAAATTGTTTTCTGGTATTGACAGAATATACGAGTCGATTAAATTGTTGAAGGAATCGTATCCAGAAATATTGTACTGAGTGTTGGCACTACCTCCCCAGGTAACTGCACTGGCCATTGCTTTAAAACTATTGATCGAAAAAAGAGTGCTACCCATAGACAAATTAGCACCGCTGTTACTCCATGCATATCCGTTAGCGTCTGGAGCAGTACTACCAATATTTTCTACGGCCCCGTTTACCCATGAATTCGCTCCCTGAGATCCACCAAATGTTATACCGTCGACTGGCGTAATATACAGATCGGCTATAGAATTAAAATTAACTTCATTGGCGGAAGTTGTTTGTATTGGCAAAAAGGTAGCTAGTGCGATGAATAATAGTATATTCTTGTTCATTATAAAAATTCTAAAAGTTAAAAATAAAGACCTATTTACCGGAAGTCGCGTAGGATCGGGTTAGCGATAGCGTAACCTGACACATTCGTTACGCGGCTGATGATATTGGCTATGAATGATCAAAATGTCGGGTTACGCTAGCGCTAACCCGACCTACCATCAACCATCAATTAGAACCTAATACCTTTTGTTTACGCGCTAATTTCTTAGCGGCTTTCTGCTCACGAATAATACCGACTTCTATCAGCTCTTCTTCCATCATGGGTGGGGTTTCAAGGCTGAGTCTACAAATCATGCCGGCACGTAATTCCGTTAAAAATATTTTAGACACTCTGTCCATATCAATGCGGTTACCTGAACGTAAACAACCGCGACTGCGCCCTATAGCTTCTAACAATTGATGCTCTGTTTCTGGTAGTTGTTTTAATTCATAACGTGTTTTAAGGGCTTCTGGATAATGCGTTAACAGGTATTCGGCGGCAAAAAAAGCAATATGATCATGGCTAATGGCGGTGTCTTTAATAGCGCCGGTGGTTGCTAATCTAAAGCCACTGTTTTTATTTTCCACATTCGGCCATAACAAGCCCGGTGTATCGACTAAAATAATGCCGTTGCCAATATCGATGCGTTGCTGCATTTTGGTGATAGCCGGTTCATTACCTGTTTTAGCAATCATTCTGCCAGCTAAGATATTAATCAGCGTTGATTTGCCGACATTGGGTATACCCATTATTAAGGTATGTATGGGTTTATCACCCGAGCCCTTGTTAGGCACCATTTTGTGACATAAGTCTGTCAGTTGACGAATTTTATCGGGCTGATCTACCGTCACCGCTATGGTTTTTACGTTTTGCTCTTGTTCTAAATAAGTTTGCCATAGGTCGGTGATGACAGGGTCGGCAAGATCGCTTTTACTGAGTACTTTAATACAAGGTTTATTGCCACGAATCTGGCTAAGCATGGGGTTTTGGCTGCTAAAGGGAATGCGTGCATCGATCACTTCAATCATCAAATCAACTTGATGTAGCGTTTCTTTGATTTCTTTGCTGGCCTTGTGCATGTGACCGGGATACCACTGAATAAGCATAATATTTTATATAGAATAAGAGAACATGGATTTTGGTGCGTAAAACATAGCTTACCCACCGAATATAACTATTAACTGACACAATACCAGATTACAGCTTTTAAAAGTAGGTGTCAGAATGTTAAATGTAAATCCATTGCTAAGCTATAAACTGCTTAAGCAATGGATTAAGGGCAGGCGTATAGATTATTCAACTCTAGTTTCAGTATTAAGCCATAACAAAAACAGCTCATAACCCAGTGCTAAAATGACAGCGCCTATGAACAGACCAATTACACCGTAACTTAGCAGTCCACCAATGGCCCCCATAAAAATAATAGCCATAGGGGTTTTTACACCTCGTCCTAGTAGCATAGGTTTTAGTATATGATCTATTAAGGCAAGGAAGATGTAGAAAATTAAAAGTGCAACAGCCGTAATGGTTTGAGCCGTATAAAATAGATAAATGATAATAGGCACGACCACAGGCGCGACACCGATCTGAGCGATAGCTAAAATGAGACAAAGCAAAGCCCAAAGACCTGCTAATGGAACGCCAGCCAATATAAAAGCCAGCCCCGCTAAGATACTTTGAAGAAAGGCAATGCCTAAAATGCCGTTGGCTACACTACGTACCGTGTTTTCTAAAAGATCAGCAAACTCGCCGCCTTTTTCATGAGTTAATCGATGGGTAATGGCTCGTAAAGCTCGATTACTGCCACTTGAGTTAGCTAACAAAAAGCCTGCGATAATAATGGCAATTACAAAATGTAAAATAGCCATACCTGCACTAGTCGCAGCCGATAATAACCAACTGCCAATGATTTTAAGTGTGGGCGTGAGTTCTTGTAACGCATTGGCAAAGTTCTCTGAGGCTAATAACCAGAATTTGGTTAACGGTTCGCCGATAAGGATGATTTTATTTAGATTTTCCGGTGGCGCTGGGATTGATAATGAGCCTTCTTTAATTTTCTCTGCCAGCATCTTTAAGCCCTCAATTAAAGTATCTGTGAGCAGAGCAGAGGGCGCAATTAATATAATTAGGAAGGTCAGCGTAAACAAAAAGGCTGTCAGATTATTGCGTTCACCTAGCGCAATCCTTAGACGAAGATATAATGGATACGCTGCAACGGCGATAATGACACCCCAAATAATAGTGCTGATAAAAGGCTCTATAATCTTGAAGCACCAGATGCTAATGATGAGTAATAAGCCAATACGAATAGTCGCTTCTAATGATCTATTAAGAAAAACGCTATCGTTGGTTACAGTGCTAGAATTTTTCATTGTAGATTTCTTATAAATGAATTTTAATGTGAGTCAGTATAGCGCAGAAAAGCTAAGTTACTATGTGCTATCCAAATCGTGTGATGAATCTTAATAGTTATACGATATCTCTTAATTGGTTCTATAACTGACTATAATTAATAAAGTAATGACAAAATCTAACAAAAAAGAAATTAACTGGCTGCCAGACGTTGAAGCCCATGATTACCCCGCCGCTGTATCTTATTTAAGTATTATTTATAATCCTGACAAAGTGGAGCAACTGGCCGTCGCTCTTAAAGCCTCTGCCATTGTGCAATTTAAAGCCAAGGATATTTTTAGGGCGTCAAAGTTATCGTTGCTAGGCGTGAGTAATTCTCATGTACAGAAAGATTCTAAAAAAATAAGAAAAGACATTGCCTTATCACCTTTACTATTAGTGAGAGATGAACTCAATGGGCTAGTGATTATTGCTGATGGTTATCATCGTTTATGTGCCATCTATGAGTTTGATGAAGATGCCATGATTTTTTGTAAAATTGTTTAGATGTGAGGTTAATGCGATAAGCGTCGCTTGGCTTTAGGTTATACCTGTTAGCACAGGAAATAACGCTGATAAGCCATTAGCAATAAATTCTACCGCAATGGCGGCAAGTAGTAAGCCCATCACCCTAGTCACCACATTGATGCCGGTCTGTCCCATAAAACCGGCAATTTTTGGGGCAATCAACAATGCCACCAATACAATAAATGAGACTGATAAAATCACCGCACTCATTAATAAATAATGTAACCACGAATGTCCCATATGCCCATAGACGATAGTGGTGCTTATAGCACCTGGGCCACTTAATAATGGAATGGCTAAAGGTACTACGGCCACTGATTCTTTTTCAAAAGATTCTACCTGTTCTTCTGGTGTATGGCGTGATCGGTCAGGCGTTGCATGTAACATCCTCAAGCCCATTAACAATATCAATAGGCCACCTGCTACACGGAAAGCGGGAAGACTAATATTAAAGAAATTCAATATAGGTTCGCCTGCAAGCAATGAAATATGTAGCACCATGAATACCGCACAGGCACAAACTAGAGCAGTACGTTTTTTGTCTTCAAGTGACCGAGTAGCGGTTAAGGCCATGAAAGTCGGTATAGCGCCAATGGGATTAACGACAGATATTAGTCCCGCTGATAGTTGTATATAGTCGTTCCAATTTGGCATGAGTCTTATTACGGTGATTAGATTGTGTGAGCTATTATCGATAGACTTTTATTTAGAGCCTCACTCCTTTCTTCGGCTACCAACTTAAGGTGGGACAGTTTCGGCCCAGACGAAAAGCTCAGGGCGAAACATTAAGCCCACATTGCTACAAAAAATCTTAACTTGATGACAGTGATGCTTAACTCTTCACCCTTTATCTGCACTTAGGGGAAGTCCTGTCTAAAAGTGAACGATTAAGCTAAATTGTCCAGTCTTAAATTAGATACTTTTATTTCTGTACTCACGGGCGATGATCAACACTGATCATCAGTTACACTATTCACCTACCCCTTTGAAAACGGGGGGTGAGGTAGATTTTCGACTTTGGCTAATAATCTTGCCGTGCGGGTATAAATCTTATGACAATACGATTCACTGATACCGAAAATAGCCGCCAGATTTATCAAGGTCGGCTGATGGCGAATATAATAAAGTGTCAGCAACAAGCGGTCTTCTAGGCTAAGTTTGGAGTCTTTTCGCCCACGTCTTGTTAGCGGCTTAAGGATTTTTTGTTCATCAAGGTAAGCCACCAGTTTCCTGTGCAGATGCAGAAAATCTTCGTGTGACAGGCCGACAATCTGTAGGAATTCTTCAGGTTTGTTGGTAGGCAGTTGAGCGTAAGGTGTCATGGTTATCCGTGTTTTTAGAGGTAGGTCGCTATTTTAACCCTATCGATACTTATTACAGGATAACTATTTAGGAAGGATGTCAGTTTTTAACGTTTTAGGCGCTCATTGACCGGCTGACCTTTGCTTAGGTTTACGATGTCATGACTACAGCCTTCGTCATGACAAAACGCTGTGAAGGTAGGATTCGCATCGCTAATCAACAGGGTGTCCAGATCTAAGGCTGGCTTTAGACTAGCCTTTGTTAGCGGTCCATTACTGGTAACGAAATCCAGTGTTTTCAGCAACAAGAATCCCGATTTGTTCATCAAAAATTGCTCGTTTAGCAGCAATTCAGAGCATTCTAGCGCAGCCTACAAATCAATGACTTAATGGGTATTAAAATTTTATTTTTCCGGCTATTTAAGCTTTAATGATCTATTTTCCATTAACTCCATAACCTAAAAATT
>TBL_comb47_HYPODRAFT_10004719_pt1 | contig 15545 bp, 8 predicted proteins | sample TroBogypolimnion_40_FD_10682 | JGI IMG/M metagenome (IMG submission 10682)
GGCCCACCTGCCCGCTCTGCGGGCCGGTTTTATCTGGGAGGACGACAAGTATGTGACGGAAAACCCCTTGCTCACGGCCTCCGATGGCTGGCGGCAGATCTGGTTTTTCACGCACACCCAATCGCAGCATTTCCCGCTGGTTTACAGCACGTTCCGAGTTGAGCGGATGTTCTGGGGGCTGGAACCATTCGGTTACCACCTCATTAACGTCTTGCTGCATGCCGTCAACGCGATCCTGGTTTGGCGAGTCTTGCAGCGGCTGAATCTTCCTGGCGCTTGGGGCGTTAACATGCTCGCCCGGTGAGGGGGCAGGAATGCCGCCAACATCATGGGCGGCCTGGCCGTAGCGCGATCTAGGACCTCGGCAGGATGACCGTCACCCGGCTGGACCGGCGAACCAACGTCGGTTTCTTCTTCTGGGGGTTTTTCTTGTCGTCAGTATCAGTTTCCGGCAACGCGGCCTTTTGTTGGGTGTCGTTGTTCGCCTGCTGCGCAGCCGCCGCGCTGGTCGCCGAAGGCGCGGAAGAGCCGGCCAACGTGTTTTGCGACGGCCCGCCGCCGACCGCCACATTCTGCGACATCAAGGCCGCTGAGACTGAGCCACCGGACACCCCGACGCCGCTGATTCCGATGATGGTGCCACCGACGTTGCCACCCGCACTCACATTGGCGGAGCCGGCGGAGAGCAAAGTCCCGGCGAAATTCTGAGCCGCTTGAATGACTGAATCTTGCCGGGAGATAATCAGCCCGTTAATATTCCCCTGAGCGGTCATGTTGATGGTGCCACCAATGACACCCGAGTCTCCCAGATCGATGTTACCGACATAGCCGGCGGAAGTCGTGGATGGCTTGGTTCCCGCAGTAAGCGTGATCGTAGGCCCCGGCGCGAGGTTGCCATCCAAGGGTAACTGAAGGATGCCAGCGGTCGTGGACATAATGTCACCCCTCGGGGTCTCCACCGTGATGTCGCCCGGCAAGGGGTTACCTCCAGGAGTCTGGAGGTCTTTGGTGAGCGACACCGCCACGATGCCGCTGCCATAGATGAAGGTGGTCTTGACCGACGGAAGGCCCGTCTTGGGGTCATTGCGCACGATCGGCACCGAAACATAACTGGTCCCACCACTACCGGCATTGACACTTCCATCTAAAGACTCGACGAAAATATTTCCGCCGTTGTAGGTGGCGATCCGGGAGCCCGCGATGTTGATATTTCCGCCGGCGGTAACGCTCACATCGCTATGGCCGGTGGTATAGACACCGAAGGCGTAGCCCGAAGAGCCGAACAGATCCTGCGACCCGAGATTGATCGAACCGCCGGCGTTGATCGTCACATTTCCACCAAACAGAGAAGCGATGCGGGAGGTGAACATGCTTAGATCGCCATCCAGGTCTACGTTGACAGCGGCCCCCACGGTGGTCAGGCGGGCGAGCGAGGGATTGGCCGATGCGCCCAACGACATAATCCCATCCGTGGTCCCCAAATCCAGTGACCCCGCGTGGAGGTTCAACTGGCCCGGACCGCCAATTTGGTAGCCGGCGATGCTGGTTCCGTTTGGCACGTCCTGGCTGCCAGTATAGAGCGCATCGATCGCCGAGTTGGGCACGAAAGCAACCTTGTCCGTCACAAAGTGGCCGTTGGCGACCACCGGCAGGCCATCGGCGCCAATCCGGAGTATTTCCAAGGTCCCTTCCAGGGCATTGCGGATCGTCGAACTCATCACCCCGGAATAGCCCAATCGCGACGTCGCGGAGTTGTAAACGAATCCGGGATTGTGATTATTTCCGGCGGACGGAAAGAGCAGCACCTGGCTCGCGATATTCAGGAGGTCCGCTGAGGTCGTAGCTTTCGAGGGGTCCTGAGAGGCGTTGGGATTGGAAATCACCTGAGGATCGACCAGCAGATTGAAGATCGAGTCCCACTGATTTGGGTTCCGCCAATCGACACTGACGATGGGGGCGGCCAAGTACGTGAAGGTGTAAAGGCCGCGGTTGTAAATAGCGCCTGCCACATTAATGGAGGTGACATCGGTGGGATGCAGGTTTTGGCCGCTGAACGCGGTGTTGTTCATGCCGCCGCCCACCGTGATCTGCGTCTGCTTGCTGGTCGCAAGAACCAGGTTATTCATGCTGCCGCCAACGGTCACGGTTACCGGGTTAGGATTGGCGAGTTCGACCGGTATGGCGGCGTGGTCGCCTGCCAGGAAACTGTATTGATCGCTCCACTGGCTGCGCCCGCTATCGGACATCAAAAACGTGGGGCGGTTGCCGTCCGGCAGCGTGGTGCCGACGAAGCTGCCAGCCGCGGAGATGCTCAACTCTCCCAGCGCGGAGGGAAACAAGGTGACATCGTTGTCGATTTTGACCCCACCTAATCCGGCGATAATATCGAGGGTCGGCGGCAGGATCATCGGCGGCGCCGTGGTGCCTGCGGAATAAGCGCCGCGCGGCATCCCAGAACCGGTGATCTCCACGGTATTGCCCGCTTCCAGCAAAAGGGAATCAGCAGCGCCGTAATCAAAAAGGTGGCTGCCGGTGGCGCCTACCGTGTTAAAATCGCCGTTCGGATTACGCACTTCCTGGAGATAGATGCTGCCATTCGGAGCATAGACACTCCAACTCCCGTCGATGAGGCTCAGCGCAAATCCGTGCCGAACATCCGTGGCCCCCACGTTCGCGCCCGCGGTGATAACCCCTAGCCCGTTGGCCTCGACAAAATGACCGAACACCCCCCCGCCCGCCGTCACCGTTACGTTCCCCGCCTGCGGGCCAAAGCAGCCGGACCCCGCGTCACTGATGGTCCCCTTGCCCGGCATGAAGCTCGTGACCTTCCCCGCCGCGGCGATGGTGACGTCGCCCCCAGCGGCGGTGCTAATACCCCCCAACGCGCCTGGGTCAGTGGAAACGGAATAATAAGGCGCGTTCCGCCTGTAGCTATACGCGTAAGGATTCCCTCCCGTGTTCACGTCGCCAAACCGGGAAGTCACGCTGATACTCCCGCCGCCAACCGTGGTGATCCCATTGCCGGCCAGGGAGGAACTGTCGAAACAAGGGAGGCTGTTGGGATCGCTCACGCCGTCATCCATAAAAACGTCGTTCCCGGCGGTCAGAGAGATTTTGCCATTTTGCGCCTGAATAAAGGCCATGCCTTGGAGAAAAATCCGGTCCATCCCGGCTTGTCGATGAGCGGCGGAGGTCAACTCGGTTCCCGCGAACAGGTTCACGCTCCAGTTCCGGCCGGCCACAATCCCCGACCCATCATCCAGGGTGATATTGCGCCCGGCCTCCAGCGTCAGGCTGGCCTTGGGGTCAGACGAGTCGGCCAAGGTCCAAACCGTCGCCAGTTCGATATCATGCACCGCCTGCAGTTTGATCTGCGAGAGCCCGGTGGGGAGGCTGGTCACGTCCAAGATCAGCGTGTCCGCAGCCGGCGGGTCCGTCGCGCTAACGGTTCCGGAGCTGGGAAAGGGATCACCCGAGTCGGTCAGGTAGATATTATCCGGGTCGATCAACAACTGTCCGCCTAGAAAGCCGTCCGTGGCGTGGCCGTCGATCCGGGACTTGATCGCGGTCATTTGGCTGGCCGAGATCTCGACCTGGCCGCCATTGCCGCCCTGGGCGCCGCCTGAAATGCCAATGCTCGAGCCGGCCTGGTCGGAGAAGCTGCCATCCGATTTGATCAGAATGGAACCACCCGGACTCGGACCCTGAGCGCCGCCCTTGGCGGAGAGGACTGAGTTGGCACTCAGATTGATGGCCTCGCTAGCCACCAATTCGATCGTCCCGTTGACCTCGCGCACCGAATCGGCCTGAACCAAACCACCCTGGTTGACGACTTGGGCATGCACGGCAATACTCCCGGCATCGGCAATCAGTTTCCCGGAGTTGTCGACCGAACCTACGGGCAGCGTCACCTTGGCGCTGAGTCCGCGTCCATCGGGCCGCTCGGAGAGAAGGACGTCTTTGCCGGCGTAAAGGCCGATCTGGCCTTGGGGGGCAGTGATAGTTCCCTGGTTCTCAATATCGTGGGCGATGAGGAATACCGATCCTCCCTTGCCCGCCTGAATCTGCCCATAGTTGATAATGCTCGCGGAGGGTGGCGGAGCATTGAAATCCCAAGGCCCGCCGGCGGAGAGATTGAGGGTAGGGATAGGCGCGGTCGTGAAGATCACGCCCTGGGCCGTGATGGCCGCCTGGCCGCCGATGAAGAAACCGGACGGGTTCTGCAAGATCACGTAGCCATTGGCGTTGAGGTTGCCCAGGACCTGCGAGGGACTACCCCCGCTGACTTGATTCCAGACGATCGAGGAACTGGAAGGCTGGATGAAAGTGGTGGTTTGACCGAGGCCAATATTGAAGCTTTGCCAGTTGATGGCGGTGAGGTTTGAGGTCCGCACGGTCAATTGTGAGCCCTGGGTGCTGAAAGTCGCAGTGCCTTTGGTAACGCTGCCGCCGACCGGGTTGGCCGGCACCGGCTGGGGACCTACGCTCGCGAGGAGAACGATAACGGCCGTCAAGGCACGCCCAAACCAAACGATAACAGTGTGCTTCATAATCGACCTCCTTCAAAACTGAGCGCTCAGAGAAAAATCGAACCGCGGGCTGTTCGCGGCGGTGCGCTCCGTGCTGAGGAGCGGCCACGAGAAAAGAAACCTGGCTTCCCAACGTGACCCGACATTTCCGATCGCCCCGAAGCCGGCCCCCCACAGCGGCAGCCGGCCCTCTCGCCCTTGCGGGTCCAGCAAATAAGCCTCGCCGTAATCCATGTACACCGTGCCGCGCACGGTCAACGCATTCTTGCCATAGACACGCCCCACGACGTACGGGGGCGTGCCCTGTTCCAGTGACACATGCCAGCCGGTATCGCCGAACACTTCGCCTTCGTGGTAGCCCCGGACTGTGTTAAGGCCGCCCAGCCCATATTGCTCGTTGCTGATCAATGGCTCGTTTGACCATTGACCGTCCGCCCGAAGGGACAGTGTCCAGTTTGTCCAAATGGTGAAATCCCGCGAGAGGCTTGGGTTCAAAGTGATCCAATGCCCGGAGGAATTGGTCGAAGAGGTGATCGCTTGAAATTCTTGCAAGGAGCCCGAATACCAGAGGTTTGCGCCTAAGCCCAGACCGAAACGCATCGTCCCTCGGACATCAGCGAAACTGCCGTCATATCGCAATGTGATGGGCACGTAATCCAGAGACCTGTAGGTCGTGGGCGTCGGTGTCGCAGTGCTGCTGCTGTTGGTACCGATTGGCTGGTGTGTAACAGGATCCACAGGGTAAGTACTGGAGGTGAAGATGTTAGTTTGGAAGCTCGTAAAACCGTAGGATTTTACATCACCTCCGCCTGAGAAGATCGAATGCAGACCGTTGTTCTCAGCGAGTGGCTGGCTGAGACGAAAACCCGCGCTCTCGTTCACCGTTAAATCCTGCTGAACCTCTTTCTTCTGCAACGCCTCCCCAGGGGTCCGAGTGACAAAGTAGTTGGTCAAGGTCATCAGGCCGGTATCGATGGTGGAACGGCTGGCGTAGAAGTTGAGTTCCGGACGACCGGAGGAGGGCGGCAACTGGAATTTACGCGTGGCTTCATCGTAACCGAACTGGCCCGATTGGGCCGCCACCTCTTGGGAAATCGCGTCGGGACTGCCCAAAGGCAGGCGATAAAAGATGCTGTAATTGGCGACCAACGGGGCATCGTAAAGCCGCCACTGGTCTCCCTGCTTGAAGGCCTCCGGCGAAAAGCCGTATTGCACCCCGACTGAATGCTCGAGTTGCCACAGGTTCTGGTAAACCGCCGAGGAGTTGATCCGCAGGTCNGGTGTGCCGGGGGTGTTTTGGTTGTCGATTTCGACCCTGCCGTGCAACGGCAGCCGGTCCTTGACATCGAGCGTCAGGCGGGAGGTGCCTTCGGCCGACCCCGGCTCGATTTGGGGCCAAATCTGGCGATCCTGGTTGGCGTTGGCGCGATCCAATTCGGCCTGGAACACGGGCCCCACCAGGATCAGATTCGTGTGCAAGCTGGGCAAGGCGCGCATGACGTTGTTGGAACTGAAATGCCGGTTGTGCATCACATCGATGTCCGATAACCGCCCCTCGAAAACCCGCATCTTTACGATGCCGTTGGTGGAAATCTGCTGTTCCGGCACAAACACCTTCACGGTCGGATAGCCGCGCTCGCGGTACTCCATCTGCAGGTCCGCCTGGGCCCGGAAGATGTTGGTAACCGTGAGGTTCGTCCCGATGTTCTTGGCAAGCACCGATGTCAGGGCCTCGGTCGTCAGCAAAGTGTCTCCCGTGATTTCATAAGCCCGGATGGTAAACGGGGGCGAAGGTTTGGGCGGGGCGGCGGGTTTAGCGCTGGTCGCCGCGATGGCGCGGTTCGCGCTGGAGTACGGCTTGCCGGAGATCAGGATCGTCGGAATGCCGCCGCGAAACACATGCAGGGCCACGACGCCGTTGGTGATGGCCGCCGCGGCAACCGATACGCTCACATTGGTTCGCCCCTGGTTAGCGTATTCGGCCTGAAGCGCCGAGGCCGCCTCCACAATATCGGCCAGGCTCAGGTTGGTACCGGTGTGTTTGGCGAGGCTGGCCATCAGGCCATCGTTCGAGGGCAGCGTGTAGCCGTGAACTTCGTAACGCCGGACCTCGAAAGCCGGGGTTGTGGGAGCAGTCGGCGCGTTGGTGGCCAACCCGCCGGCAGACTCCAACATGGCGGCACCCCAGGCTTGGCCGGCCCAGAGCCCGACCAACCCCAGCAAAATCCTCGCAAATCGGTTGCTCATGTGATTTTCTCGCGGCGCCCAGGCGAGGACCAGGACTAGAACTTCAGGGTGACGTCCGCCTGGATGATCTGATAGCGGTCCACCGGATTCATCTGGGGAATATCCTGGTTGCTGCCGCCCGTGCCGAGCTTATCGTTAATCCGGTGGGCCCAACCGTAACGAATCGTGCCCAGCAGATTATCGGTCAAGGCGTAGGACACGGAGGCGAAGATACCCTCCAGGTTCGCGCGGCCCTCGAAGAAGTCCGAATCGAGCAGGTTGGGATCCAAGGCGTATTGTTCGATGTGCTGCCAATAAAGGCGGGCTTCCCAGGTCCGTTTCTTGGCCGTGGTGCCGTACACCAGGCCCAGGTCGCCATTTCCCAAAGCGAACCCGACCTGGTAGGCATGCACGTCCCGCGTCTGGGCCGAGGGGATCGACCGCACGCCACCGATGCCGCCGTTGGCCCCCGGGAGAAAGCCAGACGAGTTGTTGGCGGCCGCATAAGCTGCCTCAGCCCGCTGACTGCCTTGCAGGTTATAGGCATAATCGCCGAAGATCTTGGCGTTGAGTTTCGCGATCTTGAAGTTCACTTCCCACGGGATCTCCAAGACCATCAGATCATTGATCCCCGTCTGGTTCGCGTTGAACCCATCGTAATAGCCGCCTGGGTAACCGCTCCATCCGTAAGCGGGCACGCCGCCCACACCGTTGGTAGCCCCTTGACCGACGAAGGTGCCACCGAACCCGGGCGAGCCGAGGCTCCCGCTCTGGGTGGTGTCCTGTCCTCCGCCACCAGCATAGGTATAGAGCACCGGGGCTACCTTCGCGGAGACTTTCGGGGTGAAGTGGTAGTTGACGCCGCCTTGCCAGGCGAGCAGGAATACCGGGCTCGACGAACCGCCATTCTGGCTCGGGTAGGAGTCGTTGGAGCCAAAAAAGCCCCCCGAGGCGGTGTTCGGGTTAGTGTCCTCGTAAAGAAACTGACCCAGCGTGACAAAGAAATCCGCATGACCCACCGGGAACTTAAATCGCTCGACCAGGCCCTCAGGCGAGAGATCTCCGTCCCAGACCATCGGCGTCGTGTACAGCGGATTGGGCATCTTCCCAACCGTGACATCCAGCCAGTCCCCAAAGCGCCCGCCCAGGTAGGCTTGTCCCAAATTGATCCCCGCGGTGGACTTCCCGAAAGGCCCCTGGTAAACGGGACTGGCCGTGGCCGAGGAGCCTGCGGTCAACCAGGGCGACCGCCCATTGGCGCCCGTTTCCAGGCGCAGTCCAAAATAGAAATCATCGTAGATATCCCCGCGGAGCCCCAGCCTGAGGGCATAGCGCTCGCGTTGGAGTTCAATCTGACCGCCATTGGGATCCTGCGCCGTCCGATCCTCATACCGGAACCGAATATCGCCAAACAACTGCAGACTCTTGATGGCCTCACTAATCTTCCATTTGGAGGGCGTCATGGAGGAAGCCGCGGGGGTATTGGTCAGCAGGGCATCGGCCTCGGCGCGCACCTTCACGGCTTCTTCCTGGGTCACCATCCCCTTTTGTATCATCAGTTCCAACAGCGGGTCCCGGGTTTCCGCGGCCCACGCGGCCACCGGGCCAGCGGCCAGCAAAACAACGCCCCACCAGACCGCTCGAAAAGTCCGCGGCAGGCCGTTGACCAGCCCCGCGGGACGGCGTTTCGTAGAGACCTTCTGCACTTTTTTGTTCATGACGTGGTTGACACTAAAGGCGACGAGTGACGCGGCCATGGCGACCAGGTGACATTTGAGTGACGAGACCCATCAAAAGTCCCGCCGGTATCACTCTTGTCTCCATTTTTGGCGCGCGTCGGACGGAGTCATACCGAACTGCCGCCGGAACAGAAGGTTGAACAGGCTCAGGTTGCGGTAGCCGCTCTCCAGCGCGACCTCCATGATCTTCTTGTCCGTCTCGGTGATGAGCTGGCGGGCCCTGAGCAGCCGCAACTGGGTCTGGCGGGCGCGCACCGAAATACCGAAACAGGATCGGAACACGCGGTTGAAATGCCGGGCGCTGCAACCGCAAAGATCGGCCAATTGGGTGGGGGTATGGTTGGTCAGCTCGGAGTCGGGCATGTGTGCGATCAATTGCTCGAACCGGCGGAGGGCGGACGTGCCGCGTGGACGCGGGTGCTCTTGCCGGGCGATCTCCTCCTCCAACACCGAAGCCACCAGGCCTAGCAACTCCACGCGCTGGGCGAGATTGGCATCGCCCGGCTTTTCCCCGGCCAAGCGCGTGAACCGCGCGGCCATCGGATGGGTCGAGGGCAGAAACCGAACCGCCAGCGACGTGGTCGATTCCGGCTGTTCGAGAAACTGCCGCTCCGCCACGGTGAAAAAGCCACAAAGCAGGGCGGGCGAAAAACTAAAGCCATGCAGGACGACCTCGTTAATCTGGCTGGCCCGCACCGTCCCCTTGGTCGCCGGCCCAAGAATGATGACCTCGCCCTCGCTCATCGCGCGGGGTTTGAGCGGGTCCAGCCAATAGGCCGCACCGGCGCTTACTCGCACAAATCGCCACACCGGCGCCGGCTCCTGCCATTCCTGGCCCGGCGCCAGCCGGATCTCTTCGATTCGCAAATGCCCAATACTCTTCATCGGTCGCTGTCAGACTCCCTATTGACTGACAGGCCGCAGTGACAACTGAATGTCGACTGTGCAACGTTCTCATGACAATTCGCGGGAGGAAGGCCAAAAAGAGGGTGATCCGTCCTCAGGTATCTGACAACAGAATGCCCGCAGCCCGATGGCAACGACCCTGCCCACCTTCGCGACGGCTGTGGTCAATGACTCGATGGGGAATTTATACGTGGGGAGCAACCACATCACTCCCGATCGGGTGGTGGCGCATCGAGCCCGGGGGCGACCAGTTACGGTTTGCCTGCCGCGAGGTCGGCCGAAACGATTTCCTTGTCGTTGCGGGCATAGACGCAGCGGTTGGCGAAGGCCGGGTGGGACCAGACGACGGGGCGGCCCGGATCGTGGTTAGCCGGTTCCAACAGATGAGTGCGGCTGATCTCATCATAACCGGCGGGGGTGAGCCGCGCGATAATGAGGTCGCCCAGCTCGTTGAAGAGGAAAAAGCGACTGCCGTTCTTAATCAAGAAAGCATTGCCCCAGCGGACGGGTCCGCCGGCGGTGGTGGCTTTGAAGGTCTCCCAAACCCGCTCGCCGGTAGCGAGCTTGAGACAGCGTAGCTGCCCGTAGCTGCAAATGCCGTAGAGGTAGCCATCCTCCAGGAACGGGGTGGGGATGATGGCATTCAAATGCGTGGTGTCTTTTTCGCCGGTCTTCTCCGTCCGCCAGACCGTCGTCGCGGCGGGTTGGGTAGGGTCGAGGCGCAGCATGAGCGCACCATTGTAAAACGAGGTCAGGAACAAGTAATCCCCCAGTTTCCGGGGCGTGGCCACACTTAAACCCATGTTGGATTTGAAGGGGACCGACCAATAGACCTGGCCCGTCACGGGATCCAGTGAATTACAGGCCTCAGCATGCCACACAATGAGTTGTCGGCGGCCACCCGCCTCATAGATCATCGGGGAGCTGTAGCCCGGTTCGGTGGCGCTGAGGGCGCGCCAGATTTCTTTGCCGGTATCTTTGTCGAAGGCCACCGCCGTGGTGCCGGGCCCGGCCGCCAGGCAGATCAGGCGGTTGCCGTCCAGCAACGGATGGCCGGCAAAGCCCCACATCGGGGCCTTCACCCCCAGGTCCTTTTTGAATTCGCGGGACCANACGACGCGGCCGTCTTTGGCTTCCAGGCACTGAAGGTTGCCTTCGGCCCCGAGGGTATAGACCTTGCCGTCACTCACGAGGGGGGCCACCCGCGGCCCCGCGGGAAAGCTCACCGAATACGGGCACTCATATTCATGCTGCCAGAGGATTTTGCCATCGGCGTCGTCCAGACACAGGGCGCGTTCTCGACTCGCGCCGTCAGTGGTTGGGCGGTCCATAACATAGACCTGCCCGCCGGCCACGGTGGGACCGGCATAACCGCGTCCGATGCTGACGCGCCATCGCACTCGCGGCCCTTCCGCCGGGAATTTCTCGAGGATCCCCGACTCGCGCCAGACGGCGTCGCGGTTTGGCCCGAGCCATTGAGGCCAGTCGTCGGCAACCAGCGTGCCCGCGCCCAGGAGGAGGCCGATCCAAGCCATCCGCACCGCGGTGTTGACCGGACGCGCCCGGGCTGAAAAGAGCCCGAGTCCGGCGGAATGAGATTCCATCCGGCTGCCGCAGGGTGTGTGCCCGTCATTCGAGAGTCGTCGCATGGGGGTAAACCTAATCCAATCACCGCGCATCGGCGACACAAAAGCGGCCCGTTTTGACCGCTGGAGGGTTCCTCACTCAGGATGAACCCCATAAAGGATCACTATGAAATCACCAGGGTGGCTGGGACCGGGACCGGGCCGGTGACCCGTCGTTCCAGGCGAGCCTTATCAAGCAAGATTTGAAGAACTCATGAACGCGGCTTGGCCGTGACCCCGAAGCGATGGATGGTGGTTGATCGGTAGGTTTCGCCCGGCCGCAAGATCGACGAGGGGAATTGAGGTTTGTTCGGTGAATCGGGGAAGGCCTGGGTTTCGAGACAGAAGCCGGCATGGCTGAGGTAAGCATAACCTTTGGGCCCTGAAATCGCCCCGTCAGGGAAGTTGGCGCTGTAGAGTTGGACCCCCGGAGCGGTGGTCAGGACCTCCATGGTGCGTCCGGACTTGGGGTCTTCGAGCCGCGCGCAGGCAACCAGTTCCCCCGGGTGGCTCCGCTTTTACCACCAGGCAATGGTCGTAGCCGCCCCGGAATTGGCTCTCGCGGAACTGCGCGATGCGCTCGCCGATGGTGTGTGGGGAACGGAAATCGAGCGGCGTGCCCGCTACCGGCGCGAACTCACCGGTGGGGATGAGCGTCGCGTCCGCCGGCAGATAAAGGTCCGCGTTGACGGTCAGCACCTGGTCGAGGATGGTGCCTGACTGCGCCCCGGCCAGGTTCCAATAGGCATGGTTGCAGATATTCACCACGGTCGCCTTGTCGGTGGCAGCGGTGTATTCCATCTTCCATTCGTTCTGGCTATTGAGGCTATAGACCACGGTACAGTTCAAGGTGCCGGGGTAGCCCTCCTCCCCGTCTCGGCTCGTATAGGTCAATTTCACCCCAGCGGAGTCCGCATCCTGAACCACCTCCGCCTTCCACACCCGCTTGTCGAAGCCTTTCATGCCACCGTGGATGTGATTCTCGCCGCCATTGAGGGCCAAGGAGTAGGCCCGGCCATCGATGCTGAATTTTCCCTTAGCGATGCGGTTGGCGTAGCGGCCAATCAGCGAGCCGAAACAGGCGCTCTTTTCTTCATAGTCGGCCAAGGTCTCGCGGTTCAGGGTCACGTTGGCCAGACGGCCATCGCGATCCGGCGCCTCCAGCGAACAGATGATCGCGCCATAGGTCATCACCCGAGCCCGCATCCCGCGGCCGTTCTCGAGGGTGTAAACCTCGACCGCCTCGCCAGCCCTGGTCGAGCCAAANGGCGCCCTTTGGACCNTAGGTTCCGAAGCCATGCGCTGGGTGGTGTCAGTGGAAAGGTCAGCAGCGCCNNAGGGGGCCGCAGTCAAGCACAGCAGGGTCAGGCCCGTGCACAGGAACAGATTATTCATGCCAAGATTCTGCACCAGGCCCCGCCACCAATCAATCTCTTCAGCGACAGCTGCCAAACGCCACAAGGGACAGCCGTCACCACCGAGGCGGGACGAGCGCCGATACCCTGTGCTGCCCGTTGGTTCCGCTAACCCCCGACCCGCTTACGTCTGGAGTTTGGGGCTCCGGGCCTGGATCGGCGGCGGGTTGGCCAGCCAGCCTTCGGCGAGGAGCGCGAGAAGGGCCAGGGCGAGCAGGATCGGGCCGAGGTCCAGGGACTTTTCGAGGCTCTTGAGTTCGGAGACCAGGGCTTCGCTGCCGGTGAAATCGACGACGCGATGGGAGAGGTTGCCGAGCCCGGGGACCGTGCTGCCGGAGAGGAACTTCTGCCGGCCTTCCTTATCGGCGCAACGGACAGCAACATACACGGTTTCGCCGCCCGAGCGTATGGCATAGATCCCCGACCGGGGAAGGGTGGGCAGGTCCGCGGGCTTGCCTTTCCAATCGAGCGGGCTGCCGGCCAGGGACTGGGCCTGCACGGAGGCGGTTTCGGGAAAACCCACGCGCAGTGGCTCCCCAGCGACGAGGGAAACGAGGTTCGTGGCCGACCCGCCCTGGGCCAACGCGAGGTTCTGGGCGAACACCACAAAACCGGGTTTGAGCGGCAGGGTGCTCCAACTGGTATCGAAGGCCAGACCGCTGACGAGCAACCGTCCCTTGCCGACCTTCTGTTCCAGGAGGAGCGGGCGTCCATCCTCGAGGGCGAGGATCGGCGAGTTAGTGGGGGCGCCGCGCAAGGGGCAAAACTTGAAGGCGCGGAGGTTCCGCAGGCCCACCTCGCCCTTCTCGTCGCGGAGATCGTCGAAGAGGCTGTGGCTTCGGTCGGTCACGGTCACGGCCAGTCCGCTGGCGGCGCTTTGCAGAGCTTCAGCGGACAGGGCCAGCCAATCCGGCCGGTTGGCGAAACGGGCCCCCGCGAGCGAAGGGACCAGCAAGGCGCTGCCGCCGGCCGCCAGAAACTTCCGCAAGTCGGCCCAGCGCGCGACGGCGTCACCCCCGGAGAGGCTGTCCGCAGTCAGGGCAACGAACGCGGATTCCCCTGCCCGCAGGGCGTCGGACAACTCGGCGCCATCCGCAAAGGAGGGCACCAACCCGGAGAGGCGGCCGCCGCCGGAAGGCGACATCGCCAGCGGGAGGAGGCCGAAGTCCGTGTTATTTCCGGCGAACACCACCCGGCGCTTCTCGCCGCAAAAGAAACCCGCCGCCGCACGGTTGTCGGCGGCAAAATCGTCGCCTTCGATCGCCATCGTGATCCAGCGGAACCCGGGGTTCCGGGCCTCGACCTCCACGGACACGGTCTTATCCGAGCGGGGGGGCAGGAGGGATTCCTGGCTGCCCCGAGCGCCGGCATCGTCGAGCCATTCGAGGCGAACGGGGCACTCGACGCTCGTTGGATTGGCCAACACCGCCTCGATCGGGACACGGCGGCCAGCGGCCACGAGCCGAGTCGGAGCACGCACCGCCACCAGGGAAACATTCGGACGGTCGGCTCGCGGGGAGGCCAGGCGATGCACGACGATGCTGGTGCCGCGACGCGGGGCATGCAGGCCGGTCGGGGTCTGGCCCCATTTCTCCTCCTGCAAATCCGAGAGGATGTGGATTTCGAGATGGGAAGCATCGCTGCCCTCGAGCAAGGCGGCGGCGCGCTCGACGGCACGGGCGACGCTGCCGCCGGCCTCGGTCTCGGTCACCTGGTCGAGCGCAGCGCGCAGGGCGGTCTTGTCGCGGGTGAGCCCCGCGGGGGCCGCGGCGAGCGGGTCGTCGACGAGCAGGACCAGGCCGGCACTGTCCTGGTCGCGGAGTTGTTGGACGATGCTGCGGGCGGCATCGACGGCGCGTTTGAGTTTGCTGCGGCCATCGTCGGTAGTTCCGCTCATGGAACCGGAATTGTCGAGGACGATGGCGACGGCCGCCGCCCCTTCCCGACCCACACCAACCCACATGGGGCGTGCCAGGGTGAGCAGGAGCAAGGCGATCAGTAAGGCCCGCAGCAGGAGAATGAGCCACTGACGAAGGCGGCGTCGGGCGTTGAGCTTGGGATCGATGCGCGTGAAAAAGAGCAAGGTCGGGAAGGGGCGCGCTTGTTTGCGGAGGCGGAAGAAGAGATGGAAGAGGATCGGCAGCGCCGCCAGGGGCAAAAGGGAGAGGAAAAAGGGGTTGAGCGGGGTGATGCCGGTCATAGCCTGGAGCGCCAATTCATCGCTGGCCAAAGCGGGCGTGGAGCACTTCCTCGACGGAGGTCCGAGTGTCCACCAGGTGATAGGCGGCCTGGCAACCGCCGCAGCCGCGGCGGATCTCGTCCAGAAACTTGCGAACCTCGACGGCGTAGGCCTCGCGGATTTCGTCGGCGTGGACCGGCAGCCGGGCGCCGGTCTCGAGTTCGCGCAACTCGACCAGGCCGTTGAAATTCAGGTTCAATTCCGCCGCGTCCAGGGGTTGCAAGACCATCACCTCATGCCGGTTGTGGTGCAGGTGCTGCAGACCGCGAATGACCTCTTTGGGGTCCTGCAGCAAATCCGAGATCAGGATGACCAGGCTCCGGCGCTGGATTTGCTCAGCGAGGTGATGGAGGGCTTTGCCGATTTCACTGCGTCCCGTCGGCTGGATTTCCTCCAAAGCCAGGAGCAGCGGACGCAACCCGCCCAGGGACGCGACGGGGGTAAAGGACTTGCCGACCGATTCGTTGAAGAGCATGAGTCCTGCCGCATCGGATTGATTGACCAGGATATACATGAGACCGGCAGCGAGGAAACAGGCATAGTCCATCTTGGTGTGCAGCCCCAAGTCGCGAAAAGCCATACTCTCGGAGGTGTCGAGGAGGATATAGGCGCGCAGGTTGGTCTCCTCCTGGTAGCGGCGGATGACGTGCCGGTCGGTGCGGGCGAAGACGGCCCAGTCAATGCGGTTGGGCGGATCCCCAGGAGAGTATTCGCGGTAGTCGGCAAACTCGACCGATGAGCCGTGATGCGGCGAGCGGTGCAGCCCTTGCAATGCGCCCTCGACCGGCTTGCGAACCGCGACTCCCAAGCCGCGGAGGCGGTCAGCCAATTCAGGGGGCAAATACTTGTAGCTGGGGATCACCGAC
>TBL_comb47_HYPODRAFT_10004720_pt1 | contig 15544 bp, 14 predicted proteins | sample TroBogypolimnion_40_FD_10682 | JGI IMG/M metagenome (IMG submission 10682)
GCTTGACACCCACGCCGAACAACTCAAAGGGCGCGTTACAGCCCCCTTGCTCACTCAGCCCGGGCTCAACACCACCATTGGTGTGGTGGCCACCGACGCCCAACTCAGCAAAGTACAGGCCAAGCGCTTGGCCCAGGTCGCCCACGATGGATTGGCACGCAGCATTCGACCAGTTCACACGCCTCTCGATGGTGACACCCTGTTTGCCCTTGCCACGGGACAGGTCGAGGCAGAAGTGGACATGATGCTGTTGAGCAGTTTGGCCGCTGAAGTGACCGCCATGGCGGTCTTGAATGCCGTGAGGGCGGCCAGTGGTGTGCGTCTGGGGGAGCGGTTTTGGCCAAGTGTCAACGACCTTCAGGCACCGTCTCGATGAGCGCAGACCGGTGTTTCTGCCCAAAATCAAAGCCCCCAGTGGGGTTGGGGCTCTTCATTTGTAAAACCTCGATGTTAGGATAGATACTCCCTGACTCAGATACTCAGAGGCACCTCACCTATGTTCAGACTCTTGCCGCGGTGGATGAATTTTTTGTCCAAGCACATGGACCCCACCTTGCCCCTATCGGGTGTGGCAGTGGTGCTCTTGGTTTTGGTCTGGGTCTTTGTGTTTGTGAGAGCCCTCCAAGACAAGACCTTGGTTGAACAAGCCGCCTTTGGCAATTTGCGCAACATTGCCCGCAGCTTTAAAGAACACACCCAAAATACCGTAAGCAACGCCGATGAGTTGCTCAGAATCATTCAATTCCATTACGAGAGAAGTGGGGACCGGGACTTTCCTTTGCTCAAAGACTATTTTGATCAACAAGTGTTGGATGTGCAATTTTTCAATCAAACCGGCATCATCGATGAGCGCGGCATGTATGTGTTCTCGAACTTGAAAAAAACCACCCAAAAAGTAGACCTCTCCGACCGAGAGCATTTCAAAGTCCATTTGACGCCGTACCCCTATGGGATTTTCATCAGCAAACCCGTGCTCGGTCGCATAAGCCAAAAGTGGTCCATCCAGGTGACTCGGCGCATGAGCAACCCAGACGGCAGTTTGAAGGGGGTGGCCGTGGCCTCCTTTGACCCCAATTACTTCACCAATTTTCACAAATCGATTCATCTGGGCCCACACGGATTTACCGCCATGGCGAGTCTGGACGGGGGCATTCGCACCTTGGTGGAGGGGGAGCATTCTCAAATTGACGGTGCACTGCCTGCACTGAATTTACCCCAAAGTGTGAAGAGCTTGACCCTGGGTACATTCACTTCCGATCAAGTCTTTGACCATGTCAAGCGCTTCTACGCCTTTGAGCGCATCAATAACCAACCCTTGATGGTGCTTGTGGGCATGGCCGAGTCTGATGCCTTGTTGGAGTATCAAAGTCATTTGCGGTCTTATGTGTTCTTTGGCGGATTGATGTCGGTGTTGATCTTGCTCTTTGCCGCGTCCTCACTTTTATTGCTGCGCCGCTTTGCGCGCATCAATGTGGAGTTGAAAGCTACCCATGATGAATTGGTAGTGACCCATCAGCAAGCGCAATCAGCCACCGATGAAAAGCTCGAGCTCACCCAACGGCTCACCCAGTCAGAAAAACTCGCTGCCTTGGGTCAGCTCTCCGCCGGAGTTGCGCATGAAATCAACAACCCAATCGCTTACGTGGCCTCCAACATTCAGCACGCTTAAGAAATACATGGACATTTACGAGCAAATTTTGGATGCCCAACCCCAACCTCAACCCCGAGGCACGGCTCTCAACAGCGAGGAGTTCAATCTCGCCCTTGAGTCTGTTTTGGCCTTGAAGCTCAAACTTCAATACGACTATGTGAAGGGCGATGTACACCCCTTGATGAGCGAGACCTTGGAAGGGTTGGAGCGGGTTCAAAACATCATCCAAGACCTTAAAAACTTCTCCCGCACCGACACCCAGCTCACTTGGCAAAAGGCCAATATTAACCATGGACTCGAGTCGACTTTGAACATTGTCAGCCACGAGTTTAAATACAAAGCCGAGTTGGTGCTTGATCTCTGCCCCTTGCCCGACATTGAGTGTGTGCCGTCCCAGCTCAACCAGGTTTTTTTGAATTTAATCGTGAATGCCTCCCAATCCATGGATGAGGGGCACAAAGGGCTGCTCACCATCCGAACTGGCGTGAACGATGATGCCAGCCTTGTTTGGGTCGAGGTTCAAGACACGGGCTGCGGCATCGCGCCTGAGAACTTGAACAAAATCTTTGATCCGTTTTACACGAGCAAGGCCATTGGGCAGGGCACGGGTCTGGGCTTGTCGGTCTCTCATGGCATCATTCAGCGCCACGGCGGCAGCATCACCGTCAAGAGCACCCTGGGTCAAGGAACAAGATTTAAAGTGGTCTTGCCTGTGGTTCAAGAACCGGGGCTGGCGCCAACGCAGTCTCACACGCAGGTGCAGGCGGCTCAAAAGAGCTTGCCAGAGCAACCTTGAGCCCCATGTCTACTCAAGGCTTACAGATTCTTTGCGTGGACGATGAGCCCAATATCTTGCGCGCTTTGACGCGGTTTTTAAAGATGAGTGGCTTTGAGGTGAGCACAGCCGGGAGCGGGCAAGAGGCCTTGATATTGTTTCAAACGCGGCACTTTGATGCTGTGATCAGTGACATGGGCATGCCTGGCATGAGTGGTGCTGAGCTTCTCAGTGAGGTGAGGCGCCATTGGCCGAAGACTTCGCGGTTTTTGCTCACGGGCTTTTCGGATTTGGCTGCTCAAGACCCCACGCTTGATGATGCTCAGTTGTGCGGCTTCATTCACAAGCCCTGGGATAATGAGGCGCTCTTGGCGTGCTTGCATGCGGCCTTGAGCGTGCGAGACTAAAGAATGAACACGCCTGAACTCTTTTTTTTCTTTGAGGTTTAACCGTGATTCACAGGCAAACCTGCAAAGCAAAGATTAAAATCTCTAACCAGGATTAAACCAATTCCTTTTTAAAGAACTCGATCGTTCTGCTCCAAGACAAATCGGCCGCCTCCTTCGAGTAGCGTGGCGTGGAGTTGTTGTGAAATCCGTGCTGGGTCTCGGCATAGACAAACCCTTGATGAGGGATCTTGGTATCCGTGAGCGCCGCTTCAAAGCCTGGCCACTGCGAGGTCACCCGGGCGTCGTTTTGGGCGAAATGCAGCAGGAGAGGACATTTGATCTTGGCTATTTTTTCCGGCTTGGGTGGCTCGCCGTAATAAGGTGCCGCAGCTTGGAGTTGATCCCCGAGTTCGCCAGCCAAATAGTTCGCCGTGCTCCCGCCCCAACAAAACCCGGTCACACCGAGTTTGCCGCTTGAAAGCGCATGGTGTTTGAGGTAAAGCGCGCTGTTGAGCATGTCAATGCGCAAACGGCTGGGGTCTAGCTTGTCTTGAATCTCCTTGCCCTCTTCGTCATTGCCGGGATAGCCACCCACGGGAGAGAGCCCATCGGGGGCCAAAGCCAAAAATCCCACGGCGGCCAAGCGGCGAGCCACATCTTCAATATAGGGGTTGAGGCCGCGGTTTTCGTGAACCACCAAGACCGATGGGAATTTCCCCAGGCCAGACGGTTGCACCAAGTAGCCGCGCATTTGACCTGAGTTGCCCCCTGCTGAAGGATAGTTGACGTAATGGGCCTTGATGCGGGGGTCGGTAAAGGAGATGGTTTGCGCCTTGGCGTATTGGGGCAACAAGGCCTGCGCCATGGCCAAGCCCCCTGCCACCAAAAGACTTGAGCGGGTCAAAAACTCACGCCTGGCCATACCACTGTGACAGTATTGATCGTAGAGCTCATAAATTTGAGGGGCGATCACGGTTGGGTTGTCGCTGGGGGAGAGCGGTGTTTTGTGATGGTCTTGCGTGGACATGACTGTCTCCTTTAATGAATCCATGCGGGGCAAAGCTCAAGCCTTTGAACTTGGGCCATCGTGATTGGAAAGTGTAATCCAAACAGGGCACGGTTTGAGTCCCTCAGTTCTACACCGGTGTGATGCACCAAGGCGCTTGGTTGTTGAAGAGGGCTTGCCAAAGACTCACGGTTGACAAAATGGCCAGGGATAAGCCCGCTAGGCGCATCCCCCACGTTTGCACCTGAAGTGTATTCAAGAGTTGGGGTTTGAGGCGAGCGAGCGTGTGGTGCTGCCCTTGCAGCCTGAACATGCGCCATATCCAGGGTCCCCAGGCCAACACCAGGGTGCTGCCCACAGCAAAGGCGAGCATGACCAAGCCACCATCCCAAGCGTTGGAACTGAGCGCTGCCACGCCCAAGGCGGAATAGAGCAACCCACAAGGCAGAAAAGTCCACACCAGTCCCAGCGCCAAAAGCCCTTTGGGGCCCCAATGCTTGTCGGGTTCAATCTTGGGCTCAAAGGCGGGAGAGGCGCGAGAGGCGTTTGAAAGGCGCCGCCAAAGCACTTGTGTTTGATCGGTGAGCCATGTGGGTTCTTCGGCTTTGATGAACAGCATGAGCCCCATGACGCCCGCCGCGACATGCACCAAGCTCCAGGCCGGTTGAAACACCGCACTGTGGTTGGCCAGCCACCCCAGACCTTTGAAGCTGGCGCCCATCACCGCACCCAGGCTCGCGTAGCCCAGCATTCTGCCGACATGAAACATCAAAAGGCCCGTGCCCCATCGACTTTTTACGCTCATGGGCCGCATCATTTGGCTCAGTCCCACGCAGGTCGGTCCGCACATCAAGAGGCAATGCGGGCCTCCAGCCAAGCCCATCAAGAGCGCAGTGAGCAGCAAGGATTCACGCATGAGATTGAGATGGGCACAACGAAGATCAGAAAGAGGATCGCAAACAAGAGCTGCGCGCTCAAACAGTGGAAGAAAGCCCCGGTGTCCAATAGCGATCAAACACCGCGGCAATGGTACGCACCAAAATGCGACCCAATTCTGTCACATCCAGGCTCTTGGCGGAGAGCTTTACCAAGCCCTCGGCCTCCAAACGTCTTAATTGCTTCATCTCCTGGGCAAAATAGGCATCAAAGTCAATGAGATAAGCTTCATCAATGGCGTCAAAGCTCACGTGTCCTTGGCACATGAGGGTCATGATGATGGATTTTCGAAGCAAGTCATCTCGGCTCAAGGCACAGCCCTTGACCACGGGGAGCTGTTTGCGTTCTAAAAATAAACGGTATTCTTCTAGTGTGGTGGCGTTTTGGCTGTAAGTCGAACCCATCGAGCCCACCCCCGACATCCCCAGCGCCATCAAGTCCGTATGGGGTTGATGGCCAAAGCCCAAAAAGTTTCTGCTTAAACTCCCCCTGCGTTTGGCCACAGACAGTGGGTCGCCATCTTTCGCAAACAAGTCAAGCCCGATGTACTCGTACCCCGCCTGGTTCAATGTCGTGAGGGCTGTGTTGAAGAGCTTCAGGGCCAAATGCTTGGACGGCAGATCTTGCGCTTTGATCTTGTTTTGAGGGGAAAAGTGTTCGGGCTGGTGGCGGTAGAGGGTCAGTTTGACGCGGTCGCTGTCGAGTTCGAGCACACGGCTCAGAGTGGCCTCAAAACTCCTTTGGGTTTGCTTGGGCAAGCCATAAAGAAGCTCCAAGCTGCAGCATTCAAAGCCCAACACCCGGCTGTGTTCGATTAAGCCTTGAATGGCATCAAAGTCTTGCAGCCGGTGAACCGCGCGTTGCACCGACACGTCGCAGTCTTGCACGCCAAAATTCAAGCGCTTAAAGCCCAGGTGATGCAAAGCGGCCAAACCGTGGTTGTTGATGGTTCGAGGATCGATGTCCAAGGACATGTCGATGTTGGGTGTGAACACCGTACAGGACTTGAGGATGGTGACCAAGCTTTCGAGCTCGGACTCGTGCAAATACGTGGGTGTGCCACCGGTCAAATGCAGTTGTGAGATTTTGGGTTTGCCCCCGAGGTGCTCGACTTGCAGTTTGAGTTCTTGCTCAATGAGCTCGAGGTAGGCCAGGGTTTTGCTGTAGCGCTTGGTGACAATCTTGTCGCGGTTGCAAAAATAGCAGAGTTTTTCACAAAAAGGCAGGTGCACGTAGATGGACAAGGGTTTGAGACGGGTCAAGACGCTTTGTCTGCGGTGCTCGAGGGCTTGGGCATAGTGGCGCGGACCAAAGGCCTGTTTGAATTGCTCAAAGCCTGGGTAAGTCTGATAGGTGGGTGCTTGCGCATCATAGTGCTCGAGCAAGGCCTGCGAGAGTGACAACATTGGGAAAAAGACTCCTGAAATTCGGTAAAGAAACCCCTTTTGTGCATTGGAACGTCAATTTGCCAATAAAGTTTGATTTACATCAAACGAAGCGTGCGAAGCGGCACTAAACTTTGTTTCAGATCAAAATTTGACCCACATGCGGTGACATTTAAGTTATATTAATTCATATGAATATTGAAGCCATTAAAATTGCCTGCTCAAACTGCAACTTGCGCGAGCTTTGCATGCCCATGGGGCTGAGCAACGACGACATTGAGCGCATCGACGAATTGGTCGCGAGCCGGCGTCGCATCAAGCGAGGCGAGTATCTCTACCAAAATGGGGACGCTTTTTCCTCCTTGTACGCGATTCGCACCGGTTTTTTTAAAACTTGCATCACCACCGAAGACGGTCGCGACCAAGTCACGGGTTTTCAAATGGCAGGTGAAATCACCGGTCTTGACGGAATCGTGTCGGACTTTCACAGTTGTGATTCGGTGGCTCTCGAAGACGCGGAAATTTGCGTCATGCCCTTTGACAAAATCGAATACCTCTCGCGTGAAGTCAAGGCCTTGCAACACCACGTGCACCGCATCATGAGCAAGGAAATCGTGCGCGAACATGGCGTGATGCTGCTGCTGGGCAGCATGCGCGCCGAAGAAAGACTGGCGGCTTTTTTGCTTAATTTGGTCAAACGCCTTCACGCCAGGGGCTTTTCACGCACAGAGTTGGTGCTGCGAATGACCCGTGAAGAAATTGGCAGCTACTTGGGTCTCAAGCTCGAGACCGTGAGTCGCACCTTCTCCAAGCTCTCTGACGATGGGGTCATTGCGGTCAAGCAGCGCAATATTCATATTTTGGACCCCGATGCCCTTAATTTGATAGTGAATTCACAAACCTGCGCTTGATCAATATATTTGCCAATTCAACTCGGTTCTCCCTCCAAACACGACTCCCCCATCTAAAGCCCTTTGTCCTTTTTCCCCGTCTCTTCTATTGCATTTCGAGCGCTCGAGAGCTGATGCAGGGCAGATGAGTGCAGAAAACGAAAGGATCGCGAGCCATTGTTTGGAGAGGTTGCGCAGGCGCTCACTGAGCCCCATCCTTGCTGCGACGACACTTAAGGGGGTGAGTTGCTGTGATGGCTTGAATTCGAAGCGTGCTGGTCTGAGACCCCCAGTCTGGTTTTGAGGATGGGCAAAGCCAAGAGCAACGTGAGGCCCGATGCGCAACTCGCGATGGCCCAAAACACAAAAAACGCCAATGTGTAAATACCCGTTCGTGAGAACTCTTGGGCGGCACCAAAAAAGTCAATGTTCATGGGGTCCACGAACCCAAAGACAAACATTTCCAGTAGGCCCGCCATGAGAAAAGAGGGCCAAAGCACCATCATGGTGAGCAAAGTGGAAATGCCAATGTCTTGCTTACTCATGGCTGGAGGGCTCTTGGATGAGCATCTGTGTTGGGGGCACTGGGGTTTTGTGCTGGGTCTGGAGCGTGCTCCATTGCGGCTTGCTTGGTCTTTTTAAAGAGTTCAATGTCAAATGGGACGCCGGCATGGGATTTGGCCAATTGTTCAGGCATGAGACTTTTGAGTTGCACAGCGTTCAAACTCGGGGGGTGCTGATCGTTCATGATGAGGTCGTCATTTTGAAACGCCAAAACGGCAGTTGCAATGGCCGCGATGACCACGACCAGGGGTCCAGCAATGACCAGCCACACTTCTGGGCAGTGCCACCAAGGCCGATCATCGAGTCTGTTTGGAGGTTTAGTCATGATGGTTTTTACAATGATTCTTGGCTGTGAAGTTTAACGCGGAACGATGAAGACGCTTCTCTCTTTGATGGAAACTAGGCTGCCTTGGTCAAGCAGTTCAAACCAAATGCGGTGTGAGCCTGTTTCAAGCGATGTGTCGGGGTAAGGCACATCAACTTGTACCGCCACCCAGCTTGACTCAGTGGGCGGGACAATGACTTCAGCATTGGATCTCAGTGCGATATGGGGCAGCCCCGTCACGTCGAGGTGAAAAGTCTTGGTGCTTTCGCTCGCATTCATGATTTGCAAACGGTAGACGTTTTCCAAGCTGTCGTGATCGGTGAATCTGGCCAACGCACCGCGGTCTCGCACCACATCCATTTTGAAGGGCACTCTGAGGGCCAATGAGGTAGAGATCAAGAGCACCAAGACCCCCAAGAGGGTGGCGTAAATGATCACGCGTGGGCGCAAAACGCGCTCCCACATTTGCGTTTTGCTCAGTTGGAGAAGCAAGGCATTTTCCGTGGTGAAGCGCACCAAACCTTTGGCGTAGCCGACTTTTCCCATGACGCTGTCGCACACATCTGCACAGGCGCCACAACTGATGCATTGGTATTGAAGTCCATCGCGGATGTCGATCCCCGTGGGGCAGACTTGCACACACAAGGTGCAGTCGACACAGTCCCCCAAACCTTTGGCGGTACTGTCCTCGTGTTTGGAGCGGTGACCCTTGGGCTCACCTCGGGATTCATCGTAGGTGACGATCAAGGTGTCGCGATCGAACATGGCGCTTTGGAATCGGGCATAGGGGCACATGTACAAGCACACTTGCTCACGCATGTGGCCAGCGTTGCCGTAAGTCGCAAAGCCATAGAACAAAATCCAAAACATCTCCCAAGGCCCCAGGCTCCAATGCATTAACTCCAGCGACAAGGCCTTGATGGGGGTGAAGTAACCCACAAAACTAAAGCCAGTCAAAAGCGCAATGCTCACCCAGGCCATTTGTTTGAGCGTTTTTTTGCTGGCTTTGGACAGCGACAAGGGCTCGTGGTCAAGTTTGATGCGCGCGCCTCGGTCACCTTCGATCAGTCTCTCCACGAGCATGAAGATCTCACTGTAAACCGTTTGCGGACAGGCAAACCCACACCACAGTCGACCCGCCACGGCGGTGAATAAAAACAAGGATAGCGCACAAACGATGAGCAATCCCGTCAAGTAGATGAAGTCTTGCGGATAAAGCACCAAGCCCAAGATGTAAAACCGCCTCGCCCCCAGATCAAAAAGCACGGCTTGGCGTTGGCCCCATTCCAGCCAGGGAAGGCCGTAGAATAAGATTTGCGTCAAGATCACCAAAGCCCATCTCCACTTGGCAAACAAACCGCTCACACTGCGCGGGTAGATTTTTTGGTGGGCCGCGTACAAGTATTCGTGCGTGGACTCGTCAAGGACAGGTTTGGGTTTGATGGGGTGTATAGGAATCAAGGGGAAACCCATGTCATGAAGCGTTGCAATGAAAAGAAAAGCAACACAATTGGGTTGTTCAATGGTGACACACGGTGCGCCAATCCATCAGAATTTTGGTTGCGATGTCCAGGGCCTGCATCATTGGGCTTGGGGAGAGTTGTTGGACAAGCCCCAGACGTAGGCGGCGAGCACATGGATTTGCGCGGGTGTCAGACGCCCTTCCTGGGCTGGCATTTGATTGACCTTGCCCAGGTTGATCATCGCCTCAATGGCTTGTGCGCCGACACCATGAAGCCATATTTTGTCAGTGAGGTTGGCCGAGCCAATCACCACATTGCCCTTGCCGTCAGGGCCATGGCAGGCCGCACAAACGGCAAATTTTGCTTGACCCGCGTGGGCTTTGTCGGCATCATGAGGCGCACCCGACAGACTCAAAACGTATTGCGCGACGTTGCCCACGTCTTGGGATGAACCCAAAGCGGCGGCCATGGGCGGCATTTGACCGATGCGGCCTTGGGTGATGGTCTGCACAATATTGTCCGGCTCACCTCCATGCAACCAGTCGTGGTCGGTGAGGTTGGGAAAACCCTTGGAGCCTTGCGCATCCGAGCCATGGCACTGCGAGCAGTTGTTCATGAAGAGCCTGTTCCCCACTGCCTTTGCCTGGGGATCCTTGGCGAGTTCAGGAATGGACAGGGCATCAAAACGCGCGTAAATGGGTGCCAAGGCCGCGTTGGTAGACTGCACTTCACCCTCGTACTCGGAGGTGGAGCTCCAATTGAGGACTCCCGTGTTGGCGCCCAGACCTGGGTACAACACCAAATAACACAGTCCAAATACGATGCTGATCACAAACAGGCCCACCCACCACAGCGGCAAGGGGTTGTTCATCTCTCTCAGATCTTCATCCCAGACGTGGCCGGTGGATTCCACCTCGGTGAGTGGTTTTTTCTTGGCGTTGATGTAGAGCAATAGTGCACACGCGAAGATGCCAACCAGTGCAATGATGGCCACGTAGTAGGACCAAAACTCGGAGATAAAGTCACTCATGGGCAATTCCTAATCATCTAAAAAGGGCAGTTGAGCCGCTTCATCAAAATCGGACGTTTTTTTTCGGTCCAGGGTCCAAACAATGATGCCCAAAAACGTGATGAAACTCACGACGGTAACGCATACTCGAAGGGTGGTGATGTCCATGGTGTTGCTCAGAAAAATGATTTACTTGAAGGCGTGCCCCAAGGACTGCAAATAGGCAATCAAGGCATCTTGTTCGGTTTTGCCTTTGACTGCTTCAGGTGAGCCGGCAATCTCCTCGTCGCTGTAGGGCACGCCCACGGTTCGAAGGGCTCGCATTTTGGGCGGCATGCTCTGAGGGTCTATCGTGCTCTCAGTCAGCCATGCGTAGGCGGGCATGATGGATTCGGGCACCACGTCTCTGGGGTTGTTCAAGTGAATGCGGTGCCACTCATCGCTGTACTTGCCGCCCACGCGGTGCAAGTCGGGGCCGGTCCTCTTGCTGCCCCACTGAAACGGATGGTCATAAACGAACTCCCCAGCCTCGGAATAGTGGCCGTAGCGCAGCGTCTCAGACAAAAACGGGCGGATCATCTGGGAGTGGCAGTTGTAGCAGCCTTCACGGATGTAGATGTCGCGACCCGCGAGTTGCAAGGCGTTGTAGGGTACGACGCCAGGCAGAGCCTGGGTGGTGGATTTTTGGAAAAACAAAGGCACGATCTCAACCAAACCGCCGATGGCGATAACCAAGAGGATGAGCGCAATCATCAAGGCATTGTTGGTCTCGATGCGCGCGTGGCCGGTGTTGGATTCTTTTTGCTCAGACATGGTCGGCTCCCGATTTCAAGCTTGGAATGGCGATGAAGGCCGCTTTGCCTTGGGTGGCGGTCATGATCACGTTCCAGAGCATCACGAGCATGCCAAACAAATAGAGTGCACCGCCCATGACGCGAATCACGTAATAGGGGTAGGTTGCTTTGACACCTTCAACAAAAGTGTAGGTGAGGGTGCCGTCTTCGTTCATGGCCCTCCACATGAGGCCTTGCATGACGCCAGCAATCCACATGGCGGCGATGTAGAGCACAATCCCGACCGTTGCACTCCAAAAGTGCAATTCAATGGCGGGCACACTGTGCATTTTCTTGAGCCCAAACAGTTTGGGGATCAAAAAGTAAATCGCTCCCATGGAGACGAGGCCCACCCAGCCCAAGGCCCCCGAGTGCACGTGACCAATGGTCCAATCGGTGTAGTGGGACAAGGCGTTGACGGTTTTGATGGCCATCATGGGGCCCTCAAATGTGCTCATGCCGTAAAAGGACAAGGAGACCACCAAAAACCTTAGAACCGGATCGTCTCGCAGTTTGTGCCAAGCCCCCGAGAGGGTCATGATGCCGTTGATCATGCCGCCCCAACTCGGGGCGAGCAAAATGAGGGAGAACACCATCCCCAGCGACTGCGTCCAGTCCGGCAGCGCCGTGTAGTGCAAGTGATGGGGGCCAGCCCACATGTAGGTGAAAATCAAGGCCCAAAAGTGAACGATGGACAATCGGTAGGAGTAAACCGGACGCTCGGCTTGCTTGGGGATGAAGTAGTACATGATGCCCAAAAAGCCAGCTGTCAAAAAGAAACCCACGGCATTGTGTCCATACCACCACTGCACCATGGCGTCTTGCACTCCGGCATAGGCCGAGTAAGACTTCCAAAAGCTCACTGGAATTTCTGCGCTGTTGACGATGTGCAAAATGGCAACAGCCAAAATGAAGGCGCCAAAAAACCAGTTTGCCACATAAATATGGCGCACTCGCCTGATGCCAATGGTGCCAAAAAAGACAATGGCGTAGCACACCCACACAACAGCAATCAACAGGTCAATGGGCCACTCGAGTTCGGCGTATTCTTTGGCCGTGGTGATGCCCAGCGGCAAGGTGATGGCGGCCGACAAAATTACCGCCTGCCAGCCCCAAAACGTGAAGGCCGCCAATTTTGGAGCAAACAAACGTGTCTGCCCCGTTCTTTGCACCACATAGTAGCTGCAGGCAAACAGGGTGCACCCCCCAAAGGCAAAGATCACCGCGTTCGTGTGCAAGGGGCGCAACCGCCCAAAACTCAGCCAGGCAATGCCAAAATTCATCTCTGGCCATGCCAATTGCGAGGCAATGAGCAGCCCCACCAGCATGCCGACCACGCCCCAGACCACCGCCATGATGGCAAAGTGTCGAACCACATCATCGGTGTAGTGCTGGTTGTCCATTGGGTATTGCATTCCGAGCGTCCTTGTGATTTTTGTGAAATTGTCTTATTTTTGGGTTTGGGGGCGTTTGATTTAAATCAAATTCAACCAAATCCACAGTCAATCGTCGTCCAAAATGCGCGCGCCCTCGCTCTCAAGAGATTCGAATTGCCCGCTGTGAATAGCCCACCAAAGACCGCCCAAGATGAGCAAAACCAAAGCCACCGACAAGGGGATGAGGAGGAACAAAATATCCATGGTGGTTGTAAACAAAGGGTGTGTTGGTTTAGGGGGTTTTGTGATGTCAGAAAGATGCAAAAGGCAAGTTCCGTCTCATTGGGTGGCTTGTGTCGTGTGATGTGGGTGGATGAGGGCGCGTTCTTTGGCCAGTTGTGAGGCGTGAAACACCACCCACAGTGAGCTCGCGGCCATTCCCAAGCCCGCAGCCCAAGAGGGAAAGAGTCCCATCACGGCCAAGGGCACGCAAATGAGGTTGTAGAGCCCTGCCCAGACGAGGTTTTGTCGGATGACGGTCATGGTTTTTTGCGACAAGGCCAAGAGTAGGGGCACTGCCCAGAGCTCGTCCGAGAGCACGACCACATCGGCGCGCGCTTGGGTGATGGGGATGGCTTTGCCAAAGGCAATGGACACGTCGGTTTTGGCCATGGCGGGCAGGTCATTGAAGCCGTCTCCAACGGTGGCGACAACGTCGCCACCCCTTTGCAAGTCGCTCACAAAACTGAGTTTGTCAGCGGGGCTCATGCGCGAGTGCACCATGCCTTTGCCAAAGCCGATTTGATCGGCGACCTGCGCGAGCGCGGCGCTCGAGTCGCCGGACAACACAAAAACGTTCTGACCTGTGGATCGAAGTTGGCTGAGGGTTTTTTGGGCATCATGCCTGATGTCCTCGCTCAGCACGAAGGAGGCCATCCAACCGCTGGGCCCCACCAAATGCACCTGGGCCAAGTGTGCCGCTTGTTTCATGTCGGGCTCGCTCACCAAGGCAGTGCAAAATGCAAGTGAACCCAGTCGGTAGGTTTTAGTGCTTGAGACACCTTCCAGGCCCGACCAATCGGGGATCAAGCGATCACCCTCCAAGCCTTGCCCAGAAGTCTCTCGGATGTTGCCCAGTCGTGCGGCAAAGCTTTGGAGGTCTTCCCCTGTGGCACTCAGTGCGAGCTTGAGACTCAGGTCCCTCAAAAGGGTTCGCGACAGGGGGTGCCAAGACGATTGAGCAAGACCCAGCGTCAAGTGCAAGGCCTGCAATTGGATGGTACTCGGGAGAGCAAAGTCAATCTCACCGCTTGGGGTGTAGACGTGCTCAATCGATTGCTGGTCCTGGGTCAAGGTCCCAGTTTTGTCGAACACCACGGTCTGCGTTTTGGCCAAGACCTCCAAGCTGTGGAGGTTTCGGACGTAAATGCCGTGTCTGGCCAAATTGCCAGCACTGGCCAAAAGTGCCACGGGAGCGGCCAAAGACAAGGCGCATGGACACGTGACAATCAAGACGGAGACGGCCACCATCAAGGCATGTGCCGCACCACTCTCCCACCAATAGGCGGCACAAATAAAGGCCGCAACTAGCACGGCCAACAAAAAAGGCTTGGCCACTTGATCGGCAATCTTCACCATGCGGGGCTTGCTAAAGGATGCTTCAAGCATCAATTCGATGATTTGGGCGTAGCGGGTGTCTTGTCCGAGCTTCGTCACCCGAAGCTGCAAGGTCTGCGACAAATTGTGACTGCCCGCCAAGACGTCTTTGCCTGGGCCCTTGGCGATCGGCTTGGATTCTCCAGTGAGCAGTGCCTCTTCTACCCAAGACTCCCCTTGGAGAACCTGAGCGTCGCAGGGGAAGACCTCGGTGGCCAAGACGCGGATCGTGTCGCCGATCTCCAAAGCGCTCACATGGACCCGTTTGAAAAGACCTGCGGGGGTGAGCTTGTCCGCCATTTGGGGCATTTTGTTCATCAAGGCTTCTAGTGAACCTGTGGTTTGCTCTCTGAGTTTGAGCTCAAACCAACGGCCCACCAAGAGAAAGAAGACAAACATGGACATGGAGTCAAAATAAACCTGGGTGTTGAGCCCAGCAGGTCCATTGAAGGTGGCCCATGAACTCACCGCAAAGGTGATGGCAATACCCATCGCCACGGGCAAGTCCATGCTGATATGCCGCTCTTGGAGGTCACGCCAAGCGCTTTTCCAAAACGGCCCACAGGCAAACAACAAAACTGGCAGTGCCAAAACCCAACTCGCCCAGCGCAGGAGAAGTTCCATGTCGGGAGGGATGTCCCCCGGGGTGGCCAGGTAAGTGGGCACGGCGTACATCATGATTTGCATCATGCAAAATCCCGAGACCAGCATGCGCCATAGGGCCAGCCGGCTCTCTTTGACCTTGGCCGCTTGGGGTTGTGACGACCCTTGGTCCTGGAGGGGCGAGGCGCGGTAGCCCTCTTTTTCCAAAGCCTGGACCCAAGCAAGCGGTGTGCTCGCGCCCGCTGCCCAGTGAACGCGGGCCGTGTTGGCAGAAAAATTCACCTGCGCGTCCAAGACACCTGTAAGGGCGCGCAGGGTGTTTTCAACCCGCAAGGCGCAGGCCGCGCAATGCATGCCGTCGATTCTGAGAGGGGTGCTCCACTCTTGCGGTGACTGGGACTTGGGCTCGGTTGAAGGCCTGAGGGCAGAGCTGAATTCCCGCCAGGCCGACCAATCGACCTCAGCCAATGCCCCCGAAAGGAGCACATCGGCTTTGGGTTGAGTTGAGGTGTTCGTGTTCAAGGGCTCGACTTGAAGAAGGTTCAAGAAGGGCTCATTTTATGGAAAACCCTTGGGTTTTTGGAGTCGTGTGTGGCTCAGGGACCAAAGTAAACCGGTTCTTTTTGATTTGAATCAAATGATGCCCAAAAAAGCAAGCCATGGCGGCATTATGGTCGCTTTAT
>TBL_comb47_HYPODRAFT_10004721_pt1 | contig 15544 bp, 8 predicted proteins | sample TroBogypolimnion_40_FD_10682 | JGI IMG/M metagenome (IMG submission 10682)
ATCTCCCACCTTCCTCACTCCTCCCCGGTTGTGGAGCTAACTGGTCATGCTTAAATTGTAAATCCTTGATATACAGTTGAATACAGAAAATGCCAACCATGGTGGATTACGGTTGTAAACACTACATCATTTAATTCCAGTTACTTAACCAAAAAAAACTGGTACAAAATTTGCCTTTGATGATTTAAAGTAAAATTTTTTTCCTTTTATGGAATTAAATTTGTTATATTCGCAATGATAATTTTTGAATTGGGAAAGTGAATTTTAACAACCGATGAATCAAATTTTCACCATTTATTCAATACTTTTTCTTGCTACCGCATTGATCTCATTTTTTGTTGCAATTCTTGCGTGGCAGCGACATTCGGTGAAAGGGGCAAGGGAGCTCTCCTATCTGATGGTTGCAGCTGGATTGTGGGCTTTTTCGATCATATTTGAAACTTCTGCGTTTTCTGCTGAGGGAAAAATTTTTTGGGCAAAAATGGAATACTTTGGTGCGGTATCGACTCCTGTATTTTACCTGATTTTTGTGTTCCGTTTTGTGGGGAAGGACAAGTTTATCACTGTTAAGAACCGGATTTTGCTGTTCATTATACCCTTCATCACATTAATACTGGCCTTTACAAATGAAATGCATTTATTGGTATGGTCAGGGTTTTCGGCAATTTCAACGGAAACAAATCTGATGGAATATTACCATGGACTTTGGTTCTGGATCGGGTATATGGGTTATAATTACATCCTTTTATTGCTTTCTACCACCTATCTGTTCAGATTTATTACCGTACAAGCCAAAAAGTTCAGTGCCCAGGGTTGGGTTATTTTAATCGGCAGTCTAATTCCATGGACCGCCAGTGTCATTTATCTTACAGGAGGCAACCCAGTTCCTGGTCTCGATTTGGTACCTGTCAGTATGATGTTGACTGGTACCCTTTTGACCTACGCTATTTTATATATTAATTTTCTTGACCTGATACCTGTCGCCCGTCAAACATTGGTTGAAACGCTTACAGATGGTATCCTTGCCCTTGACAGCAAAAACAGGATACAGGATATCAATGAGGCTGCCTTCACCTTTCTTGGAATCGGAAACCGGAACATAATTGGTATTGAGATTGGGCTGGTCGGTGCAACTGTTACTGAATTATTAAATGCCATTCTTTACTCCAACACTGACAAATTTATAGAAATAATTGATAATAAGAAAATTAAAACGTTTAGTGTCAATATTAAAAGTATAAATTATCAGGCCGACAGCCGTCTGGTCATTATTCGTGACATTACAGATCTGATCATTCAGCAAAGGGAAATTCAGGCAGGTGAGGTAAGGTATCGTCATTTATTTACGATGTTCCGATTAATGTCCGATAATATGTCGGATATGTTATGGGCAAAAGACCTTGAGAAAAAATTTATTTTTGTCAATAAAGCAGTCAGCGAGAATTTGTTAATGGCAGCCAACACCGATGAACCGATTGGTAGGACGCACATGTTTTTTGCAGAGCGTGCCCGTCACAATCATCCTGAAGAACCCAATTGGTACAATTTTGGCGAACAGTGTGAGGATTCGGACGATATCGTTATCAATTCCGGTAAGGCAGGACGTTTTGATGAATATGGAAATGTAAATGGGAAATTTCTGTTCCTCGATGTAAGGAAGGCCCCGATATTTGATGATGCAGGTTTGATGATCGGTGCCGTCGGTAGTGCACGTGATGTGACCCACCAGAAAAAAACAGAAGCTGATATTTATAACAGGGACAGGTTGCTCGATGCAATTGCCAAAGCCACCGCGATGCTGATTCAAGCCAATGATCTCGAGGAGAGCATTAACGGTGCACTTGAGATTATTGGGAAGGCTACAGGAGTAAACCGGGTCTATATTTTTCAAAACCATACTGTTCCCGAATACCAAATGCCTCTGATGAGCCAGCATTATGAATGGACCGATGGTACTGTTAATCCTGAAATTGATAACCCTGATTTGCAAAATGTTCCTTATGAAAAAGTCTGTCCGCGTTGGTATGAAATGCTTTCGAAGAAAAAGGTCATTGTAGGAAATATTCGGAATTTTCCGGAGAATGAGATTAATATTCTTGAAAGCCAGGGAATTGTTTCTATCCTTGTAACTCCTGTTTTCATTGGTAACAGCTTTTGGGGTTTTATTGGTTTTGATGATTGCAAATATGAACGTGTATGGACCCCTACTGAAGAGAAACTGTTGGGCGCTGCTGCCAATACAATCGGCGCAGCATATCTTCGTAAGAAAAACCAGGAGGAATTGATGGTGGCAAAAATAAAGGCTGAGGAGAGTGATCGGCTTAAATCAGCATTTCTGGCTACGATGAACCACGAATTGAGGACTCCTTTAAACCATATTTTGGGTTTTAGTGAATTGATCGTTTCAGGTGTTATGCCCAATGATAACCAAAGTTTTGCCTTAAGTATCAATCAGAGCGGCAAGAATTTGTTGTCAATTGTTGAAGATGTTTTTGACCTTGCCCTGGCCGATGTTACCAATGTAAAATTAAGGTTGCAGACTTTCCGTATTATGGACCATTTTATGGAAATAAAATCAATCTTTGACCAGATTTTACAAGGATCGGGTAAGTCAGAACAGATCCAACTGGTTTATAAACCTGATACTCATTTGTTATCGAGATATTTAACGATTGATCGTAGCAAAGTGAACCAGGTATTGATCAATTTATTTAAAAATGCGGCCAAGTTTACGAATGAGGGGATCATCGAATTTGGTTTTTATTGCCTGGAGGCCGGCCGATTGACATTTTATATTAAAGATACAGGTATTGGGATACCCAGGGAAAAACAATCGGTTATTTTTGATTTTTTCAGGCAGGGCGACGATTCGCCAACCCGCCTTTATGGGGGTGTAGGAATCGGACTTTCGATTGCGATGAAAATCTCTAAAATACTCAAAGGGGATCTGGCTGTAACTTCTGAAATTGCCAAAGGGAGTACATTTTCTTTTACAATTCCTGTCGAGTTGACAGAGATAAAAGATTGATAACACGTTTCCAATTCATGGCAGAATTTTTAATTATGCTGACGGATCGGCAACATTTTGAAACTTTAATTGCAACTAAATGAAAAAAATTCTTGCCATAGATAATGTTGAGGATAACTTATTAGTTCTGAGAACATTAATATTTGATGCCTTTCCCGATATGGAATTTGTTGGAGCCACATCAGGAAGAAAAGCTTTTGAACTTTGTCTTTCTGAAAAACCGGATATTGTTTTGATCGATATCCAACTCTCTGATAAAGATAGTTTTGAGATATGCAGGTCATTGAAAAACAATGATTTGTTGAAAAGTACCCTCATCGTTGTGATTACTGCTCCGCAAATTGAAAAGGGAATCAGGTTAAAAGCCCTTGAGTGTGGCGCTGATGCATTCCTGGTTAAACCTGTGGAACAGCCCGAATTGACAGCACAAATCCGTGCAATGTTGCGGATTAAAGAAGCCGATAAAGTCTGTTTTTACGATCAAATGGAACGGAAAAACGCATTGGAAACCTATCGGGAAAGTGAAAAACGTTTGGGTGTCATTTTTGAGAATGTACCCATAGGCATGTTTCAATCAACACCTGCAGGGAAATTGGTCTATGTCAATCCTGCCTTTTCAGCCATGTATGGTTACAATTCCCCTGATGATTGTATTGAACATGTAAATAAAGCCTCAATCGCAGAAGTATTGTATGAGGATCATGAACGAAGGCCTGTTTTATTACAGGAGATTGAACAATCTGAAAATAAATGGAAGATCTTTGAAAACCGTTATCATCGGAAGGATGGATCTGTTTTTGATGCGACACTTTCATTTGGTCAACGGCCGGATGCTGTAACCGGGCAGATTTTCTTGTATGGGTTTGTTCAGGATATTACAGAAAGAAAACTTGCCGGGGAGAAAATCCTGCATAGTGAAAAGCTATACCGCACACTCGTCGAAACATCTCCCGATGCTATCGGAATGGCAGACCTCGATGGCAATATCGTGACAGTGAACAGAAAGTCATGTCAGATCTTTGGTTGTATTGATGAAGCCGATCTGAAATCGTATCATACTAATTTCATTGATATTATTGCGCCCATCGACCGTGAGAGGTGTAAGGAAAATATGAAGATGCGGGCCATCGGAAAGGAATTTGCCAGTCAGGAATATCTGGCTACACGTAAGGATGGTACTGAATTTCCAATCGAAATGAAATCCTCCCTGATTTCAGATGCTCAAAATCAGCCATTTGCGTTGATCAGTGTGGTAAGGGATATTAGTCAAAAAAAGAAAATTGAAGATACCCAACACTTTTTGCTAAATGCCGGTTGGACGAATACTGGTGAAGACTTCTTTCAATCGCTGGCTCGTTATTTAGCCAAATCGCTGAATATGAACTATATATGTATAGATAGGCTTTTGCCTGGCCATCATATGGCCCAGTCAATCGTAAATTATAGTGATGGAAATTTTGTTGACAATATAACGTATGAACTGAAAGGAACACCTTGTGGCGAAGTTGTTGGAAAAGCGACCTGTGGTTTTGATCGCAATATCTGTAATTTGTTTCCTGAAGACGGGTTTTTGCAGGAAATCAATGCCGATAGTTATGCCGGAGCAACGCTATGGAGTTCAGATGGTAAGCCTATCGGACTGATCGCCCTGATGGGTCAAAAGCCAATTGAAAATATGGCTGTGGTCGAATCGGTTTTAAATTTGGTAACGATCAGGGCCGCAGGGGAACTTGAAAGACGCGAAGCTGAAATGGAATTGGAAAAAAGCAGATCGGCATTCCAGAATTATTTTGAAAACTGCTCAATCGGGATGAGCGTGACGATGCCAAATANAAAGTGGATCGAAGTGAACCAGAGCCTTTGTCATATGCTACGTTATCCAAAAGAGGAGTTACTTAAGCACACCTGGGTCGAATTGACTTATCCTGATGATATTGAGAGAAACATGATCTTGTTCAATTCATTGGCATCAGGTGAAATAAACCAGTACGAAATGGATAAACGATTTATCCGTAAAGATGGGTCGTTGATGTACGCCACCCTTTCGGTCGTTTGCGAGCGTAACCCGGACGGATCAATGCATCACCTGCTCTCTACGTACGTCGATGTCACAGCGAAAAGGCAGGCCGAGGAGGAGATTAAACGCGAACGTTTGCTGCTCCGCACTTTAATCGACAATCTTCCGAACACAGTTTATGTGAAAGATATCTCTGGCAGAAAAATCCTCGCCAATAAAGCCGATCTTTTCCATATGGGTCGGACTTCCGAACCTGAAATATTCGGCAAAACAGATATTGATTTGTTCGGTGGTGAAGACGGGCTGAGAGGATTTCAGGAGGACATGACAGTTATTCAGACCGGGAAACCACTTGTCAATCAGCAATCAACTTATTTTGACGCCATAGGAAAGCAACATTGGCAATTAAATTCGAAATTCCCGTTGTTCAATGAGGAGAAGGCTGTTCAGGGATTAGTGGGTATTGGCTATGATATTACCGAGCGAAAACAGATTGAGGATGCCCTTAAATCCAGTGAGGAGCTCTATCGCAATCTGGTTGAAAGGATGCCCGACGGTGTTTATAAATCGACAGCTGCTGGTAAATTTGTTTCGCTGAATTCGGCAATGCTCCAATTATTCGGTTACAACACCAAGGAGGAGATGATGGCCATTGAGATCAAAAAGGATTTGTATTTTGCCCCCGAAGAACGTGATAATATTATACTCAACGAATCGGGACTGGGTTCTGCGGTTTTTAAGTTGAGAAAAAAAGACGGGTCTGTGATATGGGTTGAGGATCATGGGTGGTATATATATGATAACCAAGGAGATATAGTTTATCATGAAGGTATTCTGCGTGATGTGACTGAGCGTCAGAAAGTTGAGGAAAAAATGAGAAGCCTTTCCCGTGCGGTGGAGCAAAATCCTGCCAGCATTATCATTACCGACTTAAAGGGACAGATAGAATATGTCAACCACAACTTTTCCGAATTGACAGGCTACTCTTTGAGTGAAATGCTGGGGAAAAATCCCAATCTTCTAAAGTCAGGATATACTTCACAAAAAGAATATGCCATGATGTGGAAGACCATCCTGGAGGGGGGCGAGTGGCATGGTGAATTTAAAAATATTAAAAAGACTGGCGAGGAGTATTTCGAGGCTGTAACGATATCACCGATAAAAGACGAAAATGGCCGGATTACCCATTTCCTGGCTGTAAAACTGGATATCACCGGACAAAAAAACGACCAGACATTAATCCGGAAGTTAAGCAAGGCAATCGAGCAAAGTCCTGTTTCGATTATTATTACCGATGCGGATGGGAAAATCGAATTTGTAAATGCCGCTTTCACGAGTCTGACCCAATATTCCCTCCCCGATGTCGCCAATAGACCTCCCCGTATATTCAATCAGGCACATATTTCGCAAGACGATTTTCGGGTGATGTGGAACAACCTCAATGCCGGGAAAGTTTGGAAAGGGGAATTTCTGAATCGTCGCAAAGATAAATCAGTGTATTGGGAAGATGTTACAATTGCCCCGCTTATTGATATGAATGGTATGATATGTAATTATATCCTGATCATGGACGATATTTCGGAAAAGAAATTGATGCTTGATCAGATGATTGCAGCAAAGGAAAAGGCCGAAGAAAGCAATCGGTTGAAATCGGCTTTTCTTGCAACCATGAACCACGAATTGCGTACACCGCTTCACCATATTATCGGTTTCAGCGAATTGATCATGTCAGAAGTTGCTCCCGAAGAGAACTCAATCTTTGCACAAAGCATCCATTCGAGTGGACAGAGCCTGCTTTCAATCATTGAGGATATTTTCGACCTTGCACTCTTTGAACAATCAAATATTAAACTTAGAAGCCATACATTCAGTATTATCGATCATTTCATGGAATGCAAAGCATCTTTCGACAATATTCTTCGTACTTCATCCAAACATGAACAGATCCAATTGGTATTTAAGCCCGACACACATTGGTTGTCGAGCTATGTGACTGCTGATAGAAGCAAAATAAATCAGGTGATTACCAACCTGTTTAAAAATGCGGTCAAATTTACCGACAAGGGAACCATTGAATTTGGATTTAACATTGATCGTAAATCAAATATGATATTTTTTGTAAGTGATACCGGGATTGGCATACCCAAAGAGAAACAGGAAATTATTTTCGATTTCTTCAGACAGGGAGATGATGATACAACAAGGGTCTATGGGGGAATTGGAATCGGATTGTCCATTTCGCAGAAAATCGCAAGAATACTCAGTGGTGAACTTACGGTTGTATCCGAACCCGGTGTGGGAAGTACGTTCCAGTTTACGGTTCCTGTTGAATTGTCGGATATTTCTTCAGAAGGACACCCTGAATTACCATGATATAAATCAAAAAAAATAATTATCTTTGTTAAGGTTAACGTTATATTTTGCTATAAAATAGCATTGTCTGATATTATAACTGTTTTTATGATGTGATTGGTTTTTTTTGCCATTCTAACTTGTTGGAGATGAAAAAGAAAGATGTTGTTCTTATGGGATTGGAGAGAATCGTGCATTTTGATTGTGATTATGGTCTGGAAATAGATCTGGAAGCTCCTCAGAAAATAATCTTAGGTTTTGTAAAAAGCAGAATGGTTTACTATCCTGCGATGTAGAATAGATGTATGATCAAACCGGTAAGCCCGTTAAGATAGAACGGATATCAAACTAAATAATTTTGAGCCGACAAAGCATTGATAGACACCATAAATGATAGGTTGTTTTTTACCAGGGGCCTGAAAACAAATAAAATTACGAATTAAATGCCAAAAATCCTTGCAATTGACAACAACAATGATAATCTGATCATCCTGAATGCTATTATACAGGATGCCTTTAATGATCTTCATTTCTTCTCCGCATTAAGTGGTTTAACAGGGATTGACCTCGCCATTTCAGTTGACCCGGATGTGATCTTGCTGGATTTAAATTTGCCTGATTTGGACGGGTTTGAAGTTTGCCGCCGTTTGAAACAGGATAAAAGAGTCAGGGATATTCCTGTGATTTTTCTAACCTCGTTGAAGGAGAACAAAGAACACGGCATCAAAGCGCTTGAATTAGGTGCCGATTTGCTCCTTTCAAAACCCATTGATGAAATTGAATTGATTGCCCAGATCAGGGTGATGATCAAAATGAAATCGGCATTCCTCCATAAACGTGAAGAGAACGGACGCTTCTCAAAATTGGTTGATGACCACATCAGCGAGATGCAACAAAACCAAATCGAAATGCTGAGCCTGCTGAATGATTTGAAAATCGAAAACGAGGCCCGAAAAAAAATAGAGGAAGAACTACGGCAAAGCGAGCAAAAATTCAGAAAACTTTATGAGTCGGCAGGGATCGGTATCAGCTATTTTACCCCAAATGGAACAGCTATTTCATTTAACAGGATTGCCGCTGCCCAGTTTCACAGGCAACCGGAGTTTTTTACGGGTAAAACGATTACTGAAATTTTACCTGGTGAGATGGCTAATTTTTTTTTGGATAGAATTAAACAGGCAGCCAGTTCAGAATTGCCACAGGAATTCGAAGATCAGGTTATTATTGATGGGCAAGCAATATGGTTGTTGAATATTTTTAACCGGATACTTGACAATAAGGATGAAGTAATTGGTATTCAGGTTATTTCTTCTGATATTTCAAAAAGAAAAAGGGCAGAAGAAGCCCTTCTCCTAAACGAAGCCAGGCTCCATCAGGCTGAAATTGCTTCAAAATCAGGCAACTGGGAACTTCACATCGATACTCTTAAAATGATTGCCTCTGCCGGTGCAGCACTAATTTATGGTGTAACGGAAGAACAATTTGAATATGAGTATGTTAAAAATTTTCCACTGGATGAATACCGCCCTTTGCTAGATCAATCACTAAAGAATCTGATCAATAATCATCAACCCTATCACCTTGAATTTAAGATTCAAGCCGCTGATACGGGTGAAATAAAAGATATCCTTTCGGATGCCATGTTTGACAGTGAAAAAGGAATTGTTTTTGGCATTATCCAGGATATTACTTCGCAAAAGCAGGTTGAATTGGCCTTAAGGAGGAGCGAAATCCTGAACAGGAGCCTCGTCGAACATCTTCCGCAACGGATCTTTATCAAAGATATCAATTCTGTTTATATTTCGTGCAATGCCATTTATGCAAATGACATCGGGACAACACCAGATCAGGTTCCCGGAAAAACCGATTTCGATTTTGTCCCCGAATGGATGGCTTTAAATTACATCGCTGATGATCAGTATGTGATGTCATCGGGGGAAATGAAAATAATTACTGAACCCTATTTAACACATGGACTGGAGCGTTGGATTAAAACGATAAAAGTTCCCTATCACAACGAACTTGGTAAGATCATCGGGGTATTGGGGATCTTTGAAGATATAACAGAGAACAGGAAACAGCAGGAGGCTTTAATGAATAGTGAGGAACGGTTCAAAAATATTTATACAAGGTCTCCCATTGCCATTGAATTATTTGATGAGAAAGGATACCTTGTCGATGTCAATCCGGCTTGCTGTGATTTGTTTGGAATTCAATCGGTTGAGGTCGTCAAAGGTTTTCAGCTTTTTGATGATCCAAATATTCCCAAAGAAAAAATTGAATTGGCACAACAGGGCATCTCCATCCGTTATGAATCGGAATTTGATTTTGACATGGTTAAGAAACTTAATCTATATCAAACGGTCAGGAGTGGAAAGGTTAAGCTTGATGTATTAATTACACCCATCAGAAAAAGCAGTCAATCTGTCTTTGATTTTCTTGTTCAGATTATAGACATCACAGAACGCGAAAGGGCTTTAAAAGCTCTTAGCCGAAGCGAAGAGCAACACCGTTTACTAATTCAGAATCTGCATGCTGGTTTGGTCGTTCATGCCCCCGATACTTCAATCCTTTTGGCGAACGAAATGGCTACCAAATTACTTGGGATCTCGATCGAACAAATGATGGGTAAAGTTGCATCGGATCATAACTGGCACTTTTTAAATGAAGATGGGTCAATATGTCCCATTGAAAATTATCCTTCCACAAAGACAATTTCATCACTTCAACCTTTGGTAGATAGTGTTTATGGCATCGACCGACTCACTACCGGTGACCGGATTTGGGTCCTTGTGAACGCTTTTCCTGAATTTGACAACAATCATAACCTCGTACAGGTTGTTGTGACTTTTTTAGACATCACAGAAAGAAGAAAGACCGAACAGGCACTTCTTACTGAACAGGCAAGGATCAGGGCGATCACACGCGCAGCACAGGATGCGATTTTAATGATGGATCCTGACGGGAAAATCCATTACTTCAACCCTGCAGCAGAAAGGATTTTTGGCTTCACGATGGACGAAGTAATCGGTAAAAACCTTCATTTATTGCTTGCACCACAAAGATTCCATTTATCCCATCTGCAATCCTATGACAATTTTTTAAAAACGGGTAGGGGTTCTGCAATCGGTAAAAATGTAGAATTGGAGGCAAGGTGCAAAGATGGTCGTGAGATATCCATAGAACTTTCCCTTTCAGCACTTGAACTTTCTGAAGGATGGTATGCCGTAGGTATCATCCGCGATACAACTGAACGGAAAGCGATTGAAAAGAAAATTAACCTTCTTGCCCATGCATTGGTCAGTATCAGTGAATGTGTTACAATAACAGATAACGACGATGTAATCATTTATGTCAATGATTCATTGCTTAAAACTTATGGTTATACAGAGGAGGAATTGATTGGAAAGCATATTGATATTTTACGTCCTGATAATCAAACATATCAGCGTGTCAGGGATATTTTTACGGAAACCATCGAAGGCGGGTGGAGAGGCGAAATATTGAATAAACGGAAAGATGGATCCCTTTTCCCGATTCTTCTATCTACCTCGGTCATTAAAAACGAACGCAATGAGCCGATTGCGTTGATCGGTGTGGCGATTGACATCACCGAAATCCGGAAAAACAGGGAAGAGTTAATCGTTGCGAAAGAAAAAGCCGAAGAAGGCAACCGTTTGAAATCGGCCTTCCTGGCAACGATGAACCACGAATTGCGTACACCCCTGAACCATATTCTTGGCTTTAGTGATCTGATTTTATCGGGTGCCACTGTAGAGGAATGTTACAATTATACGACATTTATCCGCGATAGCGGTAAGAGCCTGCTTTCAATGATTGAAGATGTTTTTGACCTGGCCCTTGTTGAACATGCGAATATCAAACTCCGAAACCAAACTTTCAGTCTGTTGGACCTTTTTATTGAAAATAAATCCATATTGGAAGAGAATCTGAAAAATTCTTCAAAACAGGAGCAAATCCGGTTGATTTATAAACCAGATGCAAACTTTCTGGAAACCTACATTACAGCAGACAGAAGTAAAATCAATCAGGTGCTTTCAAACCTGTTTAAAAATGCTGTTAAATTTACCCAGCAGGGAACAATCGAATTTGGTTATAAACTGGAAGACACAGCCATCCTCTCGTTTTATATCAAGGATTCTGGAATTGGGATTTCAAAAGAAAACCAAAGTATTATTTTTGAATTTTTCAGGCAGGTTGATGATTCAATTACAAGAAATTATGGAGGTATCGGTGTGGGTCTGGCAATTTCGTTAAAGATTGCAAAAATCCTGAACGGACAACTAAACGTCGTGTCAGAACCCGGTCAAGGTAGCACATTTGTATTGTCGATTCCTGTGGAGGTAAATGAACTGTAGTATGTTATTGAGGTATTGGTGCCTATTGCTACCGCAGGTCATAACCGAAGGGGTAAAGAGCAAGCCGCATCAGTTTGAAATGCTGCAGGCCAAAAGGTATTCCAATAATTGTAATGCACAGTATAATTCCAAGAACAAGTTCTGCAATAGCAATCCAAATTCCCGCAAATATGATCCAGATCAGATTCAATAAAAACGATATTACAGGGATCGATCCTCCCGTAGGTGTAACTTTGCGACCAAAAGGGGCGAGATGGGCAATGCCAATTTTCATCGCCTGCAATCCCCATGGAATCCCGATTATGGTCAGGCACAATAAAAACCCACCCCAAAGGTATCCCAAACAAGTGATTAACCCACCACAAATCAACCAGATTACGTTTCCTATTAAGCTCATATCCTGAAATTTTAAATCATTAAAAAGGGAAGGCAAGGTAAGAAATTTTACAATGATATCAAAATCAGAAACCGGAGGTTTCACAAGAAATCTCCGGTTTAATTTTCCTGAAATTGAGGTTTACTAAAAAAAATGAACTCAGCCATGGAATTATAAAACCACAGTTCATTTGATTTCAATAATTTCAATTGCCCTTTTTCCCTTCAATCCAGTTGATAATCTTTTCCGAATTGGGCAATTCTTTAGGTGATACAAAACCCACCAATTTCCCGCTTTCGTCAATCATAAACTTTTGAAAATTCCATTGGACCTCAGCATCGACAACTCCATTCAACGTTTTTAATGTCAGCCATTTATACAGAGGATCAATATCATTTCCCTTCACCGAGATTTTTGACATCATGGGAAAAGTAACACCATAGTTTTTTTTGCAAAATTCCTGGATCTCCGAATTTGTTCCGGGTTCCTGAGATGCAAAATTGTTTGCCGGAAAGCCAACAATTACAAAGTTTCTGTCCTTATAAGTATCATAAAGTTTTTGAAGTATCTCATATTGAGGAGTTAATCCACACTTCGAAGCGGTATTTACCACAAGTACTTTTTTACCTTTTAGCGATGAGAGGTCGAACGGAGAACCATCGAGGGTCGTTGCTTTAAAATCGTACAACGACTTTCCCTGACCAAAGACACCTAACATCATGATCATCAAAACACCCATTATTACTACCTTTTTCATATTTCTAATTTTAATTGTTTAAACTTTAATATTCTATATAACGATTATTATTAAGAAATGTTCCAGATAAGAAGGTTAAATCTTTTCTTCATATCGTTGAAAATTCGCCTGTAGCCAATCGCGAGACTCCGGCAGTTACATTTAAATATTTTAAGATCAGACTCAACGCTGTTTTGAAAATTTTCCAAAAAGACCTGCCAAAACTCAATGAAATCATTATTCAATACAATTATCCAAATTTGAAAGAATGGCAATGCTCAAAATTAAACGAAAGATCGGTCGAACAAAATCAACAAGCTTGTTCAGCGACATGGTTCATTGTTTAAACTAAAAGCGTTATATTTGGCCACAAAATTTGCCTTTTGATTTTTTATGGAAAACTATATCGTTTCAGCACGAAAATACCGTCCCGATACTTTTACGACAGTCGTTGGACAGCCATCCATTACTTCCACATTGAAAAATGCGATTCGGAGCAATCATCTGGCCCATGCCTATTTGTTTTGCGGCCCACGTGGTGTGGGTAAAACAACCTCGGCCCGTATTTTTGCGAAAACGATCAATTGTTTAAATTTGGGTGCCGATACTGAACCTTGTAACCGGTGTGAATCGTGTTTGTCGTTTGGTGAAAACCGCTCCTATAATATTCATGAGTTGGATGCTGCTTCAAACAACTCTGTTGATGATATCCGTTCCCTGGTTGACAAAGTAAGGATACCTCCACAAATCGGGAAATACAGTGTCTATATAATCGATGAGGTTCACATGTTGTCTCAGGCCGCTTTTAACGCTTTCCTGAAAACACTTGAAGAGCCCCCTCCGCATGCCATTTTTATCCTCGCCACAACCGAAAAACATAAAATCTTGCCAACCATTTTGTCCCGTTGCCAGATTTACGATTTTAACAGGATTTCTATTCCTGACATTGAAAAACATCTTCTGGATGTGGCGAAGAAAGAAAATGTTGCTACTGAACCGGAAGCGCTTAACGTGATTGCTCAGAAAGCTGATGGTGCAATGCGTGACGCTCTCTCAATTTTTGATCAGGTGGTCAGTTTTTGCGGCTCCGTCGTCACCTATAAAGATACAATAGCCAATCTGAACGTACTCGATTACGATTATTATTTTAAGCTGACAGATGGTTTCCAAAAAGGGGATATTCCAGGTACTTTAATGATTTTTAGTGAGATATTGGATAACGGATTCAATGCCCACCATTTTATTCTTGGCCTTGGACAACATTTCAGGGATCTTTTGATCTGCAAAGATGCTGTGACCGTACAACTTCTCGAAGTTGGGGGGGAGATTCGTGAGCGGTATAAAAGGCAGTCGGCTTCGTGCTCGGTCAATTTTCTGATCGGTGCCTTACAGTTGGCATCTGAGTGTGATATCCAGTACAAATCATCCTCCAACCAACGCTTTTTGGTCGAATTGGCCCTGGTGAGAATAGCCCAGTTGGAGGAATTGTTAAAAAAAAAACAATTGACGATGCCCTAGTGACCCTTTCATTGATGCCGATATTTTCTGCTGTCGATCCGTCAAAAGGTGCTGCACGTCCCAATCCTGGAGGTTCAATTCCTGAAAATACTTCGGCAGCTTCTTCGCAGACCGAAACGGTCAATCACCGCCCGGCAACAAAGAGGGTAATGGGTCGGGAAGCATTTTCAACCCCATCGATCATGGATGCTTTAAGGGATGTATCCAAAAAGGATGAATCGGGTTTATTGTTCAAGTCCAGCGATCACAAGGAGGTCAAACCTCCATCGCAGAACCCTTTCTCGCAAAATGAATTGGCTGAGGCATGGAAGAACTTTGTGGATGCTATTGAATCGGCCCAATTGAAATCGGCATTAAGTGCCCGCGAGCCTGTTCTGGCTGACAACTGGAAGGTTGAATATGAACTTGATTCGGAGCTCCAGTTGAACCGACTAACGCTGGATCTGAAACCCAAAATGTTAGGGTTTCTGCGTGAGCGGTTTAAAAATGAAATGATTGAAATTCATTTTAGTGTATCGGCAGCTAATGTCCAGCAATCGAGGACCCCTTATACCGAAGCTGAAAGGTGGGATTCACTTGTTGAAAAGTTTCCTGCCCTCGCAGCTTTAAAATCTAAATTCGGTTTGGATTTTGAACATTTGTGATATTTTTATTATTTATGCAACAAGAAAATAGTTCCCACAGCGATGGGTTAAATTGTAATTTCTAATTAATAATTCATATTTACTTTTCAATGGAAAAAATTAAAGTTCTGAACCCTGTTGTTGAGCTCGATGGCGATGAGATGACCCGAATAATCTGGAAGTTGATCAGGGAAAAATTGATTCTCCCTTTTTTGGATATCGACATTAAATATTATGATCTGGGTATCGAATATCGTGATGAAACCAATGACCAGGTAACTGTTGATGCAGCCAATGCAATTAAAAAATATCACGTTGGGATAAAATGTGCCACAATCACACCTGATGAAGCGCGTGTTGAGGAGTTTGGACTAAAGAAGATGTGGAAATCACCGAATGGAACAATCAGGAATATCCTGGATGGGACTATATTTCGTGAACCGATTGTTATTCAGAATATTCCACGCCTGGTGCCAAATTGGACCGCACCCATTGTTATTGGTCGTCATGCTTTT
>TBL_comb47_HYPODRAFT_10004722_pt1 | contig 15542 bp, 19 predicted proteins | sample TroBogypolimnion_40_FD_10682 | JGI IMG/M metagenome (IMG submission 10682)
GGCGCCCGTGGTATCGCTTTAGCGGGAACCTCAATTACAAATGTCTATGGTGTTGAAGCTATGTTTTGGAATCCGGCAAACGTATCAAGAGGACAGTATGGAACAGATGTTATGTTTTCATACAACACTCACTTTGCTGATATGGGCGTTTCTTATGCAGGTATTGCTACTAATACCGGTATTGGAACAATCGGTGTGAGTTTCAAATCAATAGCTATTGGTGATATATATAAGACTACTGTTGAACAATACGATGGAACAGGAGCCAAATTTACTCCTACTTATTCTATAATCGGGCTTTCTTATTCAAAGATGTTGAGCGACAGAATTTCTTTCGGTTTTAATATCAATTACATTTCGGAAGAAATTGACTTAGTTAAAGCAACTGGTATCTCTTTAGATTTCGGTATTTGCTATACAAACATAGCAAGTATTGAAGGTTTGTCTTTTGCGATTGTATTAAAGGATATTGGCCCTGAAATGAAATTTGACGGTTCAGGATTATATATCAATGCTACCGCAATAAGTTCATTATATGAAAGAGGATCACAGCTTTATAAGATCGATGCTCTGCCTTTCGAACTTCCAGCTTCTCTCGAAATGGGCCTCGGTTATAAAGCTACTATCAATGCTGATAACATTCTTAACATCGGCGCTGTTTATCAGAACAATAACTTTGACGGCGATATGTACAGAGTAGGCGTTGAATATGCTTATAATAATATGTTCTTTATTAGAGCAGGTTACCAGAATGCTCCATCACTTACCAATGATTATAATATTTATGACTACACCTTAGGTGCAGGTATTAAATATAACATCGGTGGTATTGATTTTAGATTTGATTATGCTTACAGACACATGAAGGTATTTGATTCTTCAAACATTTTCACAGTATCTTTAGGTTTATAATCTTATTTAGTTTTCTTTGCAAAGCCCGGTTATGCCGGGCTTTGTTATTTTAAAGGCTGGAACTAAAGTTTCAAATTGTATATGCTATGATTCTAAAAGGGTAGTTTTATGCCTTTTTACTTATAAATATGCTTATTTCTCAATATAATTGAGGTAAAATTTTTATTTTTAGGTATAGTTTTTTACATTGTATATAAAATATAAAATAGTTTTCTTTGTACAGTTTTTTAATAAAATAGAGGCAAAAATGAGAAAGTTTTTTACTTTATCAGGCCTGTTAATTGTTATTTTTTCAGGTATGGTATTCGGGCAGAAAAGAGTCGGTTTTGAATTTGATTATGCCAGATTCCAAATTGATAATAATACTTCTTATCTTGAATTATATTATGATATTAAATTAGGCGATTTTTCAATTACAGATGCCGATAATATGCATAAAATACAAGGTAAAATGCATATTGAAATTGCTCCCGATCCGGGGAAAAAGAATCTTTATGAAAAGGATTTTCCGTTTGAAGAAAAATATGCCGAGATAACTGATGAAATAAAAGTTAAAAGTGAAATTGGCGTTTTGGGTGTTAGAATTCCGAAAGGGAATTATACCTTAAAAGTGAAGGTTACTGATACTAACAACGGAAGAGAGTCAAAGGAAATTATCGAAAAAATTAAAATTGAGCCCTACAATGATAAAATTACTGCACTGAGCGATATTGAATTGGCAGCAAATATTTTTTCAGACGGAGCCGATAAGAATTCGATTTATTATAAAAATACTATGGAAGTTGTTCCTAATCCGTCAACTGTATATGCTGCCGCAGCACCGGTTCTTTTTTACTATTTAGAGTTGTATAATTTATCTGTTAACAATCCAAATAAAACTTATAAATTAATCAGAACTTTATATAACAGCGGAAGAGTGCAGATGACAACAAGTTCAAAATTTGTAAATCAAAAAAGTCCTGCATCCGTAGAAGTTGGAAGTATAAATTTGTTAAAATATCCTACAGATAATTACACCCTTGAAGTAGCTCTTGTTGATACTTCAACAAAAAATGCTATTATGGTTACAAAAACTTTATACTTGTATAACAATACAATAAAGCAAGCTCAGGTAGCTGATAATGGAGATTCTGACTTCCAGAGCAGTGAGTATGCTGTTATGGGGGAAAAAGAATGTAATGATATGTTCGAGCAGACAAAGATTATAGCCTCTAAAGGCGAGCTTGATCAAATGGAAAGAGTCTATACTTTTGACGGTAAGAAAAAATTTCTCTTCATTTTTTGGAAAAGTAGAAACAAAAATGTTTCTACGGGTATTAATGCTTCAAGAACTGAATTTGATAAACGTGTAGCTTATGCAAACAAAGAATTTTCAAATAGTTTTACTATCGGCTGGCATACCGACAGGGGCAGAAATACAATAAAATATGGCATTCCCGATAATATTGAACGCCATCCTGTAGAAGGCAATACTGAAGCTTATGAAATATGGACATATATAAATGTTGAAGAACAGCATAATGTAATTTTTGTTTTTGGCGATGTGGGCGGATTTGGGAGTTATGTTCTTATGCACACCACATTGTTAAATGAAATGTATGATAGTGCCTGGTTGCAGAAATTGCAAAAGAGATAATACTGTTTTGTTTAAGAATAAATTAGAATATTACGCATTTTTGACTTTAGCCGGGTTATTTCAGAAAATTGGAATAACCCGGACTAGAAAAACAGCCCGCTTTCTTGGGGCTCTTTTTTATTATATAGTTCCTATCAGAAAAAAAACAGTAATTGAAAATCTTAAAATTGCATTCCCGAAGAAATCAAACAAAGAAATTTTAGAATTAACAAAAAATTCATATAAAAATTTCGCTACTACATTTGCCGAATTGCTTGTCCTTCAAACTTTAACAAAAGAAGAACTTACCGGGATTTTAGACCTTGGCGAATCAAAGGAAATGATTGAAAAATACTATAATTCAGGAAAATCTTTTTTCCTGCTAACCGGGCATTTCGGTAACTGGGAATTAACAGCCTCTTTCCCTTTATTTTTTTCAAGAAGATTCAATGCAATGGCTAAGGCTATGCGCAATCCATTTGTATCGGATTGGACAAATAAATCACGAGAGAAGTTTGGTTCGTCAGTCGTACTTTTAGGGCCTTCTTTAAGGGAAATATTTAAACTGTTAAAGGAAAATGAAGTAATTTTGGTTGTAGGGGACCAAAGAGGGCCAAGAGAGAGTATAAGGGTTAATTTTTTCAATAGGCCTACTGCTGTTTTTACCGGTACTGCCGCCCTTGCAGTTAGAACTTCAACTCCAATTGTAATGATTTTAATTGCTCGAAAGAAAGATTTTAACTATAAGATTATAGCTCAAGAGCTAAAATATGATGATCTTACCTGTCCGGATGATGAAAAGATTCAAATTATCTGTCAAAGATATTTTTCATTTTTAGAAGATGTTGTTAAGCAGTATCCCGAACAATGGTTTTGGATGCATAAAATCTGGAAATATTAAATGCTGAAAAGGCTTTTAGTTGTACAGACTGCATTTATAGGAGATGCAGTTCTAACTCTTCCTATGATAGAAAAATTACATGAAATAATTCCTGATTCTATTATAGATGTTGTAGCAATTAAAAGCACCAAAGAAATATTCGAATGCTCTCCCTTTGTAAATGAAATATTTATTTTTGATAAAAGAGGAATTCACAAATCTCTGAAGGGGATTTATTCATTTGCAAAGAAACTGAAAAGTAAGGGGTATGACGCAATATATTCTCCACACAGGTCTGCGAGGACTTCAATTTTAGTTTGGCTGACCGGAGTAAAGGAAACATATGGCTTTGATACAGCATCACTAAGCTTTATTTATAAGAAAAAAATAGAGTATAAAAAAGATTATCATGAAGTCAGGCGGCTTCTGGAGATAATAGAATATCCTACCGATGAAAATAATTGGAAAATTATTCCCAAAATAAAATTAAATGAAAACGCTAAGAAAAAAGCTGATTCAGTTATAACCGGTAAAGGGGATAAATTTGTTGCTATAGCTCCCGGTTCAGTTTGGGAGACCAAGAAATATCCTATTGAAAATTTCATTAAAGTAGCACAAATGCTTGTAGAAAAAGGATTCCATATACTTTTAATTGGCGGTATTGATGATGTTACATTATGTTCTGCAATTGAAAATGAAATAAAGGGAAATTGTACTTGCCTTGCCGGTAAAATGTCCCTAATTGAATCGGTATTTTTGCTTAAAGAATGTAAGTTAGTTATTTCAAATGACAGCGCTCCAACTCATTTGGCACTATTGGCTGATACTCCTGTTTTAACGATATACTGCTCTACAATACCGGAATTTGGGTTTTACCCTTATAATTCAGGCAGTATGTACTTGAACGATACCAGCATGCCCTGTAAGCCGTGCGGCATCCACGGAAGGAAAGTCTGCCCTATCAAAACCTTTGTTTGTGCATATAAAATAGCCCCTTCTATGGTTCTGGATTCAGCCCTCAGAATAATAAAGTAAAAGCATTTAAAATAAAAAAATAATATATTATATCGATAAATAAAGTAATATATGAAGCTTAAAAAGTTATTAGAGTTTAAGAACTCTGCGTTGTATATAACACCTCAGTTTCCTGATATGGAAACAAAAAGGTGGAAATTCAGTTTCTACGAAGCTGTAATAATAGTTTTAGGTTATACTGCTCTTGTTGCAGTTTTTGTAACGTTAATTTTATTTTTAACTCCTGCCAAGGATTTTATTTTTACTATTGAAAGTAAAGAATTGCTTGCACAGAAGGAAAGAGTAAGAGACCTTGAAAAGAAAGTCCTCATTCTTCAAAAGGCCACGTCAAATTTTCTAACTGAAGATCAGAACCTGAAAATTGCAATTATGCTTGGCACTAAGGATTCTGTTGAACAAAGATTTTATGATTCGTTAAGAAGAGATCCAAGTGAAAAAGCACCTCAGTCCGGCGGTTATATTTTAGGGGCATTTGAAAAATTTATAGATAAATTATTCGGTACTGAACCCGATTCGGTTTATTTTACTTCTCCGGTTACGGGTGCAATAGTAAATAAATTTGACCCATCAAAAGGGCATATGGGCATTGATTATGCTGTAGCAAAGGACAGTCCGGTTTGTGCCGCTTCAGGTGGTACAATAGTATTTGCCGATTATACAATTAATGACGGATTTAAGATTATAATAGATCATCATAATAAATATTTTACAATATATAAGCATTGTTCATCATTGCTCAAAAAGGAAAGGGAAAATGTTGTAAGAGGTGAGACAATTGCCTTAAGCGGAAAGAGCGGTGAGAATAGTTCCGGTTACCACTTACACTTTGAAATTTGGTATAATAATAAAGCTGTAAATCCCATAAAATTAATAATAAATTAGCAGAAAAGGAGTCATCATGGGTTTAAAAAAAGATTCAACATCACCGGAAGATGTAAGCATCCTTAGCGGCGGAGTAAAAATAGAAGGCAATTTTTTCAGTGAAGGTAATGTTAGAATAGACGGTAAAATTAAAGGGAATGTTGTAGTTACCGGCAATCTTACTTTGGGTGAGCATTCACTGGTAGAAGGTGAAATTAATGCTAAAAGTGTCAATTTAAGCGGTAGAGTTGAAGGAAAGATTTTTGCAGGTGAAAGAGTAAAATTAGAACAAAATTCGGTTCTTAAAGGCGATTTAATAACTAAGTATTTAATTGTTGAAGAAGGCGCGGTATTTGAAGGAAAAAGTTTAATGAAAAATGATGGAGAAATTGAAAAGAAAATCTGACTCTGAAGAAGAAGAAAAAGATAAAATGAATTCATTGGGGCCATTACTTGGCAGTGGCACTCAATTAGCTGTTACGATGATTATTTTTATTTTGATTGGAAAATATATTGATGATAAGAATGGTACATTACCCACATATACCTTTATTTTTGCTGTAATTGGCATAATAATAGGTTTGTATAGTTTTATTAAAACTGTTATTACCTACACAAAAAATTCTTCAAAAAAATGATAAAATTGTACATTTACCTGTCAACTTTCATCTGTTTAGTCTTCGTTATATTGTTTTTAGCCGGTATTACTACGTTTATCCAGTTCATATCTTTTATTCTGGCAATTACTTTAAATTTAATAAATTCACTATTAGCACAACATTTATTCAGAAATTCATTGAAAAAGGGGAATAAACAATTCATTATATGGGTTCTAGGTGGAATGGGGCTTAGAATGCTATTTTTGCTAAGTTTATTCGCTTTTATAATCATTTTCTTGAAAATTGATAATTATGCGTTTATATTTACTTTTCTAATTATTTATTTTGTGTCATTAGTTTGGCAGATAAGCACTTATTTGAAAGACTTAAAGAAAACTAAATCGGTTTAAGATGTTTTATCAACATGCAGAAAATATTTCCGATACATTAAAGACAGCTGCAGAGCAGTCCGGTGCACAGGATACGGGATGGATAATGCATCACGTATTGGATTCCAAAGAACTGAGTTTCGAACCTTTCGGAACAATTAAGCTTCCTTCTATTCATATGTTTGGAATTGATCTTTCAATAACCAAACACCTGGTTTTTCTTTGGGTTGCGTGCATTACTTTAATTGTTGTTTTTGCTATTGTATCAAGAGCATATAGAAAGTCTCTCGTTCCTAAAGGTTTAAGCAACCTGATGGAAATATTTATTGTATTCATACGTGATGAAGTAGCTAAACCTACAATAGGGAAAGGATTTGAAAACTTTCTTCCTTATCTTCTTACAGTTTTCTTTTTCATTCTAACTTGTAACTTCCTGGGTTTAGTGCCTTACGGTGCAACTGCTACAAGCAACATATCGGTTACGGCAACATTGGCGGTATGTTCATTCTTTGTAATTCAGATTGGCGGTATCTGGAAGAACGGATTGTTTGGTTATTTCAAAGGGCTTGTGCCTCACGGAGTGCCAATTCTTCTTGTACCATTAATGTTCGTAATTGAAATACTCGGATTACTAATTAAACCATTTGCTCTGGCTATTCGTCTTTTTGCGAATATGACAGGCGGACACATGGTTATATTATCTTTGTTAGGTTTAATTTTCATATTAAAGAGTGTAGTAGTAATACCAATATCGGTAGGGTTTTCGTTATTTATATATTTATTAGAAATTTTAGTGGCATTTATTCAAGCATATATATTTACGATGTTATCGTCCCTGTTTATAGGGTTAGCGGTACATCAACATTAAAAATTAAAACATAATTACGTAAAGGAGGAAATAAATGGATCCCAAAACACTTGCATATCTAGCAGCAGGTATAGGCGCAGCTTTAACAGTTATCGGTGGTGCGTTTGGTATTGGTAAATTAGCTTCTTCAGCAATGGAAGCCAGCGGCCGTCAGCCGGAAGCAGCAGGCGATATCAGAACTTCAATGCTTATTGCAGCAGCTCTTATTGAAGGTATGGCATTCTTTGCATTAGCAATTTGTATTATTTTAGCATTTAAATAATCGAATAAGAGTGCTTATTTTAGCGCTCTTTTTACAAAAGGAATAAAAATATGATAGCTAAATTAAATTTAGCATTTTTATATTTTTCCGGCGGTGAATCAGGCGGGCCTTTGGATGTAAACCCCGGTCTGATTATCTGGACGGTTGTAACTTTTCTGCTTCTTTTGTTTGTTTTGAAAAAACTTGCATGGAAGCCGATTCTTAAAGCTCTTGCAGACAGGGAGAATCAGATTAAAGATTCTCTTGATAAGGCGGAAAAAGCACGTGTTGATTTTGAAAAATTAACCGAGAAAAATAAAGCCAGCCTTGCTAAAGCCGAAGAAGAAGCTCAAAAAATTATTGCACAGGGAAGGGAATTTGCCGAAAAGGTTAAAGCCCAGATTGTTCAGGAAAGCAAGATTGAAGCTAAGAAAATAATTGATAACGCTGCGGCAGCTATAGAAAGGAAACAGCAGGAATCTTTCAATGAATTGAAACAGCAGATTGCAGAAATTGTTGTTAATTCTGCCGAAAAAATTATTCGTGAGAATCTTGATAAGGACAAGCAGTTGAAGTTAGTTGACAAGTACATTAAAGAAATTTCGAAAAACTGATAATGAGCGTTTTTAGAATTGCAAATAGGTATGCTACGGCTATGATGGAACTTCCGGTTGCTAAAAGCAATTTGGTAAAGTTTTCATCGGATGTGGAATTTATTGACGAGGTTCTTTCCGAATCGAAAGAACTGCGCTTGTTTCTTTCCAACCCTGTTATTACCAAGCCGGTTAAGTTGACCGTTATGAAAGAAATATTTAAAAAGAGGCCGAGTAAAAATTTAATTGCGTTTATTGAATTCATTATATTGAAAAACCGCGAAGATATTTTATTTGAAATTTTTAAAAGGTTTCTTGAATTGCGGGATGAAAAATTAGGCATTCTGCGCGGACAGGTTGTTACTGCTGTTGCTTTACATGAAAAACAAAAAAGCAGCCTTATTAAAAGATTGCAGGAATATACCGGAAAAGAAATTGTTCTGGGTTATAAAGTAGATGATAAAGTTGTTGGCGGATTCTTAATAAGAATCGGCGATACGATAATTGACACTACCATATCAAACCAGTTAAATTTATTAAGAAAAAGATTTTTAGAACAAAATTAATAAGAATTAGTTTATAGGAAATAAAGATGGCTGAAGTAAGACCAGATGAAGTATCGGCAATACTTAGAAAACAGTTAGCCGGATTTGAGAGTGAAGCCGAAATTTATGATGTAGGCTCGGTACTTCAAGTAGGCGATGGCATCGCGCGTGTTTACGGGCTTTCGAAGGTTATGGCAAGTGAACTTGTCGAATTCCCTAATGGAGTTATTGGTATGGTTCTTAACCTCGAAGAAGATAATGTGGGCTGCGTTCTTTTTGGCGAAAGCTCTCTTATTAAAGAAGGGGATATTGTAAAAAGAACCAAACGAGTTGCTTCTATTCCGGTAAGTGAAAATGTGTTAGGCCGCGTTGTTGACCCGCTTGGCATTCCTTTAGACGGTAAAGGACCAATTAAAGCTCAGCAATTTGTACCTATTGAAAGAAAGGCTCTCGGCGTTATTTTCCGTCAGCCTGTTAAAGAATCACTTCAGACAGGTATTACTGCTATTGATGCTATGATTCCTATCGGACGCGGACAGAGAGAATTAATTATCGGCGACAGACAGACAGGTAAAACTGCCGTTGCAGTCGATACTATTATAAATCAAAAATATACTCATACTGAAGAAGCAAAAAAATATGGTATTAAGCCTGTTTATTGTATATATGTAGCAATTGGACAGAAGAACTCTACTATTGCCCAGGTTCATGCTAAACTGGAAGAATACGGAGCTATGGAATACACAACAATTGTATCCGCCCCGGCTTCTGTACCTGCTCCATTGCAATATATTGCTCCTTACTCAGGTGCTTCTATTGGAGAATTCTTCCGCGATAACGGAAAACATGCACTTTGTATTTATGATGACTTATCTAAACAAGCTGCTGCTTACCGCGAACTTTCACTATTATTAAGGCGCCCTCCGGGACGTGAAGCTTATCCGGGCGACGTTTTCTACCTCCATTCACGCTTGCTTGAAAGAGCTTCAAAATTAAGCGATGAACTTGGCGGCGGAAGCTTAACAGCATTACCTATAATTGAAACTCAGCAGGGGGACGTATCTGCTTACATTCCTACTAACGTAATTTCTATTACAGACGGCCAGATATATCTTGAACCCAACTTATTCAATGCAGGTGTAAGGCCCGCTATTAACGTTGGTATAAGCGTATCCCGTGTAGGCGGTAACGCACAGATAAAAGCTATGAGAAAGGTTGCAGGATCACTTAAACTTGACCTCGCTCAGTACCGTGAACTTGAAGCGTTCTCAAAATTCGGTTCTGATCTTGACAAAGCTACTAAGAAAACATTGGATAAAGGTGCAAGGCTTGTTGAATTGCTTAAACAGGGCTTATATTCTCCTTTAGCAGTTGAAAAACAGGTTGTTTCTGTTTATGCCGGTACTAATGATTATCTGGAATCAATTTCTCTTAAAGATGTAAAAAGATTTGAAAAAGAATTTATTGAATATATTGAAATTAAATATCCTGAAATATTTGAATCAATAAGAACAACAAAAGTTCTGGATGATGCAACAATGGCTAAGATTAAAGCATCGGCAGAAGAATTTTTAACAAAATTTAAAAGAAGCGAATAATCTAATTTAGATGGCTACTTTACGCGATATTAAAAGAAGAATTGTTGGTGTAAAAAGCACCCAGCAAATAACCAAAGCAATGAAAATGGTTGCTGCGGCAAGGCTGCGCAGGGCACAGGAAAATATTATTAATGCTCGCCCTTATTCTAAGAAAATCCTTTCCGTTCTTTCCCATTTACTGGAGATGGAAAAGGATACAGCTAATCCGCTTCTTGTAAGCAGAAAGGTTGAAAGTGCGGCATTGATTGTTGTTACTTCCGATAGAGGCTTATGCGGCAGCTTTAATATGAATGCTATAAAAAGAGCCGAAGAATTGCTTATTGATGATAGTGAGCTTAGGGAATGTTTTGCCAACAGAAAATTAAGTTTGTATTGTATTGGAAAGAAAGGGGTTGATTACTTTTCAAGAAGAGATTATTTTATTGAAGGATCTTACCCCTATATTTTTTCAGGGCTTAAATTTGAATTTGCCGTTAAGTTGGTTAAAGAAATTGAGCAAAAATTTTTATCGGGCAAATTTGATAAAGTAATTATTGTTTATAATCAGTTTAAGTCCGTTATTCAGCAGCAAGTAACAACTGAACAGTTCCTGCCTGTAAAACCCATCGAAAATAAGGACGGTTTAAAAGAATCATTTGCAGAATTTATTTATGAACCAAGCAAAGGCGCTATTATTGATAAGTTAATACCTTCACATTTGAATGCTCAGATGTGGAAAGTATTATTGGAATCGTATGCATCTGAATTAGGCGCTAAAATGACTGCAATGGATATGGCTACTGAAAATGCAAAAGAATTAATTAAATCGTTACGGTTATCTTATAATAAAGAAAGACAATCCGCTATTACAACAGAGATTCTGGAAATTGTTTCCGGAGCTAATGCATTAAAGGAATCCTGATTCCTGTCTTGCACATAAGGCCTTAGTTTATGTTTGAAGATTTAACTGAGAAAATTGAAAAAGCTCTTAAGAAAATTACCGGTCAGGGCCGGCTTTCTGAAGAAAATATCTCTGAGACATTAAGGGAAATACGGCGTATTTTACTTGATGCCGACGTAAACTATAAAGTTGCAAAACAATTTATTGATAACGTTAAGGAAAAATCACTTGGTAAAGAAGTTTTAACTTCTATTACTCCGGGACAACTGATAACAAAGATTATTTTTGACGAACTAACCAAGCTTATGGGAGGTTCCGGTTCAGAGCTTACAATTAGTGCCTCCGGGCCAACTATTATTCTAATGGTAGGTTTACAGGGCTCAGGTAAAACGACATTCAGTGCCAAATTGGCTAAGTTCCTTAAGACCCGTAACAGAAAAGTTTTACTTACTGCGGCAGATGTTTACAGGCCGGCAGCAAGGGAACAGCTTAGAATTCTTGCAGGGCAGATTGATGTGCCCCTGTTTACTATAGAAGATTCAAAAGATGCTGTTAAAATTGCAAAAGATTCAGTAGATTATGCACGGGATAATGGCCTGAATACCATTATCATAGATACCGCCGGACGCCTGCACGTTGATGATGAGCTGATGGATGAAGTTGTTAGGATTAAACAAAGTGTAAATCCTACTGAAATTTTGTTTGTTGTAGACTCTATGACCGGTCAGGATGCGGTTAATTCGGCCAAGGCTTTTCATGACAAAGTAGATTTTAATGGTGTAATACTTACAAAATTAGATGGTGATGCAAGAGGCGGTTGTGCCTTGTCAATTAAGGCAGTTGTTGATAAACCAATCAAATTTGTAAGTTTAGGGGAAAAATTAGACTCAATTGAGGTTTTTTACCCTGATAGGATGGCATCCAGAATTCTCGGCAAAGGGGATATCATATCCTTGGTTGAGAAGGCTCAGGCCGAAGTTGATGAAAAAGATGCAGAAGATCTTCAAAAAAAAATACTTGCAAATAAGTTCGATTTTGAGGATTTTTTAAAGCAGATTAGAATGATTAAAAAAATGGGCTCTTTGAAATCCCTTATGTCGATGCTTCCCGGTGTAGGATCGGCATTAAAGAACGTGGATCTGGAGGATAAGCAGATAGTTAAAGTTGAATCTATTATCCAGTCTATGACCCGCCAGGAGCGTAAAAACCCTAAAATTTTGAACGGAAGTAGACGATTGAGGATAGCAAAAGGGAGCGGAAACTCGATTCAGGAGGTAAACAGGGTCATTAAGCAGTTTGCGGAAATGCAAAAAATGATGAAAATGTTCAGTTCCAAAGGAAATAAAAACTTTTTAAGTAACGTAAAAAATATTAGATTTAATTGAAAAAAATTTTAAATTAACAGGAGGAATAAATAAATTGGCAGTTAAGCTCAGATTAAGAAGAATGGGTAAGAAAAAGCAACCTATTTATAAGGTAGTTGCGGCTGACAGTCGTTCACCAAGAGACGGTAAATTTATCGAATCTATTGGATTATATAACCCTAAATCGGATCCTGCTACTATTGATATAAAAGAAGAAAGAGCATTGTACTGGCTTGGTGTTGGTGCACAGCCCACAGAAACAGTACGCGGCCTTTTATCAAAACAAGGAATATTGTTAAAAAAAGAGTTGTTGAAAAAAGGATTACCTCAGGAAGAGATTTCGAAGAAACTTGAAGAATGGAACAAAGTTAAGGAAGCTAAAATTCAAAGTTTACTTAATAAAAAAGCAGAAAGAAAAACCAAAGCTAAACCTGTTGAAAAAGAAAATTTGAACAGTGCGGCGGAAGTATAGGGTGCTGCTTCCGGATTATAGATTATTGTTGTTCTTATTTATTATGGTCTGCACTTAATTAAGCGCTCTATTTTTCAATTAATGTAGGTTAATCTCATGAAAGAATTTGTTGAATTTATTGCAAAGCATCTTGTCGATAATCCGGCAAACGTCAGTATCGAATTATCTAATCCTGACGAAAAAACTATTGAGCTTACACTCAAAGTTGGCGCGGAAGATGTTGGTAAAGTAATCGGCAAACAAGGTAAAACTGCTCAGGCAATGCGTACTTTATTAACTGCTATTGCAGCAAAAGAAGGCAAAAGAGCTATTCTAAAGATTCTTGATTAGTATCTTTTAATTTTTTTCTGTGATTGACTTTTTTCTAATTGCTGAAGTAAAAACTGTTTCCGGGGCTTCAGGTTATGTTTCTGTTACGCCTGTTTCTGACTTTCTTGACAGGTTCCGTAAACTTAAAAAAGTTTACATTGAGGTTTTTGGCGCAAAAAGAATTTTTTTCGTTGAAGATTGTGAATTTGCCGAAAAGAATATTTTTTTGAAATTCAAAAACATTGATTCGGAAAAGGACGCTAAATATCTTACCGGCAAAAAAATATTTGTCGATAAAGATTCGGCAGTTATTCCCGATGAAGACACTTACTTTGTTCATGATCTGATAAATTGTAAGGTTCTATATAAAGGTAAGTTCTTTGGTACTTTGATTGACGTTATGAGATTACCATCAAATGACGTTTACGTAATTCAGCTAGAAGACGGAAAGGAAGTTCTTATTCCTGCTGTTAAAGAATTTATTAAATCTTTTGACGAAGAATTAAAGGAATTAAAATTAAAAAATTCTTCCGGTATTTTTTTGAATGATAAGGATTGATTTAATATCGGCCGTTCCGGATTTGCTTTACAGTCCTTTACAAACAAGCATTGTTAAACGTGCTCAGGATAAAGGTAAAGCAGAAATCCATGTCCATAACCTAAGGGATTATGCTTATGATAAACATAAGCAGATTGATGATAAACCTTTCGGAGGCGGTCCGGGAATGCTTCTTAAACCCGAACCATTTTTTGATTGCATTGAGAAATTACTCAGTGAAAGAGAATATCAGCATATCATTTTTACTAATCCGGGCGGAAAAGTTTATAATCAGGAGGCAGCAAATGTTTTTTCTCTTGCTAAGAACCTGATTATTATTGCAGGACACTATAAAGGTATTGACGACCGCGTTAGAGAAAAGTTTGCAACGGATGAAGTTTCTATAGGTAATTTCGTTTTAAGCGGTGGTGAACTCCCGGCTCTTATAATTGTTGATTCAATTATCAGGCTTATACCGGGTGTTCTTAATGACAGCGAATCGGCTTTGAATGATTCCTTCATGGATGGTGAATATATTGAACCTCCTTATTATACACGTCCGGCTGAATACAAAAATATGAATGTACCCGAGGTTCTTCTATCGGGTAACGAAAAGAAAATTAAGGAATGGAAAGAAGAACATTCTAAAAAATTGACTGAAATTTGGAAAAACAAAAATAGATTGGAGTAATTTAAAATGGACAAATTAAAAGAATTCGTTAGCGACCAGATGCGTGCTGAATTTCCTGCTTTTAAACCGGGAGATAGGATTAGAGTGCAGGTAAAAGTTATTGAAGGCGAAAAAGAAAGACTTCAGGCTTTTGAAGGCGATGTTATAAGCATCAGAGGCAATGGAATGAATAAAACTTTCACAGTTAGAAAGATTTCAAGCGGTGTTGGCGTTGAAAGAATATTCTCTTTTCATTCACCTAAAGTTGCTAAGATTGAGATTATTAAAGAAGGAAAGGTCCGCAGAGCTAAATTGTTCTACCTTAGAGAGCTTTCCGGTAAAGCAGCAAGAATTAAAGATAAAAACGTTAGATAGTTTTTATAAATTTGCGCTAAGCCGCATTGTTGCGGCTTTTTGCTTTTAAATACCTTTACTATGAAAATACTTCTTCCTGATAACATTTATGCGAAAATCTTTTTCTCACTTTTACCCGGATTTACGGAAGCTGAAATTATTTACTCTAAATCTGCTGTAATTAGTAAGGAACTTGATGAAGATAAAGCCGATATTGCACTTATTCCATCTATGGATATATTAAGCCACCCGGCTTTTTATATCTCCGGTAAAGCGGCAATTTCCTTTGACGGTGCTGTTTCAAATTCATATTTCTATTTCATTAAGCAGTTAAGATTTGTAAAAGAACTATTTCTGCGCGGTGATGTATCCAAAAATGAAGTCATTCTTTCAAAAATCATTTTTGAAGAGCAGTTTGATTCAACCCCGGAAATATTTCTTGATTCAAAAGAGTTCAGCCTAAATGAAAAAAATTACCTTATTTGCGGCAATGAAAATTTTACAGATAACCTTCTTGATGCCGGTTTCAGCCTGGCAGACCAGATTGCAGATATGCTTGAAGCGCCCTATGTAAATTATGTACTCGCTTCTAAAAATGAGCAAATTATCAAAAATTTAAATACAAAGATTGCCGACTTGGATAAAATGCTGGAAGACAATTTTGAAGCGGTATCTAAAAACCTGAATGTAGGCGAACATGTTCTCTCCTTTGTTAGGGATAATCTAAATTCTTTATATTTTGATATGACGGAAATTGAAAGGAAATCTTTTGCGGATTTAATTCAACTGGCATATTTTGCAGGCATAATAGAAGACATA
>TBL_comb47_HYPODRAFT_10004723_pt1 | contig 15537 bp, 13 predicted proteins | sample TroBogypolimnion_40_FD_10682 | JGI IMG/M metagenome (IMG submission 10682)
CGACTATATACTTTTACCAAGGCTTGTTCTTTGAAGCCTGCCGAATATCTTTTATATGTTTTCATTTCTAATCTCAAATTTTATTTTTTTTAAAATTTGAGGCGACAACTATTCTGACGCAGGGGGAGATTGAGCCTGTGCTATCGCAATTGATTTTGCTACAGGCGACAAACGGGCCAACGCCTCTTTTACTTGATCAGAAGTTAAACGGATAGCATTGTGTGCAGCCGGATCAGTACTCTCGGCTTCTAAATATAAGGCAGTAGGTGTAAAACTATAACCTTGATCATCAACAAGTAATAAGCCGCTACGTAGAAGAGGTGAATGGTTAATCCTAATATCATTAACTTGTAAAAGCATAATAGCTTCAAATTCACCGTAGCCCATGCGAATCATTCTCTCATCTACATCTAAGTTTACTGAGAGCATCTCTGGTCCGAGACGTTTTGACACTTCTACCATCGCCTGTGAAGGTAACATGTGAATCCCCGGCCCCGCATATACCACTGCTCGCTGGGCTGAAGATATAAAAGCCACCATCGCTGGTGAATCCAAATGACAAAAAAAAGCATGTTGACTCATGATTTTCCTTTTAATTTTATAGCCAATTTAATAATTCCTTAAATAGCATCTAATACGGCCAACGCTGAAAACATATTCAACATTAATCATTCTGGTGGGGATTTAGTCACTACCGTTCATTAATACCCCTATTTTTAGCAAGAAGTTACCTTGACATTTACTATAACAGAAACCATTGAGTTAATTTCTTTCCTCACATACAGCCAAAAGGCTTTTAGCATAGCGGATTGCACGACCATGAACATAGGTCTGGTTAATAGTGAAAGTGATTATTAACAATAGAATGACGGAGACAGCAATTGCTCCGCTTCCAAAAATAATCATCGAAATTTTATGATCAATTAAGTTGTGTAGCGATCCCTCCGGCTTAATAAGGTTAACATATAAGAAAACTAAATTTAGAAAGATACTTAATAGCGCTACACCAATTCCTATAGGACGAATCACTAATAGATTACGGGCAAAACCATAGGCAACATTATCACTGTAAACCATTAAATATTTAGTTTTATTTCTTGTGTACTCCCGAAGAAAGTTTGCAGCGCTGGCATAAATATTATCAGCGCTGATTGGATTGGCTGCCTCACTCTCTGGACTAGGCATCATTAACCCTGGAAGTTTTGATTCGAGCCATTTGTGGTAACGATGTTTGGTATACGCATCCAAAATGTTATCCGAATGTCTCAAAAGTGCAGTGGTAGGGGCACCTCCCCAGATACCAAATAGCTTATCTTGTAATTGATTACCCAGGTTTGAAACAAGATTAGATAAAAATGCGATCACGCCAAAGGTAATTAAAAAGGCGAGAATAGCCCCGCCTATTTGTTGGGCTTCGGGACACCAAGCTAGTGTTGTTATTGCAAAGGGCAGTACTACAAAGAAAGCAGGCTTGAGTCTCGCATTGATCACATAGTGATCAAAATATTTTTCAAGTTCTTCCATGACTAGCCCTCGTCCTCATATTCCCAGTGGTAAGGTTCCGGCTCCAGAAAGGTCCAGCCTGATCTAATTGGGGCGTTATAGTGATGTCTAATGCCGACACCTCTGGTTACCAACACTTTAGTTCCTCTGTGCGTAAAGGCATTCAATACATCTTTTCTTGGGTGCTTTGGTTCGCCCTGCTTAGCCGTAGATGCAATTGCGAGAATAGGTCTTGTAACACCAGCGGCTACAGGGGGGCCAATTAAGCGATTTAAGACTGAGGGTCCAATATTGCGGCGACTGCCGTGGTGGGGGATCTGAATGAAGCGGATTTCAGCCGGATGGAAACATTTGTCCAGCTGATCAGCTGCGTGTTCAAGAGCATCAATGCCTGCATCACCTGTAAAAATAAGACGTCTGCCATCAATAATAATCTGAGTAATAGCACTGGAATTATTTTTAGCCGAGGTGCTGCTATCGTCTTGAATTTTATCATCCCCCCAATTGGCAAAGAATTGTTTAATCGATGTAAGCGCCGTAAAGAATGCATTTTCAACTATTGCACTTACACTTTTCGTTTCAGGCATTCCATCAAATTCTGGAATCAAACCCTCGTAATACTCCAAAGATGGGCCTAATATTTTTACATTGTCCATTACATCGGTTAAGTCAGTAAAAGGCTCTTGCACTTTAATGCCTTTGGATTTCGCTTGCGTATAAAGTTCATGAGCTTTATTAAGTGTTACTTTAAGCGTTTCGCTAATACTATTGTCGGTAATGCGGCCATCATGAAATTTGCCAGCCAAGCCCTGGTTGTGCTCCCAAGGTAGATGCATCCAAAGTTCCTTAACCTCCATGGAGTTAATAACTGTCTCCAGTCCATTAATGTGATCCTGATCAGGATGAGTACTGATAACTAAATCAATAGCATTTGTTTGATAGTGCAATCGAATGTGGTCGACAATACGCTGACCGTCATCTTTAAAACCACCATCTATCAATACAATCGTTTGTTCATTACGCAAACCCTGCATATTGCCAAACCGAACTAGAATAGCGTCGCCACTTTGAGATCCCTGTCCAATCCCCATAAAATCAATTTCGTAGCCCATTTATTTACTCCTTAAGTCGTTATGCCCAAAGCGGGCTTAACCTTAACAAAGCAAATGTAATGCCAAGATCTTAAAAAATCGTAAGACATTGAATTGTATTAATTAAAATATTGATGATAGAAGTGACATAAGCAACAAACATAAATAAATTTATGTATATGTAATTTTATCTATATATTAACTTTACTAACCCTCCCATTTGAATCAATTACGAGTACGGGAAGTACCAAATCGTATACTTCCGATATAAGGTCGTACTCGGCCCAACGTGCATGGTGATGATCACGATCCATCAGGCTTACATCTGTTGTCTGAACCGCGTAAATTTCAGGATCAAGCCCACCTTCATAATTCAATCCAGCGTTTTCGGTTAAAAGATAGCGCCGATGAAAGCGCTCCCCACCTGTTTTTTCTTTCCAGCGAATGATTTTGAGCTCACCTCTCGCCGGAATGACACCATTTAGTTTTTGTAGATCTTCTATGAATTTATCTGTGGATGGGGATTTCTCACTTTCCAATAAGTGATATTCACATTCAACCAGACTTATATCGGGAATTAATGACAAAATGGCGGCTAGCGAACCTCGCCATTTTAGCCTGGCGGGGTTAAAGTAAGGATCAACAAGCCTTAATTTCCTGCAACTCTGTAGCATCAGAGTTGCAATTTTTGCTAACTCATTGGCTTTACGATTAACTGCGCATGTTTTCGAAACAGCGAATAGGGGATGATTTTCATCGCAACTATTAGCATCAATAAGATGATTTTGTGAATCATTGAGTTCACACACAATAGCCTGAAAAGGTTGTGTCTTGTGGGCAAGCATTGCGTTGTCGAGCCAATCTACACTAAAACTTTCATATGAACGCCCTGAACCAACTAAAGTCAACCAATCATTATTAATACTACTAAGATAATCAATGACGCGCTCTTTTTTAAATCCGTCCGGTAGTTTATCAGCTGCATCAATAGCCATCCGTTTCCAGGTTTTTGGGAATCTTGAAATCAAACGACCTTTATCAGCACCAAACTGACTGAAAAGATAACGGCAGGTTTCAAAACTGGAGGCAATAACACGTGGGTCAACAGCAAACTCTTTTAACATTAAAAAAGTTCCTTTTTTCGTTCTGGAAAAAATCCATTAGGCCAACGATCTAAAAACTCACCTTCTTGGGTCAATCGCAGATGAACAATTTCAGCACCATTTTCAGATGGGTTTACGTAGTAAACACCAATATCTTCCGCATGAAGAAGATTAGCTCCTGGCTCTAACTCTTCATTGGCAGTTTCATATAGACGGCGTAAAAAACGTAGCATCATATATTCACTGTGGGTTTCAAGTATAAATACGGTATCACGGGCGATGCTTTCATGCTTGATGGCATGAATAAAAAGTTCGCCTAGCTCAACCTGGAACTTGGGATGAACATGTAATTCCGGCTGCTCAATAGCAACTATATTTTTGTTGTGTCCTAAAACAGCCACCAAAACCGGCAACACTTGAGAAATGCCTGTGCCAAGGTCTTCTGGATAGAGATCAATGTAAGTACGTAAATCCCTCAACGTTAATTGCTGACGGGTAGGGATGGCATTAAGCTGCTCACGCAACCAGTCGGCAGAGTCGATTAATTCGTTACCAGTTTGTAAGGCAACCATCAGTGCAGAATCAAGCTCGATAGGCTTATACTCGCTATAACGAATTTCGTAACCTGCATTGAGTTTTTTATCATCGGCCAGCCAAACATTGATCTTCTTTGCGAGATCCTCACCTTCATTATAAAGTTGATCCCAAGCACCCAATCCAGAAGACCATCGAGCCAATCCTGGAGAGCGCTCAGGGCTGAAATGACGCCCTGGAATTTCACGTAGAGGCCCTAGATATAGAAACTGTTGTAAGCAATCACGAGCTAATTTACCGGCACCAACAATAATACGGGTGAGGTATCTGTTTAAAAGAACAAAGCGCTGTTCTGCTTCTGCCAGGTATTCTGCTTGCTGCAGCTCCTTATCAGTTAGTGTCTTTTTTGGATCGAAATCATCATTTTCAAGAAGACCATTAGAGGGTGCTAAAGGTAAATCTTGATTAAACACTGGTAAAGCCCCTCGACCAGAGCGTAGTTGTAAAGGCACGAAAACCGGATCTCCATTCTCTTTCTTGGGCTGTATGGTGAATTCATCAACCAGAGCCTGCAATGCCTCACCAATATTGATTGCCTCCTCTTCTTTATTAACGGGCTCGTTAAATATTTTATGCTGACAGTTGAGGATAGATAATTCAATCTGTTTCTGGTCTGCTTTAGCACTAATAGTCGCAAAATGCTCACCATCAATACTGACTGAGTAGAAGGAAACATAGGCTCGGTCATGTTGACGACTCCAGCTCACTCCAAGCTTGACCTCCACCGTCTCCACACAGCTTAAATCGAGGAGTTTTTCCGTATCCAATATTTCGCCAAGAAGAATGTGTTCATTCTCATCACCGGCACCGTAACTTGGCAGTAAATTGTTATCAAGAGCCAAGCCAACGGCCAGTTCAATAGTGGTGTCCGGATCATGTAAATAAACAAGATTGAGGAAACCACCCAGGTCGAGTTTGCCGCCGAGTTGAGTCGTGCCTGGGTTACAGTTATTGCTCGTTAAAATTTCAGAAAGATAGTGCAACGCCTGAACTATCGTGCTTTTTCCTGCGCTGTTAGGGCCGAGCAACAGCGTAATTGGACGAAACATGATTTGTTGTTCATTAAAACCTATCGCTTTAAAGTTGCGTAGTGAAAGTGAGGTTAATCGCATGGTAATTTATTAGGTTTAGAGATCGTTTATTGCTTCACGACTAAGGCCAGACTGACCTGCTTCATCGGGTAACCCATTTAAAAAATGGACCATTTTTAATGGCTTTATTTTCTGTTGTTTCCAGTAATTCATAAATGACGGTGATTTTTGCCTGTCCTGCTGACTCGGACAGTTGTTCGACCCAGCTAAAGTTCACCGGCCAGTCTTAAAACTTCCTTTTCCAATTTTTCAGAAAACCTGAAGTTGGCTTGTTTAAGCTGGGTAAATATATCCGCGACTGAGCTAATGATCTGCTGTTGTTTGGCTTTGAGTAAAATTCCTAATAAACCTGTAAACTTAAGTTGTAGCTGTTTCGCTAATTTTCTGGCTTTTAGATCATCCAGGATCATCACGTTATCTTCTTGCATTTGCAAAGCCAACGCGATGGTGCTGGCTTCACCCAAATCGACGCTGGCGTTTAATATGCGCAGATAATTTTTATCTATAACAGTGACAACATGCATCCAGCTTTCTAACGGTTTGCCGAATTCCTCAGCGACTTCTTCGGTTAGATAAATGTTTTGGTAAAGTTTTTGCAGAATATATAGCGCATCAATATTGTCCAACACAATCAGACAACTGGTATTGGAAACGATTTTAGGCATTTTCAAAATCCTGCATGATGTCTTCGGCAGGATAATTTAAAACCGAAACCTGATAATGCCCCAACAGCTCCATAAAAGTCCTTTTAGAAAGACTTGTCATTTGCGCAGCTTGCCCTACCGATAACACGCCTTTTTCATACAGTTTACTGGCAAGTAGCATTTGAATTTCCTGCATGTCTATGTTGATAGTGTCAGGAAGTTGTATTTGTAGGGTTTGCATATTCGTTCCTTTGTGGATTGGCATTAAAGTTCACCGGCGAAGGCGCGCTGACTAATACTATTAAAAAGCTCATTTCCGTCTAATTGCGCATCAAAATTCATTGAACTGAGATTTTTAATCCGCTTAAAAATCTCAGCATATTTTCTTTGAATATCCATTGGCGGAGCATATACCGGAAACTCTTTCATAACACCTAACTGTAAATCTTTAACAGCATTTCCTTTGGCTTCACGGTTAGCTAAATCAAAGAAATAGTTTGTTCTCAACAAAGAGAGCAAGAATAATGGCTCACATTTTTCTGTATTCGGAACTATCCGTGCAGCATTTTGTGTTACCGCGAATTTTAAATTGCTTTCAACAATAGCACAGTGCCCAATACTTCCTGTTTTAGAAAAAAGAATGTCTTGAAAATTAGGCCGTGCTTTTTCTGATAGTTTTTCGAAGTCCTTTTCTGATATTTTTGGAGCTCCGTCAAAGTTAATTTGCCCACTTCTTATTTCTCTTGCAGAAATAAGAGGAACACCTTCTGCGAGATATTCAGGACGAACAGTTAGACCATAAGTAACCATATCAATTAAGCTTTCAAATTTGCAACGTTCCCACCCCTTTGGATTGGTCATCGGATCGCCAAATAGATCCAGAAACACGGCGCGGAGAAATTGGTCGGCGAGTTGAATGGCTTGCTGGTTTTTGCGGCGCAGAATATCGGCTTTGTCGAGAATGGCGGCGATACGTTTTTGTTCGGCTAAGGGCGGAAGAGGTATTTTAAGAGCCAAAAAGCTATCACGTTGAACCGTTGCTTGGTTTACCCAAGTATCAACCATATTTTCGAAGACTTTTCGTTGCCACAAAAAAGCAAAATATCGAGTCAAATAACTCTCACTCAGCTTCGATTTTTTGACCCGTAAACGTAAAAAATGATTACTAAAAGAAACTGGCTCGTCAGCACCTTGGAACAAAGCTGATTTACCTACTTGCTCAGGACTATTTGTTGTATTAAATAAAATATCACCTGATTGAAGCGAATATTTATCTAATTGCTTTAATGTTGCAGGAACTCGCCTTTCCTTACTCCAGTCCCAACTACCGTCAGGCTTCACGTTGTTCATGCGAACTTGTAAAACTCCATCAGACTCATTTTGTCCCGAAGCGAATCCAGGCTGAATATCATCTAACAAATCATCTAAATTAGTTAAAGGCCAACTCACAACATTCCCTCTAATTCTTTCAACTCTAGTTGAATTTCATCCACCAAAGCCATCCACTGCACTAAAATTTCTTTCGGTGATTCGTACTGCTCCTCTATATGAACGGTTTCTTTATAACGATTAATCGACAAATCGTATTTATTTTCGGCAAGCTCGGCTTTGCTTACCCAAAAACAGGCCTGTGCTCGATCACTGAACAGTGTGTCTGTATTGTCACCGATTGCGGCAGCCCGAAGGATAGCGTTTTTATGGTCTTGCCAGCATCGATAATCTTTGAGCACCTTGGGTAAATCACCAGCAAAACTTAACGGATTACCTTGTTCGTCCTGATACAGAGCGTCGCGTTTGTCGTCCAACGAGTAACCATCATCCTGCACATCATAGAACAAGACCTGATCGGTCGCGCCGCCTTTGGTGAATAGCAAAATAGCCGTGGCGACACCTGCGTAGGGCTTGAATACCCCGCTGGGCAGGTTGATGACCGCTTCAAGCTGATTTTGTTCGATCAATAATTCACGCACGGCCTGGTGCGCTTTGGATGAGCCAAACAATACGCCTTGCGGCACGACCGTAGCACTGCGGCCTCCGGTTTTAAGCATCCGTAAAATCTGGGCAATAAACAGCAACTCGGTCTTTTTGGTTTTTACCATCCGCAAGATCGGTGGATTAATAGTGTCTTCATCCAAACTGCCTTTGAACGGCGGATTAGCCAAAACCACATTAAAGGCATTTTGCTCAAGGTGGGGGAAGTGATCGGCAAAACTGTGTGCCAGGGTATCCTGATAATGGATATCTGGATCGTCAACACCGTGCATATACAGGTTCATCGCGGCGATGCGCAACATGGTGCTATCAAAATCAAAGCCATGAAACATTTTGGTTTTGATGATTTGCCATTGCTCCGGCGTTAACAAATCGCCGGTATAAATCTTCTGGATAACGGCTTTACCTTTATCATCGATAACTTCTTCTTGCATGATGCCATGCTCGCTACTGTAAGTTTCCAGCAGGTATTCCATGACTGACACCAAAAAGCCCGCTGTGCCACAGGTAGGATCGGCGACGGTTTCATCCGGTTGCGGAGCCAGCAACTGCACCATCAGTTTGATGATATGACGCGGGGTGCGGAACTGGCCGTTAATACCGGCAGTGGACAATTTACTAAGCAGGTATTCGTATAAATCGCCCTTAGTGTCTCCGGAATCCAGAGGCAGTGCGCCGATCATTTCGATTGCTTTGACCAGCAGACTTTGCTTGTCGATAGCCAGGCGAGCATCTTTCATGTAATCGCCAAAACGGCTGTCGCTGGTATGCAGGCGAAAATGCTTGAACACTTCATCGCGCACCACGTTCATCAAGCGCTCGGCATCTTCGATATGGCTGAACTGGCTCCAGCGTAAGTGCTGTTCGTTGTCTTTAAAGCGCGGAGTATATTTAAAGTCGGCGGTGCGTGATACACGTTTTTCATCGCGACTTTCGTTAATATCCAGCAAACGGGCAAACATCAGGAAAGTGATTTGCTCAATCACCGTTAAGGGGTTGGCAATGCCGCCCTGCCAGAATTCCAGCCAGAGTTTGTCAATTTTATTTTTAAGTTCGCCGGTTATCATGAGTTAGTCGTCATTTCCTTAAGTTTAGTTATTGGTTTGCCATTATCGGTTGTTTGCCGAAGCTTTGCACAATGGCGAGTAAATCATCGATTTGTTGTTCGTTGGTAAATAAGCTGTCCAGCTCGCCCAGGGCGGCAAAGGGCATTTCATAAAGTCTGTTGATTTCAATAGCGCCGCTTTGGGCTATCTGCCGTTTTAACAGACTTAAAAACTGCACTTGTCTTGCATTAAGACTTGGATAGTGTTGAATGAAATCGGCAAAATGCTGATTAACCTTGTCGGCGTTCATGCCGACGATGGAGCGCAGAATTTGTTCCATTGGCGCGGCGGTGTCGTAAAAGCCTTTCAGAATATTCAAATCGATGTCAGGACGCTGTATGTGGATCAACGCATTGAGGTTATCTAGTTCCGCTAGGCTAACCGTTGTGCCGTTGCGGATTTTTTGCAATATGGGGTTTTGCTCGAATAATTCTTTTAAGGCCTGCTCAACTTTAAGGCGATAACTCGCCATATCGACGGCTTTTAAATAGGTGCCTTGCTTTTCATGTATTTCATAGCTATCGGTAATATCGATAACCGGCGTCTCTATGGTTGGGCCTGTGCCTTTGTCGCGATATTGCATGATACTGCGGAGATCAATACGTAGTTGCTCAAGTTCATCCAACGAAGCTGTCTGCCACCAAGCCGGTTCACGGCATTGTTTAATGGTGCTGGCTTTAGCTTTAACTTGGTTCAAGTTCATTTGCATTTGCCAAAGCTGATTAATGGCCTCACCAGACAAATCATCAGAACTGGACTTAAGCAGTTTTTGTTGCTGGATTTGACTGATTAATAAATCCCACTGATAGGCATCACTATGACCACGAATATCCAGCCATTGCATTAGTGGAGCGATTTCGGTTTCTAATAAAATGATGGCGTTGGCGTTGAATTGGCGTAGGGTTTCCAAGTCGCTCATCTGGCGTTTAACCTTCCACTTGTCACGCACCGCCAAGGTATTATCATCAAGACTGTTAACGGTTTTATGCAACCACTGAGCCAAACAGTTAAAAAAGTCCGGTTCGGCGTGATGTAGAGCTGTTTTAGCAAGTAGCAGGCGAGCTTCAAACAGACGCTGCATCATTGCTTTAGGCTGACTGATGGTGACTTCGCGCTGTTGCATGCCGTGATATTCGACCACGCCCCAGTGATCAAATATCTGAAAATGAGTTTTGTGTTTACCAGTACCAAACAGGTTAAGGCATAAGCGAGTGCCTCGACCGACCATTTGCCAAAACTTGACTGGCGATTTTACCGGACGGGCAAATACCAAATTCACTATTTCCGGCACATCAATGCCAGTGTCGAGCATGTCCACCGAAATAGCAATCGTCAGCTGATCGTTACTACCAAGCCCTTTAAAGTCGTCAATCAAGGTTTCCGCACGCGGATCGTAGTTGTCGATCACATGGCAGAATTTACCGCCATATTGAGGATAAAGCTCATCAAAAAGCTTTTCGAGCAGCTTGGCATGCAGGTGGTTACGGGCAAAGACAATGGTTTTACCCAGCGTCTGTCCATCGGCTTGACGAATGCCGTTTTCCATCAGGTTTTGCAAGATTTTCCGATTGGTGTCTTTATTGTAAATCGCGCGATCGATGTCCTCGCCGTTAAAATCCAAGCTATTGGGGTCTATGCCTTTATCTTCCAGTTCGGCAATTTGTTCGGCGGTTAAGGCATGACCTTTAATGCCATCACGCAGAAACTTTGTGGTGTGTTTTAGCACCTGATAAGGCACTAGATAGCCTTCTTCGATAGCGGTTTCCAGTGAGTAATTGCAGGTGGGTTCTTTGAAATCGCAACCAAATAACTGGCAGGTGGAACGACTGACCATTTCTACCGGCGTAGCAGTCAAGCCAACTTGCAGCGCATCAAAATAGCGGAACAAATCTCCATAGATGTTGTAGACGCTACGGTGTGATTCGTCAGCGATAATTAAATCAAAAAAGCCTGGGTCGAATTTTTCAAATAATCGGATCATCGCGGGATAGGTGGCGATAAAAATTCGGTTATGGGAGTCTTGTACGCTTTTGCTGGTCAGAATGGTTATGGGTGCAGACAAATACTCGCTGTAGGCATTTTTGGCTTGCTTACGCAGCTCACGGCGGTCACAAACAAACAATACGCGTTTGACCCAACCGGCTTTCATACAGACATCAGTAAGAGCAATTGATAAGCGCGTTTTGCCTGTGCCAGTTGCCTGCACTGCAAGCGCTTTGCGTTGTTTGGTTTCAAAGCGTTCGCTGATCCGTTTTAACGCTTCATGTTGGTACAGGCGATCACCCAATATATCAGCTTTGGCAGAAACACTATTAAATGGTTTTCGCTCAGTGCGCTGGCGTACCTGATATTGCAAACTGGACTTCGAATAAAAGCCGTAGAGTTTACGTGGTGGATAATTTTGCTCAATATGGTCATCCCAAATCCAGATGTCGTGACCATTGGTATAAAAAATAACCGGACGCTGTCCATGCATTTTTTCTAGGCCATCGGCATAGTGCTTGGCTTGATGGCAACCTTTTTCTGCATCGACAGCGGTCTTTTTGGCTTCGACGACAGCCAGTGGTTTGCCGTTATCATCCCATAACACATAGTCGGCATAGCCAACGCCGGTTGTAGTGGGCTGATATAAAACTTTTTCTTCCAGCGTTATCTGCTCGGTATTTCCTAATTCCCAACCGGCCTGAGCGAGTTGAAGATCAATCAGCTGTTTACGAGTAGCCGCTTCATCAAGGTGTAGCTCGTTAACTGCTTGCTGACCTTTATGAACCGCTTGTTGCTTAAGCTGGGTGATTTCTTCTTCGGTATGCTTACGTTGAGTCGCCTTTTCGCGCTCTGCATCAAGATCGGCCAATAATGCCTGCATCTGGGCTTCCTGTTTAGCATATTGCTCCAACAATGCTTTCCGTTCGTTTTTATAATCTGCTTTGGCTGATTGGGTTGGCTTGGGTTGTTCGAAAACCTTGATTTTGGCTGCATCACCTTGACTGTAGGTGACAAATAACCAGCGCCCCAAGTCAAAAGCTTCTTTTAATAACCATTGAGCGCTTTGTTCGGTGATCTTGTCGCCATGAGCAGCTTTGTTGCCATGAATACGAATAGCATGAAGTTTATCGATAACCACTTTAGGCGTAACCGCTTCGAAGGCATCGTTACTGAGCAACTCCATAAATTTTGACATTGGCGTTTTGGGCAATCTCAGTTCGCTATAAACAATGTCAACACAACGCTCGGCAAAATTACGCAGCTTAGTCTGTGCGCTTTGCGGATCAGCGTGAGCATAGCATTCAGCAAAACCGGCCAAACTAGCTAGTTCCGGCCAAGTGTTTCTGAGGAATTCAAAGTTTTGTGATTGCATAATATTTATTTTGTCCATAGCAATCTTCCTAGCGAAGATCGTGCCAACTTTTACTGACTGTCTAGTTTTTCCATCCAGTTTGATAAGGTCTGATAGCTAGGCAAGCCCAAAAGTAACGCTGCTGCTTTCTTATTTCCAGCCACTTCTTTAAGTGCAAGCGTGACATATTTTCTTTTGACACCATCTAAAACCTGTTGAATATCAATACCATTACCTATTTCAGGCAGTTCATTGCTTATGATTTCCTGTGGCCGTTCAATCATCGCTTCTTTAATGTCTTCTGCTGTTATTTGTTCAGTGTCCGCCCATATTGATGCTCTTAGCAAAGTACCGTGTAGTTCTCTGATGTTACCTGGCCAAGTGTGACTTAATATAATATTTTTTGCTTTAACAGAAATTATTTTATTAATGTATCCAGGTTGACTGGAAGCCTCTTGGTTGATTTTGGTTATCAAAAAATCCGCTAACAGGGCAATATCGCCGGTTCTTTCTCGTAAAGGTGGTAAGGAGATAATGCCGACGGCAACCCGATAAAACAAATCTTCGCGAAAATGGCCCTGAACTATTTCAGCGGACAAATTGCGATTGGTCGCGGCAATAATACGTACGTCGACGTTTATAGATTGAGTCGCACCGACTTTACTCAGCTCACCTGATTGCAGGACGCGCAGCAATCTTACCTGTGCATCAGCTGGCAGTTCACCAAATTCATCCAGAAATAAGGTGCCGGTATCGGCGGCTTCAAAGTATCCAATTTTATGATTAATCGCGCCGGTAAAGGCACCTTTAACATGACCGAATAATTCTGAATCAATCAAGTCCCTAGGAATAGCGCCGCAATTAACGGTAATAAACGGCTTACCCTGCCGGAGACTGGTATTGTGTATGGCTTTGGCAAATAGTTCTTTTCCGGTACCGGATTCACCCATAATTAACACTGGCACATCTCGGGTGGCAATTTTTTCAGCTTTCTTCAGTAGTCTTTTGAGTTCGGGATTTTGCGTAATGATATCTGAAAAAGCCGCAGAAATTGGCGCTTCTAAATAGGCCAGTTTGGTGAGTTTCTTATCTGCTTGTTTAACTAATTCGGGAATATATTCAGCAGAAATATCAAAAGGAATGGTGACAAACTCGCCACCCCTCTCCTTAGTAGATTGTACAAAACCGGTGTTATATTTGGTTTTACCCAGTAATATCGATACAGCAGCCATGGCAGGTGTACCTGGAGATAAGTGCATGCTGATATCAACAGTCTTATCTTGGTATGTAATTTTCTGGAGATAATTATCAACCGCATGGTGGATTTCACCAAAAGCGATAGGGGAACTTAAGGTCACTGGGCAAAGTATGACTTTGATACCTGTATGATCAACAAGCCAAGTTATGTAAGCGTTTGCTAAGGGTTTAGTTTGTTCGTGTAATAAATGCAACTCATCAAAATGCAGGGTTTTTAAAGCGCCAAGTATTGGCCCATCACCTATAGCTTCATCGGCTCTGCTAGAAAGTTGACCAGCAGCTTTCAAGTCAGTCATGCCTAACCAGGAAATTAGTAATTTCTTGCCCATATTTTCCCAGTATTAGAACGTTTTTATCTAAGTTTGCACATGATAAACCGCTAAAGCAGAATGCGTATAAAATATTTTGTTTTTATCGGTTTAGTTATTGTCAGCTATTAGTTTTAGAAAGATTCTACTCTAATCCCTTATATTAATTCATAAAATCTTAATCACCTAGCACACCTAGGTAAGTATTTTTACCTATCAATAAATAATTTTATTATTTGAGTTCTGCTATAGAAGAATTATCACCTGAAAAATCAAGAGTTAGCTTATTAATAAGAGCGTTAAGTAAGTTGGCACGATGTCTGCTTAGATTTTACATATCCTCTCAATATAATCAGGAATTGCTGCATGTGCAAGTCTATTAATAAAATACGTTTAATAAAATACATTACAAAATCAATGCTGTTATGAGTGCTCTACCTAAAAAGTGTACCAGTGGCTTTACTACCCTGCTCTGTGATGAGAATTTTCGAAAATATTATGAACAACGCGAGCAAGAACATTTGGCGGAATTAGCTCATGTTGCTCGCGTGCATTTAGTGGGTGAATTGGGCTCAAGTATTGCCCACGAAGTTAATCAACCCCTGACGGCGATTGCAAATTATACCCAGGCTTGTTTACATTTGCTTGTATCTGAGCAGCCAGATTTATTCAAATTGAGAAACGTTTTGCTCAAAACTCATCAACAGGCTTTAAAAGCAGGTCAGATAATTAAAGGTATCAAAGTGCTGGTGAGTTCTCAGCAAAAAGTACGCAGTTATGCCGCTGTTAATACCTTAATTCAGAATGTCGTAAGTCTTTGTAGGACTGATTTAAATAGTCCCAGATAATGCTGGTGTTTGAGTTGGCAGATGATCTTCCTGATATTTTTCTTGATGAGATACAAATTGAACAAGTGTTATTAAATCTTGTAAGAAATAGTATAGATGCCTTGCAAGATAATTCAGCAAAGCCTCGACAATTAAGCATTCATACGCATATTACTAAGGCCGAGGAAATACAAGTAACTGTGCATGACAATGGTTCAGGTATTGATGAGGCTAAAAAAGATAAAATATTAGCGCCATTTTTTACTACAAAAGTTACCGGTATGGGAATGGGTCTATCCATTAGCCGATCTATTATTGAAGCGCACCAAGGTGCTTTAAGTTTCAGCAGTCAACCAGATGAGGGGACTCGCTTTTATTTTTCATTACCCATCATAAATAAAACTGAGCTATATAAGCTAACCACTTTCATTCCTGTTAAAAATAAATTGTACCTATGAATTGAATCTAAGACTTAACTGTTGGCAAGTGTTGCGGTTTATTATGCTGATTTATTTTGAAATGGGACAGAATTGGGACAATTTTGGCTTTAGCAGAAAACTACAGCACAATGAAAAATGGCCTAGAGAACATGAAAGCTCTCTAAGCCATTGGTTTCTTTGCACTTCTCGAAACCAGAATTTGGTACCGAGAGCCGGAATCGAACCGGCACTGAGTCACCCCAAC
>TBL_comb47_HYPODRAFT_10004725_pt1 | contig 15535 bp, 2 predicted proteins | sample TroBogypolimnion_40_FD_10682 | JGI IMG/M metagenome (IMG submission 10682)
TCGTCTCACTGGGCGCAGTCACCATTAACGCAGGTGGCAGCAATCTCACGGTCACAGCCAATAACGTAGCAGCAGGGAGTAACACTGGCATTACTCAAACAGGTGCGATTACAGACAATGCTGTTGGCAGCAACATCACCTTTACTTCAAACAACCTGATCAACCAAACCGGTGCCATTGCTCTGGTAGCTAATACGGGCACACCAATTGCCAATGTCATATATGACACAACGAGTGGTAATAAGGCATCTAATATTACTGGTGGAGCCTTAACTTTTACAACTGGTACAGGCTCCATCATTAACTATGTAGCCAAATCATCTGGATCAGCAATAAACCCTGGTGCGATTGGAACAACAACCGCATCTCTACCAGGTTATGTGCTGATCGATAATACTTATGGTTGTACCGGCGCTGGATGCGCTCAGGTAAGCGGCTTTATAACAGCAGCTAATATTTCTACTACATTGGCAACAGCTTCTGCTGGTTTGACTATTAACGGTGCCATCTACAACACTGGGAATATCACCCTGAATGGGGTTTCTAGTGGATCACAAGGCATAAATTACACCGTAGCAATGAAGACTACTGGTGGCGCAATCGCAATGACTGGCCTATCTAGCACTAGTTACGGTATTTATGGAAGTGCAGCAGCAGGGATTCTCAGCGCGACCAGCACAACACTCGGCACGATTACGATGACTGGTACTGCTGTTACCAGTGGTCAGCAGGCTATTAGTACTGCTGCATCAGCAACCGTCACTGGAGCAGCAGGCGTTTATCTAACAGGTCTAGGTGTTGGCGGTAGCATCACCATGGGTGCCCTGATACAAGACTCAGGTACCGTAGGTGGAGTCATTGTGGATGCCATCGGAAGTGTGAGCCTAACGGGCGTAACTAACTCTGGTGCAAATGGTATCCGCATCACGGGTGGCGAGAGCGTTGCTGCTGGTACTACTACAGGTGGTAACGTGAGTGCAGTTGGCACGATTACCAATACTGGTGGTGTAGTAGGTATCTCGATGGCTGCTCCAGAAAATGCTGCTTGTACAACGGGCTGTACTATTGCCAACGCAATCGGAATTACAACAGCTAACGCTGATGCCATTAAAAATATCTCCTATGGTATTTTGGGTGGCGCACTACTAAAGCCATCAGGCTATGTCAGCGGTAACTTCATTAATTATCGTCAGAAGTTAACTAATACTCTCGCAATCTCTGTAACGCTGACGGGTGATTACTCAGCTGTCTATGGCACTGCTTATAACTCATCTTCAGCAAATGCTTGGTTGCAGGCTAACTCTACAGTGAGCTATACCGGTTCAATTACGGCTAGCTTTGGTGTAACTGCCACATCATTGGCATACGTAAAATCAGTCTTGATGTTTAGCCCAACAGTAGGGGGAACTAGCGTAACTAACGGTACCAATGCCAATGCAGTCCAGACGAATACAGCACTCACAGCCGCTAGCGTATCTACTACAGATGGCTCTACAGTTACCGTTACACCTGCAGGTCACAAGTACACCATTACACCTGCAGTATTGGGGATCACAGTATCTGGTGTTTATAACGGCACCACCACATTCACGAACACAAATTCCACAATCACCACCACTGGCTTAGCAGCATGGGATACGATTACCAACGTGACAGTGAGTTCAGCAAACGCTAATGGCGCATCGACTTATGTCACAGCTGTTGCAGGCACTGCAACAGGCGTAAATACTTTCTCGTCACTGAATTACTTAATTAATACTGCATATAACAGCACATTAAATAGTGGGCTGCCAGTAAATACATCACAAAGTGCGGCTACCAATAAAGTGAGCATTACTCCTGCGCCATTGGGTATTACCGTTAATGCTGTTTATAGCGGAAGTACTACGGTTTCACCAACATCATTCACAGTAACAGGCCTAGTCAATAGTCAGACTATCAGCAGTATTGGTGCTGCAACCATCAATGCCATCAACGTATCGGCTAATAACAGTAACTACGTAACATCAATCACCATTGGAACCGGTACTGCATCTATTAGTAACTATGCGATTACTGCTGCGTACAACACTGTCAGTAGCAATACCCAAAATACCGTCACTCTGACACCAAAATCTTTGACAGTGACTGGTATTACCATTGCAGCTAAGACCTACGACGGTACGAAGGCTGCTACAGTGAGCGGCGGTTCATTAGATGGGGTAGCTACTGTAGACCTTGCTAACGTCATTCTTGCCCAAGCAGCGACCTTTATATCACCTAATGCAGCCAACAATATCGCAGTGGTTATGGTAGATAGCATTTCTGGATCAGCGATCGGTAATTACACCTTAACTCAGCCTACCGGCATTACTGCCAATATTGCTCAGAAAGTGTTGACCGTTGGTGGTACAACGGTTGCTGCAAATAAGATCTACGATGCCACAACTGCAGCAACAATTACAGGCGGCACCTTAGTAGGCGTCGTGACTGCTGATGTGGCTAACGTGAACTTGATCCAGTCAGGTACTTTTGCGCAAAGTAATGTGGGCAACACCATCAGCGTAACAATGAACGATAGCTTGAGTGGTCCTGCAGCAGCAAACTACTTGCTCACCCAGCCAGCTAATGTAACAGCAAACATTACTCCAAAAGTGCTGACGGTAATGGGCACAACTGTTGCGAATAAAGTATATGACGGTAGCACAACAGCATCTATTACCGGAGGTACTTTAGCAGGGGTTCTCAGCGCTGATGCTGCTAATGTAACATTGAGTAAATCTGGAAGCTTTACAAATGCGAATGCCGCCAACGGTATCGCAGTGACTATTGCTGACAGCATCAGCGGTAGCGCAAGCAGTAACTATGTATTAACTCAACCTACTGGTGTAACGGCTAATATCACCCCAGCACCATTAGGTATCACGCTTACTGCTGTCTATAGCGGCTCTACTACCATCACTCCTACATCATTTGCACTCACTGGCCTAGTCAATGGCGAAACAATCAGTGCAATTACTAGTGCAACAGTAGCCAATATCAATGTCGCTGCTAATAGCACTAGCTTTGTCCGCTCTATTGTGATTGGTGGCGGTACGGCATTGGCTAGTAACTATACCTTCAATACAGCTACTAGCACTACTGCAGGTACTGGTTTAAACACAGTCATACTATCAACCAAAACCCTAACTGTGAACGGTACTCTGGCTGACTCCAAGGTTTATGACGGCACTACTAGTGTGAACGTTTGGGGAGGTTCGTTAGTTGGGGTAGTGGGCGGCGATGTAGTTACTCTCAAGCAAGCCGGTACTTTTAATAGTGCTAATGTGGGCTCAGCAGTAGCAGTATTAGTAAGCGATAGTATTTCTGGAGCATCTAGCCCTAACTACAACTTAGTTCAGCCAACTGGTGTTACAGCAGCTATTACAGTTAAGACACTTACAGTTAGCGATGGTACGGTTGCCAATAAAACTTACGACGGCACCAATAATGCAGTATTGACAGGTGGCTCCCTGATTGGGGTTGTCACTGCTGATGTGAATAAGGTTACTTTAGTTCAGGCTGGTAGTTTTTCTTCGCCAAACGTCAGTAACGGCATCATTATTATCGCCAATGACTCTATCACTGGAAGTGCCGCTAGTAACTATAAGTTAGTCCAGCCAACCGGTATTACTGCCAACATTACACCAGCCATGCTGGGTATTCAGTTAGTGGGTGTGGCTAATGGCACCAATAACATTACGCCGATTTCTTTCACTATTAATGGCCTAATTAATGGTCAGACTATTACTGGTTTAAGTAGTGTTACTGTCAGCAGTTCTAGTATTAGTAGCAACGGAAGCAATTTCGTTACTGGAATTGTAATTTCTGGTGGAACAGCTCTGGCTACGAACTATGCCTTTGCCCCAACATATAGCTCTACCGCTGGCATTGGTCAAAATATCGCAACCCTAGTAGCCGCAAATCAAAAAGTATTAACCGTTACCGGAACAGTTGCTGTTACCAAAGTATATGATGGCACCACTGCCATCACCATTACTGGCGGTACGCTTGTTGGTTTGACATCTGGTGATGCTGCTAACGTGACACTAGTTCAGTCTGCTGTATTGACTAGTGCCAATGTCAGCAACACAGCATCTGTCATCATTAGCGACTCCATCACAGGGACGGCTGCTGCTAATTACATCTTGGTGCAGCCATCTGGCGTTACTGCCATTATCACCCCAGCCCCATTAGGTATTACTGTTATCGCTGAATACAACGGCACAACTTCAGTAACACCATCTACCTATGCTGTGACAGGCTTAGTAGCAGGGCAGACTATTACAGGCTTATCTAGCGCAACAGTAAATAACGCTAACGTAGCCAATAACGGTAGTAACTTCGTCACCTCGATTGTGACTAGTGGCGGCACAGCTTCTCTAAGTAATTACAGTATTAATTCTGCTTATAACGCGACAGCAGGCAATACTAAGAACGTAGCTACGATTGCAGCCAAAGCTTTGACGTTGGGAAGTGGCTCTGTAGTTGCAGATAAGATCTACGACGGAAGTACGGCTGCAACGATTACCGGTGGCTCATTAGTTGGCTTGATTGGTTCGGATGTTGTTAATCTCACTCAAGTGGGTGCATTTGCGCAGAGTGCAGTAGGTAACTCTATTACGGTTACAGCTGCTGATACCTTAAGTGGCGCAGCTTCCTCTAATTATTCCATCATTCAGCCGACAGGCCTCACTGCAAGCATTACGCCGAAGACATTAACTGTTAGCGGCATTTCGGTCAGCAATAAGGTCTACGATGCTACTACCGCTGCGACAGCTAGCACTGGAAGTTTGGTTGGTTTGATTTCTGCGGATGCTTCCAAAGTAACATTAACTCAAAGCGCAAGTTTCTTAAGTGCTAACGTAGGTAATAGTATCCCAGTCACCGTTTATGAGAGTATTACCGGAACAGCTGCAGCAAACTACACCATTATTCAGCCTAGCGGCTTAAGCGCAAATATTACGCCTAAGTCATTAACTGTTACTGGTACTACGATTGCCAATAAAGTTTACGATGGTACAACTTCAGCAACTGTAACAGCGGGAACATTGGTTGGGCTTGTAACTGCTGATATTGCTAATGTGACCTTTACCAAGGCGGCGAGCTTTAACTCTGCCAACGCAGGTAACGGAATTACTATTGTTATGAATGACAGCATTAGCGGTTCTGCAGCTAGTAACTACACCTTAAGTCAGCCTACTGGTATTACTGCGAATATCACTCCTAAGGGTCTCACAGTAGCAGGAACAACGATTGCTAATAAGGTATATGACGGCTCAACCAGTGCTGCTATCTCTGGCGGCAGTTTGGTAGGCGTTGTTTCCGGCGACACTGTTGGTTTAAGCCAGTCTGCAAGCTTTAACCAATCAAATGCGGGTACCGGTCTTGCAGTAACAGTAGCTGACACCTTAACTAATAATACTGCTGGTAACTACACACTGACCCAGCCTACTGGATTTACAGCCAGCATAACGCCAGCGCCAATTGTTGTTTCTATTGCTAGCCAAACAAAGGAATATGACACTACCAATGCCGCTGCATTGACAGCTGGTACGAGTAGCAATGCTGGTAGCTATACCTTGAGTGGTTTCGTGAGCGGGCAGGGTGCCTATATCACTCAAGCTAGCGCTACCTACAATAGTGCCAATGTGGCTAATGCGACTACTGTTACCGCATCGCTGAGCCCAAGCAACTATATTGCCACTGGCTCGACTAATTTATCAAATTACTCTCTGCCCACTTCGGTGAGTGCAACTGGCTCAATTACTCCAGCTACATTAACTATGGCTGCTAATGCTGCAGCTAAGTTTGTGGGTCAAACTGACCCAAGCTTTAGCTACACAATATCTGGTCTTAAAGGTGCAGATACCTCTAGCGTGTTAATAAGCCCAATAGTTACTCGTCCAGTTGGTGAAGTTGCAGGCGCTACATACACCCTTACACCGAGTGCTACAGCAGCCAATTACACGATTGTTCCTGTAACAGCAAGCTTTAATATCATCGCTCAAGGCCAGTTACTCATTAAGGTTGGCAATACATCAACCGCTTATGGCACATTAACTAGTGCCAATATTGCTGCCTCAGCTGCTGTATCAGCATCGTATTGCACCATTGGCGCAGATTGTTCATTGGCAGCGTCCATCGTTAATCTCAATGTGGTTGCTGGAACATTGGCGAATACTTGGATTGCTACAGATGCTAAGACTGGTTCAGCTCAAGGTAATTACACTTTAACGATTAACCCTCCAACATTGACATCGTCGAATAGCAGTACTGGCGGCTATTTAAATGTAGGAACTTATACATTTACACCTTCAACAACAGTCGTCACTAATCCTAATTACTCGACTAACTACGCTACTGGCTATCCAGTTTTAACGGTTCCAGGTACGATTGCGATTACCCCGCTAGCGCTCAGTATCAGTGCTCCAACACAAACCAAGGTGTATGACGCCAATAATGCAATTACTGGTAAGACTCTGACAGCAAGTAATGCCGTCAGTGGTGACCAACTGTCAATTGTTGGCTCCGGTACCTATGCTAATGCTAATGCAGGTACAGGTAAGTCCTACACCATCAATACCATCGTATTTAGTGGGTCTGACGCTGCAAATTATTCGGCTCCAACAAGCATCTCTGCTAATAACGGCATCATTACAGCAGCAGTGCTTACCATTAGTGGGGTCACCGTAGCTAATAAAACTTATGATGGTACATATGCAGCAAGTTTTAGTGGCGGCACATTAAATGGTGTAGTGAGTTCTGATCTCGCCAATTTGACACTCACTCAAGCAGGTACCTTTAGCCAAATTAATGTTGGCGATAATTTGACTGTAACCGCAGCCAACGTTTTGGGTGGTAGTGCTGCAACTAACTATAGTCTTACGCAGCCTACAGGACTTACTGCAAACATCATCCCTAAAACATTGACCGTTACAGGTACTGCTGTAGCGAATAAGACTTATAACGGTAACGATGTCGCAACGGTTACTGGCGGCACCTTGGTAGGTATTGTTGGAAGCGATAACGTAAGCCTGGTGCAGGCCGGTAGTTTTAGCGGTAGCAATGTAGGTACAGGGCTTACAGTCACTATTGCCGATACTTTAACTAATAATGCTGCTGGTAATTACATCCTTACTCAGCCAACAAGTTTCACGGCAAATATCACAGCGAAGGCTTTAACCGTTTCTGGTACTTCAGTATCTAATAAGACTTATGACGGTAACAATATAGCCAGCGTCTCTGGCGGTTCATTAAACGGCTTAATACCAGCTGATATTGGTAATGTCACACTAGCAGAGGCTGGCAACTTTAGCCGAGCAAATGTGGGCAATGGCTTGACGGTAACGATAGCTGATGTAATAAGTGGATCTGCTGCAGGTAACTACACCTTAACTCAGCCAACGGGCATCACTGCTAACATTATTCCTAAAGCCTTGACCGTAACCGGAACTACTGTAGCAAATAAAGTTTATGACCGTACCAATGCAGCAACAGTTACTGGTGGCACCCTGGAAGGAGTAATTCCAGGAGAGGTCATTGGTCTAGTTCAGGTTGGAACTTTTGGGCAGATCAATGTAGGCACAGGGCTTGCAGTAACCATTGCCGATACTTTGACAAATAACACTGCAGGCAACTACAGCTTGACACAGCCCACAGGATTAACTGCTGACATTACTCCAAAGGCTCTGACGGTTACTGGAACTACTGTCGCCAACAAGATCTATAACGGTAATAATGTTGCAACAATTGCCAATGGGGCCTTGGTTGGTGTCGTAGGTAGTGATACTGTGAGCCTGAACCAAGCTGCTACCTTTAGTCAATCTGATGTTGGTACGGCTTTGGTGGTAACTGCAGCTAATACCCTCTCGAACAACGCTGCTGGTAACTACACACTAGTACAGCCTGCTGGATTGACTGCTGATATCACACCGAAGGCCTTGACAGTAAGTGGAGCTGTAGTAGCTAATAAAGTTTATGACGGAACTACTGCTGCTACATTTACAGCGGGTACATTGACCGGTAAAGTGGGATCAGATGATGTAGTACTTACCCAAGTCGGAAACTTCAGTCAGACAAGCATCGGTACAGGTTTGACAGTCACAGCAACTAGCGTTCTTAGTGGTACCGCTGCAAGCAACTATACCCTTACACAGCCAACAGGCCTAACTGCAAACATCACCACTAAATCACTGACGGTTAGTGGCGCAGTGATTGCCAATAAAGTATATGACGGAACTAGGGTAGCTACATTTAGCGCAGGTACAGTGGATGGGGTCGTCAGCTCAGATACTGCCAGTCTAGTTGTGACTCAAGGGGCAACATTTAGCCAGGCAAATGTGGGTAGTGGTCTTACGGTAACTGCTGCGTATACTATTAGTGGATCTGCTGCTGGTAACTACACGCTGACACAGCCAACCGGATTAAGCGCCAACATTACTCCTGCACCATTGGGAATTACAGTGTCGGCAACATATAGCGGCTCAACTACGATCATCCCAACAAGCTATACCTTAACTGGCCTAGTTAATGGTGAAACCATTGCTGGAATTAGTAGTGCAACTGTTAATAATGCCAATGTGTCTGCAAATAGCAGTAACTTTGTCACTGTGTTTAGCTCAAGTGGTGGTACTGCAGCTTTAAGTAATTACGCTCTTAACTCAGGATATAACGGCCTAGCTGGAAATACACAGAATAAGGTTACTATCGTAGCTAAGTCCATGACTATTACTGCCGATAATGTCTCTGGGCTTGTATATGGCAGTGCTTATGCTCTTGGGACATCTGCATTCACAACATCTGGCTTAGTTGGCTCCGATACCGTTACAGCAGCCACTCTGAGCTATGGCTCATCTACTACAGTAGCTGCTACCACCAATGCAGGATCTTATAGTGCAGGCATCATTCCAAGTGCTGCCGTTGGTACTGGGTTGAATAACTACGCTATTACTTATATACCGGCGAACTTGACGGTAGGTAAGGCTGCCTTAACGATTACCCCAAATGGATCAACATCTGTCTTTAATAGCAGCATTCTGGATAAAGCATCTTACTCACAAGCTATTGCTAACTACACAGTCAGTGGCTACAAGAATGCCGACTCAGCAACAAATGCACCAATTAGTCTAAGCGGTAGCATGAATTTTGGAGGGGCTAGCAATACAGTAGTTCAAAATGCAGGTACTTATAGTTTAGCTATTGGATCTATAGTCGGCAGCAGCAGTAATCCCAACTACACCGTTGTATTTGCTAATACTGCCAATAATGTCTACAAGATAGACCCTGCAATTCTGAGTATTACTGCAAGCAAAGTTTATGACGGAAGTCGTGCTTTTGCTGCTAGTTCTGTTAATGCAGTCACAACGAATGGTAATCAGGTAGTTGCTCTATCGGGATCAGCAAATGCGAATAGTTCGGATGTAATTGGGGTAAGTAGCCTTGATACTACGGGCCTCAGTATTGCTAATAGTATATTTGCGAACAACTATATTTTACCGGCAAGCACTGGCAGTATTTCAATTACCCCAGCCCCGATTACTGTGTCTATTAATAGTCAGACAAAAGTATATGACGCCACTAACTCAGCCGCGCTTACATCAGCAAGCTACACCATAAGTGGTTTTGCTACTAATCAAGGAGCCAGTATTAACCAGACTAGCGCTACTTATAATAGCGCTAACGTAGCAAATGCTACGACAGTTTCTACGACCCTAAGCAATGCGAACTATGTTGTGACAGGCGGAACAAACTTATCAAATTACTCATTACCACTGAGTGTTAGCGGGCCTGGCTCCATTACCCGAGCAACATTAACAATGACTGCTAATGCTGCAGCTAAGTTTGTAGGTCAGGCTGATCCAACGCTTACCTATAGCTTAACTGGCTTGAAGGGCGCTGATACTGCTAGCGTACTTCTCAATCCAGCTCTTAGCCGTCAAGCAGGTGAGGCTGCTACCAGTGATGCGCCTAATAATGGCACTCCATACACCATCACACCAAGCGCAACAGCTGCCAACTACACAATTGTTCCAGTAAGTGCAGGATTTACTGTTGTAGCTCAAGGTCAATTATTGCTAACTGTTGCAAATACCTCGACTACATACGGTAGCTTAACGGCAAGTAATTTGGGGGCTTCTGCTGCAGTATCGGCCTCATATTGCACTATTAATAGCAATTGTTCGGCACAAAATATTGTTAATCTGGCAATTACGACGGGGTCTTCTCCTAATACTTGGATTGCAACCGACTCAAAATCACCCCAAGGGAAGTACACGTTAACCATTAACTTGCCAAGCTTAACCAGTACAGATAGCAGTAGTGGTGGGTACCTGAATGTGGGCAGTTACACATTGACCCCATCATCTATTGTTACCACCGTATCGGGTTACGCAACCAACTATGTCACTAGCTATCCTGTTCTCACGGTGGCTGGCACAACTTCAATAACACCACTGTTATTAAGTGTTAACACACCAAATATTACTAAGGTTTATGACGCTACAAGAGTCATTATTGGTAAGTCTCTTACGGCAAGCAATGTAGCATTAAATGATCAAGTAGCCTTAACTGGCTCCGGTAGCTTTACTAGCGCAAATGCTGGAACAAGTTTGGCTTATACGATCAATAACGTATCAATTGCTGGTGCAGATGCAAATAATTACGCATTTAGTGGAACCATATCTGGTACTAATGGCGTTATTATCCCGGCACCATTGCTGATTGGCGGTATCTCTGCAAACAATAAGGTGTATGACGCAACTACTGCTGCAATATATTCAGGTACACCAACTCTAATTGGAGTTGTTCAAGGAGATACAGTTTCTGTGCTTGGTTCGCCGAGAGGATCGTTTTCACAGCCCGATGTCGGTAGCAATTTATCGATTAATTTCGACAACAGTAGCCTCAGCATCAATAGCGCTAACTATTCAATTGCTGGCTTAACTTTAAGCCAGTCTGCAAATATAACCCCTGCTTCAATAACGGTTGCAGCTTCGAAGTTGTATGATGGATTAAATACCGTAAGCTCGGCTAATCTGACCATTACAGGCGTAGCAGGCCAAACTTTGGTAGCCTCATCTGGTAATGCAATCTTGACCAATCCAAATGTTGGATCTGCGGCTCTGCAAGGTTTGAATAACCTAGTTTTAGCAAATGGAACTGGATTGGCATCAAATTACACCACTAGTAACCCAATATTTACCAATGTCACCATCAGTCCAGCAGCTTTAACCATTACCGCCTCATCCGATAGTAAAGTTTATGGCGGTTCAACAACTGCAAATAATGTTTTGTATGACAATTCTGGTTTAGCAAATAGTTCTTTAGGATATACAACATCAGGCATTATTTCAGGAACTAACGATGCAGTAACTGCAGTCAATTTAACTAGTCTTGGCGGCTTAATAAATGCTGGCGTCAATGGTGGTAATAGTTATGCTATTACTCCTAGCGCTGCAGTTGGGCCTGGCTTAGGCAACTACAACATTACTTATGTAGATGCAGCATTAATAGTTACACCTGCACCCATCACCATAGCGACTGATGCCAAGAGCATGACTTATGGCAGCTCTAATTTGCCAAACTTGACTTATGTTGCTACTGGATTAAAGAATGGCGATAGCATTACTGGTAGTCTCGTTACTCCTGCTGCTGCCTATAACGGTACGCCAGGATCAGGATCTAATGTCGGTACTTATGCCATTAATCAAGGTTCCTTAGCGGCCAGTGATAACTACACTATTAGTTTTACACCGGGGGTTCTTACAGTCAATCCTGCACTACTTACCATTGCAGCAAATGCCAAGAGTATGACTTATGGCGCCTCCAGTCTACCAAGTTTGACTTACGTTGCTAATGGATTGAAGAATGGTGACACCCTTACGGGCAGCCTTACAACTACCGCAACAGCTTATAACGGGACAGCTGGGTCAGCATCGAATATTGGTGCTTACGCTATTAATCAAGGTACTTTAGCGGCAAGCAATAACTACACTATCAGCTATACACCAAGCGTACTGACTGTTAATCCTGCTAACTTAACGATTACTGGAAGTAACCAAACAGTCGGATATAGCACAGAAAGTACCTTGTCTAATAATGCATTTACTGCTTCTGGCTTAGTCAATGGCGATACGATTAGTTCCGTAGTTGCCAAATATAACGGTAGCACTACCGTGCCGGCAACAGTCAATGCCGGAACTTATGCCAATAGCTTGGTAATGAGCGGGGCAGCAGGCGCTGGCATTAGTAATTACAACATTGATTATCGTTATGGCGACTTAGTAATTCTTTCGCCACCCATCACTATCCAGCCTATACCGCCTGTTATTCAACCCACAACACCAATAAATGGAGGCGTATTAATTCTTGTAAATCAGACCAACGTACAGGCTGTTTTAACTCCAATAACTACCCCAGTAGCAGCGGAATTAACGCCTTCATCGATTGCACCGTTGTCTCCGCCGCTACTAGCTACACCAGTTATTAAATATATCGATAATCCAAATACTGTTTTTGTAATTAGAGCCGCAATGACCCAAGATGGTATGCAATTAACTGCGAATGCCACTGCTACAGGAACTGGTTTTACATATACCTTGCCTGATAACTTTAATTTAAATATACAGTCGAATAATACAAATGCAGGTAACACTCCTTTAGCAGGTGGTTTATATACTGTTTCTGCTGTTATGGCTGATTCAAATCAACCATTGCCTGAATGGCTTAAATTTGATTTCACTACAAAAACTTTGATTGCAAACAAGGTGCCTGCAGATATTGACGTCATTAGAATTAAGTTTGTAGCTAAACGTGGCGATAATCTAGTGGGTGAGGCTGAGATGGTTATTAGGCCTAAGCAATAAATGAGCGAGTACTTAATATGAGCCAGCTAGTATTTTCTAGGTATTACTGCCTCACTGTTTTATTTATTAGCTTTAGTGCTGCGGCACAAATCTCCAACTCGACAGATTATGAATTTATAGCTACCGTAAATGGCGCACCTATTTCTAGAGGTCTATTAGATCTCAATCTCAAGGGCGCTATTTCACAAGGTCAAAAGGACTCTCCAGAGCTACGTCAGAATATTAAAGAGGAGTTAATTAATCGCGAGCTCATTTCTCAAGCTGCCATTAAAGAGGGCTTAGAAAAAAATATTGATCTCACTGACCAGTTCGTCCAGTTAAAGCAAAATCTGTTATTACAAGCTTACTTGGAGGATCATTTTAAAAAGGATCCCATTACTGATGCAAAGCTCCGAGAAGAATACGATAAACAGAGAAAAATTATGGGTGATAACTCATCAGTAATTCAATACAAAGTTAGTCAAATGATTCTATCCTCTGAATCTGAGGCCCTGGCAATCATTTCACGCATTCAGAAAGGCGAGTCTTTTAGTAAACTTGCAAAAGAATTCTCAACGGATCAATCTTCAAAACAGCAAAGTGGCGCTATTGGCTGGGTTTTACCTCAGCAGATCCTGCGTCCCATAGCGGATGTGATGGTGAATCTGAATAAAGGCGCCGTTAACAATTCACCAATCCAGATTCAGGGTGGCTGGGCTATTATCAAAGTCGAGGATAAGCGCAATGTGAAGGTGCCTGGTTTTGAGGAATCTAAAAATCAGTTACGACAGGCTCTAGTGCAGCAATATTTACAAGAATCCATTAAAAAGCTGCGCGAGAGTGCAAAAATTGTTCAGTAAGCTCAACATATGACTATCAAACAATTTAATGCCATATACTTAGTACCAGATGACCGCTTATTATTTCGCTTTAATACGGTGGAGGATAAAGAGTTTCGATTTTGGTTTACGCGAAGAGTCACTTTATTCATTTTGGCTGCTACACATCATCTAATTGTGAAGAGCTTAGAGCAGACTCACAGTCCTGAGGCTGCTAAAGCCATTGCTGAATTTGGGAATGAGGCAATGCAGGTCAATCAAGGCGAACAATGTGTTACACAAGTTGACGTCTACATGCCAGCTAATAGTTATCCATTGGGGGCTGATCCTCTCCTGGTTATAGATGTGAAGTGTTCTCTAGAACAGAAAGAGTCTGAAGAGATACTTTCATTGGACTTATCGCTACCAGGTGGCGCTAATATCAACCTCAAGCTTGCTGGACCAACTTTGCAGGCTATGTGTCTTCTTTTAAACCAGTTGCGAGAGCATGCTCATTGGGGCGATGTTCCACAAGTACAAGAGGTGGCGACTACTGCTTCTGAAGAGCTTGAAAAAGCAGAAAATACCCCCCAAAACCCCTTAATGCATTAAAGGGATCAAATGCTGCTTAAAAAGGCAGCTTTGCACCCGGCTTTGCAGCCAACATCACAGCCTTAAACTCAGCCTGAATGCGAGCAATGGCTGCTTCACTATCGGCCTCAAAGCGCATGACTACTACTGGTGTCGTGTTTGATGGACGCGCTAAGCCAAAGCCATCGGCATATTCCACACGTACACCATCAATCGTATTAATGGACTCTGAAGTTGGGAATTTGGCATTGGCCTTAATGGTCTCGAGTAAAGCAAATGGCTCGCCTTCAGCGCAAGCGAGTTGTAATTCTGGAGTACAGATTGCGTTTGGTAAGTCATTAAGAGTTTGATTAGGATCTTTCTCTTTTGAAAGAATCTCTAAAAGACGAGCGCCTGTATACAGACCATCATCAAAGCCAAACCAACGGTCTTTAAAGAAGATGTGGCCAGACATTTCACCAGCAAGAGGTGCTCCAGTTTCTTTAAGCTTGGCTTTGACTAATGAGTGACCTGTTTTCCACATTAAAGGCTCACCGCCATGTTTCTTCACGTAAATAGCGAGGTTGCGCGTGCACTTCACGTCATAAATAATTTGGCCGCCTGGATTGCGTGACAGAACATCTTTAGCAAACAGCATCATTTGGCGGTCCGGGAAAATCACTTGACCATCTTTAGTGACGACACCTAAACGATCCGCATCACCATCAAAGGCTAAACCAAGTTCATTGTCAGTCGTTTGCAAGTTCTTAATAAGATCTTGTAGGTTCTCAATGTGCGCAGGATCTGGATGGTGATTCGGAAAATGACCATCAACTTCACAGAAGAGTTCCTGGACTTCACATCCCAAAGCTCTGAAGAGTTTTCCGGCAAAAGCACCACCAACACCATTGCCACAATCAACCACAATCTTCATCGGACGGGCTAATTTCACATCACTCACGATGCGCTCTAGGTACATTGGGAAAATATCAAAAGTGGATCTGGTTCCTTGGCCGCTAGCAAACTGCTTCGCTTCAATACGTTTACGCAAAGCCTGGATCTGATCACCATAGATTGCCGCACCACCCAGTACCATCTTGAAACCGTTGTAGTTAGGGGGGTTGTGGCTACCGGTAATCATGATGCCGGACTTTGGCTTCTTGCCATTGATCTCTTGATTTGCGCCAAAGTACACCATTGGTGTCGCAACCATACCTAAATCAATCACATTGATGCCGGTAGACAGTAAGCCTTCGGTCAGCGCTTCAATCAAGCTAGGACCTG
>TBL_comb47_HYPODRAFT_10004728_pt1 | contig 15532 bp, 12 predicted proteins | sample TroBogypolimnion_40_FD_10682 | JGI IMG/M metagenome (IMG submission 10682)
TTGACGATAAATATCCCGAACAGCAAAAATGCAAACCGAGGATTTAAAGGAAGCATAAACAAGGACAATAGGCTCGCAAAAGACAAAAGACGGGTGATAAAAAACCACTTTGGCTCTTTTACATGTTGCTCCTGAAATAAGGATGTCAGGTAATAAACATCGTCTTTTACCAGATTATTCAAATGAAGCTGAAGGTTTAACCTCAAGTCGGCATCATTGCTGATTTTATGGATCATTTTTTCCTGAACGACAAATTTGTCATTGCTGGAAGAAATTGTTCTCAGAGTATTGTACAAATACTGCTGACCCACTTTCGAGGTTGTCCGGTCAAGAAACATGAACAATTCATTGAAATCTAAATCATTGCATGTTTTATCCGAAAGAACCTGAAATGCTTCCGACCTGTCCTTTTTCTTAAAATAGCTTTCAATCAGTTCAAACGTAAAAGATTCATCCTTTATCTTACCGAAAGAATTTTGGAGCCGTTCCTTTAATTTTCTTTTTTGATCAAACATAACGCAAAGTGTGTGCTTGGATTAATATACGACAGCCTTCAAATTTTATTCCTTTTAAATTTCAAACCTCTTCATCGGTGGCTGGTGACGGTAAAAAATTGTCCTTTTTAGATACAGCCTTTTTCTTTAAGGATCGCATATTTACCTCTGATTCAAAAATATCGCCAACTATTTTTTTAGAGCTGACGTCCTCAAGCATGGCTTTGACTTCTTTATCCCTAGTTTCAGGCGTTCCGTACCATGTAAGTTCAAAGAAAATAGCATTGATTATATCGTAAAGGGTAAATCTCTTCGTTGTCTTAAGAATTAAACTCTCATTGTCTTGTTTTAACTCAGGAGAACAAATTTCAAAGACCTCATTTAATCTTAAAGGGTAATTTTTCAATTCATTAATTGGTGTTAAGAAAATTCCAATAGGGCCGGTTTGATTGGGAACATCTGGAATACTCCAACTTCCAAAGCCATGAAATCTGGATCCTATAAAAAGTCCATCCTCCTCAAAATCAACATACCAATAGATTTCCAAATAATGGATTTCCTGATCATCGAATTTGGACTCTTTTTTGAAATCCTTTATAAACAAATCAAAAGGAACGCTATAAAGCGAGGCAGCGAAAATGGTGTTAACCAACTCTTTCTCTTTAATCAAAAATTTAAAGAAATCGCCAAAGGTAACATTATCAGCAATTTCAACAGTGTCGTTCATTTTTCTGAAGATGCCGCCTTTGACCTTTGTCAGGTTCCGATAGCCCTTGAGGTTTTCATAAGGGAAATAGAGGATTTTGGTTTTTTCGATTTTAAGCATTGAAGGTTATTATTAATCAGTTATTTGTACGAAGGTAACAAAGTTCTTTACAATGAACTTTCTTTTACTTTATAACCTATTGTAAAGATTATCATCAGTATAGCGGCGAATAAAGCCATCACGGCTCCAAAATAAAAAGGTGTTGAAGCGTCCACTTTGTCGTACAACAAACCGGCGATCAGGCTGGCAGGCAACAAGGTGATCCCAATCACGGCATGGTAAAGGCCATAACCCGTTCCTTTCAGATCTTTGGTCACCAAATCGGAAACCATGGCTTTCTGGCTAGTGTCTGTCAATGCACTGTAGAATCCGTACAAAATGAATAAAACGATAAAAATACCGATGTTGTTGTACCTGCCGAACAGAAAGTAAACCAGTGCATAAACCAGAAAACCAGCGATGATCAGTTTATCCCTTCCGATTTTATCGGACAATTTCCCGATCGGAATAGCAAACAGCACCGAAACCATATTAAAGATCATATAGATAAAGGGAATGGTAGAGGATTTAATTCCTGTCTCGGAAGTTTTCACAAGGAGCAGCGCATCGGAGGAGTTGCCAAGCGAAAAGACAAAAACCACACAAAGGAAGAACCAGAATTTTTTGGGTAACCTGTTGAAGGCGAATTTTACATTTGAACGAGGTTTGTCTGAATGAACTTCCTTGATGAAGACGATGATCGTGACCACGCCGATGATGGCCGGAATAGTAGCAAATAAAAAGATATTACCATAATTGAGCGGGAAGAAATACAACAAGACGAAAGCCGCCAACGGACCCAATATCGCACCGCTGTTGTCCATTGCCTTATGAAAACCGAAATTCCTACCTGCATCGCCATTTTTGACCGATCCGCTGATCAGGCTATCGCGGGGCGCTGTCCTTAACCCCTTCCCCACCCTCTCAATAAACCGCAGGAATAAAACCTGGATTGGACTGACCACAATTGCATAAAATGGTGTGATTAAGGCTGTAAGGCCATATCCAATAATCATGAATGGTTTGTTCTTCCCGATCCTGTCACTCCAGACACCGGATAATGCTTTGAGTAATGACGCTGTACTTTCCGCAATCCCTTCAATCAACGATATATTTGTTTTTGATGCCCCAATAGACAGCAGGAATAAGGGCATGACACTATAAACCATTTTTGTGGAGGTGTCGGTAAAGAAGCTCGTCATCCCCATAAAAAAAACGTTTTTCTCCAATCCGAACAGTTTATTGCTTTTCATCGTTTTAAGAAAGAATTGCGAAAGTAACAAAATCGATTGTAAGGAGAGAAGATCGAGTCAAATAGTTACCCTCCTATTGGGAGTTTCCTTAAATTGAAAAGGATGAAACCGGGCGGCTCCATCCTTTTACTAAAACTAACCAAACTAACTAACCTAACTAAACCTAAACTTATGAAAAAAAATGTAATGCAAATGTAACCCTCTATTTGAGATCCTCCAAATATTTAAAGTTAAAAAATTGTAAAATAATTAAATATTTAATGGTGGGTGCCATATTTTCATCAATACAGATTAAATAATATCAATTTTCTATTCCGTACCCTTATTTATTGAGGGGGTTATCAATAATATTTTGTTTTCAATACAAAACTGTAAGATGGATAATAAAAGTCCGTTAAAATCCATCTCTTATGAAATAACCATTTTCATTGAAACTTTATCACCTTTTACTGATTTTTGTTAATAATCTATCAACGGACGTATATCTTTAACGTCAAAATAAGTTGGTGCCGGAAAAGGTACCGACAGACAACACCAAAGAAAAATTTATTGATGAACAAGAATACAAGCATACACCTATTTGAGTTTTTGCTGATCGGGGTTTTATGGTTAGGAATCTTTTCGATCCCTTTTTTCACTCAAAGAGCCAACAACTATTTCGATTGGAGTAATCTGTTGATGGACTGGTTGCGGATATTTTTCTTTTTTGTGATTTTTGTTGTCAACACCACATTGTTCGTTCCAAAATTATTGCTCACAAAAAAATATTCCGCTTACATCGTTTTCTCAGTTATGCTGATCATCGTGATCACCGTTCTAGGACTCTTCCTGAAAATGGTTTTGTTTCCCCCTCCTGAAGCTATGCCACCCATGAATCTTGGCTCCGGTTTGCCACCCATGGAATTAAGCCCGAGTATGCCGGCACCAATGGGCTACCGTCCTGAAAGTCAACCAGTCAAAGAGTCGTGGTTTATGACACTCTCTGCCAATATGGTGATTTCGTTTCTAATTGTAGGCAGCAGTACCGCCCTTAAAGTGATCTCTCAATGGTTGTTCGAGGAAAACAGGCGTAAGGATGTCGAAAAGGAACAGCTCAAAACCGAATTGGCTTTGCTGAGGCATCAGGTCAGCCCCCATTTTTTCATGAATACGCTGAATAACATTCATGCGCTGATCGATATCAACACTGAAGATGCCAAAGATACGATTATCAGGTTATCGACGATGATGCGTTATTTGCTCTATGATACGGCCCAGGGACGCACCAGCCTCAAAAAGGAGATTAATTTTATAGAAAGCTATGTCTCCCTGATGCGGTTGCGGTTTTCTTCCAAAGTCACAGTGACAGTCGATGTGCCAAAGAATATACAGGATATCCAGATACCCCCCATGCTCTTTATCTCTTTCCTCGAAAATGCGTTTAAACATGGGGTGAGCTATCAACACGAATCGTTTGTCCTGTTCAAGCTGGATATTGCCGATCAACGGTTAAATTGTACAATCAAAAACAGCAAGCACGCTTCAAAGGAAATATCTGATTCGCGCTATTCCGGAATTGGACTGACCAACGTAAAGAAGAGTCTTGAACTCCTGTTTGGTAAAGACTATGTTTTGGAAATTGTCGAAAACGAAAATGAATTTACAATCAATTTAAGTGTTCCCTATCATGAAAATTAACTGTTTAGCCATTGATGACGAACCTCTTGCACTGAAGCAGATTGGTTCATACATTGAAAGAACGCCATTTCTTGAATTGACGGCCCTTTGTTCAAGTGCGGTTGAGGCGATGAAATATCTGAACGATCGTAAAATTGACCTGATGTTTGTCGATATCAATATGCCCGACCTGAGTGGGATGGAATTCGTACAATCGTTGGGAAACAAACCGCAGGTGATTTTTACAACGGCCTATAGCGAATATGCCATACAGGGTTTTCAGGTCGATGCCCTTGATTATTTATTAAAACCGATCAGTTATGCCGTTTTCCTCAAATCAGCCAATAAAGCCAACGCCTGGTTCGAAATGAAAAACAAACCCGTAGAAACCCTTCAGGCATCACAGGATTATCTTTTCGTGAAGTCAGACTATAAGCTGATCCGGATCATGCTCTCCGATATCAGTTATATTGAAAGTTCAAATGAATACATTACGATCCACCAGACCAACGAAAAACCGGTCACGACCCTAATGCGGCTCAAGTCGATGGAAGAACAACTTCCCGAAAAACTATTTATGAGGGTTCACCGCTCATTTATTGTCAATTTGGAGAAGGTAAGGGTGATCGAACGCAACCGGATTGTATTCGATTCAAAAACCTACATTCCGATCGGGGATCAATACAAAGAAAAATTCCAGCAATTCGTCGATAAATCGTTTCCGGTTTGAACTTAGACCGGATCAAAAATGTAGTGTGATTAAATTCCCAGATTGACTGGTTTTATCAATCCTTAAATAAAAGTTATGAGATTAAAAAAAAATATAGCAACAAGCGAAGCCGGGTTTATTTTTAATCCCGGTACGGGCGATTCCTATTCATCAAATCCATTGGGCTCTGAAATTCTGTCAAACCTCAAAGATGATATCGACCGAAAAGCGATCATCAATTTGATTTGTTCGAAATACGATGTCGATAAGATCCAGTTTGAAAAAGATTTTGATGATTTTATATCACAGTTGATTGACAACAATTTACTCGATGAATAAACCCGTGAAAATGGAACTAACTAACAAACGAAATTTAGTAATCGCAGTAACCGGGCTAAATGCCATTGATAGCCCGGGTCCCGGAGTAGCCGTTATCCGGGCAATCAGGGAATGTCCCGATTTTGACGTTCGCATCATTGGGTTTAGTTACGAAGCACTTGAACCGGGTATTTATATGCACGACATCGTGGATAAAACTTACCGTATTTCTTATCCCTCAGCTGGGATTGAGCCTTTGTTCGATCGGATAAGGGAGATCCATGAAAAGGAAAATATTGATTTGGTAATTCCCAATTTCGATGCGGAATTGTTCAATTTCATTAAAATCGCCCCTCAACTCAAGAACTTGGGTATCCATACTTTTCTCCCTGACCTGGACCAGTTTGAGGCACGCCACAAAGTGGAACTTTACGAATTTGGCAAGAAGCATAAAATGCTGGTTCCTGCTGACCGTCTCATTTATCAGGTCTCGGAGTTGTCAAAAGCTGCCGAAGATTTGCAATATCCTTTGGTCATAAAAGGAAAATATTACGATGCCACCATTGCCTATACAAGCGAGCAGGCACAAAAAGCTTTTCATCAATTGAAGGCTAAATGGGGATTGCCGATTATTGCACAAGAGTTTATCAATGGGACAGAGATCAACATTGCGGCACTTGGCGACGGAAAAGGGAACACGATCAGTGTTATCCCCATGCGCAAACTTTATATCACCGATAAGGGAAAAGCATGGGCTGGCATTACGATCGACGATTCCCTGTTTACCGATTTAGCCCGTAAGTTCATTAAAGCGACCAATTGGCGCGGAGGATGTGAATTGGAAGTGATGCAAAGTAAGGAAGGCAAACCGTACATTATGGAAGTTAACCCCCGATTCCCGGCCTGGATTTACCTTACCGCCGCAGCCGGTCAAAACCAACCGGCATCGTTGGTGAAGATGGCCCTTGGCCAGACAGTTGAACCATTTACGACCTACGAGGTGGGCAAAATATTTATCCGTTATTCATGGGACCTGATCACAGATGTCAGTCAGTTTCAGATTATCTCGGGAACTGGAGAATTGTAATTGCAGATCAGCTAATTAAAACTTGAAACGTTAAAATGGAAAAGCTAAAATACGAAAGGCCGGTCATTAAAAAACTGAGTACCGGTTTTACAAATAAATTCGGTTCCCAATCGAAGAACGAAGCAGTCACCCATATCGAAGGGGTATGTGTCAATGAGCTTGTCAACAAATACGGCTCACCACTTTTTGTCATTTCCGAAAGGCAAATTCGTCGCAACTTTCAAAATGCCACGCGGATTTTCAGGACCCGTTATCCCAAAGTGCAATTTGCATGGTCGTATAAAACAAATTATTTGAATGCTGTTTGCCGTGTGTTTCATCAGGAAGGGTCATGGGCAGAAGTTGTCTCCGGATTCGAATACGACAAAGCATTGGCAAACGGGGTACCAGGCAAGAAGATCATTTTCAACGGACCTGTTAAGTCGGATGACGAACTGATCAAGGCTGCCAGGAACAACTCGCTGATCCACATCGACCATTTCGACGAATTGTATTCATTGATCAAACTGAGCGATGAACATCAGTTGAAACCACAGGTGGCCATCCGGGTCAATATGGATACCGGCATTCACCCCAAATGGGACCGATTTGGTTTTAACTTCGAAAACGGGCAGGCATGGAATGCGATAACCAGGATTCTGAACAGCGAGAACCTGAACCTGGTGGGGCTCCATTGCCACATCGGGACATTTATGCTGACCACTTCTGCCTATGCCATAGCCGCAGGCAAGTTGTGCGAACTGGCATGGAACCTTAAAGTAAAGCACAACAAAACAATCCAATACCTTGATTTGGGAGGTGGGTTTCCTTCAACAAACACATTAAAAGGATCATACCTTCCAGGTTCCGATACTGTACCCACCATCGATCAGTTTGCCGATGCCATTACTGATGTCATTCTGAATTTTGGCTTTAAACAGGAGGACCTGCCATTACTGATCCTCGAAACCGGTAGGGCACTGATCGACGATGCGGGGTATCTTCTGGGAACAGTCCTGGCCAACAAACGGCTTTCCGACGGGAGCCGTGCGACCATCCTTGACTTTGGCGTCAATTTGTTATTCACTTCATTCTGGTACGAACACAAAGTCAGTCCCGCGCAGGAGTGTGGCCAGCATACTGAAGATACGGTCCTGTACGGCCCGTTATGTATGAACATTGATGTGATCCGCGAAAACATCACATTGCCACTGCTCCAGAAAGGCGACCGATTGGTTGTACATAAGGTCGGTGCCTACAACATGACCCAATGGATGCAATTTATAACCCTTCGTCCAAATATTCTGATGATCGATATCGACAACAACATCCATGTGATCCGGAAAAACGAAACGCCCGAATATATCGAATCGGTTGAGCAGATTCCACCACACTTATCCAATTTATAAGTAAAATGCCCATCAGACGTTACCTACATGCTTTTCGAGAAATCATTCTGCCCGCAACGCTGAACAGTTATTCTGTCGTCTTCTTCCTAAATAACAAAGTATTTGCGGTAGGGATAATGGCGATTACATTTTTCAATTTTTTCGCAGGACTAAGCGGCTTGATTTCAACGCTTGCCAGTATTCTGATTGCCAATGTAATGGGTTTTGACAAACTGCAATTAAAGAAGGGGTTATTCAGTTTTAATGCATTGCTTGTCGGAATAGGTATGGGTACATTTTTTGATCCGGGAACAGTCTATTTCAGTTTGCTTTTGCTTGCATCGCTCCTGACATTGATCCTATCAGTCACCCTAAGCGGGTGGCTGGGAAAATATGGTTTGCCTTATCTTAGCCTGCCGTTTGTGATCAGTTTCTGGTTTATTGTACTCCCTTCCTCGATGTTCGAAAATCTTGGCCTTACCCAACGAAATGTTTACTGGATCAACGAAATGTACACAATAGGTGGAAACAACCTGCTTACTTTTTTTCAAACAATTGATAATCTTTCAATGAATAACTCTTTAGACATTTATCTGAGGTCGATGAGCTCGATTGTCTTCCAGAACAACATCATTGCAGGAATACTAATTGCCGGGTTATTGCTTTACAGCTCCAGAATCGCATTTTCCCTTTCGGTGATCGGTTACATATCTGCCTCCTTATTTGCCACATTTACCGGATCTGAGGCGGCCAGTATTTCGTATTACAACATTGGTGCTAATTACATGATGGTCGCCATCGCGTTGGGAGGGTTCTTTGCGATTCCTTCACGCTTTTCCTATCTCTGGACAATTTTACTGGTGCCCCTCACCTCGTTGGTTTTACTGTTTATGACAAAATTTTTTGGCGCAATTCACCTACCCATATTTTCACTGCCATTTTCGTTAGTTGCCATTTTGTTTATCTATTTTCTCATGATGAGGAAAAACCCGACATCCCTGATATTGACGCCCATCCAACTCTATTCTCCGGAGGCCAATTTGTACTCCTACTCCAACAATAAAAGCAGGCTCGCGAATTTGCTTTATTTTCCTCTCCATCTCCCTTTTTGGGGTGAATGGATGGTAAGTCAGGGCCACAATGGAGAATATACCCACAAAGGGGATTGGGGAAAGGCATATGACTTCATGCTGCTCGATGGAGAGCAGAAAACTTATCAATCACGGGGCCTCTTGTGCGAAAACTACTATTGTTACAACAAACCGGTATTGGCTCCTGCTGACGGGATTGTGGAAGCGATAACCGATCAGATTGATGACAACGATATCGGCAAAGTCAATTCGATCAACAACTGGGGTAATACAATTATAATCAGACATCTTCCAGAACTCTTTACCCAGATATCCCACCTTAGGAAAGGGACATTTAAAGTGGCAAAGGGAGATCATGTAAAACGTGGCGATTTATTGGCGCTTTGTGGCAATTCAGGTCGTTCACCACAACCACATATCCATTTTCAGGTTCAGGCCTCTCCCAATCTTGGCGCAAAAACAATTGACTATCCTTTTGCCTATTATTTCAACCTAAGGGATAATAAAAATGAACTGACCTCTTATTCAAGGCCAAAGGAAGGTGATCTGGCCACAGATTTACGGACACATACTTTGCTCAAATCATCGTTCGCGATGTCGCCCAATTCCATTTTCAATTTTTGCTCCACCAATGAAAATGGCGCTGAAAATAAAGAACAGTGGGAGGCTTTTACAGACGCATGGAATTATAAATACCTTTATTGTAAAGAGACTGATTCAATTGCCTATTATGTCAACGATGGTGGAATGTTTTACTTCACAACATTTTATGGTGACAAAAAATCGCTTCTTTATTATTTTTACATGACAGCCTACAAGGTTTTGCTGGGATATTATGAAGGTCTCGTCATTTCAGATGAATTATCCATAAATGCGTTGTCTGATAAAAAGTTAAGTATATGTCTCCACGATTTTATCGCTCCTTTTAGCCAACGTATCCATGCAAATTACAGCATGAAATTTGCAGATGCCGACAATGTGTTTGATCCGAAAATGCTCACCTTATCTTCCGAAATTCAGGTTTCAGTTTTCGGGAGGATCCATCTTGAAAGTAAAGGTACCATAACTTTGGAAGAAAGCCAGATCAAAAAATTTACCTACAGCAACAAAAATACAAAAATTGAAGCAAAATGTATAAATATCTGATTATTTGTCTATTAACCTATCCAACGTTGTTAAGGTCGCAGGAGAAGCTGTCCTATCAAAAGGTGGATAGCCTTACTTACCAATACTTCCTTAAAGGCCAATGGAAAGAATTGATTGACTTTTCGCAAAAAGCTGAAAAACAAGAAATTAATTTCAAATACCTTCACCAGCGTCTTGGATATGCCTACTTTATGAAATCCGACTATTTTGCCGCAGAGCATCAATATGAGCAAGCCTTCGACTTCGACCATTTTGATCCTGTTACACTTGAATATCTTTATTATTGCAGGCTTTATACAGGATCTGAGGAATGCTCGCGCTATTTTGCCAGAAATCTCGATGTTCAAACCCTGAAACAATTGCATGTATCAAAAATTACGCCTGTTGACCAGGTTGAGGCCGAATACAATTATAAGACCAATGATGCAATTACCCGATCCGATCCATCGTATTACCGGATTGGGATCAAAACGCTGTTGGGATATCAGTTATCGTTGACACAGTCGGTCTCCTATTTCGGACAAACAATCGATGCCGAATCTGTAAAACAACCCGAATACTATGCCCTGCTACGATGGCAACCGACATCAAAAATTCAGATAAAAGGTGCTTTTCATGGGATAAATACTAAAATCGGAATTTACAATTATCCGGCATATATGGGATTTCTGGGAGTATCCTCACAACTCAGCCGTTTCAATATTGAAGGGAATGTGTCTGTTTTAAAACTCGATACCTCAACTGTTCAACAATTCGGGATCCAGGCCGGAGTTGTTTTACCCGGAAGGTCAAACCTCTATTTTACCGGCACATTGAATGCGATGTCAGAAAGCAGTTCAACAAGGGCAGTTTATTCCCAATCGGCAGGTTTAAGGTGTTATAAAAACCTTTGGGCAGAGGCAAATGTCACAATGGGCAACCTCAGGAACTACAGCACCCTTGATGCCCTATATGTTTACAATACAATTGATCCGACTGTTTTCAGAACAGGTTTAACCATATTTTACCAGCTCAATCAACACATTACCTTAATTGGTAATTTTACCTACGATCAAAAAGAGTTTAATAGCAGTTTAATTAATCATCAACACTACAATCAATTATCAATTTCAGGAGGAATAAAATGGAAACTATGAGAAAACTCACATTAATAACAGGATTTTTCCTGATTTCGGTGCTTTCGTTTGCACAAACCAACCCGGAACTGCAAACAGCCTTTAGTAAGAGCTATGTCGCCGAAAATGCCGGCAATTACACGGCTGCGATCAACGAGTTAAAACCGATCTACCAGGCAGATAATTACATTGTCAATATCAGGTTGGGTTGGCTAAACTATCTTTCAAAGCAATATACCGAGTCGATCGCCTACTTCGAAAAAGCGATTGCCCTTAAACCTTATGCAATCGAAGCCCGAATGGGATGTGTAAGACCATTAAGTGCCATTGAAAACTGGGAAAAAGTAAAAACGCAGTATCTCGAAATTTTAAAAATTGATCCACAGAATACGACCACCAATTATTGGTTAGGTGTAATTTATTATAACAGAAAAGATTATAAATCAGCTACAAAACTCTTTGAAAAAGTCGTTAACCTGTATCCGTTGGATTACGATTCTGTCATTATGCTGGCCTGGGCAAAACTGAACAGCGGCAGTCCGGCTGATGCCAAAGTATTGTTCCACCAGGCACTGATCATCCGTCCCAACGATGCCTCGGCACTTAGCGGACTAAAACAGATCAATTAAGTTTTGGAGCACGCACGATTGAAATCGCTTTCCCCTGAATTGAAGAATGAAGGAATTGATAAACCAAATATTGGTTACTTGTTCAGTTAGATGGAGTTTGTTTTAGTATGAAGGCCTTGTGAAAGCAAGGCCTTCTTTTTATGCTTTAGATTTTTCAGATTCTTCAACAAGATAGGGAGCAGTACCAAAGAAGCAAACACAATCCATAATGCCCCGACTGTTTCGCACTGAAATTTTTGAGTCCCATCTTCATCAGAACAAAGGTACTGCCCCAGCTAAAGGCAAGCAACATCCTAATGGCAAACTGAAACCACCGATTTTCCCTGATCATAAAAGTAATTTTTAGCTGCCAAAGCTAGTACATTTTGAATTTGAAGCCAGCTTATCCTAATTGTCATTCACCAGAATCCACTCGGTTCCCAACCGCATAAAAATTGTTATATTTGTAAACGTAAAACCAACTCGTTTGTGATTAAATCGGAAAAAAATGATTACAGTTCAGTCTGGAACTTGTTTATTACTGATGGCAATCAGGAAGCCCTTGGCATGATCTACTTCAGTCATTATGATCTGCTTTATAATTTTGGATTACGTTATACGAATGATAAACAGATAATTGAGGATGCAATTCAAGATATTTTCAGCTATTTTCTCAAATCTGCAGGTAAACTTTTACCTGTAAAAAATTTAAGGGCTTTCTTACTCCAGTCGTTTCTCCATCAGTTGATCTTTGACCTTAAAAAACGGAACCGGCACAAAAATTCAAGTCAGTTGCCAGGAAATCTTGAAGGACATGAACCCGAAGTGAACGATATTTTTGAACAGGAGTGGAACAACCAACTGGGGAAAACCATTTCCAAATGTTTGGAACATCTTTCGGTAAAACAAAAGGAGGCCATCTTTCTCCGGTTCCAAAGCGAACTTTCATACGATGAAATCGCTGTCATACTGGGAATAACTGTCGATTCTTGCTATAAATTGGTTTACCGGGCCTTAAAGGATCTTCGCCAGGAAGTTAACCAACTGGAGCAAGGGAGTCAACATCTGATGAGGATTTTATTGGGGAAATAACTTGTATTGGCAACTGTACCCGTTTATTCACCCGAAGCTTTCCGATGAGACCTTCGCATTACAAAGAGCCTGAATTTTAGGCTATTGAATTCACTGTCCTTTAACCACGAAATATTTTTTAACTAAAATCATAAAATAAGTTAAAAATTCTGTCCAGATTTTCAATTAGCTTCACTCTATGTGCAAAATGGGACAAACGAATGGATCTTAATCATTTCAATTCATTTACGGCAGAAGATTTTTTGATGGATGAACTTTTTCTGGAGATAGCCGGAAGAGGCCCTTATGCCATCGAAGAATTAAAGGACCAGTTCCCATCAAAAAGAGATGAGATAGAGTTTGCAGTTGAGCTTCTCCACAATATCGGGCAAACCGACTTTCACCAGTCTCCCGAAAAAAAACTTGAACAATGGAACAAAATCCTTGTCCGAAATAAAAGAACAAGATGGTTAGGTTGGGTCAAATATGCCGCTTCGTTTCTTTTGATTGCCGGCAGTTCAGCAATTGCACTTTTGCATTTTAGGCAACGCCCCGCAATTGAAAGCTTTGTTTCATCCACAGCAGTAAATTATCAGAATACTGAACTGATACTCGCAGATGGGAAACATGTCGGGATTAGCAGGAAACAATCAAATGTAAAATATTCAGCAGATGGGGCGGGGGTTATGGTCAACGATACCGCCGAAATGAAACAAACGGTTGTGGAAGGTTCATTCAACCAAATGATTGTGCCTCATGGAAAACGTTCGTTTATCCAGCTTTCCGACGGCACCAAGGTATGGATCAATTCAGGTTCACGGTTGGTATTTCTCCCTGTTTTCAAAGGGAACATAAGGGAGGTTTTTCTTGAAGGTGAAGCTTACTTTGAAGTTCAGAAAGACCAGAAACGTCCTTTTTATGTCAGAACAAATGCTTACAATGTGAAGGTTTACGGGACCCGATTTGATGTTCAGGCCTATAAGGAAGATAATGAATACAATACAATCCTGATGGAAGGTAAGGTCAGTCTTGAAATGAAACATGGGTCAAAGTTTTCAAAAGAGCTTTTTTTGTTGCCAAATCAGAAAGCTGCTTTAACCAACAGCAATAATGACCTGTTGATTACCGAGGTTGACAATATTGACAATTATACGGCATGGAAGGATGGTTACCTGATCTTTAAAAACGAACCTTTCCCCGACGTACTCAGGAGGGTCTCCCACTATTATAACATTGTGATCGAACCTAATATAAAAATAAGTGACAAGCGCGTTTCGGGAAAACTTGACTTAAAGGACAATCCGGTGCGTGTACTTGACGGTTTAGCGGTCATTTCTAAAGCAAGGTATGCAAAGCAAGAAAATAAATACGTTTTTTATGAGTAAATAAAATGGTCCGGTAAAAAAAACCGGTCGATGCTCGCAACATCAACCGGCTAATAATCAGTTATGCCAAATGGCACAGTATTAAATTAAAACAGTTCAAAATTATGAAAAAAAATTCGGATGTCCGCTCTTTCTGCTTAGGGAAGAGGTTAAAAGTTAATTTGCTAGCTATGAAACTATTAGCGGTTTTACTCTTTGCTGGTTCGATGGCAGTGTCGGCCAATTCCTATTCGCAGAAGACTAAAATTGACCTTCAGCTTCGCAATTCTTCGCTGACCGACATTTTCAGTTCGATTGAAAAATCAAGTGAATTCATCTTTTTCTATGATGATGCGATCATTAATGAGAACATCACCAAGTCGATTGAGATAAAAGGGGAAAGAATTGAAAAAATCTTAGAGCAACTTTTCGAAGGGACAGATGTCTGCTTTAAAATCGACGACAGGCAGATTTTCCTGTACAAAAAGGATGATATGAAGTCGCTCAACCCGCTGATTGCTGCGAGTATTGCACAACAACAGCAAACCAAGTCAGTTACCGGAAGTGTGAAAGACCAGAAGGGCGAGGCGATACCGGGAGTTACGATCATCGTAAAAGGGACAACGACCGGGGTAATATCCGACGGTGCAGGGAATTTCTCAATCAAGGTTCCTAATAACCAAGCTGTTTTGCAGTTTTCGTTTGTTGGTTATACCACACAGGAGGCAAAAGTCGGGACATTAAATAGTGTAAACGTTGTAATGGCCGAGAGTACGGTCAATCTTGACGAAATGGTCGTGACTGCTCTTGGTATTAAAAAGGAGGCCAAGAAATTGGGCTATTCGACCACTTCAGTCAACAAAGATGCCATTTTGACCAACCGTACCACCAATGTTGGGAACAGTTTGCAGGGGAAAGTTGCAGGTTTGAACGTATCGGCTCCGGCTGGCGGCCCTGGAGGTTCCTCTAAAATCCGTATCCGCGGACAGTCTTCATTCGGTGGCAACAACTCACCATTGATTATTGTAAATGGTGTCCCAATCAACAACTCAGCTATTTCAGCCGGTGGTTCTGCAGGCAATGGTACGGGAAACCCTACAGGTGGCTCATCCGACCAGGGAGATGGTTTACAGAGTATCAACCAGGACGATATCGAATCGATGACCGTTCTTAAAGGTGCGGCAGCAGCAGCTTTATATGGATTCCGTGCTAAAGACGGAGCCATCATCATTACAACAAAAAGCGGTAAAGGCAAGGAAGGGATCGGTGTTGAACTAACCTCCAATTTCCAGGCTGATAAAGCACTCGATTATACCGATTTCCAATACGAGTATGGTCAAGGTGAATACGGCAAACGTCCTACATCTGTAGCTGAGGCACAGAGTTCAGGTGTTCATAGTTTTGGTGAAAAGTTCGACGGTGCATTGACTCCTCAGTTTGACGGAAGC
>TBL_comb47_HYPODRAFT_10004731_pt1 | contig 15526 bp, 9 predicted proteins | sample TroBogypolimnion_40_FD_10682 | JGI IMG/M metagenome (IMG submission 10682)
GTTCCTCTATGAATCCTACGACATCAAGGCGCCGCGCACGCTGAAGCGGCGCGATGGAAAATTCTGGACGCTCTACGGCGCGTATCCGCGGCAGGGCGGCTACGAGTTGCGGCCGGGCAGCGAGGGCGTGGCGTGCAGCAGCGACGGCCTGCGCTGGGAGCGCGCGCAGGCGCAGCCGGTCCTCTCGACGCACGACGCGGACTGCGGCGCGTGGGAAAAAGATTGCGTCTATCAGCCGTGGCTCGTCGAACACGAGGGACGCTTCTTCGATTTCTATAATGCCGCGAACGGCCACGTCGAGCAGAGCGGACTGGCGTTCTCCGGCGACCTGCTGAACTGGACGCGGCACACGGCGAATCCGGTGCTGCGCAACCGCGCGGGCGGCTACGACGAAAAATTCTGCTCCGACCCGAAGGTGTTCCGCGATGGCGATCACTGGACGATGTTTTATTTCGGCGTCGGCCGCGGCGGCGCGCACATCATGATCGCGTTCTCGCGCGACCTGCTGCACTGGACCGCGCACCCGGAGCCGCTCTACAAGGCGGGCGGCAACCCGAGCGGGCTCGACAAACAATACGCGCACAAAATCGCGCTCGTGTTCAACCCGAAGAACGAAACCTTCTACATGTTTTATAACGCCGTCCCCGGCCAGCGTGGCGCGACCGGCGGTCGCGGCATCGGCCTGCTCACCAGCAAGCCGCTCGCCAGCGCGGCGCAGGAGTGAACCATGGATCGCTATAACCTGATCAGCTTCGGCAGTCTCTTCGTGTTGATTTTTCTTGGCTGGTTGTGTTCCAACAACCGGCGCGTGTTCAACTGGCGCGCGGTGGCGTGGGGACTGACGCTGCAACTGCTGTTCGGCGCGTTCATCTTTTTTGTGCCGGCGGGTGCGACAACATTTCTGTGGCTCAACGACGGGCTCAACAAGGTGCTCGATGCCGCGCAGGCGGGCATCAAGTTCTGCTTCGGCCCGCTCGCCGCGGGGCCGGGCCAGCCGGGCTCCATCGGCTTCATCCTCGCGTTCCAGGCGCTGCCGACCATTGTCTTTTTCGCGACGCTGATGGATGTGCTCTACTACCTGAAGGTGATGGAATATGTCGTGATGGGTTTCACCAAACTGTTCTCGAAGCTGATGCGCATCAGCGGCGCGGAATCGCTTTGCACGGCGAGCAATATCTTCGTCGGCATCGAGGCGTCGGTGATCGTGCGGCCCTATCTGGCGACGATGACGCGCTCGGAACTCGGGCTCGTGCTGACGAGCGGTTTCGCGACGGTCGCATCGAGCACGCTCGGCCTCTACGTGATGCTGCTACACCAGACGTTCCCGACCATCGCGGGTCATTTGATGAGCGCCTCGCTGCTGGGCGCGCCGGCCGCGATCATCATGTCCAAGCTGGTGCTGCCGGAGACGGAGCAGCCGGAGACGCTCGGGAAGATCGTCGCGCCGCACTACGAAAAACCGTCGAGCCTGATCGAGGCCGCGATCAACGGCGCGAACGCCGGCGGGCGGCTCGTGATGGGCATCATCGTGCTGCTGCTCGCGTTCCTCGGTTTGATGGAGCTGCTGAATCTGGGACTCGATGGCGTCGCCGTGCTCGCGGAAAAAATATTTCACGTGCAGTGCAACCTGCGTCTGGAAAATCTGCTCGCCTACGTTTTCTATCCCTTCGCGCTGCTGATCGGCGTGCCGCCGGCCGACGCGTGGGAAGTGGGCCGGCTGCTCGGTATGCGATTGGTGCTGACGGAGGTACCCGCCTATCAGGAACTCGCGCGCCTGATGGCGACGGGCGGCCTGCATTACGGTCGCAGTGCGGTGCTGGCGAGCTACGCGCTGTGCGGCTTCGCGCACGTCGCGAGCGTCGCGATTTTCGTCGGCGGCACCGCCGCGCTCGCGCCCAGCCAGACGAAAAATCTGGCCGCCGTCGCCCTGCGCGCGCTGCTCGCGGCCACGCTCGCCTGCCTGATGATCGCCGCCATCGCCGGCACCTTCTACGGCCACGGCGCGCTGGTGCTGAACGTGAAGTGAGGCGCGCGGTTTTCCAAGGATTGGAAAGTTTCGGCGTGACTTTTTCCAAGGTTTGGAAAAACACAGGCTTTCCTTTTCCAATCCTTGGAAAACCGCGCGCCGGGGGACGTTTTCACTTGTCGGCAGGGGGTCGCTTCCGTATAGTCCCGCGCTTTGCAGTTAGACAGGAGCAGTGATATGGCATTCAAGTGTGACATTTGTGGTAAGGGCCCGCGCGCGGGCAATCGCATCATCCGGCACGGTCTGGAGAAGAAAAAAGGCGGCATCGGCCTGCATACGACGGGCATCACGGGCCGCCGTTTCATGCCGAACCTGCAGACGGTTCGCGTCCGCGAGGGCGGCAGCGTGCTGACCAAGCGCGTGTGCACGGGTTGTCTGAAGGCCGGCAAAGTCGCCAAGGCCTGACGCCCGCTGCTGCGTTGGCGTAGGAGCATCCGGCCATGGCAGACGAAACCAAATCCAAGACCGCGGAACTCCGCGTTGATGGCAAGGTGTTGAACCTGCCGATGATGGAGGATCGCGCCGGCTACCGGGCTGTGGATATCCGCAGCCTCTGGAAGGACGCACGGGTCTATACCTACGATCCGGGTTTCGGTTGCACCGTGTCCTGCCAGAGCGCCATCAGCCACGTGGATGGCGAGCAGGGCAAGCTGCTCTACCGCGGCTATCCCGTCGAGCTGCTCACCGAGCACTGCTCGTTCATCGAAGTTGCCTATCTGCTGATCCACGGCACGCTGCCGAACCACGAGCAGTCGGAAAAATTCTCCGCGCTGTTCAACCGCCACTCGATGATCCACGAGGACATGCGCACGTTCTTCCGGCGCTATCCCGAGCGCGCGCATCCGATGGCCGTGCTCTCCGCGATGGTCGTCTCGCTCTCCAGTTTTTATCCCGAGGTCGAGAACACCGAGGAAGACATCGATATCGCCGCCACGCGCCTGCTCTCCAAGCTGCGCACCATCGCGGCGTTCTCCTACAAGAAATCCATCGGCGAGCCCGTCAGCCAGCCGAGCTACAAACTTTCCTACTGCGCGAATTTCCTGAACATGATGTTCAGCTCGCCGGTGGTGGACTATCAGGTTGACCCGGTCATCGTGCGCGCGATGAACCAGCTGTTGATTTTGCACGCCGACCACGGCCAGAACTGCTCGACCAGCACCGTGCGCCTCGTCGGCAGCAGTGGCGCGAACCTCTACGCCTCGATCTGCGCCGGCATCTGCGCGCTCTGGGGCCCGCTCCACGGAGGCGCCAACCAGGAAGTCGTCGAGATGCTAGAACGCATCCAGCGCGAAGGCGGCAACGTGGATAGCGCGATTGCGCAGGCCAAGGACAAGGCGAACCCGCGCCGCTTGATGGGCTTTGGCCACCGCATCTACAAGACCTACGACCCGCGCGCCGCCATCGCCAAAAAGATTTGTCACGACGTGCTCGCGCGCCTCGGCAAGCACGACCCGCTGCTGGATCTGGCGGTTGAGCTGGAAACCAAGGCGCTGGCCGATCCCTACTTCGTCGAGCGCAAACTTTATCCGAACGTGGACTTCTACACGGGCATCACCTATCGCGCGATGGGCTTCCCCACCGACATGTACACCGTGCTCTTCGCGCTCGGCCGGCTTCCCGGCTGGATCGCGCAGTGGCAGGAACTCAAGCGCGACCCGCACCAGCGCATCGGCCGCCCGATGCAGCTCTATACCGGCGAGATGAACCCCGACTTCGTCCCGATCGAGCAGCGCTCCTGATTTGCGCCGCAGCATTCCGTTCCCAGCACACACGCGCGACCTCTCTCGTGTTCGCACCTCAAGAGAAGTTTTCTTGTGGGCGGGAGCTCCGCTCCCGCTTGCATCGGATCAGGCGGATTCTTTCTCCGCGCTCCTGAAGCGGCGGCCTCCCGGCTCCTTCAAAGCACTACGCCGGGACAAGCAGACCTCGGCTACAGCAAGACAGCGCAACGCCCTTGACTCCGCGGCGATGCTGCTTATGCTGCGCGCAACGAGGTTACACATGACGCAATGGGAATATCAGACGGTTTCGCTCGCGCAGTCTTCGGGGCTGATCAACAACGGCACGCTCGACGTGCCTACAATGCAGACGTGGCTGAACCGGCTCGGTGCCGAGGGCTGGGAGCTGGTCTCCGTGTTCACCACCGATAGCGATGGCTACAGTCGCTTCGCCAACTGCGTCTTCAAGCGCCCCATCCAACACGCGCCCCCGCCGCCGCTGCCGGGTTGATCGAAATCCTGGCGCACGTATTCGCAAAGGAGTTGAACCATGACACAAACCGAAGAGCACCTGAAACTGCTGTCGCTGTTTCATTATATCGTCGGCGGGTTGACGGCCTTGTTCGCGTGCTTTCCCTTCATCCATCTGGCGCTGGGTATCGCCCTGTTGTACGGAGCGATGGATGGCAAGGAGCCCGCGCCCCGGTTCATCGGCTGGATGTTTGTTGTTATCGCGACCGTGTTTATTTTGCTCGGCTGGATCATGGCCGGGCTCATCGTTGCGGCGGGACGGAAACTCCAGCGGCGCAGGGCGCGTACCTTCTGCCTCGTGGTGGCGGGCATCGAATGCCTGATCGTGCCCTTCGGCACCGTGCTCGGCGTCTTCACCATCGTTGTCCTGATGCAGGACACCGCGCGGGAATTGTTCGCCGTACAAACTCCAACGCTGGACACATCGGCTTCAGAGCGAGGTGCTGCATGAGAAACGTGTGCGTTGTGTTGCTGCTCGCGCTGCTTGCCGGCTGCGTTGCGTCGCAGGTGCACAGCTCGTTCGCCGAACGGCAGAAAAAATATCTCGCCGATCTGCCGCTGGAGCGCGACCGCCAGTGGGGGCCGTGCGAGTGCACCTACCAATTCCTCACCGATACCGGCGCGGCGGGCGTGCCGGTGGTTGTGCAGGCGCTGGATAGCTTCAATGGCCCGACCAACGTTCTGATGCGCGCGCTGATCGTGGATGGCGCGAGCTACTACAGCAACGGCACCAACACGCTCGTCGCGCCGATCATGGACCGCGCCACCCGCGACGGCGCCGCCGACGTGCAAGCCGTCGCCAAGCGCTGGCTGGAAAAGCAACACAAGAAATGAATCCGCCCTAACGCTCTTCCAAGCACTTGAAAAGGAGCTTGTTTGAGTTTCCAGTTCTTGGAAAACTTGCGTCGGTGACTATGAAACTTATCCGTTTTGCATCCTGCGGCCTGTTGCTGATTGGATTGGCATTCTGCGTGGGTTGCGTTACTTCCGAGACCGATGCTACGGCTTATACACCACCACCACCCAATGTTGACGATGCCAGCGAAACCCTCCAAAATCAATTGTTCGCCAGCGTCCCTTTTTTGGCCAAGCAGCAGATCTACCTTGTGCCGAAAACTACACACGATGCGTTTTATCAAATCATGCTTTTTCTGAACGCAGGTATGCAATCCGAAGCGCTCGCCGCTTTGGATAGACTTCAGAGCCTGCAACCCGAACTCTGCATGGAAGATGCCTTCGGAATATTTAAGAAGGCGACCGCCTGTGCCGCGTGGGATGTGGCGCAGCAGATCGTAGAGCGATATGGCGACCGAAACGCCTGGATTGGTCTGGGGGAATTACGCGCGCATTGGCAGCACCTGTGCTGGAATGATGCGCAGGTTGATGCCTGGCTGGCCGCCAAAGCGCCTGGGACAAATAATTTCTGGATTGAGACGCGAGTCCACTTTCTTGCCGCAAGCACGAAAGGCGATCAACTGGTGGCGGAACTGGAGAAGAAAGCCCAACAACATCCTCGTGATATGGGGGCCACCTTCCTGTTTTTTAATGCGTTGGATGCTTTGCAGGACGATTGCCCATCCAAAACCAATCGCTGGGATCTGTCGTGGATGACGCAAGTGCTGCGTCCCACGAAATCGTCAGAGGCTGCTGCTATCGCCGATATGTTGGCATATCACCAGAACACCAAGGCTGCTGAATTTTTTTACACCCGAGCCATGCGGATCAAACTTAGCGCGGACGAGGTGAAGGAACAAACTGGCATTCAGGACAAGCGAAACCCGGATGAGATTCGTGCCGCGTGGGCCGTGAGGTTACGCATGAATTTGACAGAAGTGCTGCTCGACTTGCAGCGTCCACAAGAAGCCCACCAGTTGATGTCAGAAACGGAGGCCATCCGCCAACAATATCAACTGGAGCCGGACTTGGTCCGCATCGGTAAACTGGAGGCTGCATGCAAGCTGCATGATTATGCTGACAAGCTTAAACAGGAAGAGCCAGTCTGTGGACAGGCTCCCCAATACTGGAAGAAACTCGTCGAATATTATCGCGGGCGCCAAGATACGGTCCAAGAAGAAGAAGCCCTAAAGCGCGGACTGGCCCTGACCACGCCTGTGGACAAAGCCAGCCCGGAAGTATATTCAAACCCTCGACTGGAGGATCATCATTGCTGGTTTATGCGCGAGTATTTGACTTTTTTGGAACGGACCAAGCGGACCAACGCTGCCTGTGCCTTGGCTTACCGCATGTTGGCAACGGCTCCGCCAGAATCGGAATCAGCCTGTTGGGCCGCCTATCAAGTATCGGAGCATTTACAACTCAACCCCGCCTACGAGGAAATGCTTTGGCGTTGGCTTGGTGCCCAACCCCATCTTGCGGAATGGACGCTGGAACGTTTGCTCAAGGCCGCACCCAAGGACAAACAGGAAAGTTATCTCCGGCGTGCCGCGCAACTCGTGCGGCAAAGTCACATGGCAAGTGCTGCTTGTTTTGGACATGTCCTTACAGAGATGGGCCTATTTAAGGAAGCCCTCCCGTGGCTGCGTGAGTCCATAACCGACCGCTCTATCTATTGGTCCAGCGATCGCGAGGCTGTGACCGATCTCTTCAATGTTTATCTTGCTCTGCTGGATTGGCGTCATGCTGAAGAACTCCTTCCCTCCATCGTGCGGGATCTTGGCGGGAACCCCGCCAAACTGATGGCGCGTATCGCCGCCACTGCCGCCAAAGCGGAGGCCAAGGCAGATGCCGTACGGTTGTGGCGGCAAGTCATCAATCTTTGTCCGATGGAATTTGAGCATCTCGACGAATTGGTACAGTCCGGATTGAGGGATGAACTGGTACGACTCTATCGCGACCTTGCTCGCCAGATGTCAAACTCGCAAGCGCCATCATGCGCGCTGAAGCTCCTCCACGCCAACTGATCCGCTCCTGCTGCGCAGAGGAAGCGCTCGCGTGCATACACGTTTCCAAGGATTGGAAAGTCGAGCCCTAGGTTTTTCCAAGCATTGGAAAATCTCGGCGTTGTCTTTTCCAATCCTTGGAAAAGACCAAGGTAAGCCTTGGCGTTCAACGGACGGGATGGACGATATGGACTCTATGGACGGGTTGTTCGGAGGCGAAAGCAGTACGTCCATTCTGTCCATCTTGTCCAGAATGTGAAAATTTCCCGAAACTTTCCAAGGTCTGGAAAATCAATTCCAATGTATGAAAAAACCGGCCGGGGTTCCGTGAGGAAACCCGGCCGGTACGCTTACCGCTTGGGTCGCGGTATTACTTGCCGGCGATGGCCGCTTGGGCCGCCGCGAGGCGCGCGATCGGAACGCGGTAGGGCGAGCAGCTGACGTAGTTCAAGCCCGCCTTGTAGCAGAACTTGACGCTGTTGGGATCGCCACCGTGTTCGCCGCAGATGCCGCACTTGAGGTCTGGCCGCGTCTCGCGACCGGCCTTGACCGCCATCTGCACCAACTGGCCGACGCCACCCTGGTCCAAGGTCTGGAAGGGATCGGTCGGGAGGATCTTCTCGGCGAGGTACGCCGGGAGGAACGTGCCGATGTCGTCGCGGCTGAAGCCGAACGTCATCTGCGTGAGATCGTTGGTGCCGAAGCTGAAGAACTCCGCGCTCTCCGCGATCTGGCCGGCGACGAGCGCCGCGCGCGGAATCTCGATCATCGTGCCGACCATGTACTTCACCTTGGACTTGCGGTCCTTGATGATTTTGTCGGCGGTCTCGCGGATGATCTTCGCGCAGAAATCCACCTCGGCCTTCGTGCCGACGAGCGGGACCATGATCTCCGGGAAGACCTTGATCTTCTGCTTCTCGACGTTGCACGCGGCCTCGATGACCGCCTGGGTCTGCATGACGCAGAGTTCCGGGTAGGTGATCGAGAGGCGGCAGCCACGGTGACCGAGCATCGGGTTCATCTCGTGGAGCTGCTTGACGCGCTGGGCCACGACCGCGGCGCTGACGCCGAGGCGCTGGGCCATCTCGGCCTGCGCGGGTCCGTCGTGCGGCACGAACTCGTGCAGCGGCGGATCGATCAGGCGGATGGTGACCGGCAGGCCGTTCATCGCCGTGAAGATGCCTTCGAAGTCGCCGCGCTGGAGCGGGAGCAACTTCGCGAGCGCCTTTTCGCGGCCGGGCAGGTCGTTGGCGAGGATGAACTCGCGGACGGACCAGATGCGGTCGCCTTCGAAGAACATATGCTCGGTGCGGCACAGGCCGATGCCTTCCGCGCCGAAGTTACGCGCAGCCTGCGCATCCTTCGGAAGGTCGGCGTTGGTGCGGACTTTCATCTTGCGGGACTTGTCCGACCAGTCGGAGATCTGCTTGTAGATCTTGTAGATCGGGTGCTTGATCGCGTCCTTGTTGCCGTGGACGACGCCGGACACCACGGGGCTGGCTTCCGTCGGGATCTGGCCTTCGTAGACGATACCGGTCGAGCCGTTGAGGCTGATCCAGTCGCCATCCTTGAGCAGCTTGGTGCCGCAGGTGACGGTCTTGTTCTTGTAGTCAATCTGCATCGTGCTCGCGCCGGTGATGCAGCACTTGCCCCAGCCGCGCGCGACGACGGCCGCATGGCTCGTCATACCGCCGGTGGTCGTCAGGATGCCCTGCGCGGCCCACATGCCGCCGACATCTTCCGGGCTCGTCTCGTGACGGACGAGGATCAGCTTCGCGTTCGCGTCGCCCTTGATGATCTCTTCGGCTTCGTGCGCGTCGAAGACGATCTTGCCGACGCCGGCGCCGGGGCCCGCGGGCAGACCGGAGGTCAGGGGCTTGGCCTTCTTCTCTTCCTTCACGTCGAAGATCGGGAAGAGGAGCTGTTCGAGGTCGCCGCCGCTGACGGTCATGAGCGCCTGTTCCGGGGTCAGGACCTTCTCCTGCGCCTTGCCGGTATAAACGTCTTTGCCCGTCGCCATTTCGACCGCCCAGCGGACGCCGGCGAGGCCGGTGCGCTTGGCGTTACGGGTCTGGAGCATCCAGAGTTTGCCGCGTTCCACGGTGAACTCGACGTCCTGCGGATACTTGTAGTGCTTCTCGAGCTTGCGCATGATCTCGTGCAGCTGCACGCTCGCGGCCTTCCACAGCGGGTTCGGCTCGTTGACCATGTCGTCGAGTTGCTTCGGCGTGCGGATGCCGGCGACGACGTCTTCGCCCTGCGCGTCAATCAGGTATTCGCCCATCGGCTTGGAAGCGCCGGTCGAGCCATCGCGCGTGAACGCCACGCCCGTGCCGGAATCTTCGCCCATGTTGCCGAACACCATCGAGCAGATGTTGACCGCGGTGCCGATCATGCCGGTGATCTTGTTGATCTGGCGGTACTTCTCGGCGCGCTCGCTGTTCCACGAACCGAACACGGCGTTGATCGAGAGCCGGAGCTGCTCCATCGGATCCTGCGGGAACGGCTTCTTGACGTGTTCCTGGTAGACGCGCTTATAGATGTCCACCAATTCCTTGAGCTGCGTCGCCGTCAGGTCGGTGTCTTCCTTCGCGCCGTACTTCTTCTTCAGCGCGCTCATCTCGTGCTCGAAGTGCTCGTGCTCGAGGCCGCTGGAAGGACCCATCACCACATCGCCGAACATATCCACGAAGCGGCGGTAGCAATCCCAGCCCGTACGCTCGTTGCCGGTTTCCTTGATGAAACCGAGCACCGACTTGTCGTTGAGGCCGAGGTTGAGGACGGTGTCCATCATGCCGGGCATCGAGACCGCGGCGCCGGAGCGCACGCTGACGAGGAGGGGATTCTCGGCCGCGCCGAGCTTCTTGCCCATCATCTTCTCGAGCTGGCCGAGCTTGGCCTTGACCTGCTCCATCATGTTCGGCGCGTATTCGCCGTTGTGCTTGCTGTAGTAGGCGCACGCCTCGGTGGAGATCGTGAAGCCCGGGGGCACCGGCAGGTTCGCGTTGGCCATCTCGGCCAGATTCGCGCCCTTGCCGCCGAGGACGGCCTTCATCGTCTGATCGCCTTCGGTGTTCTTCTTGCCGAAGCCGTAGAAAAAGACGTACTGCTTCTTGGCATTCTTCGCTGCTTTAGCCATGGTCACTCCTGTTATTGGTTTGGCTGTTTTTCAATCTGCTACGTTGCAAAAACGGCGCGGATGTTAGGCTGCGCCCCCAGTCCTGTCAAGCCGGTGCGCCGTGATATTTTCGTGAGCTTTTCCAACCCTTGGAAACGCGCACGCCGACTTTTTCCAAGGCTTGGAAAAAACAGTGTTTTCCGTTTCCAATCCTTGGAAAAGATGTACCGCCAAGACGCCGGCCGACCCCCGCGAGACAGGCAGCCCTTGGCTGCCAACCCGTCAAGGCCGGAGCAGGAAAACGGCTTGGACTGACGGCGCAGTTGTCTCCTGAATTTTCTCGGCAGGCAGGTAGCTCATCGAACAGGAGCCTCACGCGGAGCGTGAGGACTACTATGGCGGAAATATTTTGGCGCCAGCAAAGTGCTCCTCACGCTCCGCGTGAGGCTCCTGAAAATCGTCCTACCGCAAATCGGAAATCGGCAATCGCAAATCGGAAATCACAACTCGCAAGGACGCAGCCGCGCGCTGCATGATTTTGTAACCATGATTTTGTGAAGCTCTTCATCCTGGCCACCGCCAGCTCTGGGTTTCCCCCGTCACCCTTGCGCCAGCAGGGGTTCCGCACACTTGGCCAAGTGTGCGGAGGTGGCTGGGCAAAACTCCGCCGCGAAAAGTGCTGGCGACCGGTGGAGATTCTGCTACGGTGCGCCAGCGTTGCGGGTTCCTTGGCCCGCGGCAAGTGAAGGGAAACGTATGACGACTTCAACGTCAGTGGTTGTACCCGGACGCCGCCCGCTTTCCACGCCCACGCTGCTGGCCGCCTACATGACGCTGCTGGTGCTGCTGACCACGACGGCGTTCACGATTTTCTTCTACCGCTTTTCCCGCGAGAAACTGCTCGAGCAGATCGATGCGCAGCTGCTGGCGGCGGCGCACTTTGCGCGGGCCGCGCTGCCGGAGAATTTCCACGACGCGCTGCAGGACGCCCACTCGCTCGCGCCCGCCGACTATGCGCGCATCGTCGAGCGCCACAACCGGCTCTGCGAACAACTGGCCTTGCAATATCTTTGGAGCTGCCTCGTGGCCGATGGGCGCATCGTGTTCACCACCGCCACCTCGCCGGGCAAGGATGTCCGCAAGAACGACCACGCGAAGTTTTTCGAGGCGCACCACGATCCGCACGCCTTCGACCGCGTGTTCGGCCAGATGCAGGTGGACTACAGCTCGTTCCACAACGAGTGGGGCCACGGCCGCATGGTGCTGGTGCCGTTCCGCGACAGCCATGGACGGCCTTATTGTTTTGGCGCGAGCATGAGCACCGACGATATCTACGCCGCCCAGCGCGCGCTGCTGGTGCGCACCATCACGCTCGGCGCTGGCGCGCTGTTGCTGGGCTTGTGCGGCACGCTGCTGCTCGCGCGCCGGATGGCGCGGCCCATCCGGGCGCTGACCGCGAGTGCGGAGCGCATCACGCGCGGCGACCTGGCCGAACCGGTGGCCGTCACCGGTTCCACCGAGATCGGCCAACTGGCGGCGGCGCTCAACGCGATGCGTCTGGCGATCGGCGAAAAAATCGCGGCGTTGAGCAACCGCGAAGAGGAGCAGCGCGTGCTGCTCCAGAATCTCTGCGCCGCCGTCGTCATCCACGCGCCGGACACCCATATCATCTACAGCAATCCGATGGCGTCCACGCTGCTCGGGCTGACGACGGAGCAGATTCAAGGCAAGCAGGCGATTGATCCGGCGTGGAGTTTCGTCAACGACGACGGCAGCACGATGGCGCTCGCGGATTATCCGGTCAACCGCGTGCTGGCCGCGCGCCAGCCGCTCGCGCATTATGTCGTCGGCATCAATCATCCCGACCGGCCCGAGCGTACGTGGGTGCTGGTGAACGCCTACCCCGAATTCGATGCCGCCGGAGCGCTGCGGCAGGCGGTGGTCACGTTTGTGGACATCACCACCATCAAGCGACTGGAAAAACAATTGGTGCAGGCGCAGAAGATGGAGGCCATCGGCCAGCTCGCCGGCGGCGTCGCGCACGACTTCAACAACATCCTGCAAGCCATCAACGGCTACACCGAAATCGCGCTGGAAGATACCAGCGCCGAACATCCCGCGAAGGATTCCCTCGCCGAGATAGCCAAGGCCGCCGAGCGCGCCGGCAAGCTCGTCGGCCAGTTGCTTGCCTTCAGCCGTCGCCAGATTTTGGAGCCGGCGCATCTCGACCTGAACACCGTCATCGGCAACCTCGTCGCCATGTTGCGCCGCGTCATCGGCGAACACATCCGCCTCGACTTCATCCCCGGCCACCAGCTCGGCACCGTCCGCGCCGACCGCACGATGATGGACCAGGTGCTGCTCAACCTCGCGGTCAACGCGCGCGACGCCATGCCCACGGGCGGGCGGCTCACCATCGAAACCGAGAACGTGGGCTTCGACGCCGACTACTGCGCGCAAAATCTCTGGGCGCGCCCCGGCCGCTACGTGCTCATCAGCGTCACCGATACCGGCTGCGGCATGGACGCGACCACGCTCGAGCACGTCTTCGAGCCGTTCTTCACCACCAAGAGCGCCGGCAAGGGCACCGGCCTCGGCCTCTCGATGGTCTATGGCATCGTCCGCCAGCACGACGGCATGGCGCGCGTCTATAGCGAGCAGGGCAAAGGCAGCACGTTCAAAATTTATCTGCCCATCGTCGAGCGCCCGGCGGACGCGGTCGGCACCAAGATCGCAGGCGCGCCGCCGCACGGCACCGAAACCATCCTCGTCGCCGAGGATGATGCCAGCGTGCGCGAGCTCGCGCGCCACACGCTCTCTCGCGCCGGCTACACCGTGCTCGCCGCCGCCGATGGCGCCGCCGCGCTCGCGCTGTTCGAGCAAAACGCCGCGCGCGTCCAGCTCCTGCTGCTCGATGTAATGATGCCCGAGCTGGGCGGACGCGAGGTCTATGACCGCATCCACGCACAACACCCCGCGCTTCCGGCGCTCTTCGCCAGCGGTTATAGCGAGAACGCCATCCACACCAACTTCGTCCTGCAGGAAGGCATGAAGCTGATCCGCAAGCCCTACGACGCGAACGAACTTCTCCGCCGCGTCCGCCAGATCCTCGACGCCGCGCGTCCTGCGACCTGACCTTGGCGTGTCCTGGTGTCACGTTTTCCAAGCCTTGGAAACCGCAACGCCGACTTTTTCCAAGGCTTGGAAAAACCAGCATTCCCCTTTTCCAATCCTTGGAAAAGTTTCACCGCCAAGACGCCATGCGCGCCAAGACTGGAGCAGGAAAATCACGACGCGAACCGATGGCGCAGTTGGCTCCTGAATACTTTTCGGAAGGCAGGTAGTTCATCGAACAGGAGCCTCACGCGGAGCGTGAGGACTACTATGGCGGCAGCAAAGTGCTCCTCACGCTCCGCGTGAGGTTACCGAAAATTGTCCTACCGCAAAACGGCCATCGGCAATTGAAAATCGGAATTCACAAAGACGGAGCAGCGCTCCGCATGATTTTGTAAACATGATTTTGTGAAGCGCTTCAACTGGTCTTGTCTGCGCAAAAATATTTCCGTCCGACAAACGCCGCTCACTCGTTACGCAGCGCCACCAGCAGCTTGCCGCGCAGCGCGGCGCGCGCGGCGAGCCACGTCCAGAGCAGGCCGCCCAGCGCGAGCGCGCCGAGGCTGCCGCCGAGCAGCAGCCACGGCACTGCGTTCTGCCCGGCGCGCCACGCGGGCCAGACGGCGAGCACCGCCGCGGCCAGTCCGATCGCAAGCCCGAGGAAAATCAGCAGCCAGTGTTCCGCCAGCACCATCCCTTGCAGCGCGCGCCGGCGGAAGCCCAGCGCCAGCAACAGCGCGAGTTCGCCGCGCCGCTCCAGCACGTTGCGCAGCACGACCAGCGCGAGCCCGATGCTGCCGAGCACAAGGCCGAGCCCGCCGAGCACCTGGAAAATTCCCAGGTAGGTGTTTTCCACAGCCATGAAATCCGCCAGCCGCCGCCATGCGGGCGTCACTTCCAGTCCGCGATCTTGCAACGCGCGCGTCAGCGTCGCGGAAATTTCCGTCGCGCGCGCCGGCGGCGTCTCGACTAGGAACGCGCGATAGCCTGGGCTCGCCGGAAAATGCGCGATGAAATTTTTCTCCGAGATCAGCGGTCCGCCTTGCAACACCGAACTGCCCAGCACACCGACGATACGCAGTTTGAGCGCGCGACCGTGATCGTCGGTCAGCGCGACCACGTCGCCGACCTTCTTGCCGAGCGCCCATGTGACGGTGGGCTCATCGCCGATAGCGGGGATGGCGCCATCGCTCTCGCTGCGCTCCAGCAGCGGCCACGCGCCGGAGAGAAACGCGAACGCTGCGCGCCTGGCCAATTCCTCGGGCCGCACGCCCAGCAGGCGCGGCTGCTGCGCGCGATTCAAATTCAGACAGCTCGCGTCATCGCCCTCACGCACGCGCAGCGGCACAACCGTCGCGCCCGCGAGATCCTCGGCAGTCAACCCGAACACCGCGCGCCCCGCCGCCGCATTCAGGTCGTCATAGATTGGCAATGTGGACTGCGCATAGAGCGCGAAGCCGCCGGTGCCGGAGCCGCGCGCCACCGCGCCCTGCTGCGCCTCCTGATGAAACGCGCTGACGGCGACGAGCAGAAACACGCCGCTCGCGAGTACGCTGATCACCGTCAGGCTGCGCCGTCCGCGCCGCGCCGCGTTGCGCAGCCCGACCGCGCCCAGCGTTCGCGCGCCATGCGCGGGCTGCGCAAGCGCAGCCCCTACAACTGCGCCTGTTTCGCCTGCTGTAGGGGCGCCGCTTGCGGCGCCCGCCACCGCCAGTTTGCGCAGCAAGCTCTGACTGAAACCAAGACCGCTCATCAACAGACACGCGCCCGCGCCAAAAAAAGTTTCCGCCGCCTGCTGGTCCTGCCCGTGTCCGCCCGTCACCAGCATCGCGATGGCGAGCAGCAAGCCGACGACACCGATGACCAGGCCGGGGTGCTGGCGCAGAACACACAAAATATTTTGTCGCTGCGACCTTTGGTCGCTGGTCTGCACATGTGGCACAGCCGTCCCGGCTGTGCGCACAGGCCGGAGGCCTGTGCCACTTTGCAGCATGCGACCGTAGTCCGCTTCTATGCCGCCCCCTGCCAGCAGCGATGCCGGCGCGCGCTTGCTCTGGCCGCGCTGCACGACGGCGAGCGCGCAGCCTGCCGCGAACAGGTTCAGGCCCGCGCCGAGTGC
>TBL_comb47_HYPODRAFT_10004733_pt1 | contig 15520 bp, 9 predicted proteins | sample TroBogypolimnion_40_FD_10682 | JGI IMG/M metagenome (IMG submission 10682)
GAACGGAGGTTTTTCTTGACCTCCGACGGCGAAGCTCTTACTGTGCCGGGACTGGCAGTTAAATGGACAAGCAGTTAAACTGTGAGCTTATCATGTACAAAGTAAGGTGCCTGCGAGTGAGGACATTGCGCGGATTCACCTTGATTGAATTGTTGGTCGTGATCGCGATCATCGCCATCCTGGCGGCTATGTTGCTGCCTGCCTTGAGCAAGGCCAAGACCAAGGCCGAGGGGATCCAGTGTGTCAACAACGAGCGCCAGCTCATGTTGGCCTTCAGCATGTACTCGACCGATTTCAACGGCAGGTTTTTCATCAACCCCGGGGGCGCCCCCAGCTACACCAAGAACGCCGACGGCCTCTATACGAATTGGGTCGAAGGCTGGATGGATTGGGGTGGGGTGGCCGATAACACCAACCTCGATTACGTTCAGTCTACGATTTACGGCAATTATACAGCCAAGAATACGGGAGTTTACAAATGCCCCGCAGACAAAATTCCGGCCGCTAATGGCCCGCGGATTCGGAGCATCACGATGAATGGATTTGTCGGCGGCCAGTGTGAGTGGAACGTCTATCCGTATAGTCCAACCGGCTCAAATCCCTACAAAACCTTCGTCAAAGACACGGACATGACCCTGCCGGGGCCCGCCAAAACCTGGGTGTTTGTGGACGAACATCCGGACAGCATCAATGACGGCTTGTTCGGCATGAACATGCCCAGTGGTTTGGGGTGGCCGACTTATGCGGCTTGGGATGATGTGCCCGCTTCTTACCACAACGGAGCTTGTGGCTTTTCTTTCGCTGACGGTCACGCGGAGATCCATAAGTGGCGCGATAGCAATACCATTGCGCCGATTATCAAGACCCATCCTTGCGTCGCTACCGGCAAGAGTTCACCCATTGACGGCGCCTGGATGGTTGAGCGCACGAGTTCTCCCTTGGGGCGTTAGCGGTTGCTCCGGTCTGGTCGATCGGATTCTCTTTCGGCCACACTAATTCTCAGAAGTAATCGCTCGGCCCGCGCCGACGCCGATTTCATTTGCCTTCCCGCGCGAAACGTGTGACGTTTACACCAAATTTCTGCAGTTTGTAACAACCTGTGGATCTGTAATGAGACGGCAACTCAATCGCCGCCGCAACCTAGAGATCGACCAAACAGTATGAACTTAATGAACAGCTATCGCAATCCGCGCGGTGCGTCAACGTTGCTCTCGGCCCTGGCGGCCGTCGCGTTGTCGACCCTCTCCTCTCAAGCCCACCCCTATGCCTCCGGCGTCACGAACAACGCCGGGACCATCACCTTCATCCTGAACGAAAGCGCCGACAACGTCAAAGTTGTGTTCGACAACGGTACCAGCACCAACAGCCTGGGAGCCTTGGCCAAGGGGGGGAATTCCTTCGCTCTGGGTCTGCACACGAACTTCGCCATCATCGTTGCTAAATCCGGCTCCGGGGTGCCGAGCCAGATCGGCACCCCGCCGGGAACCGGTTCGGGGCAGACTACTAATGTGGATTTCAACGGCCCGCGTGGCGTGGCGGTCAACAATAATCCCCAGCGGCCCACCTTCGGACTTGTCTACGTCGCCAACGGCTCTCCCGGTAACCATCTCCGTCCCGTGGGCAAGGGCATTTACGTGCTCAACGCCGACTGCAGTGATGCCTTCGGCTATGGCACCAACGCCATGCCGCCCAAAGCCAATTTTCCCAATGCGGGCGCCAACTGGTGGGGCAGCAGCACTACTTACAGTCCCTATCGGCTATTTGTTGGTTCCGACGATACCCTTTACGTCGGCGATAGTTCCTATGCGACTTCCTATACGCCGGGCGATGCGGTCTGGATGATGGACCCGGCCTTGACGAATCCTACCCCCATGTTTGCTTTCGGTACGAGTTCTCTCAACGGCAGCGCCTGTCAGAGCAAACCCTTCGTGACCGGATCGCTCGCCACGGGCGACCTGACGTTGACATGTATGATGTGGGGTTATGTCGCCCCCAACGGCACCTACGGCAGTGTGCTCCGCTATAATATTGGCTCGGGACCTATAGATCTTGCCGATCCTTGGACGATGGCCCCCTCGGTCGTGGTGAGCAATTCGCAACCGGGCGCCACGGTCGGCCAAATCCAAGGCGTCGCATGCGATCTCTTCGTCGCCACCAACGGTTACATTTACGTGACCTGGCCGCGGGCCAACAATGGCGGCGTGGCAGCCGGGGCCAACGACCTTTGGGTCTATGACTCGGCAGGCGATCTGCTGTGGGCCTCTTCCGTGCCCGGTCAAGGTGGCGTGAGCCTCAGTGGCGGCGCCCCGACCAACGACTGCTTTGTGGCCAAGTCCATCAACCTCGCTGGGGTGGCGGTTTCCCACGATGGCCAATATCTGGCCGCAGGCAATGCGGCGGCCGCCAATTTCTGCCTGGTCAAACTGACCAATGGCATCCCGGATGTTTCCACCATCGCCACTTATGCTGCTCCCAACGCTATCAACCGGAGCGTCGCTTTCGACCTGGCCAATAACCTCTACACCGTAGAGGGCAATAGCGATTCGGTTCGCATCTATTCTCTGGGCCTTACCACGACCTGCGTCACCAGCAACGATTGGACCTGCACCAATGGCGGATTTCAATTGCTTCTGCCGCCGACTACCGTGAGCGTCGCCACGTCCACCCCGCAAGCCTCCCAAGGCTCGCCTACGCCGGTCCCTGGCGTTTTCACTATCACCCGCGTAGGCCAATTGAGCCAACCCCTGACCGTCGGGTTTTCTCTCGGTGGCACCGCTACCAACGGCACTTACACCGCCTCCGCGACTACCAGCGTCACTCTCGCCACCGGTCAGGCATCCACGAACGTCACCATCACCCCCGTCAACGACGGCGTGCCACGCCTGACCACCACGGTAGTGCTCAATCTTTCGAGCGGCACCAACTACTCCGCGGCTGCGCCGGTTTCCGCCACCATTACCATCCAGAACACCGCCACGCCTCAACTGGTTGTCTCTGCGGCGGCCGCCACGGCCTACAAGTCCTTCCCCGCGGATTACGCCTCGTTCACCGTGACCCGGTTAGGCAATACGAACGTGGCCGCCTTCGGGGTGTCGAGTTTTACCTACGCCGGCACTGCGGTCCCGGCGGTGGACTTTGTCACCGCCCAGCCTGTGACCCTGAATCCCGGCGCCATCACCGCGATCGGCAAGGTATTCCCGCTGGATCCCACCACGAATTACACCGGGGACAAGACGATTGTCGTCGGCTTGACCAGTGGCACGGGCTATACCGCCGCTACCAATACCGCCACGCTCACCATTCTGGATAACGCCAATCCGCCAGCGACGGTACTCTGGTCCAATCCGCTTACCGATCCGGCGGACGCCTCCAACTGGAACGTCACCTGGGTTACCAAAGACGGCAGCGGACCCGATTACTTTGCGGATTTCGGCTATGACCTGACCAGCGGTGGCCCCTCGGGCCTTTACGGAGTTATCCCGCTTCCGCCCAGCGGTGCCACGACCGCTCTCCGCCTGACCTACAACAAGGTTCACGGCATCAGCGGTGCCGTCAATCTCTACCCCACCAATGTCAGCTTCAGCGGCGACTACGCCGTTCGCTTCAGCATGTACCTCGTCCAGGGTAGTTCCCTGGGCTCGGCTACCGAAGGCGCGATGTTCGGCATCAATCACGACGGCATGGAGACCAACTGGTTCGGAGGCTCCTCGGGCGTCGTCGGCGGACCCTGGTCCAGCGATGGCGTCTGGTATTGGGTTAGTTGCGACGCCGGCCAATCCGGTTTTGGCGACTACGCCGAACTAACGGGCGCCGCCAATGGCATCCCCAATACTGGGTGGAATAAGCTGAACACCGCGTCTTACACCGCCACCGCCAATGTGTTCAAGAACCCCGCCGTGTTCACGGCCGTGAACTCGGCCAGCAACGCCGTCCCGGGCATGCCCGCCAACGCCAGTCCGTTCGTTGTCACTACCCCGGGCGCTTGGGCTGACGTCGAGGTGAAACAGGTGCGTAACGTGGTCACCCTGACGATCGACAAAACCTCCATCTTCACTTACACCAACACGATGATCTTCACCAACGGCACCATCATGCTGGCCTATGAGGATCCTTATGACTCACTCGGCACACCTGAAGCCGGGGTTTACTATTCCAACCTCCGCGTCGTGCGGCTGGCTTCGCCCTCGGTCATCCAAATCGCCATTAACGGCGCCAATGTGGTTATCAACTTCACTTCGCTGGACGGCGATGATTCTGCCTCCTCCTTTGTCGTCCAGAGTGCTGTCGTCGCGGGTGGACCCTTTACGGACGTTTCACCTGCGGCCGCGATCACTCAACTGGGCACCGGTGCTTTTCAGGCTGTGGTTCCTCTGAATGGTCCCGTGCGGTTTTACCGCATTCGGCACCTCTAAAGCCGCCGCACCAGACCTCAATTCCCTCGCGAGAGGCATCCGCTTTGGTGGATGCCTCTTTGTCTTGTCGCCAGCCGCTTTCGGCTCGACAAACCGGTCGGTTTCGCCCAAATGGGGATATGCAGAAACTACTCCTCCCCCAAGGGTTGGGGATGATCACCAGCCCAGATTGCGTTCGCTGCTCTTTGTTCCTGGCCCGCGCGCTTGCCCGCCTGACGGCGGTCGGCGCGCTTATGCTGTGGGTCGGCGGTTGCGCCAGCTCAAAGACTGCGCCTGACGCCCCCACCGCAGGGGGCACCTCCTTGCGGTCGCCGGACGGATCGTTGGAAGTCTCCGTGAATGTCCGCAAGACCGTTTGCTACACGGTGCGGATGAATGACACGGACTTGATCCGCAGTTCCAGACTGGGCCTCCAACTCCGGGACGGAATCGAACTTGGAACTGACGTGGACCTGGTCACCGCCCAACACCGGCACATCGACGAGAGCTGGGAAAACCCCTGGGGCAAACGCCGCAAGGTTCGCGACCAGTTTAACGAACTGCGCATCGTCCTCCGCGAACGACGCCCCGGTGGACGCGTCTTCGAGGTCATCTTTCGCGCCTATAACGACGGCGTCGCTTTCCGCTACGCCCTCCCCGCCCAGGACGCCATCGGCTCCTTCGTCATTGATCGTGAACTGACCGAGTTTACGTTTGGCGGTGATTTTCTCTGCTTTGCCGGCCAGCAGGAGAAGGGCTTCCAAGGGGCCCAGGAATGGGAATTCAAGCCCGGCCTCTTGAGCGGCCTCCAACCCGAGTCCATTGTCGGCCTGCCCCTGTTGGTCCAGACGCCTACCGCGTGGGTTGCGATTGCTGAGTCGGACTTGCGAGACTGGGCCGGCCTATGGCTGTGCGGCGCCACCCCTCCCAAAGCCGGCTCCACAGGGGTGACGCTCGCCGCTCGCCTGGCCCCGCGGCTCGACCATGCAGGCTTGGTGGTGGGCGAGACGCCCAGGTCGTCCCCCTGGCGCGTGCTCATGGTGGGGCGCGAACCCGGAAGGCTCATCGAGAGTGACCTCATCCTCAACCTGGCGGCCCCCTGCCAACTGTCCGATACCTCCTGGATCAAGCCCGGCAAGATGGCCTGGGACCACTGGTGGTCCGGCGATGTCAAAATGGACACCGCCACGATCAAGGAATACATCCAACTGGCTGCCGACATGGGCTGGCCCTACCAGCTCATTGATTGGCAATGGTACGGCCCCTTTGACAAACCGGAGTCGAACATCACCAAGGTCAACCCTGACGTCGATATGAACGAGGTGCGGCGCTTTGCCAAAGAAAAGGGCGTTCGCCTTTGGCTCTGGCTCTATTTCACCGATGTGGAGCGAAATCAAGCCTTCGAGGAGGCCTTCGAGCTCTATGAAGCCTGGGGTATTGCCGGGGTCAAGATCGACTTTATGGATCGCGACGATCAAGACATGGTCAATTGGTATGGCAAGATCACGCATGCCGCTGCTTCGCACCACCTCATGGTCAATTTCCACGGCGCCTTCAAGACCTCCGGGTTCAACCGCACCTACCCCAACCAGATCACCCGTGAGGGCATTCTGGGCAACGAATACAACCGCTGGAGCGCCCGGGTTACCCCCGAACACAAGCTCACCCTCCCGTTCACCCGGTTTCTCGAAGGTCCCGCTGATTTCACTCCGGGCGGATTTCAGAACCGGCAGCCCTCCCAATTCAAGGCGGACGCTAAGTCCGCCCAGGTCCAGGGCACGCGGGCCTCCGAATTGGCCCTGTTCGTGCTCTACGATAGCCCGCTGTGCTGCGTCTGCGACCAGCCCAGCCACTACCGTGGCCAACCCGGCGCCGATTTCCTCAAGATCGTCCCCACGGTCTGGGACGACACTCGGGTGTTGGACGCCGAGGTGGGGCACCACCTCGTGATGGTGCGCCGCTCCGGAGAACAGTGGTTCCTGGGCGGCATGACCGACTCCTCGGCCCGCGAAGTCAGCATCAAGCTCGACTTCCTCCCCAAAGGTCGCTGGAGGCTGCGCCTCTGGAAGGACGCGTCCGATAGCGCTACCAACGCCGAGCACCTGGAAATCGTCGACCGCGTTGTGTCCGCCGGTGACCCCATGGCCATTCTGATGGCTCCCTCCGGAGGCTGCGTCGGATGCTTCCAACCCGAGCCCGCCGCCCGACCTTAGGGCCGCCAACCAAATCGTAGCGCCAGCCTGGAAAGCGGGGTTCCGGGGGCGCGTGGGCAGAGCCGGGCAAAAACCCTGGGTTCGATCCCGGTCAAGCCTCCCTCGGCTTTGCCTCCCTGCGCGCGGCTACGATCTGTCCGAGGGCGATGCCGCCGTCGTTCGGAGGCACCCGCTGATGCCAATACGGGCGAAACCCCTCTGCGCCGAGCCGTTGGATGGCGCGCTCGCTCAGATAGCGGTTCTGGAAACAACCTCCGGAGAGCACCACGCGTTCCTGGTTGAAGCCTCTGGCCACCGCCACGATCCCTTCTACCAGCCCATTGTGAAATCTCGCCGAAATCGTGCCCGCCGGCACTCGGCCCTGGACGTCCGACACCAGGGCTTCGATCAGGGGTTGCCAATCCAACAGCGCAGGGGAACGATCTGGATCGGGGTTTTCCCCCGCCAGCGTGGGGTCCTTCCGGAGAAGCATGGGGTAATGGTCGTCCGTTTCCAGACCGTCGATGGCGAACTCCAGTTCCATGGCGGCCTGGCCTTCGAACCGTGATTGCTGACGCAGGCCGGTGAGCGACGCGGCCGCATCGAAAAGCCGACCCGCGCTGGAGGTAAGCGGCGAATTCAGCCCTCGGCGCAGCATCGTTTCGAGCGCGGCCAATTCGATGCTGGAAAAGGCCCGCCACGGGAATCCGTCTTCCCGCTTGAACGCCAATCCGCCTTCCATGGCGAAGAGCACCCCCAGTGCCGTCCGGCGCGGCTCCCGGATCGCTTTGTCTCCGCCCGGCAACGCGAACGGACGAAAATGCGCGACCCGCTCGCAGCCCCGGCCCGAGATGAGGAAGAACTCGCCACCCCAAACCGTGCCATCCATTCCATAACCCGTGCCGTCCCAGGACACCCCCAGTGCCGGCGGTTCCACTTCGTTTTCCGCCAGGCAGGACAACACGTGGGCAACGTGGTGTTGCACCTGGACGAGGCGTGGCGCGACGGTTCCCGCCGCCAACTCAACGGCGAGCCGGGTCGAAAGGTAGGCTGGGTGCGCGTCCGCAGCCACGATGGTCGGAGCCGTCTCAAAGAGTGTCTCAAAATCCGCGATCACCCGCCGGAAGGCCCCGTACGCCGCCTCCGTTTCCAAATCCCCGATGTGCTGGCTCAGCAAAGCGTCCCCGCCGATCGCCAGGGCAATCGAGTTCTTGAGCTGTGCGCCCAACGCCAGCACCGCGGGGGCCGCTGCCCCACCGGGTATCGGATCGGCCAGCCTCACAGGCAGTGGCGCGTAACCGCGCGCCCGGCGCAGCACCTGCTCCCGGCCCGCCAGGAGACGCACGATCGAATCATCCACCTGGCGGACAATCGGACGGTTGTGGATGAGGAAGCCGTCGGCGATACCGGCCAGCCGCGCGATGGCCTCGCCCTCATCGATGCAGATGGGTTCATCGCTCAAATTCCCGCTGGTGGCGACGACTGGGAGGCCCGTCAGCGACAGCAAGAGGTGGTGCAGTGGAGTGTAAGGGAGCATTACGCCTAGGTTCGGGTTCCCCGGCGCGAGCGAGGGAGCCAGGGCATCGCCGGGCGCGGTGGAGCGGTCCGAGGTTATCCCTGGGGGCGTGAGCGACCGGCGCGCTCCCGATAAGCGGTGCCGGCGTAGCAGCACAATCGGGGCTTCCGGCGACGCCAGCAACCGTTCCTCCAAGGGCGAGACGGCGCAAACCGCCCGGATCGCCGCCAGCGAAGGGAACATCAGCGCCAAGGGTTTTTCCTCCCGATGCTTTCGCTGTCGAAGGCGTTGCACCGCCGCTTCATCCTTGGCGGCTGCCATGAGGTGGAAACCGCCGAGGCCTTTGACCGCCAGGATGGAACCCGATCGCAATGCTTCCGCGGCCGCCCGCAAAACCTCTTCGCTCGCCCCGCCAGTTCCGACCACGGTTCCGTTGCGCTGGTGCAGGGTGAGCTGCGGCCCGCAGGCGGGGCACGCATTGGGTTGGGCGTGAAACCGGCGGTTTCCAGGGTCGTGGTACTCGGCCGCGCAGTGGGCGCACATCACGAATTCCCGCATCGACGTGTTGGCCCGATCATAAGGCAACGCCGTGATGATGCTGAAGCGCGGCCCACAATGGGTGCAATTGGTGAAAGGATAAAAATAACGCCGGTTGGCCGGGTCGAAGATCTCTTCCCAGCACTCCGGGCAGGTGGCGATGTCCGGCAGCACCAGCGCCGTCTTTGAGCCGCTGCTTTGGCTTTCCCGGATGACGAAGTCGGGGTAACCCGCCGCGTCAAGCCAGGATGCTTCCAGGCTCTGGATGAAGCTGCGTGGCGGTCTCTCCGCCCCCAATCCCACCAGGAAGGCCTCGAGGCTGGCCCGAGGTCCTTCCACCTCGATGAACACTCCTTGCGCCGAGTTGTTTACCCAGCCGTTAAGCCCGAGATCTCTCGCCAGCCGATAGACAAATGGGCGAAACCCCACCCCTTGCACGGCTCCGCGCACGGTTACTTTCAATCGACACGCTGGCGTCACCCACCCAGCTTACTCGGCATCCTCCCCGGCGCAAAGCCGCAAACAACCGCCCCGGGAGGGCGGCCAGTGCGCAAAAGTGTATCAAAGAATGTGCTTTATTCCCCGCGGGCCTATGTCAGAATTCCCTCCAGGCCACTAACGACTTTAACTATGGACAAGCAAGGTCAATTGAATTTGGAAGTGGAGGGTGAAGCAGACGGGTACACCCATTGGCTGGCTGGGAGACGGCTGGCAGTCAACGAAATGGCGCGGCGCCTTAACCTCCCGCTCGGGCACCAAGTCGAGGTCTGGCTCGCCGACGGCATCTGCCTGCGGGGCCAATTGCGGCTTCAGGAAGAGGTGCTCTTCATCGAAGAGGAGCGTGTGCGTCATCTCCAACTCAGAATCGACCGCACCTGCTTCGATTACCGTGACCTCGAATCCTGCGTCCGGCTCGATTGACCCGCTGCAGAGGTCGACCTCCTGCAACGAGAACCGTCTCCCATAACGAGATCGGACAGGGCAGGGGGCTTGCGGCTACTGCAGTCGTGTGACCGTGACCCCGACCACATTGACACTCAGTTTGTCTCCCTTTGTGAACGGTGGCGGGACCGAGATGGCAAGCGTAGAAAAGGCAGCTCCCTTGAGCTCAAACGGCCCTGCCAGGGCAGTGGCGGTCCGCGAATTCGCATCCCCCGATCGAGCCCCGTCGCAGTCCACCAGTACCTTCGCCTCGCCCAGCGTGAGCTCCACGCGACTTTTGGGTTCGCCCGGATTGAAAGTGATTAGCACCTGGTACCGCCCGGGTCCAGCCAGGGCAACCTCCCACGCGTGTTTGTAAACCGTTGGGCGGTCGTAGTAACCGCGTCCATTGTAGTTGTAGAACTTGCGCGAGTCGGCGGCTGCGAGGTGGATCACCCCATGGGCATCTGGCTTTTGACAGGGTGGAATCACCTCGAGATCTCCGGCGTAGTCTGCCTCCACCACCGTTACCGGCGGGGCCGCCTCGGTTTCGACCTTCGCGGCCATTCGCACGGCCCATCCGTCCTCGCTCTGCTTCAGGGGAAGTGCTGCCTTTTGCGGATCGGCTAGCAGCGCGGCGTGCGTCAGGGGCGTCTGCAGCCCCGGCAACCGGAGCCAACCGTCGGTTGGAGTCCGCTGGACCAACAGGTAAAGTTTGCCGGGCCGATGCGTAGCGTAACCAAAGTCCAGTCGGCGGAAGGGTTGCGGCTGCGTGCCATAAATGGCCTCGCCGTTCACTTTGAGCCAGCGGCCCAGGCCTCTCAGTACCGCCGCCTCGAATTCCACGACGGAACCATCCCCCCGGGGGCCGATGTTGAGCAGGTAATTTCCTCCGCGGCTGGCGACCTGGATGAGTTTTTGTAGATGTTCGCGGATTTTCTCCTGGAGATCACCCCGCTCCTGCCAGGAACGGTAACCCCAGGTCTGGTGATAGATCGAACCGGGTGTCTGCCACGGTTCCTCGATGATGAAATCCGGGATCCGATTATCACCCATCACCGTGAAATCGCCCTGGTGGTTGAAGACCCGGCCGCTCACCAGGCACTCGGGTTGAAGTTCGTGGACCGTGTCGGCAAACCGCCGACTTTGATCCGGTGTCGGACAACCCATGTCGAACCAAACCTCGGCCAGTGGTCCGTAGTGGCTGAGCAACTCCCGGAGTTGGCCGACATTGAAATCCGCGTGGGCGGGCGGGATGAGGTTGTTATTGTCATCCGTGAACGGTGTCGCCCGCGGATCGTGCCAGTCGATGGAAGAGTAATACACGCCAAAACCCATGCCATGGCGCGCGCACGCGCGCGACAGCTCCAACAGGATATCCCGGCCATAAGGCGTCGCGTCCACCACATTGTAATCCGTCAACCGCGTGTGAAACAGGTTGAACCCGTCATGGTGCTTCGAGGTGATGACGATATATTTCATCCCGGCGTCCTCGGCCAGCCTCACGATCCCCTCGGGATCCCATTTTTGCGGATTGAACTGGCCCGCCAGCCGCGCGTATGCCTCCGAGGCGATCGGGGCGTGGCTCATGATCTGCTCACTATACCCGTTGGTAACCCGCCGGCCCTCCCAGACGCCTCCTGGAATCGAGAACAGGCCAAAATGGATGAACATGCCGAACTTCCGCCCCTGCCAATCGGTCACCGTCTGCGCGCTCGGGCGACGCACCGGCGTCCTCGGGGTCGGGGCGAGCGGTGGGAGGATGGCGGCGCTTTCCGCGGCGCCAGCCGGTTTGGCCATGGTCGCCAGCAGGATCCCGAGTAAAATGGAGAACGGTTGGAACGAGTTCATGGACGGGGCCTGGAAATTCATTTCAGTTTCAGCCTTGGTCCGCCGGCTTGGGCCACGGCGGTCCCGGGTGGCGCTTGAGTTTAGCGGTCGTGTGCTCGCTAGTCGGGCTGTTCCAACTGAATGCTGGAGAGCTTGCCGCGCACGCAGCCTAGCTTCAGCCGGATCTTGGGGGTTTCATACACCAGGAATCCCTGTGAACCCGAGGGCGCGTCGTCGCGATAGCTCGGGTCGCCCAGCGCATTCAGACACTCCTGGATCTTGGGCGTGATCTCGATCCGCCTCATCAAGCTCGGCAGGTCCTGCGTGTAGATGCTCCGGACGCTGTCGCGATCCGGTTCAAAAAACACGCTGACTTCCTTGTAACGAAAGCGGGGCCCGCCGAAACCTTTGACCCAGAGTTCCATCGGCTTGCCCCAAGCGCCGACCACTTCGGCCATCGTCATCCCGGGACGCACCCCGGACAGCGCCCCGGTGGTCTTGATGCTTGCCAGGTTGACGATGACGTTGGTCAGCTTGAAACCCGTGTTGTTGGTGTCCACGAACACAGGCGACCGCGCCTCCCAAGCCTGGTCATTGGTGGCAATAAAACTCTGGAAATTTCGGAAATAACTCTGGTCTGCCCCCGCGCTGCTCAGGCAGCCCAGGCTCAGCACCATCAGTATGGTTCGGCTTATACGATTCATCGGTCGTTCGGATGCGAGGCTTGTCGGCCGCGGTCTTCTTCAGGTCGGACCCTGTGCGACCGGCCTGCCATCGATGACGGGAACCGCCCTACTGCCCGAGGGGTTTCAACTCGAAGTGATGGGACTTGGGTTGGCGTGCGGTGTCGATTTGGCCTTCGAGGCCTGCGATTTGCCGATCGAGGCGATCGGTTTCCAACTTGCGTTTGGCTTCGACTTCCGGGCCTTGGGCCCAGTTTGGCAGGTCGAAAAGTTGAACGTTGCGCCAGCGATGGAAAAAGAGGTTGTTCTTTTCAAAAACCAGGCTCAGAACTTGCTGCGCCTGTTTGGTAATGGGACCGGCTTGGGCCGCTAGGTTCACGCCTTTGGCGAGGTCGCCGCCGCTCGTTTTCATCACCACTTCACCATCGATGCTCACTTCAAAGTCTTGGGCTGCCAGTCCGGTGACCTGCAGGTCATATCGGCTGAGGTCGTCCAGGATGGAGGCGAGTTTGAGGGCGGGCTTGGCTTTTTCGTCAATCGGCATCGGTAGCGCTTCGTCCAGGCGGTCGAAACTGACCCCGGCACCCGACACTTTGACATTTTCCAACCGGCAACGGGTGGCGGTGGTGACGGTTCCCGCCGGAAAGGCAAGTTCAGCGCGCGAGACCACGGCCGGTGCGCCGAGGTTTTTGAGAATGGCCCACGCCATCACCGTGTGGCCGATCGGGCCCGGATGTACCGCGTCCCCACCGCCCACCATTCCCGAGGGGTTGGCGGGGCGCTCGCGCAGCAGGATCGCCATGTAGGGATCAAACTGGTCCACAAAGGTGGCGCCCTCAGCGCGAGCAACCTCCTTCAACCCGTCGGAAAACTTCCGCAAGGACTGGTTCCTCGGGTCCTTGTCCGGGTCGGCTCGTTTCTCTTCGATGGGCTGGGGCGTCAGAAAGGCCACCCGGGCGTTGTGTTCCTTGAGCACCTGTGCAATCCGCGTCTGGCTGCGCGCGTAGGCGCGGAAGATGTCCTCACGAAACGGCTGGTAGGAATGATCGTTCATCCCGAATTTTACCGTTACGAACGTGGGGTTGAGCGGCAGCACGTCGCGATCCAAGCCGCGACCCACGGATTCCACTACCATCTTTTGCTGGGCATCGGCGTCGGCGGCAAAGAGCCTCCCCTCGTCGGGGTGGGCACGCTGCCGGAGCCAGGCGGTATCACCGCCCCAGCCCACGTTGCGGAAGGAGAGCTTCCAATTAGGTTGGCGCGTCAGGGCGTAGGCCTCGATGTAAGTGGTATAAAGCCGTTGTTCGGTGATGCTATCTCCCAGAAACACGACCCGGTCGCCATCTCGAATCTGGAAATCACCCGCGTGGAGGCTGGCCGTCAAGGCGGCCGCCGCGAGCAATGAAAAAAACAATCTATGCGAAGCAAGTTTCATGTGAGGGCAGTTTACGCGACCCGGCGAACGAACCGCAAGCCTCCGTCTGCGAATGACACAGGATATTTCGGTGACAAGGCACCGCCAAAACCATAAGCTGGCCCCATGGCGATGACGCGACATTGTTGGAAGTGCGGTTTGGAATACAAGCTGCCCGGCGGTCCCGGCCGGCTGGAATCCTGCCACCGTTGCGGGTCGGACCTCAAGGTGTGTCTCAACTGCTCCAGCTACGAACCGCGTGTCGCTCAGCAGTGCCGGGATGCCCGTGCCGACCCGGTGGCTGAGAAACACATGGCCAATTATTGCGAGTTCTTCGAGTTCATCCGCCGCGAGTATCAACCACCGACCGGCGAGGGGTCGCGCGAGGCCAAAGCGCGCGATACGTTGAAAAAACTGTTCGGGGACTGAAACCGTAGCCGCGGACCTTCGGAGGGGACCTGCTGGTCACCGAAGGCTCAAGCGCCTCGACCGCCCCCAGCCAGCGCGTCTTGGGGGCTGCCCTGGCCCACGCTAGCCCACTCTGTGCCGCCACCGCGTTGCTGGCAGGGGAGGAAGCGCCTCCGGGGTGGCGTTTCAAAGTCGCCTCCGGCCTCGGTTCTTTTAGTTTCGGGTTTCACCCAAAGAAGCATTGATAGTTTTCATTAGCATGGTAGATTTCGCGGTAATTTAGTTTTAATCAAGCGGGAAACTGAGACAATTAATATGCAGATGTGCATCGATTACGGCGTTCGCTCTGGTTGCGGACGCTTCGGTTCGATCGGGCGGCCGTTGATTCGATTGGGGCGATTCCACCGATTAGCTTCCCTCCTGCGGGGATCGAGCCTATTTCTGGTGTTTTGGGCGCTGGGGGCCAACACCGGATTTCCGCAGACCACCCGCACCTGGACCGGATCCATTTCGAGTGATTGGTTTAACGCGAACAATTGGAACCCGGTGGGCGTGCCGGCCACCAACGATACCATTAATCTTAGTAATGGAACGATCAATTTGTCGGCGCCCGTGACCGTGTATGGTCGGTTTAACTGGTCAGGCGGGACCTTGAGCGGCAGCGGACTCACGGTGGCGAGCATCGGGGTACTGAACCTCATTGGGATTAGCACGATGTATTTGGGGGGAGCCCTCACCAACGCCGGGACGGTGAACTGGACGGGTGGGGCTTTATCGCTGGATTATTGCTATTATAATGCGGGTCCGGTCGTAAACCTGGCGAGTGGGGTGTGGAATGTCGGGTGCGATCAGTCGGTGACCTCGCGATGCGTGACGACGACGAANTTCTATTTCTTGAATGCGGGAACGATCACTAAATCCGCCGGAACCGGAACCACCTATTTTTACCCCTCGTTTTATAATACAGGGTCGGTTGGCACCTTGGCCGGGACGATCAACTTTCAAGGTGGCGGGATTATCGATGGCTCCTACAACGCGGCTTTGGCCACGGCCATCGACTTTTCCGCAGGCGCATTCACTGGAGGGGCGGCCCCGGTGGTCAGCGGCTCTGGCACGGTTCAGTTCAACGGCGGCAGTCTCACGCTGGCCACTACAGCGGTGCCAAATCTGCAATTGACCGGGGGCACGGTCAATCTGGCGCCCGGTTTCGAGGGGGGCAGCATCACCAACCTGACGCTGAGCGGCAGCGCTCTGGTCGGCAGCAACCTGGTGAGCGGGACCTTTAATTTCGCTTCCGGGACTGTGGCAGGCGCCTTGACGGTCGCCCCTGGCGGCCTTCTGAATCTGATCGGAAGCGCCGCGATGTACCTGGGTGGGGCCCTCACCAATGCGGGCACGGTGAACTGGACGGGCGGGGCGTTATCGCTGGACTACTGCTACTATAATGCGGGTCCCATGGTGAACCTGGCTAACGGAGTGTGGAATGTCGGTTGCGACCAGTCGGTGACCTCGCGATGCGTGACGACGACGAACTTCTATTTCTTGAATGCGGGAACGATCACTAAATCCGCCGGAACCGGAACCACCTATTTTTACCCCTCGTTTTATAATACAGGGTCGGTTGGCAC
>TBL_comb47_HYPODRAFT_10004734_pt1 | contig 15516 bp, 13 predicted proteins | sample TroBogypolimnion_40_FD_10682 | JGI IMG/M metagenome (IMG submission 10682)
TGCTTGATGAGGTGCCCAAAGTGAACGGCTTTTTCTCGCTCTATCCCCGCGAGTGCGCCGCCCTGGGCGCCCGCCTGTATGCCTCCGCCGACACGAACTTCCTGCACCTCGCCGATTTCATGTCGGTCTCCCAACTCACCGCGCCCGGAGAGATCCTGAAGTGGCTGCCCCGCGGATCCTTCCTGCCGCTGGCAACTGCCGGGCAAACCCCCGTTTTTCTCGACGATCCCGGCGCCCTGAACGCCCTCTTCCGACCGGATTTCGACGGGCGCAAGACCGTATTCCTCCCGCCCGAGGTCCGAGCCCAGGTCTCGGTGACCCGCGCCACCGACGCGCGGGTGCTGGCCCAACGCTTTGAGTCCCAGCGGGTAGTGTTGGAGGTCGAGGCTGCCGCGCCTTCCCTGGTGGTGGTGGCACAGACGTATTACCACTGGTGGCGAGCCGAAGTGGACGGCCGGCCGACGCCGGTGTGGCGAGCCAACTACGCCTTTCAAGCCCTGGAAGTTCCTGCCGGGCGCCACCAGGTGCGGTTGTCCTATCAGGACCGCCTGTTTCAGGCCGGTGGGTTCCTGTCCTGCCTCTCACTGGCGGGCTGCCTGGCCATTTGGCTGCGCTCGCGCCCCCTGCCGCCGGTGCGCCGTCCGATCGGAGAGAACGGACTTTCCCCGGCTCCCGGCGGGTGTATAGTGCTGTGATTAATGGTTCAGACACAAAACTTACACGTCAAAGAGGCGATTCGGCTGCTGACCCCGCGCGCGCTCAAGAGCGAATTGCCCGCGACCGATGCCTCGAATGGCACCGTGGCGGCGAGCCGGGAGCGGGTGGCGCGGATCGTGGCCTTGCAGGACCCGCGGTTGCTGGTGGTCGTCGGCCCGTGCTCGATCCATGATGTCCACGGCGCCCGCGAGTACGCCGGGCGGCTCAATCGGTTGCGGGAGGAACTGGCGGACCAGTTCGAGATCGTGATGCGCGTTTATTTTGAGAAACCACGCACGACCTTGGGCTGGAAGGGCCTGATCAATGACCCGCACCTGGACGGGAGTTATGATATCAATACGGGTCTGAAAGCGGCGCGGGGATTGCTCCTGGAGTTAACCGCCGAGGGGTTGCCCGCGGCGACGGAGTTTCTCGATCCGATCATCCCGCAGTACATCGATGACCTGGTAACCTGGGTGGCCATCGGGGCGCGGACCACGGAGTCCCAGACGCACCGCGAGATGGCCAGTGGGCTCTCCATGCCCGTCGGCTTCAAGAACGGCACGGACGGGAGCCTGCAGATCGCCTTGGACGCCATGCAGTCGGCGCGCGCGGCGCATAGTTTCCTGGGCATCGATCAGGATGGCATTACCAGCATTATTCGGACCACCGGCAATCCGGCGGGGCATGTCGTGCTGCGGGGCAGCCGTGAGCGCACCAACTACGACGCCGCCAGTATCCACGAGGCGGAAACCAAACTGGTCCAGGCCGGGCTCCCGCCGGGGCTGATGGTGGACTGCAGCCACGCGAATTGCGGCAAACAAGCCGCCCGCCAGGAAGCCGTCTGGCGCAGCGTCATCGAGCAACGGGCCTCCGGCACCCGATCGATCATCGGTCTGATGGTCGAGAGTTACCTCATCGAGGGCAACCAGCCGTTCCCGCGACCGGCCGCCGAGTTGCGGCCCGGGGTCTCGATCACCGACCCCTGCCTGGGGTGGGAGGCGACGGAGAGAATGTTGCGGGAAGGCCATCGCCGACTGGCGGGGGCGCGGGCTGCGTGAAGATCACGCACAACGCGTGGAGATCACGCAGATTATCGGGTGGGTGGTTGAGTTTGTTGGATTTTACGGGGATAATTCCCTGGCACGGTAATTGCTAGATATGCGGAAAACCCGGTCAGTAGTCTGAGTAGTTGCCAAAAAGTTCACCAGGCTTCCGACCGAGAAAAGAAACAAAAACCAGCACAGATTATATGAACAATCAACAAAAGAAGAACGGGGCTTTCACGCTCATCGAGCTGTTAGTCGTTATCGCGATCATCGCCATCCTGGCGGCCATGTTGCTGCCGGCGCTGGCCCGCGCCAAAGCGCGCGCCCAACGCATCAACTGCGCCAACAACCTGAAGCAGGGCGGTTTGGCGTTCAAGACCTGGGCCCTGGACAACCAGGACCGCTATCCGATGCAGGTGGATTCACCGAGCGGCGGCCCGCCCAACCAAACGGCCTTCACTACTGCCGTCGCGGGCGAGTATACCTTCCAGGTTTTCGGGGTTATGTCCAACGAGCTCAGCACCCCCAAGGTGTTGGTTTGTCCGTCGGATGACACCATCGCCCACACGAACTTCCTCATGCAGGTCAACGTGTACAGCCAGGTGGCTTATGCGGGCCAGTTCACCCTGTGCAACGCCAACGTTTCCTATTTCGTCGGCCGTGACGCGGTGGAGAACAACCCCCAGATGCTCTTGGCCGGCGACCGTAATATCTACGGCAGCTCGACCCTGACCACCTACGGCACCGCCCAGTCCACCCAAAACGGCGGCTACGGCGACTCCCCCGACCACGGCAGCAGCCCCACCCTCACGGGCGGCCTGTTCGCGATGGGCACGAACTTCCTGGCCACGGCCACCGCCCCTTGCTGGACCGACAAGATGCACCAGAAGCAGGGTAACGTGCTCCTGGCTGACGGCAGCGTGCAGCAGCTCAGCAGCTCCCGCCTCCGCGACCAGCTCCGCAACACGGGTGACACCACCACCACCACCGGCGTCAATACCCTGATGTTCCCGTAAGTGGAATTGGTTCGTTCCTGAACTTTCAAAGGCGCCCGCAAGGGCGCCTTTTTTTGTCAATGCAACGCGACGAATCCCACGCCCGATCCCCCTGCCGAGCGCGTCTGGTTGGCCTGGCCCTGGCGCTGGTGACCCTGGCGGCCTATCTGCCCGCCACCCGTCACGGATTCGTCCTGTATGATGATCCGGAGTACCTGACCCAGAATCGCGTCGTTCAGGCGGGGCTGACCCTGAGGGGGATGCGATGGGCTTTCACGACCTTCCAGGGCAACCTCTGGATCCCGCTGAGCTGGCTGTCGCACATGCTCGATTGCGAATGGTTCGGCGTGGACCCGGGGGCTCACCACCTCGTGAGCGCACTCTGGCATGCGGCCAATGCGGCATTGTTATTCCTGGTGCTGCGGCGTATGACGGGCTTTGTTTGGCCGAGCGCGTTCGCGGCTGCCCTCTTTGCCTGGCATCCGCTGCGGGTTGAATCGGTGGCCTGGGCTGCCGAGCGAAAGGACGTCTTGAGCGGCCTCTTTTTCCTGCTCGCCTTGGGGGCCTACGGCCGCTTCGCCCAGGGCGGGGGCCCGTTGCCCTCCGCAATGGCCGACCCCGGGGCTAAAGGTCCAAACGGTCAGCCTCCCTGTTCGGTTTCCCCGCCGGCGTTCTCCATTTTCTATTTTTTATCCCTGGCGAGCTTTGCCTGCGGCCTGATGAGCAAGCCCATGTTGGTGACTTTCCCGTTGCTGTTGCTGCTGCTGGACTTCTGGCCATTAAGGCGATGCGAGCTTCCCCCCTGGCCAGGGTGGCGCCGACGCGAAGCCGAGCCGGCATGGAGGCGCGGTTTGAACAGGCTCCTGCTGGAGAAGGTCCCCTTCCTGGCGCTTTCGGTGGTTGTCTGCGTGGTCACGGCGCTGGCGTCTCGGGGCCGGGCCGTGGGCACCGAGCACTACGGACTGATCGATCGCGCGGGCAATGCCCTGGCGGCCTATGGTAGTTACCTTGGCAAGATCCTGGTGCCCGTAAACCTCGCCATCGTGTATCCCTTGCCGGCCCGGGTACCCTGGGGAAGAGCGGCGGCGGCGGCGGGCGTCCTGGCCCTCATCACGGCGCTGGTTTGGCGGGCGCGCGTCCAGCGCCCCTGGTGGCTCATAGGTTGGGCCTGGTTCGTCGGCACGCTGGTGCCAGTCATCGGTCTGGTCCAAGTGGGAACCCAAGCCCTAGCGGATCGGTTCACCTATCTTCCGTTTATAGGTCTGGCCATGGCCCTGGGTTGCGACGGGGCCTTCTGGGCGCGGCGGTGGCGGTTGAACCCCGGGCTCGTGGTGGCGGCGGCGGCAGTGGTCCTGGTCTTGTGTCTCGCGGGAACCGAGCGGCAACTCCGTTTTTGGAGCAGCGACGAGCGCTTGTTTGAACGTGCCCTGGCGGTGACGGCGGACAATCCGGTGGCCCACGCCAACCTGGGCGTTGCCTTGGAGCAGCAAGGGCGGCGGGGCGAGGCTCGGGCTCATTACGAGGCTGCCCTGGAGTTGATGCCGAGCCTGGCGCAGGTGCACAACAACCTCGCCAACCTTCTGGACGAGGCTGGCGAGACCAACGCCGCCCTCAGCCATTTTCTGGTGGCTCGCCGGCTCCAGCCCGACGCTCCGCTCGTCCGCGCCAATTATGGCTCCATGCTCGTTAAGCTGGGGCGCTTCGATGAGGCGGCGGCCGAATTCGAGGCAGCGGCCCGGCTCAGCCCGGGGGATCCTCGGCCCTTTTACCTGATGGGCAAGGCCTTGCTACGTCAGGGCCGTCCCGCCGAAGCGGTTGGCCGGCTTCAGCGGGCGCTGGAGCTCGACCCCAACGACGTCCCCAGCCTGGTTTTCCTGGCTCGATTGCGGGCGGCGGAAACGGAGGCCGCCCTCCGCAACGGCGCCCAGGCGGTCAGCCTGGCGGAGCGTGCCAACGCTCTCACGGGGGGCGATCAGCCGGCCGTGCTGGAGGTGCTGGCAATGGCCTACGCCGAGGTGGGTCGCTTCCCCGAAGCACAAGCCGCGGTCCGGAAGGCGATCGCGGGCTCCGGTGCGGGGGATACGAATGGGGTGGGGGAGTTGCGCGAGCGGCTGAAGTTGTTCGAGGCCAGCCGGCCTTTCCGACTCGCGCCGGCCCACGAACGCTGAGAACAGGGATTTGCCAGCGGGCAAATCTTTGCTAGACTTAATCATAAGATATTAGCCATTGACGATGAAGAAAAACCATATCTGGAAGTTCTTTCGGGCCGGCGGATTTGACCAGGTTCGCATCGACACGGGCGCCGACCTGCTGGCGCTCGACCAACTGGATCAGAAGCTGTGGGTGGCTCTGGCCTGCCCCACGGTGGGGTTGGAGTTCGACGCCAAGACGCTGGCGATGATCGACAGTGACAACGACGGACGGATTCGGGCGCCGGAGATCCTGGCGGCGGTCAAATGGGCCACCGACCGCCTGAAGAGCGCGGATGACTTGCTGCAAGACTCGGAGGAGCTGCCGCTCAGCGCCATCAACGAGGCGACACCCGAGGGGCGCCAGTTGCTCGCCTCCGCCCGCGAAATCCTGGCCAACCTGGAAAAACCCGGGGCGACCAGCATCACGGTCGAGGACACTCTCGACACCGCGAAGATCTTCGCCCAGACCCGTTTCAACGGGGACGGGGTGCTGCCGGCGGACTCGGCCGGAGATCCGGCGACCAAGGCCGTGATCGAGGAAATCATCGCCTGTTTCGGCGCAGAGAAAGACCGGAGCGGGAAGCTGGGGGTGACGCAGGCGAAGGTGGACCAGTTCTTTGCCGAGGCGCAGGCTTACTCGGACTGGCACAAAAAGGCCGAGGGGGATGCGGCCATTCTACCCTTGGGGGAAGCGACGGGCAGCGCGGCGGCGGCTTACCGCACGATCAAGCCGAAGGTGGATGACTTCTTCGCCCGCTGCCGCCTGGCGGCTTACGACCCGCGTTCGCTGAGCGCTGTCAATCGCGAGGAGAAAGAATACCTGCTCTTCGCCGCGAAGGACCTCACCATCACCTCGGCGGAAATAGCGAGTTTCCCGATCGCGCACGTGGGGGCGGGCAAGGCGCTGCCGTTGGCCCGGGACATCAACCCCGCCTGGAGTGCCGCGGTGGCGAGGTTCGCCGCCGAGGTGGCAGGCCCGTGGTTGTCCGAGAAATCGGTGATGACCGAGTCGGAATGGGGCCTGATCACGGCTCGCTTCGCGGCCCATGAGGCCTGGCTGGCGGCCAAGACGGGTGTGGGCGTCGAGAAGCTCGGCCTCGAGCGCATCCGGACCATCCTAGCGGCCCCCTTCAAGCCGACGATTGACGGGTTGATCGCCAAGGATAAGGCCCTGGAGCCCGAGGTCACCGCGATCGTGGCCGTCGAGCGGCTCGCCCGCTATTACCGTGACCTCAACCAACTCCTGCACAATTTTGTCTCCTTCCGGGATTTTTATAGCCGCAAAGACAAGGCGGTGTTTCAAGCCGGGACACTCTATCTCGACCAACGGACCTGCGAGCTGTGCATCGCGGTGACCAATCCGGCCCGGCACGCGGCCATGGCCGGCCTATCGGGCACCTACCTGGCCTATTGCGATTGCACGCGCAAAGGGACGTCGGAACAGATGCAGATCGTGGCCGCCTTCACCGGGGGGGACTCGGACAACCTGATGGTGGGCCGCAACGGCATTTTCTACGATCGCAAGGGCCGGGACTGGGACGCGACTATCACCAAGCTGGTGGATAACCCGATCAGCATCCGCCAGGGGTTTTGGGCGCCGTACAAGAAGGTGGCGCAGATCGTTCGGGAACAGGTGACCAAACAGGCGGCCGCCGCCGACGAGGCGGTGGTGGGAAAGCTCACCCAAACCGCCACGGACGTGCAGGCCGCCGCGGTCAAAGGTGTGCCGCCGCCGGTACGGAAGATCGACCCGGGCATGATCGCCGCATTGGGAGTCGGCGCTGCCGGCCTCGGGGGCATGATCGGAGGCATCATCACTGGGTTCCTGGGTCTGCGTTGGCTGATGCCGCTGGGGGTGGTGGGCGTCATGCTCATTATCTCGGGTCCCTCCATGCTCATGGCCTGGCTGAAACTGCATCGGCGCAACCTCGGGCCCATCCTCGACGCCAACGGCTGGGCCGTCAATGCCAAGGCCAGGATCAACGTCCCCTTCGGCGCCTCACTCACCCAAGTCGCCTCCCTGCCCATCGGCGCCCAGCGTGACCTCGTCGACCCGTTTGCTGAGAAGAAGCGCCCCTGGAAGGTCTATCTCGCCCTGGCGGGCGTCCTCGCGCTGTTGGTGTCCTACTACGAAGGCTTCCTGGATGGTTCCCTGCCGCCTCCGATCTCGAGCACAGCCGTGCTCAAGCAATGGTCTCCGCGGTTTGTGCGTCCCCTGGTTCCAGCCGGCGCGCCCGGGAACAATGCCCCGGCGGCCTCCAGCGCCGCCGCTCCGCCCGCAGCCGGCGCCACGGCTCCGCCCCCCGCCAACAAAGGTCCGGCGGAGAAATAGCTCAACTGCTACGGCTTCAAGAACTTCGCCGCCGTTTGGGCGGCGTGGACGATGGGGGCCGGGAATAGACCGATACCGATCATCCCGGCGATGCAGGCATAGAGGGAAAAGCGGAGCGGGAGCGAAGGCTTGATCGGAGTCAGATCGCTGGCCTCACCAGGCCAGTAGATGGCGCGGATGACGCCGAAATAGTAGTAGAGCGAGATGACCACGCCGACCAGGGCGGTAACGGCCAGGCAATAATAGCCGGGGTGCGCCGGAGCGGCTTCGAGGATGGAACGGAGGAGGAGGAACTTCCCGAAAAAGCCGGCGAGCGGGGGGATGCCCGCCAAGGAGACCATCGCCAGAGTGAGCGTGAAGGCCAGGAGTGGTGAGCGTTGGTGCAGCCCGGCCAGGGCGGACAGGTCCTCGCTTTCGACCTGCCGCATGACCAGGCAGATGACCGTGAAGGCCCCCAGCACGGCGAAGAGGTAGCCGCTGAGGTAGTAAAGAATGGCGGCCTGGCCGTTGAGACTCAGGGCGGCGATCCCCAACAGCAGGTAGCCGGCATGCGCGATGCTCGAATAGGCCAGCAACCGTTTGAGATTCCGCTGCGGGATGGCGCAGAGGTTGCCGTAGAGGATGGTGAGGCCGGAGATGACGATGAGGAGGTCTCGCCAGTGCGCCGTCACCGGCGGCACCGCGTAGAACAGGACGCGCAGCAACAGGACAAACCCGGCCGCCTTGCTGCCTACCGCCAGGAAGGCCGTCGTCGGCGTGGGCGCCCCCTGATAGACATCCGGCGCCCAGATCTGGAAAGGAAAGGCCGCGATCTTAAAGCCGAGCCCCGTCAGGATCAGCACCAGGCCGAACTGGAACAGGGGGTTCGAGCTGTACTGCGCCGCCACCGCCGAGAGTTGGCCAAAGTTGAGCGTGCCGGAGATCCCCGAAACCATCGCGATGCCGAACACCGTAAAGCCGGTCGAGAGCGCGCCGATGACGAGGTACTTGACGCCCGCCTCGAGCGAGGCCAAACGCCCCCGCTGAAAGCTCGTGAGGATGTAGAACGTCACGGTGATGAGTTCGAGCGAGACAAAGAGGAGGGAAAAATCATTCGCCGACGAAGCGAAAAGCATCCCGGCCAGCGCGAATAAAACCAGGGAGTAATACTCGGTGATCCCGCCGCCGAGCCGGTCGGAAAACTCGACCGACATGATCAGGACGATGATGGCGGCGGCGAGGAAGAACCGTTTGAAAAACAGGGCGAGGCCGTCGAGCACGTACACATCGTTGAAGGCATAACCGACGCCACCCGGGGGGAGCTTGAAGGCGACGAAGCTGTAAACGAGGATGACGCCGAGCCCGGCGGCAGCGGTGCAGCCGAGCTTCTTCCGGGCGGTTCCCGGGAGCCAGAGGTCGGCCAGGAGCAGAGCCAGTCCGAGGCCGATCACCAACCATTCGTGGGCTAAGAGGGCGAGGTTCATCAGCGGGTAACGGTAAGCGGCGAGTTCAACGCCAGGCGCTCACCCGGCGGCGGTAGCGGGGGGGCTGGAGCGCGGCTGGCCGAGCCGGAGGTCGTGAGATAGGGCGCCAGGACGCTTTGCCGCACACTGGGCGCGATCTTGTCGGCCAGCAAGCGCGGACCGAATCCGAACACCAGGAGGCAGGCCAGCAGCAGGAGAAACGGCAGCTTGCGCCACAAATGGGGGGCATCGGCCACCTTCGCCCATTTCTCAGGCAGTGGGCCATGCAGGACAGTGCGCACCATGCGCAGCATATAAACCGCGCCGATGATCAGCGCACCCCAGCAGGCGAGCACGGTAATCAACTTCGAGGTTTGCCAGGCGCCGAACAGCACGGTCACCTCGCCGGCGAAGTTGGCAAACCCCGGGAGGCCGCAGCCGGCGAACGCCGCCATCATGATCAGTGCCCCGATGAACGGCAGGCGCCGCAACAGGCCGCCCAACTGGTCCATCTGCAAGGTGCCGGTTTGCTGGTAAAGGTAGCCGTTCAGGCCGAACGTCAGGGCGGCCAGAAACCCGTGGGCGATCATGACGAGCACCGCACCGGTGACGCCGATGAGATTCAGGCTCGCGATGCCGAGGAAGACGAAACCCATGTGGGCAACGCTCGCATAACCGGCCAGCCAGTTCAGGTCTTTCTGGCGCATGGCCACCCAGCCGCAGTAGACGAGGTTGCCCAGGCAAAGCCAGGCGAGCACGGGCATCCATTGGCGGGCCGCCTCGGGCATGAGGGGTAACGCAATGCGAATCAGGCCGTAAAGGCCGAACTTCTTCAAGACCCCGGCATGTAGCATGGCGGTGGCGCTGGGCGCCGAACCGTAGCCCAACGGGGCCCAGGTGTGGAAGGGCCAGAGCGAGACCAGGATGCCGAACCCGAACAGCAAGAGCGGGAACATGATCCGCTGCGCGCTCTGCGGGATCGGGTGGTCACGCACCTGGTCCATGAGTTTCGGGAGGTCGAAGGTGTTGGCACCGGAAGACACGTAGAGGGCAATCAGCCCAAGCAGGGCGAGCAAGGCGCCCACGCTCAAGTAGAGCGTGATCTGAAAAGCGGCGTAATTCTTGTCCTGCCCCCGGCCCCAGACGCCAATCATGATGAACGTCGCCACGAGCGCCAACTCATGGAAAAAGTAGAATAGAAACAGGTCCAGCGAGGCGAAGGCGCCCAGGATGCCGCCGGTCATCAGCAGTAGCAAGATGTAGAACTCCTTCTGACGGTCCTTGATCTCCCAGGAGACACAGGTGGCGGCGAAGGCGACGATGGCGCCCATCAAGATCAAGCCGACATTGATGCCATCGACACCGACGTGGTAGGTGATGCCCAGGGCGGTCACCCAAGGGACCTGCTGTTCGTACTGAAAGCCCGGGGCGCCCGTCTGAAAGCCGGCGAACAGGAAGACGGCCAACACGGCAGAGATGAGCGTGGCCAGGAACGCCACCGCCTGCATGATGACGGCGAAATTCCGCGGCACCAAGGCCAGCACCAGCGCCGCCAGGAGCGGCACGCCGAGTATGTAGGTGAGGAGCGACATGGTGGGTTATCTCAGCGCAAAATAGAGCACGCAGGCGACGCCCAACACGAAAAGAAAGGCGTAGGTTTGGAGGTTGCCGGTCTGCAGGAGCCGCAGGGCGCGACCGGCCAGCTCGGTGGACCCGTGAACGCCTCGCACCCCGAGGCCCGCGATGATCCAGCGGTCGAACCACCCGGCGAGGGCGGCCAGGAAATCGTGCGGGCGGATAAACAGCGCCTGGTAAATCTCGTCCCAATAGAACCGGTTGCGCATCGCCACCGAAAGGCCGCCGAGTTTGGCGGGCAGCGGATCCTGGGGGGCGCGGCCGTAAAGGGACCAGGCGCCGGCGATGCCCAGCACCGCGGCCAACAACCCGATCGCGGCCGCCACCGGCGATTCTTTGAGGGGAGCGACCAACTGTTCGAGGGTGCTTAAGGCGTGTTCCGCGCCGAACTGGCGGCCATAGACGTTTTCCAGGCCGATGATGCCGCCCACGATGCTCAACACAGCCAGCAACCGCAGGGGCCAGACCATCACCGGCGGAGATTCATGGGCGTGGCCGGCAGCCGTGGAACGGGTTTCGCCGAGGAACACCACAAAGACCAGGCGGAACATGTAAAACGCCGTCAGCGCCGCCACCAGCGCGCCGAGCGCAAACAGGGCGTAGTTGGGCTGACCCCAAGCCAGCCCGAGAATGCTGTCCTTGCTGTAGAATCCGCTGAAAGGAGGCACTCCCGCGAGCGCCAAGGTGCCCGCCACGAAGGTCCAAAAAGTCACCGGCATCTTCCGCCGCAACCCACCCATCTTCCAGATGTCCTGCTCATGGTGGAGCCCCAGGATGACCGAGCCGGCACCCAGGAAGAGGAGCGCCTTGAAAAAGGCGTGGGTGGTGAGATGGAACATCGAGGCCTTGGGGCCCGCCATGCCCGCCAGTCCCACGCCCATCACCATGTAGCCCAGTTGCGAGAGCGTCGAGTAGGCGAGGATACGTTTGATGTCGTTCTGCTGGACGGCGATCAGGGCCGCGAGGAGGGCGGTGAAGCCGCCGACCCAGGCGATGACCTGCAAGGCCGGGGGATTGAGCAGGAAGAAAATGCGGGCCAGCATATAGACGCCGGCGGCGACCATGGTGGCGGCATGGATGAGGGCGCTCACGGGCGTGGGGCCTTCCATGGCGTCGGGGAGCCAGACATGGAGCGGGAACTGGGCGCTCTTGCCCACCGCACCGCAGAAGATCAGCAGGCCGGCGGTCGTGGCGGCCAGGCCGAGGGCCTCGGGGTTCTTCTTCATCGCCTCTTCCAGGACGGTGAAGTTCAGCGAATTGAGCGTGAGCCAGACCGTGAAGATGCCCAGGAGAAAGCCCAAGTCGCCCAACCGGTTGGTGAGGAAGGCCTTTTTCCCGGCGTCCGCCGCGGCGGGGCGCTCGAACCAGAAGCCGATGAGGAGGTAGCTCGAAACGCCGACCAACTCCCAGAAGATGAACATCTCGATGAAGTTGTTGGCGAGCACGATGCCCAGCATCGAGAACGTGAACAGGCTGAGGCAGGCGAAAAACCTGGAGAAGCCCGGATCCTCGCGCATATAACCCCAGGAATAGACATGAATGGCGCCGGCGACGCCCGTGACCATGAGCATCATGAGCAGGGAGAGCGGGTCGAGGCGCAAGCCGAAATCGACTTGGAGTGGCCCCACCGCCAGCCAGGAGAACTGGCAATCCGGTCGCACGTCCCATCCGGTCGCGCCGATCAGGACCACGCTCAGCCCAAACCCGGCGAGCACGGCGGCGATGGAAAGGCCGGCGCTGAGCGAGCGGTTGCGCTGAGTAAACAGGGTAATGAGCGCCGCGGCAGCCAGCGGCAGGAAGAGGATGATCCAGGGCAGCGAGTTCATAGTCGAGGCGTCCTAGAGCTTGAGCGAAGTCATATCTTCGACCTGAACGGTCTGCCGTTTGCGGTAGAGCGCGACGATCAGGGCGAGGCCGACGGCCACCTCGGCGGCGGCCACCGTGATGACGAAAAAGACGAAGACCTGGCCGTTGGGGTTGTCGTTGAACCGGGAGAAGGCCACCAACGCGAGGTTGGCGGCGTTCAGCATGAGTTCGAGCGACATGTAGATGACCAGCACATTGCGGCGGACGATCACCCCCAACAGGCCGAGCGCGAAGAGCAACCCGCTGACCACCAGGTAATGTTGCAGGCCGACGTTCATCGCAAGTCCTTTTTGCTGAGGATAACCACGCCCACCATCGCCACCAGCAGCAGCACCGATACAATCTCGAACGGCAGCGCGTATTGCCGGAACAGGAGTTTGCCCAGGTTAACCGTGCCCCCCACCAGCGTGGGCGACGCGGCCGGGCTGAGCTCCGAATGCAGCAGACTTTTCAGGAATAGGAAAATAAATCCGCTCACCGCGACCACCCCCAGGGCCACTCCGGCCTTGCGCAGCTTCCGGCGTTCCTCGACCTTCAGATCCAGGAGCATGACGACGAACAAGAACAGGACCATGACGGCGCCGGCATAGACGAGCACCTGGACAGCAGCGAGGAAAAACGCCTGCAAGAGAACAAACAATCCCGCCAGCGACACCATCGTGAGGACCAGGAACATGGCGCTGGTCACCGGGCTGCGGCTCCATGGGTTGGCAATCACCAGGAAACCGAAGATCAGCGTCAGCGCCGCAAAAACATAAAACAGCATGTCGGGCATCGTCATCGTCTTCTCAATCGCGCAGGTTCAACCCCGGGCCTGGTCACGGCGCCAGCCCCTGGGCTTTGGCCTCGTCCGCCTTTCGCTTCCACTTTTGGATTTTATCCTGGTGGACACCCCCCAAGGCCAGCAATTTCTCTTTGTTGTAGATCATCTCCCCGCGGCTCAGCGCGGTCAGGGAATAGTCTTTCATGAGGAAAATGGCCTCCTCGGGACAGACTTCCTGGCAAAACCCGCAGAAGATACAGCGGAGCATGTTGATCTCGAACTCCCGCGGGGCCTTCTCGACATTGCCGGTTTCGGGGGCGCCGGCGGGCCCCGGCGGCGTAATACGAATCGCCTTGGGGGGGCAGACGAACTCACACAACTGGCAGGAAACGCACTTGTCGCGCCCCTGTTGGTCTTTCACCAGGTAGGGTGCGCCGCGGTAGCCGTCAGGAACCACCCAGCGTTCCTCGGGATACTGCATCGTCACCTTCTTCCGGAAGAAATGGCGGATGGTGACCTTGAAGCCGCCGATGAAGGCGGGCAGGTAAAAGCGCTCCCAGAGATTCAGTTTTTTGCGGTTGACGATCATCCGGACTACCTTCCCTCCTTAAGCCAGAGCCACACGGCCGTCGCCACAATATTGGCGAGGGCCAGCGGGACCAATCGGCGCCAGCCCAGGTCCATCAGTTGGTCATAGCGGAAACGCGGCCACATCCAGCGCACCCAGATAATCATGAACTCGACGCAGACCATCTTCGCCAGGAAAATGCCGATGTGGACCAGGCCGACGAGGTAGGAAGCGGCGGGGTGGTCCAGGCCGGCGAAGGGCAGCGTCCAACCGCCCAGAAACAGCGTCACCAGCATCGCCGAGGCCGCCGTCATCGCGGCGTACTCGGCCATGAAGAAGAGCGCGAACTTCATGGAACTGTATTCGACGTTGTAGCCGCCGGCCAATTCCTGCTCCGACTCGGGCATATCGAAGGGGAGGCGGTTGGTCTCGGCGAACATGGCGGCCAAAAAGATGGCGAAGGCGATCGGTTGGCGGAAGATCAACCAACACCCGCCGGCCTGGCTCTGAATCACATCGCTCAAGTTCAGACTGCCGACCATGAGCAGCAGCGGGATCACCGATAAGCCCATGGCCAGCTCGTAGGAGATCAGTTGGGCGCTGGAGCGGATGCCGCCGAGGAAAGGATATTTGGAATTGGCCGCGTACCCGGCCAGGACAATGCCGTAGACGCCCAGCGAGACGATGCCAAAGGTGTAAAGCACCCCCACGTTGAGGTCGGCAATCACCATCTTCTCATGCCCCAATTGCGACCCGAAGGGGATGATCGCCACGGTCATCAGGCTGGGAATCATCACGATGGCCGGGGCCAGCCAGAAATAGATCTTGTGCACATGTCCGGGGGTGAAGTCCTCCTTGAGAAAGGCCTTCACCGCGTCCGCCGCGGGCTGCAGCAAGCCGGCAAAGCCGACGCGGTTCGGACCGCGGCGGTCCTGGATGGCGGCCGAGAGCTTGCGTTCTACCCAGACGGCATAGGCGACAATGAACATCAGCACGGAGAAAACCCCCAGGATTTTCACCGCGCTGAAGAGCGTGAATTGCCAGAACGGCGGTAAATGGTCGATCCAGGTCATGCCAGCCTATAGGGGTTTTGTCATAGGAAATCTTGGAGTGACCAACTGCTCATGCCTGTGAAAGGGGCAGGGTGTTCTCGTTTCCAGCGGCTTCATTTCGCACCACCAGTTGGCCGCCGTCTTGGGCTCGCAGTTGCTCATTCGCGTTGAGCAGTTCGATCCCATAAACGCGCCCGTCCGGCGCGATGTCAAGGCTCAACTCGTCGCTTATCTCCAGCGTCTCCACCTCGGCGCCTTTGTCGATCAACCGGAGGCAGGCGATGTTGTACCGCGGATCGTAGGTCAGCTTCATAACTCAAAAGAACTTCGTAATCACGGTGATCACCGGCCCATCTTGCCCGTCACGCACAGCGTAAACAATCACCTGCTTGTTCGCATAGTAGTTTCCACCCCAATTTCCGGCAAACGGGAAGTTCCGGCGGAAACCGGCGCGGCCGAACTTGGCGGCGAACGGAGCCCCCTGTGAGACGGTGGCCGAGATCTCCCTTTCCGTCGCGCCGCGCTCAGCCAACCGCTCTCGATCATGAGGATGCAAACGGATAGCCATTAAAACCCCGCTGCGGCTCCCGCATCCCCCAACCCCGCCCAGGTCAGCCCCTGGAAGGCGGGGACCTCGCCGGCCATTTGGTTGAATAAGCCTTCGAGGCTCGCCGAGCCGGTCTGGCCGGTGACCTGGAGCACCAAATCGCGCAGGAACTCCCATTCCGGCCGCGCGTCTCCCCGCGGTTCGACCGCCTTCATAAACTTCTGCACGCGGCCCTTGGCGCTGGTGAAGGTCCCGCGCTTCTCGGCATGGGCGCAACCCGGCAGCAGGTAATGCGCGAGTTGGGTGGTCGCGTTCGGCAGGATGTCGCTCACCACCAGCAACTCCAACTTGCCCAGTAACTCGGCCGTCAGGCCCTGCC
>TBL_comb47_HYPODRAFT_10004735_pt1 | contig 15515 bp, 10 predicted proteins | sample TroBogypolimnion_40_FD_10682 | JGI IMG/M metagenome (IMG submission 10682)
AGAAAAACCTGGAAAAAGCGATTATTCACGCCTCTGCGTTTGATCAGGAGGTTGAGATAATTACCACCATCAGTCAAAACGTACCCAGCGGAATTAAGCGGGTAGCCACTGAGATTTTTGCCACTGAAATTATCATTGGATTTGCTCTGAAAAGCCAGTTTACCGACATCCTGTTCGGAAATGTTATAAAATATATTGTGGAAAATACCAATCAGGCAGTCTGGGTATGTAGCATATCTCCTCAATTAAGCCAGCATAAAAAAATTGTGATTATCTGCCCCCGTTATGCCGATCGGGAATATGGCTTTAATCTTTGGCTTGACCGGGTATTCAGACTTGCCAAGACCTTAAAAGTATCCTGCGAATTTCTATCAACTCCTCAAACATTCAGGCATGTAAAGGATTATTTACATTCGAGCAGGATAGCCGTTTCATTAAAGCATACTGAGTTCACCGATTGGACTGATTTTACTGAAATCTCGTCATACATTCATCCATCAGATCTGGTCATTATTGCACTTCCGCGAATTGGAGGTATCTCTTACAAAACTAACCAGGAGAGCGTTCCGCGACTTATGGCTAAGAATTTTGAAAACCACGACTTCGTCCTGATTTATCCGAATGAAAGTGAGGAGAGTCCGGAGATGATGTTTACTGACGATTTTGACAAAAGTCTCATTGAGGAGGGTATTAACAAGCTTTCCCATAAGGCCAGGTGGTTAACTGGAATATTCCGGAAACGATAAACCGAAGATAATTAATCTGAGTGCTACCAGATAAATTTCACCTTTTCATAACCTTTGAAAACCTGCTGATTAAATCAGTGTTCCTATCTTTGCCCAACAAATTTTGATTTTATGTGGGCACTCTTTGCCGTAATTTCGGCTATTTTCCTCGGGACATACGACGTTTTTAAAAAATTATCGCTGAATCAGAACGCCGTTTTACCTGTCCTCTTTTTCTCAACCTTCACCTATGCAGTTACCTTCCTTCCATTAGTCCTAATATCTTTCTATAATCCTGAATTTCTTAGGAATACCATCTTTTTTGTCCCTTCGGCACCTCTGGCACAGCATGGATATTTCTTCCTTAAATCGGTGATTGTCACAAGCTCCTGGATTTTTGCATTTTTCGCGATCAAGCATCTTCCTCTGACAATCGTATCTCCAATACGTGCTACTGGTCCGATATGGATTATTTTGGGAGCAATTGTTATTTTTTCAGAGCATCTGACTATGCTACAGTGGATAGGAACGGCTGTTACACTGGCCTTTTTTTATCTTTTATCACTTGCAGGGAAGTCTGAAGGGTTTCATTTTACCACCAATAAATGGGTTCTCTTTTTAATTGCCGGTACTCTGCTTGGATCTGTCAGTGGTCTGTATGATAAATTTCTTGTCCGGAATTTCGACCGGATGGCTATGCAGGCATGGTCATCGATATACCAGGTTGGCCTTCTTTTACCGATAGTCCTTTTTCTCTGGTACCCGAATCGTAAAGTAAACACCCCATTTCAGTGGCGGTGGTCAATCCCGATGATCGGTCTTTTTTTGGTGGTGGCTGACTTCCTCTATTTTTACGCCATAGGTTGCAACGGATCACTCATTTCTGTTATATCGGCTCTTCGACGCGGAGGAGTCATCATCTCATTTACACTGGGAGCAGTTGTTTTTCATGAAAAAAATGTCCGGCAGAAAGGTTGGCTATTGTTAGGAATCCTGACAGGTGTGATTATACTGGTATTTGGCAGCAAATAAACTTTCAGAGACGCAATTAATGGCGCCTCTGAAAGTTTAAGGTTTGATAACTTTCATCAGTGCCCCCGGGACCTGAATAAGGTCAAAGTCATGATCGTAAATCAGGTATTTATTCTCCCAGACTGTTGCAAACTTCTCCTTATATTCCCGTAACCCTTTATATTGTGAAAATCCTCTAATCTTTTCATAAGCGAATTTCATCGATTTTTCTTTGAAGGTATGGGGATCATTCAGCCCTGACATAGGTGCAAATCCCATATTGACATAAGAATAACCTTCTGATTTAAGGTGGCGGAACAATTCCACAATAATAAAATCCATCACACCATTGGGAGCATCCGAAGTTTTGCGAATTAAATCACAGGTACCTTCTCCCCTTGCATAATCGGGAATGATATTTAAAAATGCAACAATTTTCTCCTCTGAGTTCTCAACTGTTATGAGCGTCTGTTGTTTCAGTTCACCCCAGATAAACATCCCCTGAGAGAATATGATCTCATTTCTACCGGTATCTTCAAGCCATTCGTCAGATACCGATTTAATTTTCTGAAGCAGCCCGTCTTTAATCGGGGGAGTATGAATATGCGTTTTATAACCCCTGTCCTTTACTTTGGACAAAGCATTCCTGATCGACTTCTTGGAGCCACCTTCCAATGAAAAAGTATTCAGATCCACTAATCCCTCTTGTCCTAAAAACATGACCTTCTTTTTCAAACTTTGATATATTGGCAGATCATTTTCCGGAACCCGGTAATAGATACTTTTTAAACCAATTTCAAAACAGAACCGGTCAAACTGGCTAATACACAGCTTCATCTGATTTTCATCCTCTGCAACCGGGTTTTCCAGAACAACCGCATAATTTCCGGCCGGCCGGTAGGCAATGAATGCGTTTATACCCTCTGGCTCAAATATCATCTTATCCTGATAAGTCTTGAAATAATCAAGAGCCGATTTTCCGTAAAGCGTGACTAATTCCCGGGGCCGTTCAAGCTCAAGCGGAGATGGAAAAATCTTCAGAAAGTAAGGGCGGATAAGGGTATAAATCAGGAAACAAAGTGTTAAAAATCCACTTACATTAATCGACAAAAGAAATTTATGGGCAAACCGATCGGCTGGAATCAGATCGCTGCTGCCCACCAGAAAATAGTTCTGCAACGCATACCTGAGGGATTGAAGGAAACTAAAATCGATATTAAAGTGTTTTTTATCAAGATAATAGAAGCCGATTACGCTATAAACCAATACCGCAAATATGCTCAGTATGGCAGTTTGTATTCCAACCGAGCGTAAACGGGGATTATTTTTTACATAATAGTCTTTCTTGGTAAATATCAAAACCACAATGACTAAGAATGCAGCAATAGCCTCCTCGTAGTCCACAGCTTTGGTTAGATTTCCTATCATTGAAACAAATGAGAGGAAAAATGCAAACCACCAGGCAATTTTAAGCCCTTTGAGCATAAAGGAAGCAGTAACCAATAAAAAGAGTCCCAAACCCAAAACAAAATAATTCGATACAATGATTGCATCGATCGGCAGGAAATCCCTTAACCAGTGCACCCGTTCTGAGATTGCCGGAGTCAGCACTGAAATAATATTAATAATACCCAGCGATAAAAGCAACAGAGCCGGAATGATCCTCATTAGTAACTTATTGATTTTCATCAGAAAGCTAAAGATACCCAGCACCAATGGGAGCCAGAATTCAAAGAACCGGTAGAGAAGTGTTGTTGTAACTGCCTCCATATTGGTATAGCCAAAACGGATAAGTACGAAAGTCATAGATACTTCAATGGCGCCAAGACCTCTTAAAAATGGCGAAACAATCAAAAAGATTACAGATATGACGTATCCTAAAAAAGCAGCAAACAAGGAGGGCGTGTAGCCCAGTGCCAGCATTGCAACATACAGGTGGGCGATACCGGCAAACTCAATAAGCACTGAATAAAATACAGTTATATAGAATTGCTTTTTACTGATCTTGTTGTTTCTGATATCAACCGATAAGACTTCAAAAAATGAGAATGATTGAACAAGCCACCTGTAAAACAACCCTTTTTTAACGATCGAACGGTAAATCAAATATATAAGAACAATAAGCAATATCACCGCAATAAATGCAATCCACTCCCCGGAACCCAGACCACCAGCAATTAGCGAGTATAAAAATATGGGAACCGCCACCACTATAACAGACAAAATTCCAACGAATCCATAAACTGTGGAGGCAAAATGGATTTGCGATTTAGTTATTCCTTTCTTCTCAATCTCACCCGTAAAAAAGGCAAGAGATGAAATACCACCTGCAGGCAGGAAAACACTAACCAGATTTCTTTTCAGAAACAAAACTACTGCACTGACAAGGGAGATACGTTTCCGGATCGAGGCAAATGAGGCAACATACATCAATCCCTGTAAAATAACGTATCCGAAAGTCAAAAGAATTCCTGTGCAAACAAACTTCCAGTCAGCTGAAAACAACAGGCGATTTACTTCTGCTAACTCCGTGTGTTCACTTTTAATAAACCAAATAGCAATGGCAATTGAAAAAATGGTAAAAATCGCCTGAGCCAGCATTTTGCTGTTCTCCAATATAAAAGGAAGACTTCTCTCTCTAATTAATTGACCAATATAAAGAAAAGGTCTGCTAGCTTTATTCAAAAACATATATCCAACACTACTTTATTGAAAATCGATAGACACATGCGGAAGAATAAATCTCACCTGGTCTTAATACAACTGTCGGGAAATTGGTGTGATTCGGTGAGTCCGGGAAATGTTGAGTTTCAAGACAGAATGCAGACCTGTAATTATAAGGTTTACCTTTTTTCCCTACCTCTTTACCCTTTAGGAAATTACCCGTGTAGAACTGAATTCCCGGCTCACTTGTAAACACTTCCATATAGCGTCCGCTTAGCGAATCATAAACTGATGCTGCAAATGAAACCTTCTCATTTCGTGTTTTATTTAACACATAATTATGATCATATCCCCGGCCAAAGGCAAGCTGCTGATTATGATTATCGATCCGCTTTCCAATATATTCGGGGACTGTAAAATCAAAGGGTGTACCTTTCACCGGTTCAATTGCTCCTGTTGGAATAAGTGTCGTATCTACCGGCGTGTAATTATCGGCATTAATATATAAACGGTGGTCCAGAATATCACCATGGCCGGCTCCGTGAAGGTTAAAATAGGTGTGATTCGTTAGGTTAATCACTGTGGGCTTGCTGGTTTTTGCCGAGTAAAAAATGGAAACCTCATTTTTATCGGTTAGCCTGTAGATCATCATTACCTTTAACTCACCTGGGTAACCCTCATCCATGTCTGGTGAAATCAAGGTCAGCTCAACCTCATTATCTCCATTCCGGACACTAGTCCAGACTTTGGAGGAGAATCCCTTGACACCCCCATGAAGACTATTGGGAGTATTGTTGATCGCAAGTTTATAATCAAGACCGTTAAGATTAAATGTCCCTTTTGCAATACGATTGCCATAGCGTCCGATTGCAGCTCCAAAATACTGCTCTTTGTTATTAAGGTATTCGTTCAGACTATCATAACCTAGAACAATATCACCCTTTTTCCCGCTTCTGTCAGGAACCATTAAAGATACGATCCTGGCTCCATAATTGGTGACGTACATTTCCATCCCGTTTTTATTTCTGATTGTGAAAAGTTCAACCTGTTTTCCATCAACCATTTTATTAAATGCCTCTGGCGAGATTCCAGAACTGGATTTTTTTTGTTCGCAGGAAACCAAAGCAAAGGCTACCAGCAGAGTCAGTGTTATTATTTTCATGAATTAAATACAATTTTTCGAAATACATTAGTTGCAAAGGTAATCAATAAATTTTATTGACCTTACCAGATATTTATTCTGGAATATTAACTATTTTGCACCACTTCTGCCTCAAATAACCATTTATATTTAACCTGGAAAAAGATTAATTTCAATAATTATTAAACTCATGAATGATGGAACAGAAAAACAACGAAACACGTAGAAGTTTTATTAAAAAATCTGCCGCAGCGACTGCATTACTGTCAGTTCCCAGTATTATTCCTGCTCATGCATTTGGGGCCAATGACAGAATCAATGCAGCAGTCCTCGGGGTAAACGGAAGGGGAAAGAGCCATATTGAAGGGTTAATGGCACAAAAGAATGTTCAAATCACAACTTTAGTAGATCCTGACCTCAATGTTGCCGGCGAACGGGCCAAAGAGTTCGAGAAAAAATACGGACAAAAGGTGAATATTGTTCAGGACATGCGAAAGGTATTTGACAATAAGGATATTCACGTAGTAACGGTGGCAACCCCGAATCATTGGCATACCCTTGCTACTATATGGGCATGTCAGGCCGGAAAAGATGTGTATGTCGAGAAGCCTGGGTCACATAATATCTGGGAGGGTCGAAAGATGGTTGAAGCGGTTCATAAATACGACAGGATTGTCCAGCATGGTGTTCAATTGCGCAGTTCTGTTGCTATCCGCGAAGCGATTCAGCTTTTACGCAATGGATATATTGGCAAGGTTTATATGGCCAGAGGGCTGGTTTTCAGAAAAAGAGGTGATATCGGCAATAAACCTTTTGAGCCTGTTCCTGACGGACTCGATTATGATCTTTGGACAGGTCCTGCACCAAAACGTCCATTCACCAAAAATCTGGTTCACTACAATTGGCACTGGCACTGGGATTATGGCAACGGTGACGTTGGTAACCAGGGAATACACGAGACCGACCTGTGCATGTGGGGATTAAATGTTGGTCTGCCATCGAAGATTACCGCCATGGGTGGAAAATTCCTATGGGACGATTGCAAAGAGACTCCCGAAGTTTTATCCTCTGTTTATCATTATCCTGATGAAAAGAAGATTATCCAGTTCGAGGTTCGCCCCTGGTATACCAATGCGGAAGATGGTTCATCTGTCGGCAATATTTTCTATGGAGACAAGGGATACATGGTAATTAAAGGTTATGATACCTATGAAACTTATCTTGGTGATGATAAAACCCCCGGGAAAAAGGGGAAAGAGGGGGGCGATCACTTTAAGAACTTCATTGAAGCGGTCAGAGCCCACGATTCTTCCATGCTGCATGGTCCTGTGGAAAGTGCTCATCTATCCTCATCTCTGGCCCATCTCGGCAACATTGCCTATCGCACCGGAAGAGTTTTGACCTTCAACCCAAAATCCGAATCGTTTGTAAATGATCCGGAAGCTGACCGAATGTTGACCCGCAATTACCGTGCACCATTTATTGTTCCTGAAATTGTCTGATTAAGGTACCTTTTTAAACTAAAATATAGGTAGAGACGCGATTAATCGCGTCTCTTTTTTTTAATACAAAAACAGATAGGTTATTCTGGGATCTAATCATTTGTATGTTAATTTTTTATACTTTTGATGTTAGGAATTAAATAAATTATAAACAGCTACAATGGAATACGATTCAACATCAGAAGCCTACACCCGAATCGAGGATCTCGAAAAAGAGCTTTCTGCCTTACGCGAACAAATCTATTTCCTCGAAAACGAGAATAAGTCTGTTAAAGAGGAGCGGGAAAAATACCAGCTCATAGCCGATTATTCGTTAGAATGGGAATTCTGGATTGATCCGAAAGGGGAATTCAAATGGATTTCGCCTTCGTGCAATGATTTAACCGGTTATACAGCCAATGAATTCTTTCAGGACTCAAATCTTTTCTTTGAGATTATTTATACAGATGATGTAAACCGCATTCGTCAATTTCTGCATGACTCAATCAGTTTTATGCAAATAGGTCAATTCATCGAATTCAGGTTGCTCACACGAACCAAACATCTGAGATGGTGTGAATTGAACAGCAAAGCTGCATTTGACAAAATGGGAAGCTATTTGGGTCAAAGGGGTTCAATCAGGGATATTACACGACTTAAAATGGCTCTTGGACAAATCAGAGAATTATCTGAATCGCAGGTTTGGGAAATGAAAGCCAAACAAAAGTACAGGGACGAAATTGCAGGAAAAGACCGGGAAATGGTCTCTTCGCTGGTCAGGATCGCGCAAAAAAACGAAATGGTTTTATACCTTCGGAAGAACCTGTCCGTCATCCGGAATACACTTCCGGGACCCATCCGGAATAAAGTAACTGCAATGCTGGAGAAAATTGATGAACACCAGCGCACACAAATTTTCAACTGGGATGATTTTAAACTTCATTTTGAAAAGGTTCACCAGGGATTTTTCGAACGTCTCAAAGGGAAGTACCCACATCTGACCATAAAGGATCAGCGGCTTTGTGCCTACATTCATCTGGGCCTGTCGACCAAAGATATTGCCGGACTGATTAATATCACCCCTGAGAGTGCCGAGATCGGGAGGGTACGTCTGCGTAAAAAACTCGAATTGGACCGTTCTCAGAATCTGGCACTTTTCCTTCAAAAGATATAGAAGTAAGGTATCCGAAATTTATTTTATATATTTTATTAGGTTATATATAATTGTTTTTAAGAATATTAAATATTATTGTTATTATTTTAAAATAAATGTTAGGTTTATTTTGGAATATTTTACCTGCTGAAGATTCTTTTTATCCTTCCTTTGCGCAGTACACCTAAATTTTGCGTATGAGACATCATCAATATCGTAAACTGGCAAATGAAGAAATCGCACAGTTAATCATGCAGGGATGCTATTGTGAAGATTGGAATCTGATCGAAGTTGTTCATGACTTCATACCTGATCATATCAAAAGCACCCGATTCTCCGGTTATAATTATTTGGGAAGGTACGACGAGGAGATCACCCTTTTCGGTGGGGTAAAGATGAAAACAGGTATCCTCAATGCCCATATTCACAATTGTACCATTGGGAATAATTCGTTGATTAGCAATATTAAAAGCTATATTGCCAATTATAAAATCGGGGAACGTGTTGTAATTCACAATCTTAATCAGCTTGCTGTTGAAAATAAAAGTTCCTTCGGAAACGGGATAAGGGTCAAAGTGATCAATGAAACGGGAGGTCGTGAAATTCCTGTTTATGACCACCTGTCGGCTCATGTCGCCTATATTCTGGCCTTGTATCGCCATCGTACAAAAGCGGTAGAGGTGATTGAGAAATTTGTTTCGAACTATACAGATTACATCTCCGATACCGTAGGAGAAATTAGCAGCGGTGTACAAATAATTAATTGCGGCATAATGCGCAATGTCAAAATAGGTCCTTATGCCTCCCTTGAAGGGGTTTCTAAACTGGTAAACGGTTCGATTAACAGCTCAGCAGCTGATCCGGTTGAAATTGGTCAGGGGGTAATTCTTGAGAATTTCATTGTCTGTTCAGGCTCACGGATTACCGATTCGACCCTGATCTCGAACTGTTTTGTAGGGCAGGGGTGCATCCTGGACAAACACTATTCAGCGGTTGAATCGGTGTTTTTCGCTAACTGCCAGGGTTTGCATGGTGAAGCATGCTCTATTTTTGCCGGACCCTACACGGTATCCCACCATAAATCCACCTTGTTAATTTCAGGACTTTTCTCTTTTCTGAATGCCGGAAGTGGTTCAAATCAAAGCAATCACCTCTATAAACTGGGCCCCATCCATCAGGGAATTGTTGAACGGGGGGCTAAGACGGCAAGCGACTCGTACCTGTTATGGCCCTCGAGGATTGGCGCTTTTTCCCTCGTGATGGGACGACATTACCGTCATTCTGACACAACGGACTTTCCTTTTTCATACCTGATCGAAGATAAAGACGAAAGTCGGTTGATTCCCGGGATTAATCTTCAGAGTATAGGGATCATACGAGACTCCCAGAAATGGCCGCACCGTGATCGCCGCAAGGATTCCAATCTGTTGGATTTAATCAATTTCAATCTGCTGAGTCCCTATACCATCCAGAAAATGATCAAAGGAAGAGCAATTTTATTGGAGCTTCTGAATGCTTCAGGTGAAACAGCCCCATTCTACACCTACCATGGAATGGTCATAAAAAATAGTGCACTCTATCGGGGAGTTTCACTTTACGAGAAAGCAATCTGGAAATTTTTGGGCAATTCATTGATCTCCAGAATACAAAGAAATAAAATCAATACCGTTCAGGATATTAAGGATGCCCTTAAAAAAGATACACCGCTCGGGAGTAACTGTCGGTGGCTCGATCTTACAGGAATGATTTGTCCCTCCGATGCAATAAATCAATTGATTGATGCCATCGAAAACGGGGGAATCCATTCGCTTGAAGAGCTCAATGCTTCAATCAGGTCAATACACGAAAATTATTATACCTATGAGTGGTCATGGGCGGTTGATGTTATTGAAGAATTTTATGGCATCCCCGTAAAGGATTTCACCCCTAAAGATGTAATCGCCATAACCCGGAAATGGATGAGTGCAGTACTCGACATTGATAACCTGCTTTACAATGATGCCCGGAAAGAGTTTTCTCTCATCAAGCAAACCGGTTTCGGAGTCGATGGTGACAGGAATGCGCAGCAACTTGATTTTGATCAGGTTATGGGTGAATTTGAAACGCACACTGAAGTGAGTTCAATCAGAGATCATATGGTGAAAAAGGAGGCTCTTGGGAATTCAGTCATTGAAAAGATGGAGAAATTACTAATCTTAGAATCAATAAAAAACTAAAATAATGTGCGGAATAGTAGGATATATTGGGGATGAGAATGCATATCCGATTCTGATTCAGGGCCTTCAGAGACTTGAATACCGGGGGTACGATTCTGCAGGTATTGCAATCCTGAACGGTTCGCTAAAGGTCTTTAAATGTAAAGGAAGAGTTTCTGACCTTGAACGGGATACCGCTGAAATGAATATTTCAGGAACGATGGGAATCGGCCATACGCGCTGGGCCACTCATGGCGAACCAAATGACCTCAACGCTCACCCTCATAAATCGATGAATGGTAAATTTGTCCTGGTTCATAACGGAATCATTGAAAACCACAGTGAACTTAAAGCCGACCTGCTGAAAAACGGATTCCGGTTTCAATCGGATACCGACACTGAAGTTCTGGTCAACCTGATTGAATATTTCTACGACACAGGGGAATCGATGACCGGTGAAATAGCCGTTCGGTTAGCCCTTACAAAAGTTGTGGGAGCATACGGGATTGCAGTAATTTGCACGGAGGAAAAGAATCAGCTTATCGCGGCCCGCAAAGGGAGTCCGCTGGTGATCGGGGTTGGCGAAGGATCCTATTTTATAGCCTCCGATGCCCCTCCCATCATTCCATATACCAGAAATATGATCTACCTGAATGACAACGATGTAGCAATTATCACCAGACAGGGGCTCATATTGAAAACTGTTGAAAATATCCCTGCACAGTTTAACATTATAAAAGCAGGCATAACAATAGGTGAAATTGAAAAGGGCGATTTTGATCATTTCATGTTGAAAGAGATCTTTGAACAACCTAAAATTATTGAGGAGACCTTCCGTGGACGCATAGCAGCCGATCACTCTGCAATTAAACTCGGAGGTTTAATGGACATTTTTCCAAAATTGTCAAAAGCACAGCGAATTATAATTATCGGATGCGGTACCTCGTGGCATGCTGCACTTGTTGGCGAATACCTGATCGAAGCTTATGCCCGGATTCCCGTTGAAGTTGAATATGCTTCCGAATTCAGGTACCGTAATCCGATTCTGACAAAAAATGATGTTGTAATCGCAATCAGTCAAAGCGGAGAAACCGCTGATACGCTTGCTGCATTGAGAATGGCCAAAGCCAAAGGTGCAACGGTTTTGGGCATCTGCAATGTTGTCGGATCAACAATTGCACGTGAAACGGAGGCCGGAGTATATACCCACGCGGGAATCGAAATTGGCGTTGCCTCAACAAAGGCGTTCACTGCACAGGTTACCGTGCTAACGTTGCTGGCACTAAAACTGGCGAAAGAAAATGAGAAAATTACTCCGGAAATTTTTCATTGCCTTATCCAGGAATTGATAGATATACCTGAAAAGGTAAAATCAATTCTCAAAAATCACCCTCATATAAAAGAAGTCGCTTCAAAGTATAAGAATGCAACCAATGCCCTTTACCTGGGACGCGGATCACTTTTCCCGGTAGCCCTGGAAGGTGCCCTAAAACTAAAGGAAATCTCCTACATTCATGCAGAAGGATATGCAGCCGGAGAGATGAAACATGGCCCTATCGCCCTTGTTGACGATAATCTTCCGGTTATTGTAGTCGCGGCAAAAGATAATTATTACGCAAAAATAGTCAGTAATATTCATGAGGTTAAGGCGAGAAGAGGCAATATCATCGCAGTCGTTACAGCAGGCGATGAGGATCTCAAGGGACTGGTAAACGATATGTTTGAAATTCCGGAATCGCATCCAATGGTAACTCCACTTTTGGCGATCATTCCGTTGCAACTGTTTTCCTATTATATGGCAGTAGGCCGCGAATGTAATATCGACCAACCGCGGAACCTGGCCAAATCAGTTACGGTGGAGTAGTAGAGAGGAGATGAGTGATGAATTATAAGTTACAGGTAGGATGTTAACTATGACTATCTAACCTTTGTTTAATAGAGAATTATATTTGGCAGGCTATACTGAATTCTGACTGTATTAACACAAATCTTAAATTAAAATTCTTATAAGACTCAAAAAAACAACTTGAATCCGATACATCTCTCATCACTTATAATTCATCACTCCTAACTTACATTTTTAAGATCATCCTGGGATTAAGAGGCAGTGACTTATAAAGAATCGTAGCATCTGACTTGGGGATAACAATCTCAATCTGAGGCTTTACCGGTTCGCGGTTGAACTTAGTCAATGCCTGGATTGATCTTGAAACTTCTATATTGTTATATTTCTTCCGAATTTCTGAAATAAGTTTCAGGCCATCTGCATCGGGCTGTTCGTTCTGTGAAATTATAAGTCTCAGGTTCCGTTCAAATTCCATAACCACTAAAACATCTCCAAGTTTTGCCTCTTTAGGCTCAGTGACCATCTTATTGGCTTCCAGTGTATCTTTGGGTGCAATTTTTTCGACATAAGATATCTTTGGGATTGTAGCCTCCACATTTTTAAGCGCAAACGGCTCAGCCATCCAGCCCAATAATGCATCTTTACTATACAACTTAATTGAATTACTGATAGTTGCATGGATAATATGACATTCATGCAACGGAATTCCTTTCAACTCCAGGATAGCCAGGTTATTAATCAGATCGAGGACCAGATAGGTTGAATCCTCAGTAGCCAGAGTAAGTCGGGACCGCAATATGTTTTCCTTTCGTTTCAGTTCAAGCAGCTTATTCTGTGAATCTTTACTATTACTAATTGGTTCAGTGGCAGTTGAAGAATCCTCACCCGGATTAATAATTTCATCCTTACCTACCTTTTTCTTTTCTTCAGAATAATTCCTGACTGTTGCTTTGGGCAATGGATTCTTTGTGAAGACCGGCCGTATAATAGTTGTAATAGAAATGTATATGACACAGGCAGTTAGCAACAAGGTAATGATCCAAAAAGCTATCTTATTTTTCATGGTTGGATTTTTAATAAATATATACTTTCGAACCTTTACTCAGTGTGTTGTATACTACTTCGAGGTCTTTGTCACCAAGACGAACACAACCATGAGTCACTGGCAATCCCAGGAATCGCTGATAGAGGGTGCCATGAATCATATATCCATTTCCGATTTCCATAGCATAATCTCCTAATGTACTGTAATCTATCCGTTCTGCTGACCTGGCCGACGGAATTGGTAAACCATCTTCGATAAATGCCCAGTCAGGTTTCACCCAGGGACGGTTCTGCTGTTTATTCCGAACAGTAAAGATTCCTTTTGGTGTCTTAAAAACTATTCGCTTGTTTCCGGCAATCAATAATTCATTTTTACCAGTTGAACAGACGCCTGTCCGGATAGTATCCCCATCGACATTACGTAAAGAAAAGCGGTTCTCAGTCGTGTTTACGACAATATAAGGCTTTACCGGCTTTAGTTTATCGAGTTTACTTTCAATTGAACTAATATTACGGCTGGATCTTAGTGCCAGATTTTCGATTGCTTCAGTTGATTTACCCTCAAAAAGAGACTTTCCGGCAAATAAAAATTTCACTTTAAAGGCACTATCCTGAAATGCAGGCGTATAAAAAATCATCATTACCGATAAACAGAATAAAAGTAGCGGTATAATCCATTTTAGAATGCTGAGAAATGGCCGGCCTTTTTTTTCTTCGATTTCCATTATATTGATATTTAGTTTAATAACTCAGAAAGTGATTTCATCGATCCTACGATGGTAACCGGAGTTCCGACAGCAGCACGGCTAAAAAGTTCATCTATCTCTGAATTTGCGAGTGCAATACATCCGCTTGTCCAGTCAGCCCCTTTACCCCCTTCACCATGAATTTCGATCAATCCTCCGATTCTGCTGTTTCTTGAAATAATACCCTGTTTCTTTTTGCTGTTAAACATTGCGTAATCCTCTTCATTGGGATAGTTAATCAGCATTGCTTTATAATATTTTGAATCCCCATTACCTTTTTTCTTGATAATTCGGTACATCCCTTCGGGTGTAGCCTTATCACCGGCAAAATACTTATTCCCAATCCAGTTTCGGCCAAACTCGACATCGTACTCTTTATTTAGTTTCCCTTTATAATAAAGGTATCCCTTATGTTGTATCTTATCGACAATGAAAGCATAACCATTATTCTGTGCCGATAATCGAATCGTGGCGGCAAACCAGCTTTGCCATTTTGAAAAGCTGCTGAAATATTCCTTTAAAATTGAGTTAACCTCTTTATCGGCAACGCTGATTCTGATTTTACCTTCATTTAATTTTTTGGTGGCCAGCATGATATCTCCACTGCTGAAAGCATTCAATCCCTGTTCCAACGAGAGCTTTCCAAACTCGTAATTTTTTCTCAAACTCACCTTCAGGGGCAGATGAATGAACAGATCATGATAGTTGTCCAATTTATGTTTGAGCAACTCAGCTTCCTGCAAATATTTCATTTTTAATGAATTCTTATTTGCACCTGATGAGGCATTGGCTTCCTCTGCCTTTAAAGTTGCAGTCAGGATGAGTCCCTTTGCCTTTGAATAATTTCTTTTAAAGAAAACCCGTTCATTTTGAATCTTCCATTCAATAAGTGCAGCCTGATATTTTCGTTCAGCAGCACTATAATACTCAGGTGAATACACATCAGCGTTTGCTTTTTTTGCCTTCGCCAGTATCGATTGACATGATTTAAATTGGACTAAAGGCGGCTTATCCATTGTTAAGATAAGCACCACATAGACAATCACGAAAATTGAAAGTGCAATTCCAAAACTAACAAATAATCTTTTTTTCCAACCCAGTTTCACACTACTAAATTTAGATTAACACTTAGAATTAATTCTTCCTCCATGAAGAACCAATAGGATATTCATCCTCTTTATTGATCATTTGTACCTATGGATTTCATTGTTAAATGATAAAATCTCAAAGTTATATTCCGCAAAGCAGTCAGCAAAGAAACTGAAAAATATGATTGCTTGGGAAACAATCAACGGGAAATTCCCAAATATAATTTCAAAAAGAACCCCCGGAAATTCTTCCGAGGGTTAAAGTTTTTAAGCTTTCAAAGATTTACTTTTTAGCTTTTTTTCCACCTTTACTTTTTGCTTTTTCGATAACTTCTGTCAATTCAGTGCTGATAGCTTTTGCTTTTTCAACAGCTGGTTTGATTTTACCAGAAAGAGTTAAGATGTCTTCGTTGTTTGTAAC
>TBL_comb47_HYPODRAFT_10004737_pt1 | contig 15503 bp, 8 predicted proteins | sample TroBogypolimnion_40_FD_10682 | JGI IMG/M metagenome (IMG submission 10682)
ATTGTTTTTCAGAGAGATACCGTTCTGCGTCGATTGCCGCCTTACATCCGGATCCTGCAGCTGTAACCGCCTGCCGGTAAACATGATCCATTACATCGCCACAGGCAAATACACCTTCAACATTTGTCTTTGAGGAATCACCTATTGTTTTGATATATCCCACTTCGTTCGTTTCAATAAACGGTTTGAATATGGCAGAATTAGGTATATGACCAATAGCCAGAAAGAATCCGTCGACAGTGATCTTTACTTCCGATTCATCGGACTCACCTTTGTGTTTTATGAGTGTCACCCCTTCGACAACTCCATCACCAAATAACCCTTTAGTCTGATGTTTCCATAAAATTTCAATATTGGGAGTTTTTAAGGTTCTTTCCTGCATCACTTTTGAAGCTCTTAAAACATCGCGGCGCACAATCAGGTAAACCTTGCGGCAAAGCCCGGCAAGATAGATGGCCTCCTCGCAGGCAGTATCACCTCCTCCAACAACTGCGACATCTTTTCCCCGATAGAAAAAACCATCGCAAGTGGCACAGGCGGAAACACCCGATCCTGCATATTTCGACTCATCCTCGATTCCCAGATATTGAGCAGTTGCGCCTGTAGCAATAATTACTGTATCTGCAGTTATTGTTTTCACACTATCAATAGTAATACGATGAACACTGCCACTGAAATCGGCTGCCGTAGCAAGGCCCCAGCGTACATCTGTTCCAAAACGTTGTGCCTGTTTCTTCAAATCCTCCATCATTTCCGGTCCAGTAATTCCTTGCGGGTATCCGGGAAAATTTTCAACCTCAGTTGTTGTGGTTAATTGCCCTCCAGGTTGTAATCCTTCATATAAAACAGGAGTGAGATTTGCCCTTGCCGCATAAATAGCCGCAGTAAAACCTGCCGGGCCCGAACCGATAATTAAGCATTTTACGTGTTCTGATTCTTCGTTAATATTAGCGCTTATAGGCTGATTATCTGATATATTCATAGGTTTAAATAATTCCATATTCATTTTATTTTATGTTCCTTCAAAGTTAATTTTAATTTTCACATCAGCAATAATTGCTAGTGTAAATTAATTCTGAATTTTTGTTGGACGAAAGTAAGTTCCCGTCCAAAATAAAACATGAAAAATTAGCTTTTGTTTAATACCAATAGAAAATAGTTGGAGTTTATCGGTGCTGCGGCAAATAAATCGGTTAGAAATTTTCATAAAATATATTGATAAATTTACGTGATTGAAAATTGATAACCATGAAAAAACTTCTACTGATCCCGTTTTTATTTTCATTGAGTTCGAATGCGCAGGTTTCGACCTTCAATTTGGCGGCAGATTCACAAGCAATCCTATCGTTTACAGGAGATTCACTTGCAGATTTGTTTACACGTGAATTATCGGAATCATATTATGGTATTCTTACCTACAGCTATATCAGCACACCGAACAGTTTCACTCCGATAGGGTTTGTCCATGCCTCGCCTCCGGACCAGGGATGGAGTGGAACGTGGTGGACGCGTGACGGAGGAACGTTTATTCGGGAGCAGGTACTGAGAGGAAGTTACGAACATGCAGGCGCATCAGCTGATGCCCTGATGAAATGGTAGATAAAAACGCAGATGGGTTTTATGCGTTTCCGGAATACTTCCGAAGCCGATCAATTGCAACCGGAAGCGAATTAGATGGAACTTCAACCATCATTATGTCCTTGGCTGCCCTTTGGCATCGTATTCCCGAAAGTCCATTCAGGCAGAAAATATACGATTTTCTGCATCAGGCGACATCGCCTGTACGTGGTCTCTGTTATCAGATTGAGAAGAACAAGCTCATCACAGGAACAGGAGAATTCGGCCAGGGGTGCTGCGGTCCATACCAGCCTGTTTGTAATGTGGTACAGAATAATCAGGCCTGGATGGCCATCGAAGCAGCGGCAAAAATGGAGTATTTCCATGGTGATACCGCAACTGCACGAAGCTATCGCGAATATGCCCAAAGGCTGCGTGACACAATTATCAAGAACTTTACTAATCCGGCAGATAGTTCATGGTATTGGACACTCGATCCCGGAACATTAGCTCCGGTTAACCTACCTAATGTTGTTGGATCTGAAAATTTCGCCGGAATCAATGGATGTCTGAGTCATTACCCTGATGTAATGGGCCTTGAACCTAAGCAATTTCACTGGAAAGGAATCAATATCGGCCTTAACACCTTTAAGAAACTTTTAAAATATCCCACGCGGGCCAAAGCCTGGAATTCTTATGGATTGTTTATACTAGGCGCGCTGAATCAGTGCAGTCCTGCCTATGATCAGGGATACGCCCTTCAAACCATGTTGATTTTTGATATGGACACTCTGGCGGATAAGGCAGTACGCTCATTGGCTTTTTATACCTACAACCGGGGTCAAAGATATTCTCCTTATCATTTTTTTGAATCGTGGAGTATCCCTCCGTTGCAAAATGATGGGACTCGCGGATGTGGGGCACTCAACCTGGTTAATGTTTCAGAATCAATGAAGAGTGCACGTCTCATGGTTGGCATCGACGATCGTCAGGCAGATACCACAATAATTATTCCGCGTTGCCCGATATCGTGGACAGGATACGAAGCACAGAATTGGCCGGTTCTGACCCCTTCCGGAATAGTACGCGTAGATATTCATTTGAAACAAACGGGCAGCGATAATTCAGCCCTAAGCATCACTGTACACAATAATAAAACAATCCCGGTAGTCAGGGTTCGTCTGAAGCATCGCGGGAAATATTTCTGGCAAATAAAATCGAATGTATCTAATGAACTATTTTCAGGAGAGGTAGCATTGAACAAACCTTAATTTGTAAGTTAATTGAGGAAAAAATATTACTTTTGCATTCATATCAAAAGAGAGATGTTTAATTCGGGGTGTAGCGCAGCCTGGTAGCGTACTCGTCTGGGGGGCGAGGGGTCGCAAGTTCAAATCTTGTCACCCCGACTGATTGAAAATCAAAGGGTTAGATCGAAGGGTCTAACCCTTATTTTTAGTGGCTTGTATCATTTTTAATAATAACATACAACTAAAGATAGATTTTGACCTTCTCTATTCCCCTAATTCATTCTTTAATGATTCTAATAGTTCGCTTCTCTCTCCCTTGTTCGTTAAGACATATAAAGGATTGCCATTATTCATTTCCCAAAGGTGATAAGCAAGATCTTCACCAAGATATTCTACCTGTTTTATAAAGTCAAGACTATTTACGTTTGGACACCACATAAAGATTAAGTAAGATTCAAAATCAAGTCAGATTACATTAAATTAAATCTATAATACCTGAAAATGGGTATAAAAAGCCAATCTTTTGAAATATTCTGATCTATTTTTACTTGATTTAAAATTACTATCATGGCAGGAGATACAAGAACTTACATCAGTCTCAAACTAAAGGAAAATATTGTCAGGGACCATCACGACTACAAAATGACAGTCTCAGACCTGGGGCGCAAGTATAAAGTTGCCTACAATACGGTTGACAAAATCATTAAGACAACTAAATACGGATTTTGGGAAGTAGTGCCTACTCGATCTATGCAGTCGCCTTTGATAACGAAGTACCTAGCTCCCTCTGAAGGTGCCAGCTCTCTAGCCAAAAAGATTCTTTCGCTTACTTTTCAGCATATGATTGAGCTACTGGATGATCCACTGACTAATCTTTCACCTAACCAATTGTGCTCGATTGTTTCGGCAATTAGTCCGCATATTTTCAAAAATAAGGGTAACGAAGATGATGATTCTTCAAGGACGGCAATAATGGAAATGTTTAAAGCAACACCCAATTGAAAGAATTAGTTGATCTGGACATGCCAACTAAGTTGAACACTTTGCACCGTTCGCAATAATTACCTTATAATTACCTCAAAATTAACAACATAAATTCTGTATATATGATTCAATAATCCAAGGCGGAAACTGGTTTTCAAGATCGGCTTTTCCACCAATGCTTTATAAAAACATGCCAAATATATTTGAAACGAAAATTGCAACATTTGCGAAAATACTAATTTAAAATTTGATTTGTCAAAATATTTTAAAACCTGGCCGATAATTTCAAAGTCAGCTAGATACCTTAAATTAAGTATTTTTCTATTAAAAAATCTTAATTTTGCCCTTCGTAAGCAAGACCTTAATATTCCTTTACTTATGGTTGTTGAAGATAAAATATTCTTTAATGAAATTCAAAATAGAAACATCCAAGTTTACGAAGCGATGTTTATGGATTATTATCCTAAATTAGTTCGGTTTGCTGAGGGGTATATTTACGATAAACAAGAATGTGAGGATATAGTACAAAACCTATTTTTACATTTTTGGGAAAACGCGGGTAGGATTACCCTTGATAGTTCAATCAAAGCTTACTTTTATCAATCGGTAAAAAACCGATGTTTAAACCATTTGAGAAATCTACACATACATGACAAACATAATCTTCTTTACCTTGAAGGAATTCTGAACCAAAATAGTACTGAAGATTTACAAGATCCTGAGCTAATTATTCAGATAAATGCTGCTCTTTCAAAAATACCAAAAAAAATGGCTGAGATCATAAAACTTAGATTTCAGGACGGTAAAAAAATAGCTGAAATAGCGCAATTAAAACAGGTTTCAGAAAATACTGTCAAAACCCAATTGCAGCGAGCGAAAGAGAAACTTAGAAAGTTGCTGGTTGAAAGCACTTCTCTAAAATTCTTCTTTTGAAGAGCTGGAAATTCCTCTCTTTACATTAATTTCTACGTTGTATCATTTATTTTTTTAACTTTTGTCATCCGTTTTCTTTTCGAATGTGTCTTTTGACTAAATCAATCACATCATGCCAAAAGAACAACCGATTATCGATTTTGAGATTATCTGGAAAAAGATTAATCATAAAACAACAGAAAATGAGGATATATTGCTTACCCGATGGCTTGAAGAGACTCCTGATCACCAGCAATACCTTGATAAGGTAATAAGGTATTATAGTGATGGTTCAAGTTTTGATGACAATTCAATAGAAACCTCAAAAGCATGGAAAGCGCTTAAAAAAGAATTATTAAAAAAGAAACATAGTACTTTCAAACAGATTATCTCTTTAGCAGCAGCTGCTGTTGTGACAATTTTCCTGGTTATTAATTTTTTACTTCCTGTAAAAAAGATTGAAGTCTTACCAATTGTATCAAATAAAGCAGAACTAATCAAACCTGGCACCAATAAGGCTACACTAATTTTGGATGATGGATCGGTTTATGATCTTGCCTCTTCAAAGAACCTTAAATTGACTGAAGGGAGCTCTGAAATTATAAGTGAAGGGAATAAACTTCAATACACGAGTAACGAAGGTACTAAAAAAGAGGTTAAGTATAATACTTTAAGTGTTCCGCGTGGAGGAGAGTTTTTTTTGCAACTTGCTGATGGAACAAAGGTATGGCTAAATTCTGAAACAATATTGCGTTATCCGGTTCAGTTTATTGGAAATGAACGAAAAGTTGAACTTACAGGTGAAGCCTTTTTTGAAGTATCAAGGAACGAAAAGATGCCTTTCCTTGTTGAATCAGGAGAGCAGGTCATTAAAGTTTTGGGAACCGAGTTCAATATCTCTTCCTACAAGGAAAATCCTCAAATTTATACGACCCTGGTAAAAGGTAGTGTAGAAATCTATTTAAAAGATAGGCCTGAAATTAATCAACGGCTTGTTCCAAACGAACAAAGTATTGTAAATAAGATTGATACACATATTTCTAAACGGAAAGTCGAAACATACCAGTTTATTGCATGGAAAGAAGGCCGTTTTGTTTTTGAGAATCAAAATCTTGGTGAGATTATGCACACACTGTCGAAATGGTATAACGTTGACATTGTTTTTGCACGTGCGGAACTCAAAGATATCAGGTTCACAGGAAATTTACAAAGGTATGCCAATTTTAGTGAAATGCTGAAGAAAATTCAAAAGACCAATGAAGTTGAATTTGTAATTGAAAACAAACAAATAACTATCAAATAACCAAGTGGTTTAACGTAAAATGCGGAAAATGTTTGAGCCATCTCCCGCATTACATTCAATAATAATTTACTAAATGGTTTTTAACAAAACACAACAAAGGTATGAAAAAAAAACGATGGAATCCCATCTGCGACAGCGGGTGGAAAAAAATCTTCTTAATTATGAGGATTACTGTATTTATCTTATTTGCAAGCCTTTTACAGGTTTCCGCAAGTGTTTATTCTCAGCAGACCAAACTCAATCTAAAGACTGAGAAAGTAAGTGTCATAGAGATATTAAAATTGATTGAAGAGCAAAGTGACTTTCATTTTCTTTATCGATCGGATTATTTAAGTGAAGTTCCTGATGTATCAGTCGATCTGAAAGATTCAAAACTTGAAGATGTTCTGAACAAAATAATTCTTCCCTACGGATTTAAATACGAAATTGAAGATAATACAGTAATTATCAAAAAAGTAGCCCCAAGCCTAGCTCCTAATCCAGCAGATCAAAAGAAAGGGATCACAGGCACTGTAAAAGACTCCAAAGGTCAACCTTTATCTGGTGTAAGCGTAGTTGTTAAAGGAACGACAACAGGAACTGTTACTGATAACGACGGAAAATTTACTTTGACTGTAGCTGTCGATGCCAAAACACTTGCATTTTCTTTTGTTGGGATGACTTCCCAAGAAATAGCTTTTGGAAATAAGGCATCAATAAATGTTTCAATGCATGAGGAAAGTGTCGGTTTGGAAGAGATCGTATCAATCGGTTATGGTACTCAAAAAAAAGCGACAGCAACCGGTGCTATCAGTTCTGTTAAGGGGGAGGAACTCGTTCAAGCTCCTACCCCCAACTTGTCTAATTCTTTTGCAGGGAGATTTCCGGGTTTAACTGCGATTACATCCAGTGGTGAGCCTGGCAATGATGATGCTGTTTTACGAATTAGAGGTGTTGGTACAACTGGAGATGCATCGGCTCTTGTTGTTATTGATGGAATTGCGGGACGTCCTTTAGGCCGTATCGACGCTAATGATATTGAAAGTGTAACAATATTAAAAGATGCATCGGCAGCGATTTATGGTGCACAAGCCGCTAACGGAGTAATCCTTATTACAACAAAACGGGGTAAAATTGGTAAACAAAGAATAACTATTAATATGAATGCAGGAGAAACGCAGTCAACCGTTCTTCCACAAATGGCAAACTCGGTTCAATATGCCAATATGGTAAATGAAATTAATGGATATTCAGGAAATCCGCTGACCTATTCTGCCGCGGATATTACTAAATTTGGAAATGGCACGGATTTATGGGGACATCCTAATACAAATTGGTATAAAGCAGTCCTTAAACCTTGGAGTAATCAAAATAATCAAAATGTAACATTTTCAGGGGGAAATGAAAAGACTAAATTAATGATTTCATTTGGCGCGAAATACCAGGATGCCATTTATCGTAGAAGTTCCACAAATTTTTCTCAATATAACTTCAGAAGTAACATTGACTCAAAATTAACAAATGAAATCAGTATTTCCATTGACTTCGCAGGTCGTCAGGAAAACAGGAATAACACGGCTATCAATTCAGCTAATATATTCGAATACCTTTTACGAGGAAAACCAACAATGAATGCATTTTGGCCAAATGGTCAACCTGGTCCTGATATTGAAAATGGAATGAATCCGGCTGTGATTGCGACTGATGTACCTGGATATAATAAGGATACGTGGAATGTTCTCGAAAGTAATTTTAAATTAAATATAAATATCCCATGGATTAAGGGATTAAATGTAACAGCAAATGGTTCATATGATGCTCAGATTGAACTAAATAAATTATGGCAAAAGCCTTGGTCATTATATGTTTGGGATGGTGTAACAATGAATTCTACGAATGGGCTTCCTTTACTTATAGAATCCCAAAGAGGACCTACAAGTGCTAACTTAAATGAGGCCACTCAGAATATGCACACGATTACCTATAATGCAATTATAAACTATGAAAATAGGTTTGATTCACATGCAATAAAAGTAATGATAGGTAACGAAAGATCTTCTTTTTTAAATAATAGTTTCAGTGCCTTTCGTACAAATTATCAATCAACGATATTAGATCAACTTTTTGCGGGGGGTAATGTTGGGCAGACAAATACGGGGCAAGCTACTCAAACCGCTCGCGTTAGTTATTTTGGCCGTGCTGATTATAGTTATAAGGATAAATATCTTTTGGAATTCGTTTGTAGATATGATGGATCCAATAATTTTGCACCAAGCCGGCAATTTGGATTTTTTCCTGGGATTTCAACTGGTTGGCGGATGTCTGAAGAAAAATTCTGGAAAGAGAATCTTTCTTTTATAAATTACTTTAAATTACGTGGTTCACTGGGAAAGACAGGTAATGACAGAATAAATCCTTATCAATATCTGGCGAATTACACCTATACTCCGGCATCAAATGCAACCTTCCCTGCAACATATATTTTTGGTTCTCAGGTACAAAACCCTCTGCTTCAACAACAATATATCCCTAATGTGAATGTAACCTGGGAGACTTCGGTTCAAAGGAATATGGGTTTTGACGCTCAACTTTTAAATAATAGGCTAGGTATTGAGTTTGACTATTTCAGATATAATCGTTCAAATATTTTATGGCAAGCCAATGCAACGGTACCAGGTTCAACGGGAATAACGGCCCAACTTCCAGCGGAAAATATGGCGAAAGTATCCAATAAAGGTTATGAAGGTATCATTTCATATAAAGACAAAATCAATAACTTTTCCTACAATGTTTCTATTAATGGAAGTTATGCGAAAAACAGAATCGACTATATTGATGAACCCGGTGGTATCCCCGGTTATCAAACCATAACTGGAAAGTCATTACCATCTGATGTTTATAATTTTCAATATTCGCTTTATTATCAGGCAATAGGAATCTACAAAGACCAGGCACAAATTGATGCCACTCCTCATTGGGCAGGTGCAAAGCCAGGTGATATTATTTTTAAAGATGTAAACGGAGATGGAGTAATAGACGGAAAGGATATGGTTAGAACGAATTATAATAATGTCCCAAAATTCACAGGAGGATTAAACATAGAATTAAAGTATAAACAATTTGACTTATCATTACTTTTTCAGGGTGCATCTGGAGCTAAGCAGTATTTTCTACCTTACTCAGGTTTATTGGGAAATTTTCCAAAAGATTTTGCGGATAACCGTTGGACTCCCACTCACACTGATGCTTCCTATCCTAGAGCCTTTAACATGAGCGAATATTGGTGGACAAACAGAAATACGTTCTTTCTGCACAGTACTGATTACTTAAGGATGAAAAACCTAGTGATTGGGTATACCACTCCTAATAAATTCGACAAACTAATTGGAGCTGAAACGATACGTATCTATATCAGCGCTCTTAATTTGTTTACTTTAACCAAGTTCAAAGATTTTGATCCTGAAATGGCAATTGAAAGAGGTTTAAATTATCCTTTACAAAGAGTTTTAAACGGAGGTATTACTATTACCTTTTAAATTTTAAAATATGAAAAAAGTTACATATATATTGTTGATATTGTCTTTATCGATGTTCTCATGTCAAAAAGACAAGGCTTTTTTAAATATTAGCCCATCTGGAAGCTATACCGATGCAGCTGTCTGGAAGGATCCTACCCTGATAACCGCTTTCGTGAATAACATGTATCAAAATATTTTTGCCTATCCCTATACGATGGTTCCCTGGGCTTGTTATGATGATGAAGCACAGTTTCTTAATGATTGGGGTGTAAGTGATTTTAACAAATGTAATATCAGCCCTGATGCTATCACCGGTTGGGATCTATCATGGAGTATGCCTCAGGAAAGAGCATTTCTTTGGAACAATCTGTATAAAGTAGTTCAGGAGAGCAATGTTTTTATGGCGAATATTAAAAATGCACCTGTCAGCGAGTCTGCAAGTACAAATGTTCTAAAGGGAGAAGTCTTTTTTATCAGGGGATTGGCTTATCATTTTTTAACAAGTTTTTATGGTGGCGTCCCCATCATTAATCAGGTTTATAGCTTGGATACAACCAGCTACTACCTACCACGAAACCGATACGCTGATTGTATTAGTTTTATTTCAAGCCAGCTTGATTCAGCTGCGAGACTTTTGCCACAAGTCCAGGCAGGTCCAAATGTTGGACGCGCAACTCAAGGAGCAGCCTTAGCTCTTAAATCAAGAGTTTTACTTTATGCTGCAAGTGACTTACATAATACTACAAGTTTTGCTTCTGGTTATTCAAATCCTGAATTAATTGGTTATGTGGGAGCAGATAGAACAACCCTTTGGAAAGCTGCTCAAGATGCTGCGAAAGCAATAATAAATCTTGGAATTTATGGATTAGTTAATCCGAATCCGGCGTCCTCGGATAATATATCTGCAAACCTCCAGAACTATTTTCTTACAACCAGCATGACTTCTGAAGATATCCTGTTCCAACAATTTGTACCTCAATATGCTTTAAGTGATTCGTGGGATCAATACCCACCTAATTTGGATTGGGCATCAGGCGGATATAATGGTTGGGGTCAACTTGGTCCTCTAGGTAATTTTGTTGATTCATATGAAATGAAAGACGGAACTCCTTTTAGCTGGAATAATTCGACTCAATCTGCAAATCCATATGCAAACCGAGATGCCCGTCTGGCGGCAACAATATTGTATGAGGGGGCATCATGGATGCCTCGACCTTCAAGTACTCAATCATATGACCCGTTTAATCAATTACAATGTGGAATTGTTGTTGATGAAAATGGGAATCTGGTCATAGGAGGTGCAGATAATAGAGTCGGTCCGGTTGCTGAAAATTACAATAATAGTTATTCAGGCTACTATATAAGGAAATGCCTTGATCCAACAGTAATCCCAAGTTCATCCGCTGGTCAGGCTATTCCTTTTCGTCATTTTCGTTATGCTGAAGTTTTGCTAAATTATGCAGAAGCCAGCATAGAATTGGGCCAATATTCCGAAGCGCAAACCTATATAAACATGATTCGGACAAGAGCTGGACAACCGCCTGTGACCGAATCAGGAGATGCACTTCGAGCCAGATACAGAAATGAACGTAAGATTGAGTTGTCGTTCGAAAACCATCGTTTCTTCGATATCAGACGTTGGCTAATCGGACCTGCAGCTTATCAACCGGTAACCGGAGTTAACATAACTTATGCGGTTAACAAATCGGCTAATGTAACATCCTATAGAAAAGCCGACGGATCCTATTGGAGTAGTCCAACATACAAACCAATAATTATTGAGCAAAGGAGTTGGAAAGATTTTGCCTATTTCTTTCCTATTTACAGAGATGAGATGAACAAAAATCGAAAATTAATTCAAAATCCTGGATATAATTAGCAAGTAATAAGTTAAACGGGTAAAGTTAATTCTTTACCCGTTTATTTTTCAACTTCTCTTTACTTAAAAAATAAGATTCGAATTAGTCAAATACTTAAAATAAAGCTGAGTAGATCATGACAAAATCAAGTTTATTCTTTCTCTTACTGATATTCCCATTCGCACAGCTTTTTGCTGGTAATAAAAAAACGATTGGGGATGTTCTCTCCTATAAAGTTGAAAAAGGTTTTGTTACGTATGAATGCAAAAATGGCGAGAAAATCTGTTTAGATATATTGGCAAACGATATTATCAGATTGCGCGTAGCGCCAGATGGGAAATTTGACAACTCTTTATCAGTAAAATTTGGTTATGTAAAAGAGAAACTCGAAGATGTTCTATTTACTTCCGAAAAACAAGATAATAAGCTTATTATCAATACTAACCTTATTTCAATTGAAACTTCTTTACAACCATTTCGGGTGCAGCTATATGACAAATCGCAGAAACTAATATTTAGTCAAAGTGGTTCGAATGCAATAAGTTATGATACCATAAGTTATTTAAATATTGATAAGAACGCAACTGAACATTTTTATGGATTTGGCTTCATGCGCGAAACATTCGATGCAAAAGGGAGGAAAATCAGGTGGGAAAGAGGCTATCGATGGGCAGGTGCTACAGTTCCATTTTTTATGAGTACTGCCGGATATGGCTTTTATTCAAACAATACGTACAATCACAACTTTGATTTTACAGAAAAATCAAAAGAAAATGATTTTTATACCGTTTCGTCCGAAGGTGGTCAAATAGATTATTTTATTTTCGTTGGCCCTGATTTTAAAAAAATATTGCAGAGTTATACCGATATAACAGGCAAACCCAAAATGGTCCCTATTTGGGCAATGAGCCCTGAATACCGATGTAATTATTATGCCGATGAGAGTGAATTAATTAAAAATGCTTTAAAATTTCGTGAAGACGATATTCCGATCAGCATTATGGGGTTAGAACCGGGTTGGGAAGATAAACCTTATGGCAATGAATTCAAATGGAGTCCTGTAAGATTTCCTGATCCAGTTAGAATGATAAAGAAGTTAACATTGCTTGGTTTCAATCTCGATTTATGGGAATCAGGTGAATCTCCTAAAAAAGATTTCACAAAGGAGGAAGTCCGAAACAACTGGTTTAGCCCACATATTCCGCTGATTCATTTGGGTATTAAAATGTTTAAGGTAGATAATCCTTATCCTCGACAGATAAATAGTACAGAGCTACAAGATGCAGTAATTGATCAGAGTCATTGGAAATCAGAAAAATATAATGACAAAGAGTTGGTGAATTTGATTAATTCATTATATACAGAAACAGTTTTTAACCAGTTTGCCAAATACTCGGGTGGAGAAAGGGCTATTATTACACATTGTGCCTACGCTGCTTCTATCGCGTCTCATCGTTGGCCTGTACAATGGGGAGGTGATTACCTTGTTGGAAATGGTATATTGAATGCTGGTTTATCGGGTCATTCGTTGGTAAGCTTTGATATGGACGATCCACGCTGTGCAGCATACCAATCATTTGCATCACGCATTCATGCCGGATTTTTAATCCCATTAACTGTAATGAACAGTTGGTGTGATTATACCCAACCCTGGATGTTCCCAAAACCTGTTGAAGATATATATCGGGTATATGCCAAACTTAAGACTTCGCTCTACCCCTATCTTTATACTTCTCAATGGCAATCAAGTAAATATGCAATACCAATATTACGACCGATGGTGCTTGAATATCAAAACGATACCAATACGTATAACATGAAAAATGAATATATGCTTGGTGATTGGCTTCTGATCGGGATGCCGAGTGATAAAAATTTATACAGTAATCGGGCAAAGCAGTTTAATGAAGATAAGGAAATTCCTCATCAAGAGATAATTTCTGATACTGCCTCTCTTTACCTTCCAAAAGGAATTTGGTTTGATTATTGGTCTGGAAAAGAGATTGAAAGTCGCGGAAAATGGATTGTTGCTCATTGGCCAGATCAAATGGGTGGTCCGTTATATGTAAAAGGCGGAGCAATCATTCCCCGAAGCCAGATTACAAGTTATATAGGCCAGGAACCCTTAGAAATTGTTGAGTTGGATATCTATCCTTCATCAAAATCGCAATATATTCTTTATGAGGATGATGGACATACATATCAGTGCGAGCAGGGCAAATATGCCACTACAAATTTCACATGTAACGAAAGCAATAACAAAATTGAAATAGAGATAGGTAAAAGATCAGGCTCTTATACCAAAATGCCCACAAATAGAGGTTTTATGATAAAACTTCACAAACCATCTAAGCCCGAAATGGTACAAAAAGACAATATACAACTTAAACAAACATTTAGCAAAGAAGAACTGCTTAATACAAAAAATACAGAAGGTTGGTTTTTCGATGAAGAACAAGCAACTTTGTATATAAAACCTTGCAGTGCATGGTACTATAATTATGATAACAGAGGTATTGGAAAGGATGTCGAACGCGATAAAGTTTATTGGATTGCCGATACGCTCTACGAAGAAGGAGGTTATCGCATTAATATTCAGCTTCCTGTATCAAGCATAACTACATCAAATCAATTGGTCAGAGAACATCAAAAAAAACTATCGTCTTCAGGTCTTTTGCCGAACAAGGCTAATAAATACAAATTGCAGGTACTTGCCAACCCTCCGGGAATAATGAAATTGGATGATGGCAGTTGGTTGGACGGCCATGTAAATATTTTTGTTTCTGTTACAGATTCAGTGGGAACTATAATTGATACAGAAATGCCAATCAAGCTTCGAGTGACCGGCAATTCGGATCGAATACCAGCTGAGAGGGAAGTTAAAGCCATTCATGGAGTAGCAATTTTCCGGGATATTTTCTATAAAAAACCTGCTAAATATATTTTCCATCTTTCAGCAAAGGGGATTGATCCAGTAGATTTTCCAGTTTATTGATTTGAATAAAGATGAAATGAAAACAACCAATTTAGTCGAAAATTTACAACTAATAACATGAAATCTCAATATCATAAAAGATTACATATAATGTCAAATTGTTTCTCTTAAGGAAAATCAATACTCATATTGTTTTGTTTAGTATTTATAAATTTTGGGTTTATTTCAGAAAAAAATAATCCGTTTATCATCATCGGGAATGCCAGGTTTACTGTTATAGCTCCAATGTACATTCGAATATGATATGCTGAAAATCAAAATTATGTTGCCGATGAAACTTTCTTTTCAGAAATTAGAAAGGCACTTTGCTCTGATTATGACTTAGTGAAAATGGAGTAAGTGGTCAATATTAAAACAAATAACAAATTCATTTAGATACCGTTGCAAGTTTTCTCCCTTTATCTTGTGATAAACACCTAAGAAGTTTCTTTTCGCATTGGCTATGGCAATATGGACTCATTTTAAGGTTTCTTTTGTCACTTCCGGGGTTGATTTTTCCATAACATGCACTTCAATATACTTTTCGATGTCAATATAGCTTGCACTTCTGTCAGTGAAAACAATACTTTTTTCGTTAATTGACTCTTTTACAACATTGTTTATTGGATCAGCGGAATGTTCCTTTAAAACACTCATCTTAAAATAACGACATGATTTGCTTTTCATTCCGGTATGCAGGTCTTCAAGAGGAATTGATTCTGCCATTACAGCTACATTTAACTGCCGTTGACTCCCTTTTCCTCTTTTGAGATTGGATCGGACTTTTTCGCTTACTTGTGTTTCAAAATAGCCTTCGTCAAATTCAATCATATCGTTTAACTGGTACATATTATCCCGTTTGCCCATTAGGTCTCTGATCCTGTGCATAACAGATAAAACTGTACTATATCTTGAATGTTCCATCTGACGTTTTATCTCACAAGCTGACATGCCCTTTTTAGTTGACGTCATAAACAGCATGATTAAGAACCATTTACGAACCGAAAGGTTGGAGTCCTCCATAACAGTTCCACTTTTTAAAGTGGTTCTAAAGGAACAAGATGAGCACTGGAACTGCCACTTAGAGGCAAGCCAATAGTGCTTCTTACTTCCACAATGCTTACAGACAACCCCTTCTTTCATCCTTAAATCTCTAAAGTATTCTTT
>TBL_comb47_HYPODRAFT_10004738_pt1 | contig 15501 bp, 9 predicted proteins | sample TroBogypolimnion_40_FD_10682 | JGI IMG/M metagenome (IMG submission 10682)
CCCAGCTGTTCTCGACGATCAGCCCGCCTGCGTCATAGCCGACCGCGGTCGGAGCGTGGCCGCCGAGCGAGGTGTAGTCATCGTAGGGGTTGTTCGGGTCCGGGTAGTTGCCGCTGGTGTTGTGCTCAAAGGCCCGCGTCACCGCGATCCCGAGCACGACCGGCTCGTTGTTGGAGATCGCCTGCTCGATGCTGTACTGGTCGGTGCCGATGTTGTGGCCCGCGGCCAGGACCCAGTTCCGCGCGTTGGCGGTCTCCTGCGCAGTCGGCTGATCCCACCAGTCCGACTCGCCCTGGGTGTAGTGGGACTGTTCGTCGTCGCCCTGGGATGTCTCGACCGCCACGTTGTCGAGAATGTAGCTGCCGTTGTCCACGCCGCCGCAGGTCTGCGAGTAGACGTACATCGCCGAGCCGCCGCCGCCCGGCAGGAGGTGGAGCGGGTTGTCCCAGAGGGCTTGGGCGTGGTCCATGTTCTCGAGCACGCCCATCGCGGTATAGGCGGTGCCCCAGGCGGCGCACGAGCCCACCTGGCCCTGGTCGCCGGGGACCGGGGCGTATTGCTGCAGGCTGTAGCTTGCCGGCAGCGTCGCGAGCACTCCAGCGAGCCTCGCCGGGTGGCGCATCGTGGTGCTCGGCACTTTGAGCCCGAGCCCATAGGTGTGGGCGGAGGGGGCCGCGTGCGCCGCGGGGGCAACTGGCATCGCGCGCGCCGCTGGTGAGGCGGCGACGTAGGCGATCAGCCCGGCGGCCAGGCAGAGGGCAAGCATGAGCGACCGTGCGAACGGCCGATGCCGCTTCAGCCCCGCACAGCGGTGGTCGGATGCGCCGCGCCGCCGTCGGTCAAGCATGACTGGCCCCCTGCAAGTCGGACTCGCGATTCCTTTGTCTGGGCAGTGCCATAGGAAGCATACCGTCAATCCATAACATCGGCGTCGGCACCCAAAACTTCAGCTCTCGCTTTGCTGGGTGTCGTCCATCTCTTCCACGCGGAAACCGCTGGGTGAGCATCACGACGTGCAGCGTCCCAGCGTCACTTGGCATCTGCGGGGCGGGGCCGCGGCCTCTCCCGCCGCAGAGCCTGACGCTAGCGCTTCACCGTGAAGCTCGGAGCATTGCTCACACCGCTCGAGGACCTGACCACGACGCTCAACCTGCCGTAGGCGGCCTTCGCCGGCACCTTGCAGGTGATCCGCGTGTTGCTCCAGGACAAGTACAGGCTGCAGCTCCTGGCGCCGAAGCGCACTGAACTGCTGCCCAGCACGGCGCCGAAGCCGCTGCCCGTGATGGTCACGGTGGCGCCCCGCTTCCCCGAGGCGGGAGAGAGCGTGCTCATATGGGGGCCCGCCTGCATGACGATGAAGCTCGTCGCGCTGGTGGCGGTGCCGGCGGAGGTGGTGACGCTGATCGGGCCACTGCTGGCGCCGGGAGGGACCGTGCAGTTGAGTTGCGTGTCGCTGAACGGGGTGAAGCTGGCGGCGACACCGTTGAAGCGGACTGCGCTGGCGCCACTCAGGCCCGAGCCGGTCAGGGTGACGCTCGAGCCCACCGAGCCCGAGGTCGGTGCGAAGCCGATGATGGTCGGGCCTGGCAGCGTGACGGTCGCCGAGAGGCTGACGTTGTCGACGTAGGCTCCCTCGTGGGCAGTCGTGGCGTCGCTGTAGAAACCGAATGCGATCCACACTTGCGGCTGGCCGCAAAGGTTGCTGACGTTCAAGGTCTTGCGCTCCCACCCGCTTGACACGCCACTCCAGCCGTTGATCTGGTAGAAGTTCGTGCCGTTGAGCGAGTAGTAGACCGACATCCAGTCGTAGTTGTACTCGCTGTCGAACCACGTGTCGAAGCCGAAACTCGCGCTGGTCGCGTTCGTGAGGTTGAAGGGGCCCCGATACATGTAGCCGTCCATGCCGTTCGGGTACACGTGGTTCGGGGCGTTGGGGTTGTCGTTCGGGGTGCAGCACGCCGAGTACGCACCGCTGCTGGCGCGGCGACTTGACGAGCCCCACGTAGTGGTCAAGTAGGCACCAGAGAAGTGGCCCGTCTGCCAGGAAGATGCCTGCAGCGCAGCGCCCCAGCTGCACTGTCAGACTGGGACCGACTGGGGAGTGCGACGAGGCACGGGCGAGCGCACCGCTCGGGCCTGGGCGTCCAAGTCTGCAGCCGGCGTCAGCTCCTCCAAGGGCAGGTGCAGCGCCGCATTCGACCTGCACGGGTGACCACAGAAGCACCTGTCGCCAAGTAGCGCAACGAGTCGCGGGCCGGGGCCATTCCCTCCCCATGATACGGCGCGTATAGTCGAGACAGTACCGTGATCGCCGCGCGCTGCGCGCAAGCGGGAAGCGAGCGGCTCAAGCAGCTGGAGGGGGTTGTCATGAAGAAGCTCATGCTCGTCGCCGTCCTCGCAGTCACCACGATTCTGCTCCTGCCCAGCGTGGCCGGCGCAGCGCCGCCCAAGTCCGTGCTCGTCTTTTCGGGCGGCAAAGGGTTCGCGAGCATCTACCAGACCGACTCGACGGGGAAGGGCTCGAAGCGCCTGCTCATCGGCAGCGCATCGCCGTTCTCGAAGCGCTACGGCAGCCCTTCGCTCTCCTGGGACGGCAAGCTCCTCGCGTACACGCTTGGCTACAAGCTGTACGTGCTCAATCGTTCCACCGGCCACACGACGGGTCCGCTCTCGAACGCGGCTTGGCTCGCCCGACTGAGCCCCGACGGCACGAAGGTCGGCGATCTCGAGCAGTACCCGAGCGGCTACCTCGCTATCATCACGTTCAACGCCAGCGGCGCCGGCACGGACCACGGCCGCACGGGTCTCGGCACGACGGCCAGCTTCGGCTTCACAAGTGACGATCGCGTCCTCGCCGCGGTCAGCGACCAGTACGACGATGCGGCAGGCCGCTACGAGACGGGCATCGGCCTGATGGCGCAAGATGGCACGGGGGTCGAGCGGTGGATCGCCTTCACGATGGGCTACGACCTCTCCGACCCGGCCCTCTCACCGAATGGCAAGCTGCTCGCGGTCACACGTTCGGCGCCGGGCGCCACCGAAGGGCAAGTCGCCGTCTACGACTACGCGACGGGCGCGTTCGTGGGGACGCTCACCACGGGCAGCAAGGACTCGGGGCCGGTGTGGTCGCCGGACGGGACGCGGATCGCCTTCGTGCGTGGCGCCTCAACACCCAATGCGCACATCTACACGGTCTCGGCGACGGGCGGCTCGCTCATGTCGATCGCCGCGGGCCGCTCGGTGACCTGGGGGAAGTAGCGGCGCACCGGCAGGCGGTTCCGCCCGCGTCCGGAGCACAGCGCCTGAGTGCTCCGACTCTCGTGGAGGCGACCGTCGCGGCCGGCGCTGCTTCGCTGCACCCAAGCGACTGCCGTTCACCTGGCTGGACGTGCTTCGCGTGCCTGTGCGTCGCCTCGGCCAAGTCGGCAGTATGTCGGCGGTCTTGCCGATTCGGAAGAAGAGACGCCGAACGCCCCAGCACGAAACGGCCCTGTGCAGCATCAAAGTGGCGCCCTCGGCCGGAATCGAACCAGCGACACCAGGTTTGGGAAACCTCAGGGTGTGGTCTTCCTAGTAGCGCGGTGTGCGCAAAGATGCCGCACGGTCCAAGGTTCTGGACGGACTCGGTGCAAGGCCATGCTCAAGCGTCTTTCGGCGTGGTGAGGCGTCTTGTCGGCAATCTGTCGGGTTCGGAAGGAAGTGGGAGCACAGCGAAGACCGCGAAGCGCACCGCTCTGCAGCTCATGGCCGGTTCCGGTGACGCCCCTCGACACGCGCGGGATGCTGGCCTCAACCAACCCTCCCATCGGCGAGACGCGCCCAGCCCGACCCGGCGCCAGCTCGGGGATCCGGGTCTACAGCAGCTTCTTGAGCGTCGCCATTCCGTTGTCGAAGTAGCTGGTTGCCCACCCCTCGTAGGTGCTCGAGTTCTGATCCTCCGTGATGTAGTCGGGGAAGTCCTGGTTGTGGAGGTCGTCGGCTGCCACGACCAGGTCGCCGAAGCTTTGGGTGAAGAGCGTGTCGAAGCCGCTCTTCACGCCCCCCATCCCGAGGCGGAACGCCGCCTTGTCGGACTTGCTCTTGAACCACGTCACCCGCTCGTTGGTCAGGCTGGTGAGCTGCCTGTCTAGGTTGGGCAGCGAGTCAGCGAGCCAGGTGCCGAGGGTCTGGGCCATGCCGTCGGCCTGCGTCTCGTCCGCTGTGAGCCGCGCCCGGTCGCCGGCGGTGATCGCCGCCTGCATGTCGGCGTTCAGGTCGGTGAGGATTCCCGCCTCGATATTCCAGGCGTTGTCCCACTGCGTCCACTCCTTCGGGTACCCGGCCAGCAGCTTCATGTATGCGGCCCGGTGCTGCTTCATGACGTGCGCGTTCGCCGTCGCCGGTGCCGCTGCGAGCACAAAGGCGCACATGAGGACGACGACCAGAAGTCTCTTCATGACCCCCCCCTACGTTGCCTTCCCATTCGCCGGTCGGCAGCGCCGCAAGCGTCCAGGTTCCGCCCGACGTCGCGATAAGTATGGGCCGAGACGGTCGCCCACATGAAGTCTCAGCGTCGGGTCGGCCTGTCCGCGGCGCCTCGCGCGCGCCACCGTCTCGATCACGCTCGACACCCAGAGCCATGCGATCCCTGCCGTGCAAGCAGACGCCGCGGCGCTGATCGCGGGGCTGGTGTTCGCCGGGGGGGTAGCGCGCGGCGCCGAAGCCGGGGGCGTGGAACCAGCAGCCCGCAGCCAACACTGGCAGCCTCTTGAGACCCCCGAAAGCCGGTGCTACGTTCGCTGGAGTCGCGCGTCGACGTCACCGCGCAAGCTGCACGACCGGCAGGGGGAGCCATGAGTCGCATCCTGAAGTGTCTCGCAACGCTGGGTGGTGCCGTCGCCCTCGTAGTGGTGCTGTTGCTGCTGAGCCTCCCAGCGGCCGGCGCCCCCCGATCCGGCGCGGGCCTTGCGCACATGTCAGCGACCCCGCCGACCTTCCTCTTCAAGTGGGGCGGCGAGGGCTCCGGCAACGGCCAGTTCGAGGGCCCGCGCGCGGTCGCCCTCGACGGTCAGGGCACCGTCTACGTCACCGACGGTGAGAACAACCGCGTCGAGAGGTTCGACAAGGACGGTCACTACCTCGGTCAGTGGGGCAGCGGCGGCACCGGGATCGGTCAGTTCAGCACCCCCAACGGCATCGCCTGCTCGGTCGGTCCCGACCCCTTCGTCTACGTCGTCGACACCTTCAACTGCCGCGTCGAGAAGTTCAAGCCCGACGGCACCCCCGTCGCGCAGTGGGGGACGGAGGGTTCAGGCCCGAAGCAGTTTCTCGCCCCGGGGAACATCGCTGTGGCCTCCTCCGGAAACGTCTACGTAGGGGACTGGGCCAACTCGCGCATCGAGGAGTTCGCCCCCGACGGCACCCCGCTAGGCACTTGGCCAGGGCAGTTCGGCGCCCTGGCCGCCGACGGCCGCGGAGACCTCTACGTGGGCGTCGGCAACAACCCCACGCGCGTCGAGGAGCTCAGCGCCGCAGGCGACGTGCTGCGCCAGTGGAGCTCGTTCGGCAGCGGCCCAGGATCCACCTTCGACGCCCACGGCATCGCCGTGGGCAGCGACGGCGACGTCTACGTCAGCGACGACACAGAGAGCGCACCGCGCATCCTCGAGTTCACTGCGGACGGCAAGCCAGTCACGCAGTGGCCCTTCCACGTCGCCGGCGACACTCGTGCTCCGCAACCCATGGGCCTCGCCGTCGCCCCTTCCGGTGACGTCTACGTGGTCGACGCCAACAATCAGTGCGTCAAGAAGTACGGCTCCGTGCCCTCGCCGGTCGACCGCACGCCGCCGGTGACCACAGTCGAGGGCGCTGACAACAACTGGCACAACCGGCCGGTGACGCTCACCTTCAGGGCCACCGACAACCCCGGCGGCTCCGGCGTGGCCTACACCGAGGCGCGCACCGAGAACCTGCTGTCCGTCATCGGCTGGCAGGACTGGACGAAAGTCGACCCCAGCGACCCCGCAGTCGACGTGCTTGCTCCGAAGAACCACGGCAACGACGGCAAGACCGTGGTGCAGTACCGCTCGGCCGACGAGGCCGGCAACGTCGAGGATCCCCCCAAAGAGGTGACGGTGCTCATCGACACCACGCCGCCAAAGGTCGTGGCCGTGCTCCCGGCGGAGGCCGTCCCCGGGCACCGCACCGTCATCGACTTCAAGGTCACCGACAGACTGAGTCCCAAGATGCGGGTGCAGGCGGCGGTCTTCGACGCCGCCCGCAAGGCCGTCCGCGTGGCGAGCTCGGGGTGGCTGCCGATCAAGGGCCTCAACGGCTGGAGCTTCCCCTGCGAGCTCAAGCCGGGCACCTATACCACCGTCATCAAGGCGAGCGATCTGGCCGGCAACTGGTCGGAGTGGGGCAAGGGGAAGCTGACCGTCAAGTGAGGCGGGCGGGGACGCGGCGCACGCCGCGGCGCATGGAGGGTAGGTAGAGACAGACGAGGGACCCGTGTGCCGCCTTCCCGCGCGTGGTCAGCGCACCACGGCTGTGGATCCCGAAGGCGGCGTACTGATGTGGGACTGCCGCCGCGGCGGAGGCGCCCACGACTGCCGGCGTGCCAAGGTCGTCTCCGAGCGTCTCCGGCACGCCGCCTTCGCGATCACGCTCGACACGTGCTCGCATGCGATCCCGGCGATGCAAGAAGAGGCGGCGGCGCTGATTGCGGGGCTGGTGTTCGCGGGGAAGTAGCGGCGGTCGGTGCTAGCTGCGGTGGGATCGGTCGCCGCGCTTGTCAGGCGCCGCAGTGCCGGTCCACGTCCGCCAGGAACCGCCTGACGTGCGGGAGCGCATTGTCGCGCGAATCACGGCCTGGTTGTGGTCGAGCCCCGGCAGGGTCACGAACGTCGCTTCGGCAATCTGCCTCGCGCACCTCATGGCAAGCGCATGAACCTCGTCGCGTTCGCCGGCGTAGAGCAGACACGGCACGCGAATGATGGGCAGCAAGGGCTCGAGGCTCTCCCGGTCCCGGAAGGACGCCAGCATCGCCTCGTAGTCCCAGGTCAACATCCGCTCCCTCATGCGTGCCCGCGTCGCGGCCGGCAGCGCCCGCAGTTCGTCTCCCCAGAGCGCGACGAACGCCTCTGGCCCGTCCTCAATCGCGCAGCGCACGAGATTCCGCATCTCCTCCATGCCCTGCGCGTAGGGGTGTTGCCCGCCGATGACCAAGGAGCGGAATCGGTCTGGTGCGTAGACGGCCACGCCGAAGCCGATCCAGCCGCCCATCGAGTAGCCGAGGAAGTGCGCCTCGGCGATTCCGAGGTCGTCGAGGACCGCGACGATGTCGGCGACGCGCAGCTCGAGGTCGTATGCCTCGGCGGCGTGAGGCTTGTCGCTTTGTCCGTGTCCACGCGCGTCGAGGAGGACGAGCTTGTACTCCTCCTGCAGCGCGGACACGTAGCCGCAGTCGCGCCAGCTCTCCAGGGTGGCGAAGGCCCAGTGCTGGAGCACGAGCGGGGGGCCTTCACCTACCGTCTCGTAGTGGATGCGGACGCCTTGGTTGTCAGCGTAGGGCATGGACCCTTCCTCTCGCATCACTGAATCTCGACACCTGTGCCTACGCCCTCCCGGCGCTGCACGAGGAGGAGGAGGCGCTCATCGCGGGAATGGTGTTCGCGAGTGAGTAGTCCGGTCCCGTGCCGCCGTCACTCAACTCGCTCGTCCGCGTAGGGGATCGGCTGTCCTTCACCTGGCCAGGTCTCAGGACGACGACGGAAGAACGTGGGCATGAAGATCCACATGATGACCATGAGCACGATCCCGAGGACGATCGTGCCGGCGCCCATGAAGAAGGCCCCGCCGAGCCCCAGCACGGTCACGTAGCTGTTCGCGGGGTTCCAAAGGTCGATCAGGACTTTGACGAGGATGAGCGCGAAGAGTAGTGCTCCCAGGGTTGGTGCGAGCCCCATGAGGAGGAAGTTGCGCGTGCTCTTCAGCAGTTCTCTGCGGTAGTAGACGGTCGCCGCCAGGCCGGTGCCGCCGTAGGTCAGGCAGATCATGATGCCGATGCCGGTGATCGCGTCGTAGAGCAGGTTGACGTTGAACCAGGTCACGAACGCAAACCAGGCCACCGCGAAGCCAGTGATGATGATCGTGCCCCAGAAGGGCGTCATGAACTTGGGATGGATCTTGCCGAAGACGCTCGGCAAGCCCTTGTGCGCGGCCATCGACAGGCTCTGGCGCGTGAGCGTCAGCAGAGTCGTGAGGATCACCGCGACCGCCGAGGTGAACACGCAGAGCAGCATGAGCTTGTCCCAGGGCTGCCCCATCACGTCGCGAGACAGGGGCGCGAACACGTCATCGGGGTTCTTGGCGAGGAAGGCCGCCCCGTGGTACGACTGCGCCGCGACGACGACGAAGATGAGCAGCACGGCGGCAAGCACGGCGCTCGCTACGGCGGCGAGACCGGGCATCCGGCTGGAGTCCTCGCTTTCTTCATTGACGGCCGTGACCGTGTCCCAGCCCCAGTACAAGAAGACGGCGATGGTGACGCCGGCAGCCAGCTGCTGGCCGGTGAGGTGGGTCGTGAAGAACTGGGAGAGGCGAATCGGCGCGTAGCCCTGCGGATGAGCCACTATCCCTTTGATGAGCGCCCAGGCGGCGAAGAGCAGGAGGATGCCGAGCTGGATGCCCATCAGCACGTACTGCGCACGCTTTGAGACCTCGATGCCTACCGCAACCAGAGCGCCCACGGCGACGATCCAGGCTATGCCGACCACGCTCACCCAGAAGGTGGAGGCGGCCAGTGACTGCAGCCCGAAGAGCTGCAGCATGTAGAGGGACGCCACCTGCCCGAGGTTGCCCATGACGAGTGCTGAGGCCAGCACGGAGGCGAAGCCGATCACCCAGCCGACCGGCGCCCCGAAGGCACGGGTCGTCCAGATGAACGTCTCGCCGCAGTCGGGGTCGGCGCGATTCATGTAGTAGAAGCCGGATGCGACGAGGATCATGGGAACGAAGGACACGATCAGCAGGAACGGCGCAGCCAATCCCACCGCGGCCGCCAGCAATCCCATGGTGGCCGCGAGGCTGTACCCGGGAGCCATCGAGGCCACCCCGATTGTGACCGCCGCTAGGGGACTGAGCACGTCGGGCTTCAGACCTTTCGCGCCCGCCGCAGTTGCGATGGCCTCACCATCACTCATCGGCGGGCGCGATGCTGCGAACTCATCGGTTGACATGCTGCCTCCAGGGTCTGCCGACTGTGACTCGCCCAACCTCGGTTGACGCTCGTCACGAGAGCTGCTCCTCCCTCAGCACCTATTGCGACGTCCTTCCGCCAAGCGAGGATCGCCGTCGCGTCAGCTCTCAACCGAGTCGCCGTCACCATACGACCGCACATGCGACGATGGAAGCACAAGCACCACTGGGCGCTATCGGAACTCACGACGGAGAGGGGCTGTGCCGCCCGATGCTCTTCCCTAGAGGCCGATCGCCGCGTGCTCGAGTCGGTGCCCCTGTCGGAGCCCCTGCGTCGCGTCGGCACAATGTCGGCAATCTTAGCCAGGTGGGCAAGTTTGCTGACGAACGCCCCGGCACGAAAGCGCACCGTGCAGCATCAAAGTGGCGCCCCCGGCTGGAATCGAACCAGCGACACCAGGTTTAGGAAACACCACGAAGGCGTGACTACTGGTGGGCATCCGTACGCGAAAGTGCTGCACAGTCCAGGGTTCTGCGCGGGCTCTGTGCTAGGCCATGCTCAAGCGTCTTGCGCCGTGGTGAGGCGTCTTGTCGGCAACCCGTCGGCAACCCGTCGGCAACGAGGACCCCCGCCAGGCGACGACCGGCGGGGGTCCTCGTCGCGTGCCTGCTCTTCCTCACTCGCGCTTACTACTTCACTTTGAAGGCGACCCACTTCGTCGTGACTGCGGCGTGCGTGGCGGTCCTGGGGATCGCGCCCTGCAGGCGGTAGGCGCCCTTGTTGGCGGGCTTGTACCTCCCGCTGTAGGCGCCCGTAGAGGTGATGAGCGCCGAGAACGTCTTGGCATTGACCCACTTGGCGCCCTTCTTGAGCTGCGCTATGAGGATGATCCTGCTGCCGGCGAGGCTGCTGGGAGTCACCGTGCCCTTGGCAGTCACGTACTTGCCGAGCTTCACGGCGCCGCTCCTAAGGCCGCTCAGCTGGAGCTTGAGCGTGGGAGCGGGTGTCGGTGTGGGCGTCGGTGTGGGCGTCGGGGTCAGTGTGGGCGTCGGGGTCGGGGACGGCGTCGGTGTGGGCGTCGAGGTCGGGGTGGGAGTGGGGGTCGGCGTGGGCGAAGTCTCAGCCAGAATGATCGTCGCCGAGCTCTGGAAGACGTTGCCGGCGGGGTCCTCATACTGGGCCCAGACGGTCTTCTTGCCGTCGCCGGCAGGCAGCGTCACTGAGGTCGTGCCAGCGTAGGTGACCCAGCTCGTCCAGTTGGCGGCCCCATCGGTCGAGATGCGCATCCTGATGATGCCATGGGCGTCACTCACGGCGCTTTGCAGCGTGACGTTCGGCGTCATCGTGGTGGCGGCGCCACCATTGAGGGTGAAGCTGCCGCTCGGCGGCGTCGTGTCGATCTCGGGTGAGATGGTCTGGGTGGCCTCCTGGTTGCCTGCCACGTCGGTTGAAGCGAAGCTGACCTGGGCGCCTTCGGTTGCGACTGTGAACGGTCCTGCGTAGACCTGTTCGGGACCGCCGCCGACCGAGTAGAGCGTCTGCGCGACGCCCGACCCGGTGCCGTCGGCGGCGACGAGCGTGACCGTTGCCTGCCGGCTCCAGCCACTAGGGTCGAGCGTGGCGGTGGTGGTCGGCGCAGTGCGGTCGACGGTGAAGAAGCACTGCCCCGTGGCACCAGGGATGGGGTCTCCATTCGCGTCGAGCGCACGGGAGGTCACCCCGAACTGGCCCTCGGGAAGCGCAAAGGCGCAGCTCCAGGTCTCATCATTCGAGCCCCAGCCAGCGTCGGGCGCCGGCGCCTGGTACCAGGTGGTGCCGTCGTCGAAGGACAGCTCCACCCCGCCGATGGCCGCAGTCGTGGAGACGGCCTCGCCGGCAAGCTCGGTCGTGGCGGCGTCCGTGGGGGCCGCTCCCTCTAGCCCCACAGCGCAGGCAGCATACTCGACGTCGGAGGGGGCAAGCGTGCCCGTCACAGCGGGCGCGGCCGAGTCGATGGAGGTGAGTACGCCGTCGGTCGTGTCGAGTAGGTCGACGGAGGCGAGGCTGAAGTCTCCCGCGGTGTCGAATGTCTCGAGCTGGTCGGGGCTGACGGTCAGGGTCACGGTGGCGTCGCTGCCGGCGGGAAGAGAGACGACCGTGCTCGGCTGAGCCACTGTGTTGCCTCCGCTGGTCACCGTGCCGGCAACCTGGAGCGTGCAGTCTTGAGAGGCGTGCACGCCGACGTCGAAGAGGAGCGCGTCGGCCTTGCCCGAGGTCCCGGTCGTCGTGCGCCAGCTGAAGGGACCGGAAAGCGTCGCCCGGGGTACGGCCAAGGAGACGAGCGCGTGGGCGACGCGCGTGAAGGCCGCGCCCTCAGCATCGGTCCCGCTTGCTTTCACGACGACGTCTGCGATGCCGCTGGCGGGAGCAATCAGCGTGCCGGAGAACGCCCCATCGCCGGCGACGCTGTCAGGCGCGATGCCGTCGTCGTGGAGGATGACGGTGTCGCCGCCGACCGAGGCAGTGAGCGCGCCGCCGGTCTGACGCACGCCATGCGCATAGACGCCCGCCTGGACAGCGAATCCCGACCCCGACGTTGCCTGTGCGGGCGCCGAGACGCGCAGCTCGCTTGGACCGGCGTCCAGCACGTCCAGGGAAGAGTCAGAAGTAGCGGCCCCAGAGAGCCCGACGTGAGCAGCGTAGTCGCCCGGCGCGCAGGTGAGCGAACCGATGGCCAGACCACTCGAACTCGTCGTCGGGCACACGACCGCTGCGCCACCCAGCGTCGTGACCGAGATCGTCGGCGTGCCGGTCTCTGTCGAGACACTGACGAGCGCACCTGCTCCCTCAACGGTGAACGGCACGAGTGATTGCGAGTCCGAGGACAGCGCGGGGTCCGCCTCGCCACTGGTCCTCGTGCCGGCGGCGGAGTCGAGAGCTGTGGGCGAAAGCCCTGCGGGTGAGTCGCTCGCGGCGGCAACGCGGGGCAGCGAGCCCGTACTTGTTGTCGCTGACTTGGCGACAAGCCCGGCCCTCTCGAAGGCTCTGTTGGTGAACCGAGCGATATCCTTGATGACCGGCAACCCGACGGTACCGTAGTCTGGCGGCAGACAGTCGGCGTCTGGCCACAGCAGTAGCCAGCGCCACGAGATCAGCGGGATGTCACGGCCATGCACCGCGTGGACGATGAGCCCCCCGTCGTTGGTCCGGTCGCCCGGCGGCGTGAATTCGGCGCTGCTGAGAGATACGAGACCATCGTTCGGGTCATCCCCGAACATCGCGTCAAGACCGCGGGCGAACACGACTTGCGACCAGGTAGGCGTGAAGGGATTCCCGGGAACCGGCTCGAGGGCCGAGTTCGGGAAGAAATCCGAGGAGACGTGCCGCGTGTAGACGGTGGTCTTGGGGGCGACCTGCGAGTTGAAATAGCGGATGGTCGGGCCGGCGGCGTCGAGTTGCTCGACCGTGACGGACTCCGCCGAAATCCACGGAGTGATGGCCCATCGCGCAATCGCCGACATGGGCGAGCCGAGGTTCGGGGTGTCGATCTGATAGATGCCGACGACGTTGGCATTGCTCTTCGGGCGCGTGAAGAAGGATTCCGCGAACCCTCGGGCGATCAGACCCCCCATCGAGTGGCCAACAAGGACGATCGATCTGTTGTTGGCCGGGAGCTTCTCTGAGAGCCAGGCGTCAAGGCGCGCCCAGTTGTCGACCAGGTAGCCACCGCTCGAGTCCATCGTGTTTGCGGTGGGATGTCCGTTCGACATGGGAGGGATAAGCACATTGAAGCCGGCTGACCAAAGCGAATCGTAGAGGAAGTCCCAGCTGTTCTTCGAGTCCGGGATATCTCGCGCGTATGTACTCGAGCCATGGTATTCGCTCGAGATGCCGCCGATGAGGACGACGGTCGGCTTCCGCGTCGGCAGAGAGGTTGGCGAAGGCACGATGGGAGACTCGGGCGAACCGGGTACCAAGTCGCGAGAGCAGAGAATGGCTTGGAAGCCCACTGCCCAGGCATGGGCTCCAGCGACGGCGGTAACTGAAGAGGGCCCCCAGAAGCAGCCCGAGTTCTGCGCCTTCCAGTGTGCGCCGCCGTCGGTCGTCGAGAGGATCCCATTGGGGTCGCCGACCGCCCACCCGTGAGTTGCGTCGGAGAAGGCAACTGACGAGAGCGGATTGCCGTTTGTGAATGGGTCGACTTGGGCGTACCAGTGCGCCCCACCATCGGCCGTAGCAAGGATGGTGTCCGAGTCCCCCACTGCCCAGCCGTGAGCGGTGTCAGCAAACGCCACGGAGGCGAGTGAGTTGTCGGTGCCCGACGTTTGAGCAACCCAGTGAGCCCCACCGTCGGTGGTCGCAAGGATGGTGCCCGAGCCTCCCACTGCCCAGCCATGGGAGGCATCGACGAAGTTGACGGACCGGAGGTCAGCCGTAGTTCCGGAGGTCTGGGCGACCCAAGTCTCTCCGCCGTCGCTGGTCGCAAGGATGGTGCCGCTGCTACCAGCGACCCAAGCATGGGAGGCGTCAACTCCGGCCACGGAAGTGAGGCTCCCCTGGCCGTCTGAACACATCCCCCAGCCCGCTCCGCCGTCGGTAGTGCTAAGGATGACACCGTTCTTGCTCACCGCCCAGCCGTGGGTAGCATCGATGAAGGCGACGGATGTGAGGGTGTCCCAACTCCAGAGGGGCGCGCTCTGCGATGCCCAGTGTGCGCCGCCGTCATTTGTCGCGAGAATAGCAGCCCCCCCCCTGCGTTGCTGCCCACCGCCCAGCCGTGGCTGCTGTCAGCGAAGTCAACAGCACAGAGATAACCGCCGGGGACGATACTGGACGACTGTGCCGTCCACGTTGTGCCCCCGTCGGTGGTCGCGAGAGCGGCGCCCCCGTACCCAACCGCCCAGACATGAGTTGTGTCGGTGAGCGACACAGAGAAGAGTGATTCACTGAAGGGGCCGGACTCGTCCTGCACCGTCCAGTGCACACCGCCGTCGCTGGTTGAGAGAATGACGCCGAAAAGCTGGCCCGAATCGCCACCCACCGCCCAGCCGTGGGCGGGGTCGCTAAAGACGACGGAATAGAGAGACGAATCCGCATTGTTGCCATCTAGGTCGGGGTTGACCTGCGCGACCCAGTGCGCCCCACCGTCGGTGGTCGCAAGGATGGTGCCCGAGCCTCCCACTGCCCAGCCATGGGAGGCATCGACGAAGTTGACGGACCGGAGGTCGGCCGTCGTTCCGGAGGTCTGGGCGACCCAAGTCTCTCCGCCGTCGCTGGTCGCAAGGATGGTGCCGCTGTTACCTGCCGCCCAGCCATGGGAGGCATCAGTGAAGTGGATGGACCTGAGGGTGGGGGTAGACCCCGTTCCCGAGGTCTGGGTGACCCAATGCGCACCACCGTCGGTGGTCGCAAGGATGGTGCCAAGCCCCCCTGCCGCCCAGCCGTGGGTCGCGCTGACGAAGTCAACCGAATACAGCTCAGCGTTGGGCGGCGCGTGCTGAGTACTCCAGTGCGCGCCACCATCAACAGTTGACAGAACGGTGCCCAGGAAACCGTCCACGCCCACTGCCCAACCGTGGGTGGCATCGGCGAAGCTCACCGAGTAGAGCGGCTCGGTAGTCCCCGAGGTCTGGCCGACCCAGTGCAGACCGCCGTCGGTCGTCGCGAGCATCGTGCCGTCCTCCCCCACGGCCCAGCCATGGGTAGCGTCCGCGAACGCGACCGAGTTGAGGTCGTTGCCCTGTGGCAGGGGGTTCTGCCAGACCCACGTGCCGTCCCCCGTAGATACAAAGGCGGAGGCGCCGACGGGGAAGGTCAGGGCGAGCACAAGCAGGATCAACGCCCAACCGACAAGTTTGAGCGTCGGCGCCCTGTGATCGGACCCGCTGCCCGTGTGTGCCCCAGACTGCCCCATGGACTGCTCCCCTTCACGATGGCGTGAAACAGCGCCTCACGCGACCCCCGACCCGAACCCAATCGTCGAGTTCGACGCCCGGAAGCATACACTATCTTTGCAGTAGGCAGGCAGCGGGCAGGGGCCGATGCACTGCTACCGAATGAGCTGTCTCGGAAGGCAACAACCGTTCGCGAGCGACCGTCGCTTCTTGCGATGCCTGGAACATCGGCTGGCGTCGTATGCTGGCCCCCTTGGTCGAGGTGGTGCGCGGTTGAGTCACGCTCCACCTACTATCGGCGTCGGCCACGCGGAACTTCAGTTTCCGCGAGCTCGAGATGATGACGCTGGGGCTTGAGAAGACTCCCGCCGCGCTGCTATCGGCGGGAGTCCGTCGCGTGCCGGATCTTGGGTTCTGCCGCAGGTCACCTCACGGCGGCCGCTGCGTTCC
>TBL_comb47_HYPODRAFT_10004739_pt1 | contig 15497 bp, 7 predicted proteins | sample TroBogypolimnion_40_FD_10682 | JGI IMG/M metagenome (IMG submission 10682)
GGAACGGCGGAGAGTGTCATGTCAGGAGTGTTCGGCAGCCGTGCGTTTTTGCGCGAAGTGAAGCCGAATTGCCTCCGCGAGCCGCTGAATAAACCGCGCCGTTGGCGTTATCCTCGCCCCTATGGCTTTGTTTCGAACCCCTCGGCCCGTTCCCCAACAACGCCCGCAATTCCGCCCCGCTCCGCAGCCCGACCGCGCCGTGGGTAGCCGCCACTTTTTCCGAGAGCGCTTGCATGATCCGCCAGATCAACCGCGCCGCCGGGCTCTTCCGGGCCTTCCGACCCTCCAGCGCGTCGTCCTTCGCCTCGGCTGCCAGACTGATGAACCGAGTTGCCCCCAGCAGTGCCTTCGCCAACTCAAAGAAACGGCGGTTCTTTTCGATCTCGACCGTCGCCGCTGCCAACAGGTCTTCCTCGTATCCCGCCAACGGTTGGATCGTGGCCATGCGCCCGTCCAACTCTGCTTGCGTGTGGCCCGCCGCCAGGTAGGCACTCATGACCTTCGAGTTACAAGGGTCGCGCCTGGGCTTCTGCTCGTTCCCTTCCTCCCACGCCTGCAGCTTCCAGTCAGTCCCATCGGCCGTTTCCACCAACCTCACCCGAAAGGTCCCCTTCAGCGTGTCGGCACCGTCGAGCTGTTTCATGATGGGATGTGCGTTTTGCGTGAACAGTTGCCGGCGCCGATTCTTTTGCCTCGGCACCGGGAAGAACGACACCTGCTGGAGCAGCGTGGTCAGCGTTATCTCAACAGGATCCTCCTCGGTATGGTAATGCGCCCTCGAAGGGATATAGAGATATACCGCCTGGGCCAGGGGGAAACGAATCGAACGAACCACGTCGAAGTTGAGGCGCTGCAACTCCGCAATGTGGTTGATGATCCCGTAGAATTCCGGCGATAGCGTGCAACCGTGGAACCACATCTCAAGCTGTTCCGTTTGCGCCAGCTTCGAGTCTCGCCGCCGCCGCGGTCGGTTCACAATGTCCACCCGCTCCAGCAGCCGGTATTGATGCGATATTCCCGTTCTCAGGTCGGTCACCCGGATGTAGGCGTCCATCAGATCGGAGAGATGCGTTCGCACCCGGCTTCCGTTTCGTAAGTCGCTGTTCGCTCGCCGTGCGGGCTAGCAGTTGACGGTTGCCGCACATCGAGTACCCGCGGGCATGTTCAACTTTTTCAAGAAACCGGACCCGGTTCGAGAAGCGCTCGAGAAGCGGCGCAGGAGGCAGAGGCGATGCTTCAGGTCCCGGTCGAGTTGATGGCCATGACCGGGGAGACAATGGCCACCGTGGAGCGGGCGCTGGCGCAGGCGGGGCTGGGAAAGGATTAGAGCCAGGAGGCGCTATTCAGGGAGATCTGCGCCTTCCATGTGAGGATCACCATCAGCGCGATGAACAGGTCGGTAGGAGCCTTCGTCGGCGACGTGGCGGAGGAGGCATACGAGCGACTGGCTAGGTTCCTGGTGAAGACGCTCCGAAGCATATCGGCTGACATGGAGGAGCGCGGAATCCGTGACGCTGCGCTGGTATCTGCTCGACGTGTCGCTGGCGCCGGGCGCGGCGGGCGGGGTCCTGGGCGCGCTCTACGCCGTGGAGGAGTTCGGAGGCGGTGATCGCAGCAATGATGGGTCGGGGAGCCGGAAACTGGCGCAGAAAACCCGGCATGTCGAACCTCCCGCGTTCATCGGCGATGAGGACCGAGGTGTCGAGAATCAATCCCATGCGGGCTTGAGCGGCGGCAGGTTGGCGCGGGCGTGCTCCAGGTCGTCGGCAAAGGCGGTCGCTTCGTCGGGCGGCAACTTGTCCAGCGCAGGCATTCCCCCCGCACCCCCCTTCCTCCTTTAACCCTTTTTAACTTGAGTCAATTCGAGGCCAGCGGTCGGCCAACTCGGCGCAGTACAAGGCGCAACCCATAGGGTAGAATGCCCCGATCCAGGAGGATTACGACTCGACCCCGAAGACGAGTTTGAGCCAGGATTCCAGCCGAGATTTCCTTGCCACCCCCCGCACCTGTCTGCGATCATCGCGCGATGGTTCTCGTTCTTAGGCAGGGAGTCACAACGGATCGATGAGGACCTCAGCTCCATAAAACCGATCATGAACAATCTGCACCAAGCAAAATGGCAGACTGCGGCGAAGTTGGCCTTCGCCGTGTTGCTGACTTTCGCCGGAGGCGCCCGGGCGGCGCTGGTGATTACGACCACCAACCAGACTGGCAATGTGCCTTTTACCCCCACCTGGACGCCGGCAAAGGACAGTTTGATTGCCGGTCTGGTTCCCAGCACTTCGCTGGGCAATTTCAGCGAGGAAGCCGCCGGTCGAAATATCGTCTCCCTGACCGCGGGCGGCAGTCTCACGCTCACTTCGATACAGAATTCCTCCGCCTCAGGCACGACTTGCGGCCTAAACTACGTGACTTGCGGCGACGGAAGCGGTGCCGGAAGCACGGTCATCTATGCCCTGCCGCCCTCGACCTATGGATACAACCTGACCAATATCACGGTGGACAGCGGGTGGCAGGATAATGGCCGGGACGCGCAAGCTTACACCGTTTATTACTCTACCGTGCTAAACCCGACGGTGTTCACAATGTTGACCTCGGTTAATGACAACCCCTCGGTTTCCGGCGGCACCGCAAGCGCCAATCAGGTGGTGCTCAGCGACTCCGCGGGTGGCTTGATTGCCACCAATGTCGCCGCCGTGATGTTCGATTTCACCTCCCCGAGCTCCGAAAATGGTTACTGCGGCTACGGCGCCATCACCGTTGAGGGAACCGCCGCCACCAATGTGCTGGGGCCGGCCATTGTCATCACGACGTCAAACCAGAACAGCAGCGTGTCGTTTACCCCGACGTGGACCATTGAAACCAACAATCTGATCGCCGGCAAGCTGCCCAGCGCGGTCGGGCCAGGCAACTTCACGATTGAATCCGGAGTCGCTGGGGTGAGTGCCCTGACCGACGGCACTGTTGGGGCGGTTGATAATAAAGCGTCCTATGCCACTTGCGGCTCCCTGGCCGGCCAGTCGCTTACCTACGCGATCGGCGGGGCCAACATCGCCAACCTGGTGGTGTACAGCGGCTGGCCGGATCAGAATCGTGACGGCCAGTTTTATAATGTCTCCTATTCCACCGTATCGGCTCCCACGACGTTTATCCTCTTAACGAGCGTGAATTACAACCCTGGAGTCACCGGCCTTTCGGCCAACCGTGTGGCGATGGCCAGCTACACCGGTGCGCCGCTGGCCACCAATGTCGCTTTTATCAAGTTCGACTTCACCCCCCAAGGCGGCAGTATCGACTACGGATATTCCGGGTATGCCGAGATTGTGGTCGGGGGAGTTGGTCCGCCCCAAGCCGTCCTCCCGACGGCCTCGCCCTCCACCCACTTGTTTGTCGGCGGCTCGGTGGTCCTTTCAGAATCCGCACAAGGCCTTACCCCCTTCTTTTATCAATGGCAGGCGAACGGATCGCTCCTGCCCGGAGCCACCAATAGCTCTCTGAGCCTGACCAATCTGGCCCAAGCGGCATCCGGCAATTACAGCGTGATCGTCAGCAACCGTTACGGCGCGGTCACGAGCCCAGCCCTCAGTTTGTCCGTGACACTCGACACGAATCCACCGGTGGTCGTGCGCGCCTTCAACCTCGGCACCACGTCGATTCAACTGGATTTCTCGAAAACGGTGGAGGCTGCCAGCGCCACGAACCTGGCAGACTATCATTTTACCAACGGCCTGCCCATAACCGCCGCCTTGCTGCCGACCAACAATACGTCGGTTCTGTTAACAGCGGCGCCGGTCGTTTTTGGAAGCAATTACACCCTCGTCCTTAATGGCGTTCGCGACCGGGCCATCCCGCCGAATACCATCGCGACGAACACGCCGGTGAGCTTTACGGCGTCCCCCTTTGCCGCTCGGGACATCGGCAGTCCCGCCATCGCTTCCACCGACATTTATACGGCCACCGGAGTGTCCATCAACGGCGCCGGCACCAACATTGGCGGCACCAGCGACCAGTTCAACTTTGACTATCAGCTCCAGAGCGGACCCTTTGACGTCACGGTACGTTTGGCCGGACTGGGTTTGACGGACCTTTGGGCCCAGGCCGGGCTGATGGCGCGGGCCAGCCTGACCGCAGGCAGCCCGTTCGCCGCCACCCTCGCCACGCCGGGCATGAATGGCGAGGTGTTTGCCGACCGCACCACCACCAACGGCCTGGCCGCCACCGCGGGCAGTTTTCCGGTCAACTATCCCAACACCTGGCTGCGGCTCAGTCGCGTGGGCAATCTGTTCACCGGCTTCGGCAGTTACGACGGACTCAACTGGACCCCATTGGGCACCGTCACCATAGCGCTCCCGGCCCAGATTTATCTGGGTCTCGCGCTGGCGAGTCATACCCCCAACCAACTGTCCACCGCGCGGTTTTTGAATTACGAAGCCACGCCAACCAATTCCGTGGTAGCCCCCATCCCCAACCCCCACGACGCGATCGGGCCGAGCAGCCGGATGACGCCGGTCGTGTTCTCCGAGATCATGTGGAAGCCCGCGCCGCGCGCGGATGGCAAGAACCTGGAGTATCTGGAAATCTACAATTCCAACCCCTGGTTTCAGGACCTCAGCGGATATCGAATCACCTGCGCCGACATGAATTACACGTTCCCGGCGGGATCGACTCTTCCCGGCGGCGCCTATCTCGTCATTGCCGCCGTCCCGGCGGACCTTCAGAGTGTTTATGCCATCACGAATCTGATCGGGCCCTACACGGGCAGCCTAAAACACTCCGAGACGCTGCAATTGCTCGATGAACAGAACAATGTATTGCTAACGGTGCCTTATACGGATGTCTCTCCGTGGCCGGTTGCCGCCGATGGAACGGGGCATTCCCTGGTCTTGGCTAACCCCACCTTCGGCGAAGGCGACCCGCGGGCCTGGGACATCAGTGATGCGGTGGGCGGGTCGCCGGGCCAGATGGACGCCTTCACCCCCAGTCCGTTGCGAAATGTAGTCATCAATGAAATCCTCCCGCATTCGGAAAACCCCGCCCTGCCCCAGTTTATCGAGCTGTACAACCACAGCACCAACCGCGTCGATCTTTCGGGCTGCATTTTGACGGATGATCCGACGACCAACAAGTTTGTGCTCCCCTCCGGCACCGTGATCGGCCCAGCCGGCTTCATTTCCTTCACGCAACCGCAATTTGGCTTCACCCTCAACGGGGCCGGCGGGACGCTGTACTTCATCAAGCCGGACGGCAGCCGCGTTTTGGACGCTGTGCAGTTCGCAGCGCAGGCGAACGGTGTTTCCTATGGGCGATGGCCTGATGGGGCGAACGATTTCTACGCCTTCACCACCAACACGCCCGGGACGAACAATAGCAACATCGTCATCGGGGATATTGTGATCAATGAACTGATGTATGACCCCATCAGCGGCAATGACGACGATCAGTTCATCGAGCTCTACAATAAGGGGACGAACGCCATCAATCTGGCCGGGTGGCAATTCACGTCCGGCATCACCTTCACTTTCCCCAAGGTGACGATGGTGCCGAATAGTTACCTGGTGGTGGCCAAAAACCTGACCAACTTGTTCGCCAAATATACGAATCTGAACAGCGGAAACACGGTAGGCAATTATGGGGGCACGTTATCGCACAGCGGCGAACTGGTGGTCTTATCGATGCCGCAGACGCTTTACACCAATACGGCCATCCTGGTGGCGGAAGACCAGGTGACTTATGGCGCGGGCGGGCGTTGGGGCGAATGGTCCTCCGGCGCTGGCAGCAGCCTGGAACTGATCGATCCGCGTTCGAATCACCGGCTGGCGGCCAATTGGGCGGACAGTGACGAGTCGCAGAAGTCCTCCTGGGTGGACATCGAAACCACCGGCGTGCTGGATAATGGCCAGAACTATGGTGCCTCCATGGATTACGCCCAGATCGGCCTGCTGGATGCCGGGGAATGCCTGGTGGACAACCTCGAAGTGGATTACAACGGAACCAACTATGTTTCGAATGGCACCTTTGAAAACAGCTTAGGCCTGTCCGCTTGGTCCCTCCAAGGCTGCATGACCTGCTCCAGCCTCGAAAACAGCGGGTATCAAGGCGGTCATTCCCTGCACATCCGCTGCACCGACCGGCTCTGGACCGGAAACAACTCCTGTGAAGTCGCATTGAATCCCAACTCGATGGCGGCCGGTCAGACGGCCACCTTGCGTTACCAGGCGCGCTGGCTGCACGGCTGGCCCGAGCCGTTGCTGCGTTTGAATGGCAACTGGCTCGAGGCGACGGCTGCGATGCCCGTGCCCGCCAACCTCGGCTCCCCCGGCATGCCCAACAGCCGCTATTCGACCAATACCGGCCCAGCGATTTACAGCGTCACACATACGCCGGCCATGCCGGCGGCCAGTCAGCCGGTGGTGGTGCTTGCCCACCTTCATGACCCCGATGGAGTGCAAACCCCGACGCTTTATTACCGCCTCGATCCGGCGACGACTTATACCGCGGTGCCCATGAATGACCGTGGCACCAACGGTGACGCCATCGCAGGCGACGGTGTTTTCGGCGCGACGATTCCAGGACAGGCCGCCAATCAAATCGTCGCGTTTTACCTTTCGGCCACGGACAAGCTCGGCGCCGCGGCCCGTTTCCCGGCCTTGCGTACCAATGATAATGTCGCGGCACCCGAATGCGTCGTCATGTTCGGCGACGGCGCTCCCGGCGGGAGTTTTGGCGTCTACCACCTCTGGATCACGCAGACCAACTTGACTCGCTGGGCCAACCTGGGCAACCTGAGCCGGGATTGGAATAACGATTGCACTTTCGTCAATGGCAACCGCGTGATCTACAATGTCGGCGGGCGTTTCAGCGGCAGTCCGGCTCATCAGCAATATGACACTCCCAACGGCAGCCTGTGCGCTTATGAAGTCAAGTTTAAGGAAGACGACCAGTTTCTGGGCACCACCACCGCTGAAGAAGCTGCACCAACCGGGCAATGGGCCGGGTGACGACCCCAGTCTCCAGCGCGAGCAAATCGCCAACACGTTTTTGCGAGCCCTGGGCGTGCCTTGGCTCAATCGCCGCTATGTAGCCGTCTATGTCAATGGCAACCGCCGACTCAGCCTGATGGAAGACGCGCAGGTGCCGGACAGTGATCTGGTCAAGGAACATTTTCCGAATGATTCCGGCGGCTACCTCTATAAAATGCAACCCTGGTTCGAGCTGGCTCCCTTCCTTTCCGGTTACACGATGGGGGCTGACAACCTGTCCTGGTGCACACTCAACAACTACACCACGACCGGTGGCGTCAAAAAGCCGGCTCGTTATCGCTTTCAATACGAAATGCGCCGGACCGCCGACTCGTACAGCGACTTCACCGATGTTTACTCGTTGATCGATGCGGCGAATTCTTATAGCACGCCCAATTATGTGGCCAACATGGAAAACATCGCGAACATGGAGAACTGGATGCGGGTCTTCGCGGCCAACCATGCCGCCGGCAATTGGGATTCCTTCGGCGCGCAGAACGAGCAGAACCTCTACGGCTACATGGGCACCCAGGGAACCAAATACTCCCTGCTGATGTTCGACTTCAACATCTCCCTAGGCCTCCTCGGGGAAGGTTACACCTCCTGGGGCCCGGGGCAGAACTTATTCTATGTCAACCCGTCTGATCCTTACATGGCTGACCTTTATAGCACACCGGTTTTTCAGCGCATGTATTGGCGGGCGTTGCAGGAATTGGTCAACGGGCCGCTCGATACCGCCAACAGCGGGCCTTTGCTCATGGCCAAATACAACGCCTTTGTCGCGAACGGCCTTACCGTCGAAAATCCCACCGGAAGCCTCGAACCGTGGCTCGCCCAGGCGCAAAGCAGCATCGCGTCGCAGCTCGCCGCGGTCAACCCCGCCAACTTCTCGGTCAATCCCGGGGTGACCCTCAGCAATAATGTCGCCTACGTCACCGGTCAGGCCCCGGTCAATGTGGCCACCGTCTGGGTCAACGGCGCGGCCTATCCGCTGACCTGGACCAGTTTGGCGAACTGGAGCGTCGGTGTGCCCTTGGCCAACGGGACCAATCAGTTGAGCGTCTTGGGCCTGGGTATCAACGGCCAGCCCATCCCGGGCGCCAGCAACATCGTCAGCGTGGTCTACCAGGGAACCAACGCTTCGCCGGTGGGCCAGATTGTCCTCAACGAAATCATGTACGCGCCGACGGTCAACCATGCGCAGTTCGTCGAACTGTATAACCGCTCCACCAACACGGCGTTTGATCTCTCGGGCTGGAAGTTTTCGGGCCTGGCCTATGCTTTCCCGAACGGCTCCATGCTCGCGCCAACCAATTACCTGGTTCTGGCCGCGAATAACGCCGCATTCGCCGCCGCTTATGGCGCGACGAAGCCGGTGTTTGACACCTTCAGCGGCACGTTGTCCGCGAGTGGCGAAACCCTCACGTTGACCACTTCCAGCAACGTAACGGTAGCCAAGGTGAAATACGCAGCCCAAGCACCATGGCCGGCCGGTGCCAATGGATCCGGGGCGGCTTTGCAACTGATTGACCCCCACCAGGACAACTGGCGGGTGGGGAATTGGGCCGCCGTGTCCACCAACACACCGGGCGCGTTCAATAGCGTCACCGCCTCCTTGGCGCCGTTTCCACCGCTGTGGATCAACGAACTGCAGGCCGACAACCTGACCGGCATCACCAACCGCGCCGGTCAACACACCGGCTGGCTGGAGCTTTACAATCCCAGCACCAACCTCGTCTCCTTGAGCGGACTCTACTTGGCCAACAACTACACCAACCTGCTGCAATGGGCGTTCCCAGCCACTGCCAGCATCGGCGCCGGCCGGTTCCTGGTCATTTTCGCCGACGCGCTGACCAACCTGTCGACAACCAACGAACTGCACACCAGTTTTCCCCTGCCCAGCGGTTCCGGCTCGCTGGCATTAACCCGCCTCGCTGGGAACGGCCAGCAGCAAGTCCTGGACTATGTCGACTATCAAAACCTCCATCCAAATAATTCCTACGGCTCCTTCCCGGACGGTCAGAGTTTTGACCGCCAGGAGTTTTTCCAGGCGACTCCCGGCGCTGCCAACAACGGCACCGCCGTACCGGCAGCGTCGTTTGTAAATTATACCTCGCCCGGCTCCATCTATACGCAGAACTTCGATGCTCTGCCCAATCCGGGGTCAACTTCGGTGGACAGCGCCAATACAGTGACCATCAGCGGTGTCACCTATTCCCTGGCCAATCCCTATGACTTCGCCTACCCCGCCCTGGCCGGCGGCAGCAGCGGCGGGTTGGGCCTGCCGGCCTTGGCCGGCTGGTATGGCACGAGTGTTTTGGAAGCCCGGTTTGGGGCCTCGGACGGCGACCAGACGGCGGGCGGACAGAACAGTTTCGGTCCGGCCGGCGGTTCCAATCGCGCCCTGGGTCTGCTGGCGACCAGCAGCACGGGGGCAACCGCTTTCGGGGTCCGGTTCCTCAACGGCACGGCCGCCACTTTGAACCGGCTGAACGTGCAATTCACCGGCGAACTCTGGCGTCAGTCCGACAAACCAAAGACCTTGCAATGTTATTATTTCGTGGATGCGACCGCGACCAATCCGTTTCCAGCCACTGCGACCGCATTTCTACCCGCCTTGAATGTGAGTTTTCCCACCCTGTCCGCCGCTTCGGGCGGGGTGGCGGTGGACGGCACCTCGGCGCTCCATCAGACCAACCTGAGCGTGCTGGATCACACCATCACCAACTGGCCGCCGGGTGCGGCCTTGTGGCTGGTGTGGCAGATGACCGATTCGACCGGCAAGGCCCAGGGACTGGGGATTGATAATATGAGTTTCTCGGCCAGCGTTCCGCTGCCGGTGCCGTTGACCGTGCAGGCTGCCGGCACCAACCTGTTCCTCAACTGGCCGGGCGTGGCGGGTCAAACCTATCAACTCGAATACAAAAACAATCTCACGGACCCGACCTGGACACCGCTGGGCAATCCCGTCACGGGCACCGGCGGCACACTCGCGCTCACCCTAAATACTGGCACATCGCCCCAACGGTTCTTCCGCCTGCGTTTGGTGAATTAGACCAGAACTGCGACGCGGAGATGCTAGTGGGACCGGGACTCTCGATTCGGTTGGGTTCGCCGCAGAAGAAGGCCGTTGCCGGCTGCTTTTGCAACCAGCCCAGGAACTTTTGAAATTGGGCGTCGGCCAGGGTTCTTTCGACGAACTTGAACTCGCCGCGCAATTCGTTGTGGGCCCGGGTTTAGTGGATGAAATCGTCGCCGGAATGGCAGGTCGGCACGACCTTCTTGCCGGCTCCGCAACCTGTCACAACCGGGTGACCCCGCGTTGGAATCACCCGATTACAGAAGGGTGTCCCGCGGTTCGATTACCAACCGGCAACAAAAAGCCCCCGGGCGGCGAACCGCCCGGGGGTGTCCCCATCACCTTCGTTCCTAGAAGTTCAGGACCAGGACGCCAGCCGAGTCGGCCTGATGGCCGCTGGCGGCAGGCACAAGGCTGACCGCAAAGCCGCCGGCGAGGGCGCTGGTGCTCACGCCGTAGTAGGCGCCCGGTGTCAGGCCGGTCACGAAGTGGTTCACGACGGTGGCGGGAACCGAATAGGTCACCCCGCTGAAGCCGGCATAGGCGTCAACCATGAACAGAACCGCCTCGTTGCCGAAAACGGCGCCGTCCATGGCGGCGCCCAAACTACTGTGGAACAGCGTCGCCACGTCGGGAGTGCCGGTCGCGTCCGTGCCCTGGAGAACGTGCAGGAATCGCGTGTCCGTCGGGTCGTTCGGGTCTTCGATCACGATGCGATGCGTCGAAGGCTCGAGGTCGGCCATGGGGTTCAACGAATTGCCGATGGGAACCACCGTCAGGGCGGCGTTGGTGGGGAGAAGCGAAGTGATCGCCAGGTGCTGACCGCCCGGAGTGGTCACGGTGATGACCTTGCCCGAGGCGGATGGGGGCGCCGTCACTGCCAGGTTGAAGTGCTTGAAGAGACCGGCCGTCTGCGAGGTGGCGCGGTCGTAGACCACGATATGGTCGGGCTTGAGCCAAAGGATGGATCGGCTGGCGTGGAGGATGTCGAGCGCGGCATTCTCGGGCGTATAGGGACTGGGCCGGTTATAGAGCGGCGTAGGTGTCGCCAAAGGCATAGGAGTAGGCCGGTTGGGCGCTCACGTAAGCCGAGGGATCGCCCGCGCTGCTCCCAAGCTGCCATTGCGAGCCGTTGGTCCAGAACTGGCCCTCGTACCAGCCCAAATTGGCCGGCGTGCCTGCCGCGCACCAATTCTTGAGGGACAAGGTGTTGTGGAAATCCGTGGTCAGCCCGTTGAAGTTATTGTCGTAGTTGGCCACCCCTTTGGTCAACCACTCGCCCTTGCGATAGAACTCGAACTGNTTGGCATCGGCCTGCTGGTGGTTGATCGAGATCCAACTGCAACGGAAGTCGAACAGGCTGGCGTTGGTAGACCAGTCGGTCCGGTCCACCAGGCGGCCGGCCGGTGCATCATAGAAGGCGGTCGGATAGCTGGTTTGCGGCGGGNCCGTCGTGGCGCTGGGATCCAGGAGGAGGAANGCGTAGAGCGCGTCCTGCACGCCCCAGNTCCAGGGATTTTGCACCCGCGAGAGGAGGGTCGAGGCACCGCCTTCCACCGCGTTGATCGCGAACCAGCGTTCCGCATTCAGTCGCGAGCTGTCCCCGTTCTGACGATCCAGCAGGCTGAGCAGCGCAAAGGGGCACATCAAGTCCGGCGTGCAATACAACTCCAGCACGTCGCCATAACTGGCGAACTCGTAAACCTCGCCCAGCCAGGGTTCCGTGGCCGAGGTGATTTGGGTGGGCGCCAGCGACGAGATGAAGCCCTGAACGAACCGATTCCACACCGGGGGGTTGTTGATCAAAGCCGCCTGCGGCCCGGAGATCGCCGGGTCGGCAAAACCGGCGGTCTTGAGGGCCAGCAACTGGCCGAAGACGGCTGCAAACGACTCGCCGTAGAGCATTCCTTCCGGCGGCAGCCCACCGCTGGCGAGACCGACGGAGGCGGTCGCGGGCAGGTGATAGGCAGCCTGGACGGCGCCGGGATCGCCGAACATGGTGAACTCCTGGTAGAGCCACGCACCGGTAGCGTCGAGGATATAACTGCGCAACGTATTCCCGAGCTGCGCCGGCACGGCGTTTGTATCCAGAACCGGATCATCCACCGGGTCGATGGCCAGGGACATGAGGGTCAGGAGCCGCGCATGGCCGAGGTAGTAGTTGTTCGCCGCCATCCGGTAGGCGTTGCCGCCAGGCAGAAGCGACGGGTCGTTCATGGCGCCCACCGGCTCGGGATGATCACCGCCGGTCGTCGAGGCATTGAGACATTCATTGGCCCAGATGAGAAACACATTGCGAATCGTCGCCTTGTCGTGCGCCGTCAGGATCGGCTGGCCGACCGCGTTGGTGGCGCTGTAGATCCAATCCACCACCAGGGGCCAGGCTTCGGAGGTCAGCCCCGCGCGATTATAGATGGGAAAACTCGGATCGCGGAACGGGGCGCCGGCCAACGGTCCCAAGACCGCCTGGTCCATCGCATACATGATCAAGTTGCGGGCGCGCTGCGCATGCAGGATGCGGGCCGCGGGGTCGGGATCGATCAAGGCGTGCAACCCGAAGATGAACGCGTATTGTTCGCTCAACAGGCCGGTGTACCCTTGGCTGTCACCCAGGTCCGGATAGGTGGGGTTGGCCACGCCGCCAGGGAAGAACTGCGTGCTGTAATCCGTGATGGCCTGGTCGAGCAGAGGGATGAGGCCCTGACCGTAAATGGGATTGCTGGTCGTGGCCCAACTGCGCAGGCGCGGAAGGTCCGCCGGGGTGATCCAGAGCCGCGGATGGGTGGTAACGGGCTGCGGCACGTTCGTGATGGCGGGCGGCGGCGAGGCGAAGTTCGCGGTGACCGCGGTGTTGAGGGCCGGCATGACGAGGGTTGTGTTGGGCGAGGCCGGGCTGGCCACGGCCGCGCCCGTCCAGTTCGCGAAGACCAACCCCGCGGGTGCGGCGTTGGCGCTGATCGCCACCGTGGTATTCGCCGCATACGCTCCGCTCCCCGAGCCGTTCACTACCGTCAGGGCGTATACCGAGTTGGTGGGCGGCAGGAGTTGCATCGAAAACGAGGACGCGGTCGTGTTCGAGGCCGAGTCGGTCACGGAAATGTAGGGGTCGAAGGGATAGGTGAACTCCCAACTGGCGTCTGCCGCGGGCGTGCCGCTGATCTGGCCGTTAGTCCCGAGGTTCAGACCAATCGGAAGATCGCCGGCGACGAGTAGCCAGCTATAAGGCGGTTTCCCACCCGCCGCCGCGAGCGAGAACGCGTACGGCGAACCAGCGATGGCCGGCGGCAAGGATGTTGTCGTGATGGCCAAGGGTTGAATCACCGGGGTGTAGTTGGCCGTCACCGTGGTGTTGGTGGCGGGCATAACGAGTGTGGTGCTCGCCGCAGCGGGATTGGCCACCGTCGCCCCGGTCCATCGGCTAAACACCTTCCCGGTGGGAGCGGCGTTGGCGGAGATGGCCACCGTCGTATTGGCGGCATACGAACCGCCACCCGTTCCGCTCACCACGGTGAGCGTGTACTGGGTCGCGGGCGCGTTCGTGTAGTTGGCCGTCACCGTGGTGTTGGTGGCGGGCATAACGAGTGTGGTGCTCGCCGCAGCGGGATTAGCCACCGTCGCCCCGGTCCATCGGCTAAACACCTTCCCAGTCGGAGCCGCGTTGGCGGAGATGGCCACCGTCGTGTTGGCGACATACGAACCGCTGCCGCTGCCGTTGATGACGGTCAAGGTGTGCTTCGCTACGGACGCCGGAAGCACACTCAGGCTAAAGGAAGCCGCCGCCACCGCGCCCAGCGAGTCTTTCACCTGAATATACGCGTCAAACGGATAACTATAAATCCACGACCCCTCGTTGAGTGCGGTGCCCGTGACGACGCCGTTGGTGGGGTTAAGCTTCAGACCGTCGGGCAGACTGCCCGCCGCCACAGTCCACCGGTAGGGGGTCTTGCCGCCCGTGGCGGCAAGGATTTGGTTGTAGGCGCTACCCACCGTGGCATTGGCCAGGCTCTTACTAGTGATGCTGAGCGGCGTCGTGGCCCCGGCTGCCGCAACCAGCAGGAAAGCCAGGCAGCCACCCAGCAGCAGGCCCGAGATCCGGCTCAGCCGCGTCACGAAGGCACTCTGGGGCTGCCCAGGCGGATTGGAGTGGGTCGGGGCTGAACCGGGCAACCGCCGGTCGGACTGGATTATCTTGTTCATACTCTTAGCTAGATTGTTCGGTTTGACCCACTCCCCGAGACTTAACGCCCCGCAGGCGATCCCTGGGTGTTTCTTTTCCATATTTCTTGAGTGAGCATAGGCCCCTGCCTCCAAACCACCTATACTCCTTCCGGAGTATTCCAATTCGCGGTTGAGACCCTGGTAGCCCTTGCCCTTCAGGTCGCGCTCAGAGAGGGGCTCTCATCGCTTCCGGCTCGCAGCGACAGCCCTGAAACTGAAACCTGCTGTCTGCCATCGCCCCTGGCCCCAAAGGGCCATGTCCTCCAGCCCAAGGTTGTTCCGCGCCGAGCGGAACTACCTCGGGTCATCCGGGTCAAGACGCTCTCCAACCGCAACGCGGTTGTGCCCCATGACCTAGCCCGTTTCGAGAACCCTCCCCATATCTGTCTCCATATCTGTCTATCCTTGAAAACGGCGCCGTGTTAAAGTACCCCCCTAGCAAATGAACTATAGGTCCATCATCACTATCGAACCGGGCAAGCGCGGCGGTCGCCCGTGTGTCCGTCGGATGCGCATCACCGTGGCCGACGTCTTGGGTTGGCTGGCGGCGGGAATGACACATCAAGCCATCCTCGCCGACTTTCCCGAGCTCACCGAGGACGACATCCTCGCCTGTTTGGCCTACGCCGCTGACCGCGAACGCCGCCTCCTGACCGCCGCATGAAGGTTCCACCCCCCATCGCTCGGTGCATTCGCATCAAACGTGCCAACTGCCAGCGAAGACCCCAGCTTTTCTGAGATTCTCCGCTGGACGTATGTGTATCACGGATACATACTATTCTCGTTGGTTGCGTTTATGACCACCTATCGACCCACGCCAGCCAGCCTGGCCCCAGACCCTCGGCACCCCCTCCGCCATCCCCCGGGTCGCGGCCTTCGTCGAACCAAGGCCCCCCCGGCGGCCCCATCGCGTCCCCTACCCCGCCCGCTGGCTATCCGCGGCGCCGCCGGTCCCGGTATCCGACCCATTGAACTCACCAGGATTCACCAAAACTCACCTCTGAACCGGCCAAAGAGCCCCGTAAAACCGCCTGNACTCGCCTAAACTCGCTTATTCATGAGAAGTTGTTTCCGCCTGCCTTTCGGTCGCCGCCCAGCCTTCCGTGGAGCGACCCCCTGCGGGGGGGGGGGAACCGAGCTTGGCACAGTCCCCCCGTCGTGCCGCAGGTTTCCCAACCTGC
>TBL_comb47_HYPODRAFT_10004740_pt1 | contig 15492 bp, 19 predicted proteins | sample TroBogypolimnion_40_FD_10682 | JGI IMG/M metagenome (IMG submission 10682)
TGGGCATTTCGGCGAGGACGAGACGGTGTACTGGGTCCGCCTGCCGCGCCCGGTGGCCCCGGGCGAGTCGATCCGGCTGGAGATCGGCTGGGAAAGCCGCTTCCCCCTGGTCCACAGCCGCTCCGGCTGGAGCCGGGACTTCCTGATGGCCGCCCAGTGGTTCCCCAAGGCGGGGGTCTACGAGGGCGAACGCTGGAACTGCCGCGCCTACCACGCCGGAACCGGGTTCTACGCGGATTTCGGGACCTACGACGTGGACCTGTCCCTGCCCAACGGGCTGCTCCTGGCCCACACCGGGACCCTTGTGAACTTCAAGACTCCCGAGGACATCACCCCCGACCCCAAGCGCCCGGCCAACGTCGTCTGGAAGCTCCACGCGGAGGACGTGCACGACTTCGCCTGGGCGGTGATGCCCAGGCAGAGCTGGGGCTACCGGGCCTTCGAATACCGGGGCGTCCAGGTGTTCTGCTTCTTCCAGCCGGCGGACACCGGCAGCTTCGAGCGCCAGCGGATGGCGGTCCAGGTGGCGCTGAAGCACGCCGGCGAGTGGTTCTTCGCCTATCCGTACCCGGTGCTCACCATCGTCGACGTGCCCGAGGGGGCCGCGGGGGCGGACCAGATGGAGTACCCGACCCTGGTCACCGCCGCCTCCCGGCCCTTCAGTCCCCCGAACCAGCGGCTCCAGCCGGAACAGGCCACCATCCATGAGATCGGCCACCAGTGGTTCTACGGCATGCTGGCCGCCGACGCGGCGGAGGAGCCCTGGCTCGACGAAGGTCTGGCCGCCTGGTTCACCGAGAAGGCCACGGAACGGGCCTTCCTCAACCTGTTCAGCAGCCGCCGGTTCCAGGTGGGCACCGACGCCGTGTCCGTGGCCGGCTACTGGCGGGACGCTTCGGTGGATCCCATGACCCGCTCCGGATACCAGGCCCGCGACCTGGAATCGGGGATCGCCGCCTCCCGCTGCAAGGCGCCCCTGGTCCTGGACCAGCTGGAGGCCATGCTGGGCCGGCCGGTGATGGAGAAGGTCATGCAGGAATACACCCGGGAGATGGCCTTCCGCCACCCCACCGGGCGCGACTTCCAGCGCATCGCCGAGCGGGTCACGGGACGGAACCTGGCCGGCTTCTGGCGGGACTTCATCGCCGGCACCGACACCATGGACGTGGTGATCCAGAAGGTCGGCGTCCGGGAGGTGCTGGAGGGCGGCTGGATGGAGGGCCCGGCGGGGCCGGTGTTCGCCGCTCCCCAGCCGGCCTCGCCGGGCCGGCGCGGCTCGGTGACGCTGCTGAGGCGGGGCGCGCTGCGGCTGCCCATCACCCTCTGGGCGCGCCTGGAGAACCGCACCGAGCAGCGGCTCACCTGGGACGGCCAGGACCGCTGGGTCACCTACGAGTTCGACAGCCCGGTGACCATGGCCATCCTCGACCCGGACGGCAACTATCCCATGCTCAAGGACCGGCTCCACGCGGCCTATGCCGCGAAACCCGCGCGCCGGGGGCTGCACTACTGGTCACAGCTGGTCTGGGGCGCCGTCACCGGCCTGCTCCAGAGCGCCGGCCTGGGGTGAGGATGGCGCGATTTGCGGGATCTGACAGAATGACTACCGTAACCATTGATTGAGTGCCCGCGCTTGGGGGAGCAGCCATGACCATCGAGAAGTCCATCGTCGACCGGCTCGTCGTAGCCCTGGACGTGCCCACGGCCGGGGAAGCCATCGTCCTGGCCCAGCGGCTCAAGGGCCGGGTGGGCATGCTCAAGATCGGCCTGGAGCTGTTCTGCGCCCAGGGGCCGGCCTTCATCCGGGAGATCCAGACCTACGCCCCGGTCTTCCTCGACCTCAAGCTCCACGACATCCCCACCACGGTCCACCGGGCCCTGGACGCGCTGCTGCCCCTGGACCCGGCCCTGATCGACATCCACACCCAGGGCGGGCCGGCCATGATCGAGGCCGCCGCCGAGGCGGTGCGCGCCCACCGCCAGCGCGGCGGCCGGACCCAGCTGCTGGGGGTGACCGTGCTCACCAGCCTGGACCGGGAAGCCCTTGCCCGCCTGGGCCTGGCCACCGACCCCGGCGACATGGCCCTGCACCTGGCCCGGCTGGCCAAGGAGTGCGGCTGCGACGGGGTGGTCTGCTCGGCCCAGGAGGCCGCCAGCGTGCGCGACGCCTGCGGCGCCGGGTTCCACCGGCTCACCCCGGGCATCCGCCCGCGCGGCGGCGCCGTCCAGGACCAGGCCCGGGTGGTCACCCCGGCCCAGGCCCTGCGCGACGGATCCACCTGGCTGGTGGTCGGCCGTCCCATCACCCGCGCCGAGGACCCGGCCGCGGCCGCCGATGCCATCCTGGCGGAAATGGCAGAAGCCTGAAAACCATGTCCGCGACCTCCCCACTGGTCTTCCGGCCCAGCCTGGCCCAGCGCGCCCTGTCGGCCCTGCTTTGCGCCGGCTCCTGGCTGGTGGGGGTCCGGGGCCTGTATCTGCTGATCAACAACCTGCCCCGCCTGCTGGCCGCCGAGCGCCAGGCCAGCCTGGCCGGGGAGCCCACCTTCCTGATCTGGGTCTGGATCGTGGCCTCGGTGACCCTGTGCCTGGCCGCCGGGGTCCTGCTGCTGTTCTCCCTGCTGGGGCTGATCCTCATCGAAGGCACCCACATCGTGGTGGACGAGGCCGGCATCACCGTGGAGCACGCGGGGCTGCCCCGGCCCCTGGCGGTCCGCCTGGGGGCCGGGCACCTGCCCTGGAAGCATGTGCTCGGGCTGGAGAAGGGGAAGATCTTCTTCATCCTCAAGGGCGGATTGCCCAAGGGCGAGCCCAGCAACCTGCTCACCGAACGCTACGCCAAGTCCACCTTGAAGTTCCTGCTGGTGGACCAGCTGGAGCGGCTGATCCTGATCATCCTGGAGCGCAGCTCCAACCTGACCTTCTCGTGACGGCGCCCCGGGGGATCCACTTCCGGCGCCGCTGGTACTACGCGCTCTGGGTGGGTCTGCTGCTGCTGAGCGCCGGGGCCCTGGCGCTCTGGGAGCGGCCGGCGGCCGTGGACCGGGCCGAGCTTTCGCTCCGGCTCCACCTCCGCCAGGCGCCCCCGGGGGTCCAGGTCCGGGTCTGGGCCGGGCCGTGGGCCCTCTGGCGGGGCCCGGACCGGTCCGGGCCGGACGCCGCCCAGGCCGCACTGCAGGCCGAGGGCTGGACCACCCTGCCCGCGGTGGGCATCGCCATCTCCCGCCGGCGCTGGGTGAGCCAGTACATCCCCCGGGGCACCTGGGACCTGATGATGCTCACCTTCACGGCGCCGGGCGAGCCGCCCCGGTACTGCGCCCTGCCGCTGTCCAAGGACATCCGGACCGGCCTCCTGAAGCCCGGGCGCCGGCTGATCACCTCGATCGACGCCTCCTGGGCCAGCCTCCGGGTCGATGGGAAGGCCCCGGATCGGATACCCTAGGAGTCTACCCCCCGTCCCAGCCGCCACCGGCCCAGGCCGTCGCAAAGCATGAAAACCAAGAAGGGTCTCTGCCATGAATCCGTTCCTCCCCGCTCTCCTCACCTTGGCCCTCCCGCTCGCGGCCCAGGGCCTGCCTGACCGGCTCAAGGACAACCGCGCCGGTTGGGAGCAGAGCCTGGACAAGGGCCTGGGCACCCCCGTGCGCAAGGCCACCGAGGAACTGCTCCAGCAGGAGGGGGCCGCGGTCAATCCCTCCGACTACAACGCCATGCACGTGGTGGTGGCGATCCGGAACCTGGCCGCCAGGTCCTGCGTGGTGGAAGGGGCCTGGGAGGACGCGGTCGTCCACCTGGAGAAGGCCAGCCAGACCGCCACCGACAACGTCGCCACCGCCGAAGGCACCTTCGCCAAGCTGGTGGCCCAGCACCAGGAGAAGCTCAAGGTGTGGCGTGAGGAGTCGGCCCAGCAGGAAAAGCGGCTCCAGGCCCTGGACGCCCAGGTGGGGCTGACGTCCGACCAGATCAAGCTGAGAGCGCAGCTGCGGGGATTCCTGGACGAGCACCACAAGGCCATCGCCCAGAGCGAGAAGTCACTGAAGGAGATCGACTCGCTGCTCACCCTGCTGAGGAAGGAGCAGCAGACCTACGCCGCCTCCCTGGCCGAGTGGCAGGGGTTCGTGGCCAAGGAACGCGCCGACATCACCCGGCTGGGCACCGTCACCGCCTACGTGGCCGAGAAGCTGGAGCAGGTCAAGGCGGACGACGCCAGGCCCCGCACCGAGCGCCTGGCCTACGGGCGCAGACTGCTGCGGCTGGATCCCTCCAGCAAGGAATGCCAGCGCTTCGTGGCCGGCCTGGAAGGCCGGGAGGAGGACAGCGCCGCTCCCGCGCCGGTCAAGAAGGCCAATCCCGCCAAGCCGGTCAGGAAGGGCAAGTCCGCCAAGGCCGTCAAGCCCGCCCCCGCTCAGAACACGACGCCGTAGGTCAGCCGGAGGAAATCCGCCGGCGGCGTGGCCGGGCCGTCCGGGGCGGGCTGGTCGCCGCTGCTGTATCCGCCCAGGGTCTTGTGGAAGGCCACTTCGGCGTTGCTGCGCCAGCGCCCGAAGGGGCGGAAGCTGTAGCCGTATCCCGCCAGGCCGCCCAGGCGGGTCCGGTCGACCCTGGAGCCCGACCAGTCCGGGTTGCCGTAGCTGCTGGAGAAACGCTCGAAATCCACGGAGAGGCCGCCCAGCAGATAGGCCCCCCGATGGCGGTAGGCGTCCCCGGGCCCCGGGAAGAACTGCGCCTCCCCACCCAGGCTGAAGAGCTGGTGCTGGAGGTTGTAGCTGACGAATCCGGGGGCGTCGTTCCGGCCGGAGGACGTCTGGCCGTAGACGTCCAGGCGCAGGGCGAGCGCCTTGGCGACGGGGAAGCTGACGGTGAACTGGCCGCCCAGGGTGCTGTCGTAGCTTTCCGTGGAAGCCGGGACGCCGGGCCCGCCCGCGGCGTAGTCGGTGCGGTTGAACCCGCCGGTGGGGATCGCCAGGCTCAGGCCCAGGCCGAAATGCGGATCCTGGGCGGCCAGGGGAATCCCGAGGGCCAGGACCAGGGCGAAGGTGGCGGTGCGCGCTTTTTCCATGGAACCTCCGGGGGATTCGACCCGCCCCTCCCGCAGTTGGTTTACCCAAGGTTCCGCCGAATACTGGCCACGCCATGGCTTAGCGGGCTACCCTAGTTCCAATCGGAGTGGATCATGGCTTGGAAAAAGGATCTCGCCAAACTGAAACAGGAACTGGGCAAGGAGGAGGCCCTGCCGGGCAAGGCGGCGCCGCCGCCGAAGGCCAGGACGGCGCACCCGGTCTCCAAGTCCATCGAGGAGGAGGACAACATCTTCCTCAGCGCCATGGGCCAGCGGGCCAAGCCCGCGGAGCGCGCCGCCGCCGTGCTCAAGGACGAGCCGGCCCCGGCCGTCCAGCCCAAGCCCGCGCCCGTGGCCAGCAAGGCCGAATTCAGTTCGGCCATGGGCGACCTGAAGGGGCTCAAGCCCCTGCCCCCGTCCATCCCGCAGGAACGGCCGGCGGCCCCGGCCGCGGCCCTGCCTCCTCCGGAACCCCCGCCCGCGCCGCAGCCGCCGGAACCTCCGGTCCTTCCCGAGCCGCCCGCGGCGTCCGCGCCCGAAACCCCGGAATCCGGCCCCGCCGCGCCGCCCCAGGTCCAGATCAACCTGGCCGCGGGCATGGCCATCGTCGTGGACGGCAGCCTGGACCTCAAGGGCCACGCCAGGAGCGATGCGGAGGAACGGCTCAAGGAGCGGCTTCTCGACGGCTACGCACTCGGCTGGCGAACCCTCCACGTGGTGGTGGGATCCTCAGCGGACCTGCGCCAGATGGTGCTGGACCTGCTCAGGAGCCCGGCCGGACGCTGCGTTTCGCGCTACGCCCAGGCGCCGGTGCCCATGGGCGGAGCCCAGGCGTGGATCCTTTATTTCCGGGGTCCCGGCACTTCTGAAAACTAGCAGGAACCAAATCTGCGGTTAGCACTATAATTTTCCCAACCTTCCCGGGGAGAACCTCATGATTCAGAGGAAAAGGCTTCGCGCTTTTGCGGTGATCCCGTTCATGGCCCTGGGGCTGGTCGCCCAAACCACGGACGGCGCGGCGCCATCGGCTCCTGCCGGTCAGGCCATCAAGGTGGCGGCCCATTCCTCCCGCTGGGACTATCCCCAGGAGGCGACCCCGGGTCCGGGCCAGGAGCTCCACATCGTGGTGAAGGGCGACACCCTGTGGGACCTGGGCAACAAGTATCTGGGCAATCCCTTCGCCTGGCCGCAGATCTGGGAACTCAACAAGTGGGTCAAGGACCCGCACTGGATCTACCCCGGCGACCCGATCCTGGTGGAGTCCTCCCGCGGCACGGTGGCCCAGCCCAAGGACGGCCAGAACCTCTCCCCCCAGGAGGTGGCTGACCTGAAGCCCGACGTCCGGCGGGCCTCCAAGCCGGTCATGGACGAGTACGGCTTCTCCTTCCAGGATTTCATCCAGATGCCCTACCTGGTCCCCATGTCCGGCGAGGCCTACTTCAAGCAGATCGGCGCCTTCAAGATCGTCGGCAGGGAGGACAAGACCAAGGACCTGCTGGCCGACGGCGACTTCCTCTACATCGGCGGCGGCTCCAACCAGGGCGTGAAGGCCGGGGACCGGCTGGTGGTCACCAACGTCGTCGCCCGCAACTTCCACCATCCCGACGACCAGCACCGGACCAAGGTCCTGGGCGACATCGTCGAGCAGTTCGGCATCATCCGCGTCACCCACGTCTACCCCTCCCAGTCGGTGGCCATCATCGAGAAGTCCCTGGACGGGATCACCAGCGAAGGCTACGCGGCGCCCTACAGCGAGCCGCCCGCCATCGTCAACTCGCTCCGCACCGACATCGCCAGCCCGGTGACGCTCAAGGAGCCGGCCTCCAAGGTCATCTTCATCCGGATGAACAAGGCCGTGGCCGCCGGCGGCGACATGGTGATCATCGACCGCGGCGCCGGCGACGGCTACAAGGTGGGCGACATCCTCCTCACCGCCCGGCCCATCCCCCTGGACCCCGGCAAGCCCGGTTCCAAGGATATGACCAACACCTACCTGGGCCAGCTGCTCGTCATCAGGACCGGCGAGCGCGCCTCCACCTGCCGCATCCTCCGCAGCAAGGGCGAAGTCCTGGTGGGCGACATCCTCACCCGCTGATCCGGAGCTCCAGCACGTTCCGCTCACCCCTGCTGGGCAGCCGGTAGGGGTGGGCGGCCAGCGTGAACCCATCGGGGACCTCCCAGGGCCCCTGGGGGCCCTTGAGGGCCCAGAAAGGGGCTCCGGGCAGGCCGTGCCTGCGCCACCACCCCCCCAGCAGCTCCAGGGTCCCCACCGCCTTCGCCACCCCGGCGTGGGCCCCCAGGGGGACGAGCGCCTCGGCCCGGCCGGCCATGGGCAGGAGGTTGGCGATCTTCAGCTCCAGGGCCGCCTGCCGTACAAAGGCGATTTTTTTGCTGGATTTATCAACGGCTACGATCTCCAGGTCCGGACGGGCCAAGGCGATCAGCACAGCGGGAATTCCCATTCCGGTGCCAAAATCCACCACCCGGCTATGAGCCGGGAGAGGCTCCAGGAAAGGCAGCAGGGCTGCGGAATCCAGGATGAGTTCTTCCATGCGCTCCTCCTTTTCAAGGGAGGTCAGGGCATGGGTCCGGCTCCAGCGATCCAGCAGATCGAGGTAGCGGGCAATGGGTTCCAGCGTCCAATCGGGCAGTGTTGATTCCATCCGTCCAAAATACCCGCCATCCGTGCCTCCGGTCCAAAGAATCCCCGGGGCCCGGGAAATTCGGAAGTCTGCCACTCCGAAACCTAGCCCGCTGCGATACACGGTTTATGAGAAACAGGGCCATCCCGGGCCCTTTTTAAAATGGGTCGGGCAAACCCTATAGTCGGTATTGACAAAAAGAATTTCGCTTCAAATACTGGACGTATCAGGATGACTCTTTTTGAGCGAGGACAGAATGAGCGAAAATGCTAAACCCTTTAAGATTGATTGGTCCAGCCGAAGCAAACTCAGAGGGCCCGGTGAACGATCCCTCGGCGATCTGCTATTAAAACTGAGAAACCAGCTGGCGCCCGAGGCGGAGGGAATTTCCATCACTTATCTTGACGATCGCGCCATGCGCAAGCTGAACCGCGAGCATCGCGGCGTCAACCAGACCACCGACATTCTCAGCTTCCCTTCAAATCCCGAAAAAGGCGCGTTCCAGCATCTCGGCGATCTGGTCGTGAGCCTTCCGGTGGCTGAAAAGATGGCCAAGAAGCTCAACGTGAGCCGGCGCCGGGAAGTGGAGACCCTGGTCATCCACGGCTTCCTGCACCTCTGCATGCACGACCATGCGGTCGACAACGGCGAGATGATGGCCCTCCAGGCCAAGCTGGAGCGGGAGCTGCTCGAGTCCGAGCCCCTGCTCATGGCCGTGAAGCGCGGCCGCAAGCCGGGCAGCAAGGTCAAGAAGCTCAAGGACGGCAGCCGGGTGGTGGTCACCGGCCGGGCGGCCAACGCCATCGTCCGCAAGGAGGCCCTGAAGAAGGCCAAGCCGGTGAAGAAGGTGGCCAAGGTCGCCAAGAAGGTGGTGGAAAAGCCCAAGCGCGCCCCCGGCAGGCCCCGGAAGGTCGCCGAAGCGCCGGCCCCCGCCCCCCGCCGCACGGTCCGCCGCAAGCGCGCCCCGCGCCTGCGCACGGGCGTCCTCGGGTAGAAACGGCAAGCCGTCACCTTTCCCTCCCGGGCGAGTTCTGAACTGGCCTGGGAGGGAAAGTGCCGGTAAGATAGGCGTTCGGCCCTTATCATTAGGCCCACCCCGGGAGTCCCTGTGTTGAATCTTCTTTCGGGCCTTGGCGTTGCTATCGTCATGGGCCTATTGCTCAGCTTGCTTAGGATCAGTCCCTGGATCACGTTCCCCATCGGCCTGCTGGCGGGGCTCGGCCTGTTCATCTACCTGGGCCGCAGGGTCCAGGGCCAGCTGGAGAAGGTCTTCAACCGGGCCGGCGAGCTCATGAAGAAGCAGCAGTTCGACCCGGCCATCGAGGTCATGAAGGAAGGCTACCGTTTCAACAAGTGGCAGTTCCTGGTGAAGGGCTCCATCGACGGCCAGATCGGCGTGGTGCAGTACCTGCGCAAGAAGAACGCCGAAGCCGAGCCCCTGCTCCGTTCCGCCAGCCCCCAGCACTACATCGCCAAGGCGATGCTCGGCATCCTGCAGTGGAAGCGGGGCGAGAAGAAGCAGGCCAAGGTGACCTTCCAGCTGGCCCTGCGCTCGGGCAAGAAGGAGAGCCTGCTCTACGCGGTCTACGCCTATGTCCTCAACGAACTGAAGGAGCGCGACAAGGCGGTGGAGATCCTCAACAAGGGCCTCACCGTCTGCAAGGACGACGAGCGCCTGCTGGTGAACCGGAACAATCTGCAAAACAACAAGCCGATGAAGATGAAGGTGTACGGGGACCAGTGGTACCAGTTCATGCTGGAACGCCCCATGATCCGGCAGGAACCCCCTCCGTTCGCCCGAGTTTCCAAACGCGCCCTTCGCGGTTAATGTATAGTTAATTTATTGGAGTTCCGCATGTCCGGCCACAGCAAATGGTCAACGATCAAGCACAAGAAGGGCGCCCTGGACGCCAAGCGCGGGAAGGTCTTCACCCGGGTGCTGAAGGAAATCACCGTGGCGGCCCGGCTGGGCGGCGGCGACGTGGCCGCCAACGCCCGGCTCCGGCTGGCGGTGGACCTGGCCAAGTCCTGCAACATGCCCAAGGAGAACTGGGAGCGCGCCATCAAGAAGGGCACCGGCGAGCTGGACGGGGTGTCCTACGAGGACGTGCTCTATGAGGGCTACGGCCCCGGCGGCGCGGCCATCATCGTCGAGGCCCTCACCGACAACAAGAACCGGACCACCCCCGAGATCCGCAGCTGCTTCACCAAGTTCGGCACCGAGCTGGGCGCCTCCAACTCCGTCGCCTACATGTTCGTCAAGCAGGGCCAGATCGTGGTCGACCCTGAAGTGCCCGAGGACAAGGTCATGGAAGTGGCCCTGGAAGCCGGCGCCGACGACGTGAAGGACGAGGACGGCGCCTGGGTGATCACCATGGACCCCAACAGCTACCAGACCGTCAAGGACGCCGTGGACGCCGCCAAGCTCCCGGTCATCGAGGCCGGCATCGTCCGCACCGCCGGCACCGAGGTGGTGATGGCCGGGGACAAGCTCAAGTCCTTCCTCAAGCTCATCGACATCCTGGAAGACAACGACGATGTCCAGAACGTCTGGCACAACGCCAAGTACGACGAGCCCGACGAATAGCGGCGACGCTTCCGCCGGCTGGACCGGGGAGCACGGAGCGCCTGCAGGCTGGGCGCGCCGGGCTCCCCGGGCGCGTCAGCTGGCTCGGACCTCCCGCCGGCTCACCCGGCGGAGGTCGATCGGGACTTGGGCGCCGGCTGGACCTTTTCGCAGATGACCTGTTCGATCCACCTGTTGACGGAAACGCCAGCTGCGTCCGCAGCCATGGCGATCAGGGTCCAAAGGTTTTCACCCAGGCGGATGGACCGAACCAGGGTGGGCTGTGCCTGCTCACCCTTCCTTGGCCGCCCTTCCCTTCTGGCGCGCAGCGATCCTGGCGGATGCGACCTCAATTGCACTTCGGTGCGGTCCGCAAGGGCCGTCAGTTCGGCATCGGTAAGCCTGCGGGAGCCCTGGACCAGGCCTTCATCCCAGAGCTCACCGAGTGTTTTTGGTTTTCCCATGATGGCCCCCAAGGCGCTGGTACTTGGCTTTTGGTTCGGGGAAGAAGGTGATCAGGGTTGCTTCGGTCCCGGGTGGGTGCTCCATGAGAAACACCATCCGATATAGGCGGCCTCGAAAGTTCTGTTCAACCACCCACCTGGGCGGATCCCAGAACGGTTCACCGGGTTCAATGGGATGGTTCGTGGCCTCCCACTGGAAAAGCTCAAAGAACTCCCTGGCAAGATCTGCGGTAACACCGTGGGCCTCGATTTTTGCTCGGATGTTGGGCCGAATGATCAAACGGGTAGCTGGACGGAATGCCATTCAGCGCTCCATAAACTGTAACACATCTTTCAAACGGATCAATAAATTCGTTTAATTTTCGTATATTTTCTTTCTATTGTCAAGACCATTCTCCATCGTGCAGGCCACGGTCAGCAGCCTGCCGAAAAAGGCAGCGCCTTCCCCGTCCTGGCCCTTGGGAATGCACCTCAAACCCCTCGATCAGCGCTCCGCCACCCGCTGGAAGCGGAACCGGACCCGGCGCTGGAGGGCGCGGCCTTCCCCGGTGCCGGGGTCGCCTTCCACCATGGAGTCGCCGTGGGCTTCGGCGGCGATGCTGGCGGCAGGCAGGCCCTGGCGGACCAGGGTCCGCACGGTCGCTTCCGCCCGCTGCCCGCTCAGGGCCAGGGCGTCCACCCCGGCGCCCCTGCCCCGTTCGGCGGGGGCGGCGTGGCCTTCGCAGATCAGGGTGAAGCCCGGATAATCCTTGGACATCTGGGCGATCCGGGTGAGCAGGGGCTGGAACACGGCGGGGACGGCGGCGGAGCCTTCCTCGAACAGCACGGCGCCGCGGAAGCTGACGATCCGCATGTGCACGCCCACGTCCTCGCCCTGCACCGGCTTAAGGTCGGAGAGGTGCTTCTCCAGGTCCGCGGCGCGGTTCGGGTCGATGCCCAGGCTGCCGGGCAGGATGCCGGCGCTCTTGACCCCGAGCTCATGCTGGAACGACTGGAGCACCTGCTGGAGCTTCTGCTCGTCCCGGGCCGAGAAGGCGTAGATCACGGCGAAGAAGGCCATGAGCTGGACCATGAGGTCGGCGAAGGTGATCAGCCAGAGCCCCTCGAAATCGTCCTTCCGGCGCGACGGCCGCAGGGGCACCCTAGCCACGGACCGCCTCGATCCGCCGGGTCTTGTGCCGGGGGGCCAGGGAGGCGTTGAGCTGCTCTTCCAGCTGGCCCGGGTTCATCTCGGCGGCGATGCCCAGGATCCCCTCCAGCATCAGGTGCTTGTTCTGCATCTCTTCCCGGGAGCGGTACTCCAGCTTGCCGGAGATGGGCACGGCGAACAGGTAGGCGATCACGGCGCCGTAGAAGGTGGACAGCAGGCTCAAGGCCATGCCCTGGCCGATGCCGGCGGGATCCTTGATGCTCACGAACAGCTGGACCATGCCGATGAGGGTGCCCACCATGCCGAAGCTGGGGGCGGCGGTGGCGATGAAGCGGAAGATCTCCTGGCCCAGGGCGTGCCGCTCCTGGGTGGCGTGGATCTCCTGGGAGAGCACGTCGTTCATATAGTCCCGGGGCACCCCGTCCACCACCATCCGGATCCCCTGGCGCATGAACGGATCCTCAGGCATGTGCTTCTCCAGGCCCAGCTTGCCCTCCCGCCGCGCCCGCTGGCTCAGGGCCACCAGGTTGCCCACCAGGGCCTGGTTGGAGGCCGCCTGGGTGAAAAATGCCCGGGACGCCACCGCCAAGGCCGAGCGCACGCTGCTCAGCGGGAAGCGGATCAGGGTGGAGGCGATGATGCCGCCGAACACCACGACCAGGCTGGCCGGATGCAGGAAGATCCGGGGATTCGGCCCCAGCGCGATGACCGCGACCAGGAGGCCGAGGCCCAGCAGAAAGCCGATCAGTGTTCCTCGATCCATGGGTGCGCCTCAGTTCAATTTAACGACAAAGACCATAAACCAAGAAAGTTTCGCGCCAGATTCCACGTTTGAAACATTTTGCAATAATCTGCCCCGGATTCCGTCATATAGGGTGAGGACCGATTCCAACCCCACCTACCATGGACCCGGTCATTGCCAACGATCGGGTGCTTATGAAGGCAGGACAGAATCGGTTGCTCGACCTTTTCCGGCATGAGAAGGAGCGTTTCCTGGCCTTCGCCGGAAGGCAGCTCCGGGGCCTTTCCGGCCTCGACACCGAAGACGTGGTTTCGGAAGTCTTCCATACCCTGCTCAACCGGGGCGACCTGGTCGGGGAGACCGAGAACCTCATGGCCTACGTCTACAAGTCCCTGGGCAACAGGGTCCTGGACGTGCGCCGCAAGGAGGCCCGCGCTCCGGATCCGGGGGACGTGGACCTGGAACGGCTGGCGGACCCGGGCCCGGATCCGCTGACCGCCTTCGCCACCCTGCAGATCCAGGAACGCCTGGCCCAGGCCCTGGACACCCTGAACCCCCGGGAACGGGCCGTCTGGCTCGCCACCGAGGTGGACGGGCTGAGCTTCCGGAAGCTCGCCGTCCGCTGGGGCGAACCCGTGGGCACCCTGCTGTCTTGCAAGAGCCGCGCCACCGCCAAACTCCGCAAGCAACTCGCCGACCTTCACCCCTCAAGGAGCTGATCCCCCATGCGCACCTTCACCTGCCACCACGGCTCGAGCCGTCCCACCGCCTGCCGCATCGCCGGCCACATCCTGCTCGGCGCCTTCCTGGGCCTGGCCCTGGCCGGCATCTTCGGCGCCGCCGTCAAGATGGTATGGAACTTCCTGATGCCTGGACTCTTCCATCTGCCGGCCATCACCTTCCTGCAGGCGGTGGCGCTGCTGGTCCTGGCCCGGCTCCTGACCGGCCGGATCGGCCATGGCCGGCACCGGCGCCACTGGTTCCGCGGCCACGGGGACGGGCATTGCGGCACCCCCTCCCAGGCGGGCTACGAGCGCTGGTGGCGCTGCCGGAAGCAGCCGGACGCCCCCACCGAACCCTAGAGCCCCGGCGGAAAGCCCATGGCCAGCCGCACCAGCGCGATGCTCGGGTCCACCCGGCCATCGCGCCGGCGCACGGTGATGGGGGCGGGCAGGGCCGGAACGGCCGCGGCTTCGGCGAACCCCCCGGGCAGGTCCGCCAGCCGGGTGCCGGCGAACAGGGCGATGCCGTACGGATCGCCCTCCTTGAAGATCACGTCCTGGCGGCGCAGCAGCAGGATCTCCGCGTTCCGGTAGGCCGCCTCCGCCCGGGCCACCTGGTCCAGGGGGAAGACGCAGGCGAACACCCCGCCCGGGGCGAGGATCCGGGCCGCGGCCAGCGCGTAGTCGCCGATGTCGCCCCGCACTTCCAGCCGGGCCGGGATGGCCTGGGGATGGCTGGCCTCGACCCGGGTCCCCACCGGCCAGTAGGGCGGCGAACCCAGCACCAGGTCGAACGGGGCCTCGTCCCGGAACAGACCGGGATCGCGCAGATCGCCTTCGTGGATGTGGTAGCGGTCCAGCACGCCGTTGTAGGCGGCGCTCTTGCGGGCGAGGCGGATGGAGATGGCCTGGGCCTCCACAGTGTGCACGGTGGCCCCCGGGCAGCGCCAGGCGGCGGTCATGCCCACCGAGCCGATGCCCGAGCCCAGGTCGGCGATGCGTCCGGCCCGGGGGCAGCAGGTGGTCCCGTACCAGGCGGTGAGCAGGTCGTCGCTGGAGAAGCGGTGCCCCTTCTTGTACTGGAACATGCGGAAGTGGCCGCAGAGGTGGTCCAGGGTCTCCCCCTCCTCCGGTTCGACCCCTCCGGGCGGGACGGGGCCGGGGCGGGTCCACCCCTTGTAGCTCGCTTCACTCATGGGCGTCGTCTTCCTCTTCGGGTGGATCGTCAAGGCCGTCGAACAGGCCGCCCTGGCCCTGGGGGGGCAGTTCGGGCGGCACCAGCCGGGCCAAAGCCAGAGCCTCCAGGTTGCCTTCCCCGAAGTCGGCCAGCCGGGGCAGGTCGGCCAGGCTCTTGAGCCCGAAATGGAGCAGGAACTTGAGGCTGGTGGCGTACATCATGGGCCGGCCCACCACCGGCTTGCGGCCCACGGGCAGGACCAGTTCGCGCTCCAGCAGCAGCTTGACCTGGTTGGCGCAGCTGCTGACGCCGCGCAGCTCGTTGATCTCGGGCAGGGTCACCGGCTGGCGGTAGGCGATGATGGCCAGGGTCTCGATCTGGGCCGGGGTGAGCCGGCCGCTGCGGATGGTGGTCACCAGCCTGGCCACCAGGGTCTGGTACTCCGGCGCGGCGGCGATGCGCCAGCCGCCGCCCACCTCCAGCAGGCGCAGGCCCCGGGGCGGCTGCAGCCGGTCCTGGAGCTTGTCCAGGCCCTGGAGCAGGACGCCTTCGCCCAGCCCGGTCAGTTCCCGCAGGCGGGCCATGTCCACCACTTCGCCGCTGGAGACCAGGAGCGCCTCCAGCGCGCCGGCCAGATCGCCCGCGGCATCCCATAGGGGCTCGTAGAATTCCAGCGTCGCGTCTTCCAAGTCTCTTCCTTGCTCCACCATCTTAGTTCAGAAAGCTGCCGAGCCTCTGTCCCACCCTGACCGGGCCCGCGGTCCGCGCCGGTCGCCACTGGCCGGCCCGGGGCCCGCCGATGAGCAGCACCACCGTGGAGCCGAACTGGAAGGTGCCCAGGTCATCCCCGGGCCGGCAGGGCAGGCCGTCCACGGCCAGGGCCCCGTCCCGGGGCAGCTCCCGGCCCGCCAGCCAGCGGGGATCGATGACCACGCCGCCCACGTGGGTGGCCCCCACCAGCACCGCGGCC